>JABAHQ010000129.1_pt2 | contig 63033 bp, 65 predicted proteins | sample 7062091 | NCBI WGS metagenome assembly JABAHQ01 (sample SAMN14534359, study PRJNA622989) | marine sediment metagenome | biome: marine biome [ENVO:00000428]; feature: marine pelagic biome [ENVO:01000023]; material: deep marine sediment [ENVO:00002113] | place: India: Gulf of Kutch | collected...
ACAAGAGAGGAAGAATCGGAATGAAATATGCCTTTTATCCTGGATGTGCAGTCCACTCTTCTTCTAAAGAGTACGGAGATTCATGTAAAGCGGTTAGCAAACTTCTAGCAGTAGAGCTGGTTGAAATACCTGATTGGAACTGTTGCGGAGCTATTGATGCAATCTACTCCTACAAGCCACTCTTTTCTGTAGCTCTTGCCGCCAGAAACTTGGCTCTAGCTGAAAAGATGAAGATGGATATCGTGACTTTGTGCAGTGCCTGTTACTTCACCTTATCTCGAACCAACAAGCTCCTTCGAGAAGACGCTCAACTGAAGAATAAAGTCGAAGAGGCGCTGGGCAGTGCTGATCTGAACTACAAGGGGGGTGTCAGAGTAAGGCATTTTCTTGACGTTCTCCTTTCGGATATCGGTCTCGAAACAATAGGAAAGAAGATCAAGATTCCGTTAACTACGCTCAGCGTCGCGTCCTACTACGGTTGTTTCTTGGTGAGGCCACCAGATCTGAGCAATTTTGATGATCCTGAGCATCCAATACGTTTGGATGAACTAGTTGAGACCCTTGGGGCTTCTAAGGTTGATTATTATAGCAAAACCAGATGCTGCGGGGCATCACTAGGCATTACAGATGAAGAGATTATGTTAAAACTGTCTAGGAATATTCTGCTTGATGCGAAGTACGCTGGAGCTAACTGTGTGATAACCGCTTGTCCTCTGTGCCACTTCAATCTTGACGCAAGACAGAAGGATATAGAGTCAAAGTTCGATCTCAGAATTAACCTTCCAATCCTTCATTTTACTCAATTGATCGGTTTGGCTTATGGGATAGAGCCCAAGGAACTTGGATTAAATAGAAATTGTGTCTCCCCAAAGAAGATCCTTCCGCAATATGCGGTCGCCGTGGCATAGATGACTGAGGAAAGACTTTCCTTTCGCACTCTCAACAGAGAGGTTATTGAGCCTGGAATCTGTGCTGCATGCTACGGATGCGTAAGTTTCTGCACCGCCAACGACTTGAAGGTGCTAGAGATCAAGGAGGATAAACCAAGCTACCGCGACGAAGAGAACTGCCTAGAAGATGGAATATGCTACTTGATCTGTCCAAGAACCCCAGATTTGGACAAGGCCATAGAGGCAAGGTTTCAGTTCAGGGAACCAATAGGTCACTATCTAGCAGTGCGAAGCCTTCGAACCACAAGTGAAGAAATCGCTAACGTCTGCTGTGATGGCGGTGTAGTGACAGGTCTTCTGAAGTTCCTATTAGATACGAAAAGAATTGATGGTGCTGTGCTCGCTAGAAAGAAAGGCCTATGGGACAACGAACCCATAATTGCCACAGAGTATAAGGACTTGCTCAGGTGCGCTGGATCTAGTTTGACACAATCTAGGAGTGTCAGTGATCTAGGATACTTAACAACCTATCCTCCAATCTTCAGAGCCCTTAAAATATTGGATTTACCGGACGTCACAAAGCTTGCTGTAGTTGGCACTCCCTGTCAAATATTGACCATTCGGAAGATGCAACTTCTGCGTATCGTTCCGAGTCATCTGATACATTTTACCATAGGTCTCTTCTGCTTCGAGAACTTTCTCATGCACGATGATGGAAGAAAATATCTTGAAAACAAAATTGGGGCAAAGATAGAGGATATTGAAAAGGTTAACTTGAAGGAGAGCTTCATCGTAAGGTTGAAAGATGGAAGGGTTGTCCACATCGATTTGGACGATCTCGGCCCCATCGTACGTCCAGCATGCCTCGTATGCAAAGACTTCTCCAACTATGCCTCAGATATTTCCGTAGGCGGACTGGGCTCCCCTAGCGGTTACACCACCACTCTAGTGCGGAACCGTGCCGCTCAAAGGTTAGTAAACCAAGCCATCAATCGAGGTTACCTGGAGGAAATCCAGCAAGAAGGTAGTCTAGAAAAGATCAAGAGGATGTCTGAGAGAAAAAGAAATCGTGGAACGCGTATACTTGCTCACAGAAAAAGCGAAGCCTGAGAGAGGAGGTGGCATGCTGATCGAGCAAATAGCCCTTACAGAAATGTTAGTCAAAATTTGTTGATTCTTATCAAAAGAAATATATTATAAGATGGTAAATTAATCTTACGGAGACTTGTAAAATGAGCCTAATAAGCCATAGAGAATGCCATTTAGTCGACGTAAAGAATGAGGAGCTCAATAGATTTGTTGATGAACTCAAAACCTTCCTGCAAAAGAAAGAGCTTCCGGAAGATTATGTCATAGAAGTTTACAAGGACGCTGTTGCATGTTGCGGATATTTTCCAACAGGAGTGAGTGTCGAAATAAAGGGGCCAAGAAAGCAATCTATAGAAGGCTTGGATATCATGATTTATTCCAAGATTTTAGAAATTTGTGAAAGAGAAGGAATTGAATATCATGAGTGCAAACCGCTTGAGGTCCTTTAGCTGGTGAGGGATCAAAGATGGTTTTCGTTTATATCTTAGGGAAAGTGAAGACGGGGAATGAAATGGGTGTTCTTAACGAACTCAAAAACGCGCGGCAAGTGAAGAAAGCAAGTCTCACCTACGGGGTCTATGATGTGTGCGTTGAAGCCCGTTTGAAGACTATGGAGGAACTAGACGATTTCTTATTCAATGTGATAAGGAAGGTTCCAGGTATATCGGATACAGCTACACTTGTAGTGTCGAAAACAACCTCAAAAGAGAATTGAATCGAGGGTATTTCCTAGATAGCTAACGGAGTCAGACAAGGGAAATAGCTCAGGTAGTATTAGGCAGTGCGCCTAAAAGGCCCTGCTGAAGCTTTTAACCTCACTGTCTTCTCAAAGTTCAAACGAGGCTCAGAGTATATAAGACATAGAAGGCATTTCAAGCGGGTGATAAGTTGATGGAAATTCCAGAGGAGCTACGTCCGATGATCGATGTAGGACAGAGAAAGACAAGAAAATTTCAGACTTTTTAAAAGAGAAAGATCGCATCATATGTGCGGTTTAGCGTGACTAGAATCCTTTAGTCAAAGGACTTAATAGAATCCATCAAAAATAAAGTATAAATACATGATACGTATCATAATAAAAGAAGTGTAGGATTCGAGCGTGGTGAATCCTACCCAACGCGCGCACATTCCATGCTATCACTCAAATGTGCGCGCGTTTCTTATCCAATAATAGTCATACCTTTTCGAACACTCGCTAGTTGTGGCCCCCGACGCGGAATATCTGAACAGATCCAAACCGGTACGGAACGAAGGGAAATCCTAATCTCTCCTTGACTTTGAGTGTATACACCAACACATAAGGGTGCGCCTGCTTGTTTAGCATATGTAGCAGAAAAGCCCACAAGCCCTCAAGATTCAAGGCAGGGCTGAAGCCAAGATTCTTATTATATTTATTAATTAAAGAGAAGAATTTTATAAGTCTCTTTGTAGTCCTAACCTTACATCACGTTTCGAAGGATGGCGATATGCCAACAACGAGGATTCATGTCACACTTGATGAGAAGACGTTTCATCACTATGTAGAAAACACTAGGCAATTAATAGAATCTGAACTCTCAAAACTTCTTTCAAGAGTTGCTGACCTAAGGCTTCATGGAAAAATACAATACGCCTTGTTATCCCGCGGAAAGAGGCTGAGACCTTTGATGGTCCTACTCAGCGCCCAGAGCGTTGGAGGAAAACGAGAAGACATAGTGCCACTGGCTTTGGCCATTGAACTGTTACACAATGCAACTCTGGTCCATGACGACATCCTTGACCGTGACAAGTTTCGACGTGATATCCCAGCAGTTCATGAAAAGTGGTCCCTAAATGATGCTATATTGGTTGGAGACGCCATGATCTCCCTTGCGATTAACTTGACAGCCGAATATGGAAGGAATGTTCTCAAAATTGCTTCAGAAACAGGTTTAGCGCTCTGTGATGGCGAATACATGGATGTGTCGTTGAATTCTGTTAGCATGTCTGAAGGTGAATACCTCGAGAAGATAAGAAAGAAGTCTGCTTCTCTATTTCAAACCGCAACTCGGTGTGGGGCCATAGCGGGAGGCGGCTCTGAACTTGAAATAGAATGTTTAGCAGATTTTGGGGAAAATTTAGGAATAGCCTATCAACTGAGCGATGACCTTTTGGACATAACCTCGTCAAAGGATGGCATTCCAAAAGATCTCAGAAGACACCGAATCAGCCTTCCCCTCATTCATCTATATAAATCCAGCAACTCTGCTGAAAGAGAGATACTACTTAACAACATTCAAACTTCGGCGAACGAAAACTGTGTCTTTGGCAACAGGAGCTTCTATGGAATTTTGCAGAACCTAGAAAACAAAGGTTCTCTCGATTATTGCAGGAAAAAGATAAATAGATTCATTGCCCGGGCGATCACGAGCCTCAAACCCCTCAGAGACACGGATTTTAAGGCCTATCTTATTCGAATGACAGAATCATTAAGACAATAGAGGGACTAACCAGAAACAAAAGGATGAAAACCCTTAGATAATCAATGGAAAGAAAGTGGGATCGAATCAGTCTTTGGCTATGGGAAACAGTAGATAAGTCTAATAGTATTGATAGAAATGTGACAATTTTTGGTGACCGTAGGCGGTTGAATAAATAAGTTTATATCAAATAAATACAATCAAATTACAGATAGGTTTAATAAATATAGTTAGTAGTTCAAAAGGTTCAATGCAAGACGGGAGGGTGATTACCTTGAGTGAAAAAAAGGCCTATGAAGCACTATCAAGTAAATCGAGACTTGAAATCCTGAAGCTGCTGCATAAAAAGCCTTTGAGCGTTGAGGAGATAGCACGGTCAGTTAAACTGCAACCCATCACCGTAAGACATCACCTTCGGTCTTTGGAAGATGCTGGTTTTATAGAGAGTTATGAGCAAAGGAATGGCACTGTGGGAAGGCCAAAATCCTACTACAGGATCGCTGAAGAGCCAACAGTTGTTCGTTATCCGAAACGGCGCTATCTAACTTTATCCAGCTTCATCATAAAGACTCTTCAATTTCTGATCGGGGCAAAAAGAGCTAGTAAGCTTTTGAGAAGGGTTGGGAGAAATATGGGTGAGGGTGTGATAAAAGAGATTAAATCTAGACATGGCGTAAAGGAGTGGTCTTCTGAGGCTTTCAGGGATTTTTTCATAAATGGATATCTCGAAGAAGCAGGGGCAGAGCCGGAGATCGTGGAGATGGGTGAAAAGGAGATTGTGTTTCGTGCACACAACTGTGTATTTTTGGAACTTGCTGTGAAGATGCCTGAAATGATGTGTGATGTCCTCCATGACGCATTTCACGGAGGAGTCTGCCGTGCTATGGGTAGGAAAACGAAGATAACTCGAATATCATGCAAGGGACATGGAGCCCCCTACTGTGAGCATAAATGCGAATGGCTTAATTCTCCTCAATGAGCATGCATGAAGCTTAATTTCCAACAATCCTTCCTCCATTCTAGCAAATTCTCATACATCTGCAGATAATAACCTCTGAAAAGTTTAGCGTACAGCCGTCTAAGCTCTAGGTCTCAATCGTTGGTGGAGGAAGATTGTGAAGACAGCAACTATCTCGATGAATGCAACAGCGATTAACGCTGGCACCATGTCAAACCCAATAACCCAAAAAGCCTCAGGATCTACGCCAGTTAACTCATACACTGGATCAAGCACACTTCCTTTACCCGCCATGTGTCCTCCAAAGCTTCCTGTTAAAACCATAGAAAAGAAGGCAGCAAATCCTGTAAGGACGTAGATTGTTGCTAATCCACCATACTTCCATAAATCTTTGCCGTACTTTGATCTAATTGCAACAAACAGAACCCAGAGTTCTGTAGCAAAAATGGACAACATAACTTTATTTAAACCTAGAGAGGAACTCATGAGAGTTTCAACAGGCCAAACATAGAAGCCCACAACTGAGGACACTACAAGACCGATGACCCCGCCTATGCTTGCAAGATAGGCTGTTGGCTCAGTGTATCGTGCTAGTTTATCTATAAGAGAATCTAATGGCCAAAAAATACCGTACCATTNNGCTAGATAGGCTGTAGGCTCGGTGTATCGACTTAGTTTCTCCATAAACGAATCTAACGGCCAGAAAATACCGTACCATTCGCTGGTTCTTCGCATTCTTCGGTGAAATTTGACTGCAACCATTGCAAGAATGCATACAGTTGCTAGGGTAAGCATTCCCCCATGCATCTCGATTAACATCGAATGTAAAGCTCCAAGATCAACCATCATCATAACCTCCAACAGCAGTGAATATTTCATTAGGGCTCATCTTTCCCGCCTTATTCAACTTTCCTCCCTCTTTCTACTGGTTGCTATTCCTGTGGCAAAAACTATAGTTAACACCATCATTGCAGACCCCACGAAAATCTGTAATCCCCAAAGTTGTAAAAGTTCGCTCTTTGACGGCACAGTAAATGTTTGAGAACTGGTGCTGCTTCCCTCTTGATCGTCAGTAACAGTAAGGAATACCGTGTATGTACCGGGTTCTGCGAATATGTGGGTTGGGTTCCGCTCCGTTGAGTTGGTGTTGTCTCCGAAGTTCCAGTGCCAAGAGGTGATGTTGCCATCCGGATCCCAAGATCGGTCCTTGAATTCTATCGTCATACCCCGTCTAGTATGCAGGAAATATGCGGTGGGCAAGAGATTTTCTGTGGGGAGCCCTTCAGTTGTAACGGTGACCTGAAAGGTTAGTGTCCCGCCTTTTCCTGCGCTGCCTGCTGCGAAAACTTGTATTGTGTACTCTCCTTGAATTGCAGGTGCTGCAATCTTGAAGACACGCCTCACCCTGTTTTCAGTTGGATCATCGTCGTTCGGTCCGTTGTCTGCCACTGTGGATGGTGCGAAAGCGAAGAACGAATTGTTGGCAACCGCAGACCATATTATGGTAAGCTCCTCTGTGTTCCCTTCTGCCTCAACTTGCACTCCGAAAGAACTTGAAGCCTTAACGTCTAGAGTTTCCGTAACATTTGAGACAACTGTTATTTCCCCTGATGTGTGGCAAGATATGCAATTGCCCCCGAACTCTGGTCGTGCGTACAATGGAGCGGTTAAAATTAATGCAAGGCTTATTGTCAGGAGAATGCCGATGATTATTAGCCCTTTTTTGGTGATCATTCCAACCTTTCACTTTTGCATTTCAACAAGATAAAAAGCGGATTAGGGCTTCCTCCACGTCGCGAAGATTATTATTGCTCCGATTATGAAACCTATAGCTAAGCCTATTCCTCCATAGAGATATGGCCCTGTTGCAATAGCTGATTCCAGATCATCGATTTTAGCTTGAAGGTTTCCGATATCCTGCTGAAGAGTCGTTGTCTGATTTTCAAGAGAGGTGACTTGATTTTGAAGAGTCAAGACCTGAGCTTCGAGGGTTGTTTTTTGGCTGGCTAAGGTAGCGGCTCTGGCTTCTAGCGCAATAGATTCTGCTTCACTTGCTAGATGTGCTGCCGTGCTCAGAATTCTGAAAGTTTGCTCTGGATTGTGGAAACCTTCGCTGTGATCCCTTTCCACGTCATGGATGTAGTCCTCTGCGGTTTCAACCATGGTCAGTGATCCTTCAATTTCTGTTTGGTTCAACCCGCTTGTTTGGTTTGCAACAGTGATGGCAGCTTTTGCGTTGTCAATGGCCTGTGTAACGTTGGTTATGATTTCTGTTGTTAAGCCCTGAATCACCCCTAGTTGCGATGTAGCCCAAGATTGAGTGTGACAGGTCGAGCATACAATGGGTTCTTCTTCTATTGTTTGATTGTAAGGATAGTACACTCCGTATAAGCCCCAAGTGTGGTTAACCACATCGCTTATGTGGCCATGGGCAAAATGCGTGCCTTTGCCATGACAGCTCGTACATTCCAATCCTGCCTTAGAGTGTGCGCTGTTTTCGAAGAGTTCAGCTTGGGAGTGACATTGGCCACACAGCTCGATTGAATCTTGGTATCTCAGTTGAGCTTCGTATGTATGACTGTGGGGGTCATGACAAGCGACGCATGAAACACTCTCGAGATTTGTAGTGTTTAGGGAAACGTCCAGTCCTAAGGCGCCTTGAGTTGACATGCAGCTAAGGCAGTAGTCCGCGGCATGATCTGAAGCCAAAAGATCAGCTAAACTCTCAGCATGTGCGCTTTTCCAGTACGAATTGTCGTGGGAAGATCCGGGTTGATGACATAGTTCACAGAGTGCTGCGGAGTAGTTGATAATCATTGATGCTTCGCCCCAAGGCTGATCCATACCTGCTCCATGGCATACTTCACACTGGATGTTCAAGAATTTCGCTGGATCAGTTTGCCTCTCTGGCCACGTCTGGTTAGCTCCTAATGGATCGAAATCATTTCCCCCAGTGACATGGCAGTCGCGGCAACCAGCCATAAAACTTGCTTCATCGTATATTCGTGTGGGCGTCCCTGCTCGATTGCTGGTCGAGCCAACGCTATAGAAGTTACCTGATGCGTTCTGAATAAGTCTAACTGCCCAAGCGTGGTTAGTCTGATTCCAACCTTCATATTCCTCTGCATGGCATGTGCCACATTCTTCAGCGCCTACATATGATGGACTGCTGGAACTATTTGCTGTTAATGGCCCACCTGAAAATGAGATAGAAATACCCATAATAATTGTAAGGAAAAACAACAACAAAGTCAAACATTTACCTCTTGACACCTTCATCACCTGACCGTTCAGAAGTTACGTATATCATTGTATTCGTTATTTAAATTTTACTTATGATGAAAAACTAACTTTTTTCTCGTGCAAAGTTGTCAATTACCACCGGATTTTTTGCCGACTGGTCTAAGAATTTCTTTGATTAACGGCATAGCCATCCCTATGCTCAACAACGTAGCTCCAGCCCACACAAGATAGACCATAGGAATGATCTCTACAGTGACTATCAAATCCTCGGGTAGGACTTCCTTGCCCATGAGAGCTTGCACCAGAGTATTATACATCGATTCTGTGTGGTGCATATGAATGTAGAGGTCTCCTGTGGAGGTAGTAATAATCAACGGCGTACACGCAATACCATAAAGCGTGTAGTAGCGAATCCAAAGGTCTGCATGATAAGTATTTCCCCCCTTTTCAATCACGACATCTATTCTCAAGGCGGAATATTCTGGAACGCATCGCGCCCACTCCATCGAATGAACATTTCCAGTGCCAGTATAGACGGTGAAGTTCTTCAATTCCAGCCTTAACCCTAGTGTTTCAATGGTGGTGCTAGGTTCCGTCAAGATCTCACCACTCACTTGTTTAGTGGTGGAGCTGAAGAAAACGCCTATCAGGGTGACTATAATCGCAAAGTGGAGAAGACTTCTTCCGAACAGTCTAAGAGAGCTTCTCTTCCTAGCTAGAACTCCAAAAAGCCTGTATATAACGGCGAAGAGCGCAACAATCAAGAGGGGTGTGCCAAAATTAGCCAAGATATTCGGCGTTGGCCGTTGAACCTGAACTAAGACGGCTCCAGCACCCAACGCACCCGTGACAAGAATGGCGACCCTTTTGAAATCCATCTTCTCGTATATGCTACAGGCAATCAAAGCTGCAACAAAGGCCATTACAAATGGGAAACTCCAATTGTTATAGAAGTCCACGCCAGTGGTCATTGGATTCTCCAGAAAGATTCCCCCAATTATGGGAAAGGCTACTCCCCAAAAGCAAACAAGGAAAACGAAGATCAAAGACCAGTACCCTGTGAAAAAAGACACCGAGTAAAGCGATGACTTTTCAACCTCCAAAGAAAAGAGCGGCTTCTCAATATCCTTCTTTAGATAGAAGAAGTAAACCGTCATACAGAGGGCGAGAAGGAGAAGAACTGGACCGAGGGGCGAAGCTCCAAAGGCGTGAACGGACACCGCCAACCCGCCTCGAGTCAAAGCCGTCGTGAAGATCACGGTCACAAATGTCAGCAATAGCATAAGCTCCTTGGTCAGGCTTTGTCCCTTCTTGGACAAGGGGCCTAGGTGGAAATATGCTGTTAGAGTCAACCAAGGTAGCAGCGAAGCAGTCTCAACAGGGTCCCAAGCCCAGTATCCTCCCCATCCCAATACTTCATAGGCCCACAGACCCCCGATGGCGTTTCCGAGAGTTAGTAACAACCATGCAGATTGAAGGGAAAGCTTGAGCAGCCTATCTTCCTGTTTTTCTCCAGTTTTCATGCTTGCCAAGGTAAGTGCAAACGCGACAATGACAAAGACATAACCCGAGAAAACTATAGGTGGATGGATAAACATCCAAAAGGTCTGCAACAACGGGTTGAGGCCCTTGCCGTCCATCGGTGTTCCCTGTAACCGTTCAAACGGGCTGTTCATCAATGTGAGAAGGAGAAAAAAGATGAGGATAAAATCCAGTGTCTTGTACGTTGTGAGACGAAAGGAACTCCTTTTTTCATAGGTTTTAAACCGATAAGCAAAGCATACAACACTCAGGAGAAAGGTTAGAAACAACATCGAACCGCTCATTCCAGCCCAAGTCGCATAGACCTTGAATGAAGCTGGCAAACCTGAGGAGCTGTGTAAATAAACCTCTCTTAACGCAAAATCATCTCTTAGGAAGCCCTGTAAAAGCATAAAATAGGAGGCAACAATCAGTCCACAGGCAAGGATTGAGGCATAGAATCCGTATTCCAGTTTTCTCCTTTCACGAGGCTTAGACTTCAACAATTGGATCAAGTCAAAGAAGAGCATAAGGCAAGCAAAAGTTAGGAAAAGTTCTTCGGTTTCCATTATTGCCCACCTTTTGATGATTAGAATACCCTTTTAAGGCACCAGTTGTTTTTAAACTTTTTATATATATAATCAAAAATAAATTCTCTATAGTATGAGGTGGGATAAATGAAGATTCGTGATTATAGTTACCTTTCTATTACTGTAGTTGTAAATGTTATTGCATGTTATGCTGCTTACGTTGCTGCTCCTCCTGAGGCTACTATGGGAGATCTCTACCGAATCTTCTACATTCATACACCAGCAGCTTGGGTCTGTTATCTCACACTAGCCATTTCATTACTGGCAAGCATATTATTTTTGGCTAAAAGAGAAACTGGATACGACACGTTGGCAGAAGTTTCAGTCATTCTAGGTGTCATATATGGAGTCGTAGCACTGGTAACAGGTTCCATCTGGGCCAACGCTGTTTGGGGAGAGTACTGGAATTGGGATCCGCGGGAAACAACTACGCTCATCCTATGGATGGCCTACATGGGCTACATCTCCCTACGACTCTCCATCGGAAATCCGGAAAAGCGGGCGTCAACTAGTGCAGTATACAATGTCTTTGCTTTTTCCACAGTTCCATTAAGCTTCTTGTCCATCAAACTTTGGCAGTCACTGCATCCCGAACTAGTAGTTCCAGGATCAGGTATCTCCATAACTGCTCCGATGGTGGAAACGCTACTTTTAAATCTCATTTCGAGTTCTCTCGTTTTTGTATACCTATTGCGGATGATGTACAGTGCTCGGTCTCTACAGAAAAGGATGGATATTCTAGCCTATGAAAAAGGGAGGTGACAAGTTGGAGTTTGATCTATTCCTCGTTTCAGCCGTTTATTGGGGATGCATTTTGATCGTTTTCATCTGGCTTAGCAGACGATTGTCCGCCCTTGAGAAGAGGCTGGAAGACTTGGAGAAGGGAGGCGTTTGAGATCAAAATCAAGTACACCTACATCATGGTCATCATCTTAATAGCCCTCAGTGGTGTCCTAGCATACGACGCTTTTACTTCCTACATGAATCCTTATCTTACAGTCTCTCAGGTGATGGAGAACAGCGCAGCATACGGCAATGAAGAGGAGATCCGAGTGATAGGAACCGTTGCCAACGGATCTGTAATGTACGAAGATGGATTTATGGTTTTCAACCTCACTGACGAGGAATCGGTGATAAAAGTGAATTATACAGGAACCTCCAGGCCACAGGGATTCCAGCCAGGTGGACAGGTTGTTATAATCGGAGAGCGTGTTTCCATGAACACCATAAGAGGCTTTGATATACTTGTGAAATGCCCATCAAAGTATGAGGGTGAAGGAAATTCCCTACTGGCTAACCCCGTTTTTCTGGCAGCCATCTTGTTGGGAGCGGGGGCGATCATCAGCACAGTTGTTTCCATGGTATTGAAAAGAAAGTAACTTGAGGCCTAGCGTCAAGGAGGACACGACAATCACCGTTGCTGTCGAAATTGTTGACGTTTCAAAAAAGTATGGTCACATATTTGCCATAAAACCTTTTTCAATTAAGCTGGATGAAGGTGAAACTGTAGCTGTCTTGGGTCCTAACGGGGCGGGGAAGTCCACGCTGATGAAAATTTTGGCTACCCATGTTCTTCCATCTTCTGGCATAGTGAAGATTTACGGGCGAAATGTGTTTAAGGATGGTGAGAATGCAAGAAAACGCATAGGCTTTGTGACTCATGAAAGTTTCCTCTACGACGAACTGAGTGTTGAAGAAAATCTACAATTCTATAGAAAATTTTTCTCCGTGGATCAAGAGGATATTCGCGAAATAATTGAATTCCTAAACTTGAAAAGTTGGCGCAAAGTACCTGCAAAACAATTGTCTTACGGTTTGAGAAAGAGGGCGGATATAGCCAGAGCGTTGATTCATGACCCAGACTTAATCCTGCTCGACGAACTCTTCGCCGGATTGGACGAAGAGACTCGGAATTTTCTAGTGGACTACTTCCAAACCCTACAGGGAAAAACTCTATTGGTATCATCACATTCCGTACAGTGGGCAAAACAACTTTGCAACAGAAGCCTTTTTCTTGACAAAGGGAACTTAGTTAAGGACACATTTTCTGGATGATACCTATGTCATTCTTATCAGCAGCAATCAGAATAGCTACAAAGGACCTTAAAGTTGAGTTTAAGAGAGCATATGAAATTCTGTCCATTCTCACGTTTTCAATAAGTTCCATTCTCATTTGCAGTTTTGCTTGGGGTGGCGCCATAAATACCAGTCCAGAAGTCACTTCAGCAGCTTTGTGGATCATACTCTTCTTCGCCAGCGTCTTGACCTTCACAACCTCCTTCACCAGAGAGAAGGACCGAGGAACCCTTGGAGGACTCAAAACTCTTCCATGCTCAGCCGCATCAATACTCTTTGGCAAAATCCTTTACGCGACAGTACTACTTCTCCTGGTGGAATCTGTGATGCTTCCCTTCTCTATTGTATTCTTAAATCTCGAACTACCTGGTGGAATCTTGGACTTTCTGGTTATTTTCGTGCTGGGGATTATTGACCTATCAGTTGCAGGTTCTTTCGTTTCTGGTCTCGTTATGTTTTCGGAGGGAAAAACTCTTCTTTTGTCCTTTCTGCTTTTTCCAGTTTGCGTGCCAGTACTAATTCCGTCGGTTCTGGCGACAACCAAAATTATGAACCCTGTTATCCTAACTGATGTTATGCCAGAATTAAGGCTGCTCTTTGCCTTTCTTCTCTGCATCATCGCTGTAACGAATTTGACATTCGAGTTCGTTCTAGAAGAATAATTCAAGAAAATCAATTATTAGAGGAAGTATCATGAAAATTATTCTTCATGTTGGACACGTCGCAACCCTATCGGGTACTGTATTAGGCTTGGCCTTGCTGTATTTCGCAACGTATGTTATCCCCTTGGTTCGTATGATTTTTACGCTTATGGCGTTCTTTGCGCTCTGGTATTTCCCCCATACCCTGTGCCATTTTATTATCGGAAAGCTTGTTGGGATCAATTTTTCTTACTATTTTACAGGAAAGTCAGGTCTTAGGAGGCTGATAAGACCCGTTGGTAAGATTCCTATACCAGTGTTGGGTATCAAGATAGATCGAAGTTCTTTTGGTAAAGTGGCAACATGGAGGAAAAGAATCATGTTTCTCTCCGGCGTTTTCGCCTCAACATTCTTGCCAGTCCTCTGCTTAATGGTTCCCCAACCCTACCCATATAACCGGGTCATATTGCTCACAGTCTTTGGCAACATCACATTCACCTTTCCAACCTCGTACTTCACTGGAGACATCTGGAAAGCCAGAAGAGTTAAGAATCAAACACGCACGTTATTGCGGTAGCTCTTTGCCGCAGTAAAGACCGGACTTCGTGTCGATTGGCATTGCCTGTCCACATTGAAAAACATAATACCAAAAAACTTGTAAGAAGTTTTCAGGAGGGTATCTATGCTTCTTTCAATTCTTCAGCGCGCGGGGCCAATTTTAGGAAAAATTTTGGAACTCTCATCTGATATTCCCTGTACCGATTTCCAAATCTCTGAATCAATTCGCGTTCTTCTAATTCTATAGTTATGAAGTACGCTATTAGGAAGTCAGCTAAAGCTGTTATCCCAACAGCAATAACTCCTGTAATCATAAGAATGCCCACAAAAATGAGTGTATGCGCCACGTAAGATGGGTGTCTCACCACCGAAAAGGGTCCAGAAGTTATGAGACTATACCCGTCATTCTGTGGTTTTAATTCAGCGTAGCCAATTGTTGCCTTGATTCCGAGCAGCTTAGCGGTCCATGCGTGAAGAACAAAACCAGCGGTTACTAAGGTGATTCCCAAGACAAGAATAGGTGTGGTAGTGAGGACAGTATGTTGAAGAATCTCTTCTTGCCACAAGGATATTGCGTAGGCGACCGGCAACCATTCCAAAAACACGACAAGATACGTCCAAACGCCCAGCCTTCTCCAAAAATTAGGAGCAAGATGCAATTGAATTAGAAATAGGGGTATGGATGGCCACATAGTCAACATCATGAGAGCTAATTCTCTGAACATACCATCACCTACACTGAGCTGTGTTGTCACATAATAAAAGGAAAAGGTATCCGGGTCCCTAATTTACGCCGTCACCAGAACGTGAAAATGTGGTAAGCTATACGCCGTTGGACTATGTCACCACTTCTGCAACGAGAAGAGGGAACGACAAAAATATAGGATATTAGGGAGTTTTAGGGGCACCCGTGATGATGATTGGTGTGCGCACAGGTTTGTTAGAATTCTGCATGCATGTATTCAAGACCCTTAGTAAACTAGGTGATGAAAAGCTTCGTTCTTCTGAAGACAGCTTCATTTTCACCAGTCAAGCAGGGATAAGAATCTCCAAGAGGAGCAAAAATTATATCCACCACCCGGGGGACTTACCCATTAATGTGACAAAAATGACAAATTATTTTCCTCTAGTTTCCAGCGTTATCTCAGCGGTCTTCACATTGCTCTTAGCATATCAGTATTCAAGGCGGAAGAAGAAACACCAAATTATTTGGACTATAGCTCTTTCAATATGGTTCATCACCACTCTTCTGGAATTTTTGGGGAACCCTGAGGTGGTTGGTTGGAACGAACCTCTGTATAAGGTCTTTTATGTCTTAACCCCTCCTATGGTCGCCTTACTGGGGGTAGGAACCCTGTATCTCTTAACTCATAGGCCCTGGGGCAAATATTTCCTACTCTATACCATCGGCTTATCGATTCCATTGTTCATCCTAGGGCTTACTGCTCCAGTGCAAAGCGATTACTTCGCATTGGGATCGGAAATTGCAGGAGAAGCAATGCCAAGACATGTCAGAATCTTATCACCACTCATGACCATTCCTGGAGGAGTAGCGCTGATCTTCGGGGCAATCTACAGCTTTTGGCTTGACAGATCGAGAAAATACAACTTGCTCATAGCTTTAGGAGGTTTCTTTCCTTTCTTTGGAGGCATGAGAGCCAGACTAGGTGATCCAACGTTCTTCTACGCATTCGAAACCCTGGGAGCACTTTTTCTCTTCACCGGTTTTATCTTGAGTATGGAGTACATTAGGAAGCGAGAAACCAAAACATAGTTATCTTTGACACACTAATTTGCCATAGCAAATGTGAAGGATGTCACGTCAGAGGGATGAAAACTGTCAGAGAAACCCGAAAATAATGGGAGTGAGCTGCTCCTATGGATCAAAGAGTTGAGAGCCCCCTTCTTCACAGCGGTTTTGATTCCTGTCTTACTTGGCACCACAATAGCTTGGTTTTCATCTGGCGCTTTTAACTTAACATATTTCCTTTTGAGCTTGGTGGGTGCGGTTTGTATAAATGCGGGAGCAAATCTTGCAAATGACTATTTTGACTACAAGAGCGGGTGCGATCAGGTAAATACAGATTTCAGTTCGCCATTCAGTGGCGGAAGCGGCTTGCTTCCTAGAGGTATTCTAGAGCCCAGGAGAGTGTACATCGCCTCTATACTTTTCTTTACTTTTGCCGGCTTCATCGGGATATTCCTTGCTCTTACTCGAGGGTGGGTTATCGTTATTCTTGGCATCATAGGCGTGGTTTCCGGATACTTTTACACGACACAAATAGCCACACGAGGGATCGGTGAGTTCTTTATAGGCCTCAACTGTGGGCCACTCGTAGTTATAGGCGGCTATTACGTACAAACACAAAACATCGCATTAGAACCAGTAATGGCATCCATCCCTATAGGAATATTAATCCTTGAAGTGCTCTGGATAAACGAGATTCCAGACTATCACGCAGATGCTAAAGCCGGAAAAAGGACGCTGGTAACCAGACTTGGAAGAAAAAAGGCTGTAGATGTTTATAGCCTACTTATGTTCTACACCTACGCTACCATATTGTTGGGAGTCGCTCTATCGCTGATGCCGGTGCTCACGTTACTCTCATTTCTTACGGTACCACTTGCCATAAGAGCAGTGTATGTTGCCAGAGGAAATTATGAAAATCCAAGCAAGCTCATTCCGGCGAATGTTGGTACAGTTCTCGTGCACCTCTCCACTGGCCTGTTGTTGTGCATAGCATACATTATTAGCACCTACATACCGAGCGTATAAAATAGGGCACCCAAAGTGTGAATCCTATTTTATACCCACATGTAGCCCAACTACACCTAGAGTCATGGGCTTGAAAGAGATCTCACGAAAACCGGCACTTAACAACATCTCTGCAATTTCTCCTCCCGAAGGAAAATGTATTGCCGATATCCCAAGGTAACGGTATGCACCTTTCTGTCCCGACATAAGTCCACCGACAAGGGGTACAACTTTTCTCAGGTATAAGTGGTAGAGAAACCTCAAAGGACTGGTTCTCGGCTGGCTGGTCTCGACACACACCAACCTTCCTCTTGGGCGCAGCGTCCTCAGCACCTCTTTTAGGTAAATCTTCGCCAAAGGGTTCCCGTAGACGAGGTTGCGGAAAGAGAACGAGATGGCTATTCGGTCTATACATTCATTTTTAAAGGGCAGATGTCCCGCATCAGCGAGGATGAAACTTACATTACACGTGTCAACTCCTAGCTCCTCCTGCCCCTTCTTGATACGACAACTCTCTTTTCTCTCCGCCTTGGCTCTCTTATTCACTGCCCTATACAGCATCGCCTTGCTGAAGTCCACTCCAAGAACACTCACGCTGGGGGAAGCGTGCTTGGAAACATACAACGCAAGATCCCCCGTGCCACAGCAGAGGTCAAGAACAATGCCACTGGACAAGCATTCTTTGGCGCAAGCCTCGCGCCAAACCTTATCAAGCCCCCAAGTCAATATTCGATTGATTAGATCGTAGGTCTCCACTACATTGGTAAACATAGACCTGAGTGACATTCTAACTTCTAATTCCTCAAATACCATCGGATAGAAGTCCTTACTTCGCTATGGCTGAGACAATAATACCAGCAAGCACCCCCGCGACGATAGGTAAAGGGATCCCAAGTAGGATCCGAAGCCAAACAATCCTTTGGCCTTGTGCAACACTGAGATAACCCAACTCTAAGGGTATTCTTGTTATGGCTATGCAACTCCAAGCGAAGATCATAGCCACAATGGGGGGAATGGCAGCCCCTGAGGAGACAAGACTAGCAGCTACAGGGAACAGGACGTATGGGCCTCCGGGCATTACAGAACCAACTAGCGTGCCCAAGAGAATACCTTTAAGGCCTGATCCCCTCCCTAATAATCCAGCTACCGTCTCTCGGGGTAGAAACTTACCTACAAGACTGCCTAGAAATATTCCAGAAAGCAGCAGCAATGAAATCCTAATCATGGACATAGCTCCCGCCACGATACTATCAAAGGTCTTAGCCCTAGTCTCAGGACTGTAAGAGGCAAATAACAGATATACCGCCAGGGTCAGGAGTACCAAACCTTTCTCTATGGGGCTCAGGCTACTCCAGATCAGCCCCAACACATTACTCAACCAAATCACTCCTGCCATCACTCTATAGACTGGCCTAGGTTAAAAATTACTAGCATCATCTCTTGCTTAGCTCTTCGTAGAATATTTACGACCGATAAATTTTTGTTATTTCTATGATAAAATCAAAGTATTTATGCTGGAGAATCGATTATTCTATTGTGCAGCAGTTCAGGGTTGTGGGCACTTTGAGTGGAGAGATTACCAGACGACGAAGTAGAAGTGAGATACTGATTAAGCGGAGTCTTCTGACAAGAGAATATCTACTTCGGTTGAACAGAGATTTGTGCGATGGATGCGGCTTATGTGCGGAGAACTGCCCTAAAGACGCTATTAAATCTACCCCACCATTGGTGGTTGATGGGCGATTGACAAGAAAACCCACAGTTGATTTTGATCTTGATTCTTGTATTCTTTGCGGTGAGTGCGCAACCATATGTCCTCTAGACGCACTAAGAATGGAAATTGACGGTGAAGAGATAGCCACCATCGTCAAAAATGAGGCCTTCCCCGTCTTGCTGAAGGAGATCAAGGTTGCAAAGGAGACATGTGAACCGGAATGCGAATTCGTCTGCCAAGAAGAGTGCCCTACTAAAGCAATTAATGTATTGTTAAAAGGCTCAAGAAAAGAAGGCCAGATCGTTGATGTAGAGGTTGACAAGTCGCTTTGTATATATTGTAGACGATGTGAGTCGGCTTGTCCTCTCGGTGCTATACGGGTGAAAAAACCTTTTCTGGGAAAGGTTGAGTTAAAGGCAGATCTCTGTCCAGAAGGTTGTATGGCTTGCGTAGATATATGCCCCGCTAATGCAGCTCATCTAGATGAAAATAGCAAGCCCCAAGTCTTAACGAACTTTTGTGTGTACTGTTTTGCATGCGAAAAAGTCTGTCCTGAAAGAGCAATTGAGGTAAGTAGGGACTGGATATTTCACAGCGATGTGAGGTCAGCAGCGTGGCTAACAGCACTGGAGAAATTGACATCCATTGAGACCGTTTCTAAAGAATTGGCCAGCGACTCTGGAAGGAGTAGATTCTCTCTTGTTCGCTCGCGTGCTAGTGGCCCTCCTAAAGGGTCTTACAAAAAATTGGATGCATCCGAAGCAGACAATTGACCTCTCCACAGAAAATTTCACTTCCAAGGGATTGCCCCATAGAAAGCAATGACAACTTCATCATACCCACTTTGAAGGAATACCCTGTAGTAGGGTCTTACGTTTTTCTGAAATAGAATCATTCATTTATTGTAAGAAATCTCTGAGGAGTCCATTCCAATTTCCTATTTTTATATGATATTAACTATCAAAAACATTAAAAAGGAACTTGTCTTCTGTATGCCTCTCGAAGAAGTGGGGTAGGGGAGCAACAAATGGTCAACGACGAAGTGCCGACTATAGATTTGAAAGAGCTTGATCCAAAATTCAAGTATGAAGTGTCGGAAGAGCTCGGGGGCCAAAATATCAAAATGTGCTTCAATTGCGGCATATGCACCGTTTCGTGTCCAGTCAGAAGAGTTGATGACACCTACAATCCACGAAAGATAATCCGGATGGTTCTTTACGGGATGAAAAAGGAACTCCTCTCTAGCGACACTATTTGGAAGTGTGCACACTGCTTCACATGCCTGGAACGCTGCCCGCAAGATGTAAAGTTCGCAGAGGTGATCGAGGCATTGAGGATCCTGGCTGTAAGAGAAGCAGAGAAAGGCAATTTTGAGATAGAGGGAGCACAATTCCAATTTGATTCAATGTTTAAAGACAGCATCGAAAACTACGGCAGAGTATTCGAAGCTGGCTTACTCACAAAGTATATGCTTAAAAGGAAAGCTCTTGGGCTCATGATGTCGTTTTCATCACTTGGCTTAAAGATGTTTTGGAAGAGGAAAATCAGTCTCTTTCCACAAAAAATCAAGGCTCTAGACGAACTGCAACGCGTCTTCAAAGATTTATCGGAGTGAGAGTGATAATACATGGAGGTCTCCTATTATCCAGGTTGCTCGTTGGAGTCCACCGCTAAGGAATATCAGTCATCAGCAGAAGAAGTCTGCAAAAAACTCGATATAGATCTGGTTGAAATTGAAGACTGGAATTGTTGCGGAGCATTAGAAGTCTCATCTCTCAATCCAACACTGTCACTAGCGTTACCCGCCAGAAATCTAAAAATCGCGTCTGAGACATCCGATAAACTTGTAGTAGCTTGCAACGCTTGTCTCAATAACCTTCTGACAGTCCAACACAAGCTGTCAAGCAACGAGGAAATGAAACAGAAAATAAGCAGCGTGTTAAATTACGAATTTCGACAGATCAAAATCGAACATCTCTTAGATCTGATATGGAATGAAATAGGTCTTGAAAAGATAGAGGAACGTGTGGAAAAGCCTCTGAACGGTCTGAAGACCGTTTCTTATTACGGCTGCTTGGCGGTCAGACCATCAAAGATAGTTAAGTCTGACGATCCTTATAATCCGACGCATCTTGACGAAATTGTTTCTGTCTTAGGTGGAGATCCTCTTGAGTTCACTTGTAAGACAAAATGTTGCGGCGGCGTCCTACTCATGACTTACAGAGATACAGCAATAGAATTGACTAAACAGATATTGACTGAAGCAAGTCAGAGAGATGCCCAATGTATCCTAGTTACGTGCCCTCTTTGTCATATGACTCTTGAAACTCTCACAGGCAAAGTCAAAAGCGATCTGAATAATGAAGTTCCGATCCTTTTCTTTACACAGCTTCTAGGTCTGTCTCTAGGAATTGAACCCAAGAAACTGGCTCTTCAAAAGAACCTGATTTCAACTGAAAAAGTAATCAATTCGATAGTGTAAACTTTAGTCGTGAACCTCTATGGAGAAAGTGGGCGCTGTCGCAGTTATTGGCGGGGGGGTTTCTGGAATCTATGCAGCCCATGAACTCGCGGAATCAGGTTTTAAGGTGTATCTCATCGATGAGAGGCCCACTATCGGAGGCAGGATGCTACTGCTGGACAAGACCTTCCCCACAAACGACTGCGCCATGTGCATACTATCCCCTAAGATGGTTGAAGTTTCCCGGCATCCGAATATTGAGATATTGACACTTACCAAGGTATTGAACGTTAACGGGGGAGTAGGAAACTTCGAAATAACGTTACGGCAGAAGCCGCGATATGTTACAGAGAGCTGTAACGCTTGTGGGAATTGTACCAATGCATGCCCAGTTGAGGTGCCACATGAATTTGAAGAGGGCCTCACCTTCCGAGGTGCAATCTACATCCCTATCCCCCAAGCTATTCCTACTCGTTATTTGATTGATAGGAAGAACTGTCTAGGCTTTGACCCCAATACATGCGCACGTTGCAAAATGGTCTGCAGCCTGGACGCGATAGATTACGATCAAAAGGAGAGAGAGTTCAAGCTTAACGTTGGCAGCATCATACTTGCCTGCGGTGCAGAAACCTACGATCCGAGCTTTGAAACCACATACAACTATCGACATAAGAACGTTATTACATCAATGGAATTCGAAAGGATCATGAACGCAAGTGGTCCAACAGCAGGAGAAATCGTCAAACCTTCGGATGGTTCCAAACCTAGAAAGATTGGGTTCATACAGTGTGTGGGGTCAAGGAATCCTCAACTCAATAGGGAACTGTGTTCCGCAGTCTGCTGCATGTACGCCACCAAAGAAGCCATAGTGGCCAAGGAGCACGACCCTGAACTGGACATCACAATCTTCTTCATCGACCTGCGTGCCCACGGAAAGGGATTCGAAGAATTCACCAACAGAGCCAAGGAGATGGGAATAGGATACATACGATGCAAAGATGTGGAGGTAAAGAGTAGTCCAAAAAGCGATATGCTCACCTTGTTCTATGAGGATCCAGAGGACAATCTTTTCAAAAGCGTTGACCTTGATCTTGTGGTCCTGTCAGTTGGGCTAAGGCCTTCGAACAAACTGCAGGAACTCAGTAGCGCGGCAGGTTTGAGTCTCAATGAATACGGATATGTTAAGACTAGACTGGAAAGGCCCCTAGAAACCAGCATTGAGGGTATGTATGTGTGTGGATGTGCACAGGGTCCTAAAGATATACCAGCCTGCGTGGCGCAAGCATGCGGTGCCGCTGCAAAGGCAAAGTCTGCCCTCTGGTCTGCCAGAAATGAGTTGACTGTGGAAAAAGAGTATCCGCCTGAAATAGAGATAGAGAAAGAGTCTCGAATAGGGGTATTTGTATGCCGTTGCGGAGTCAATATAGGCGCTGTAGTTGATGTCCCCGAGGTTGTGGAATACGTTCAAACGCTGGGGAATGTGGTACACTGCGAAGAGAATCTTCACACCTGCTCTACAGAGGCTCAGGAGATCATAAAGGAAGCCATAGAAGAACATCAACTGAACCGGGTCATAGTCGCTGCCTGCACACCTCGAACCCATGAACCCTTATTTCAAAACACATTGAAAGAGACAGGCATGAACCAACACCTCTTCGAGTTCTGCAACATCCGAGAACAATGCTCGTGGGTGCACCGAAGAGAGAAAAAGAGGGCGACAGAAAAAGCCAAGACCCTAATAAGTATGGCTGTCGCTAAAGCGAGACTGTTGAAGCCACTGCAAAGAGAGCTGCTCCCACTAAATCAGAAAGTACTCGTTATCGGGGGCGGCATATCCGGCATGACTGCAAGCCTGGACATCGCATCCCAAGGATTTGAGGTCTACCTTGTTGAAAAGAGCAATAGACTGGGCGGTTTTCTCTGGAACATCGACAGGATACAAGACGGAACCCATACCATAGACATCATGGGAGACCTCATTCAAAATGTAGAGAATGATCCAAGGATAACAGTGATGCTCAACTCAGAGGTTGAAGAAGTAGAAGGGCATGCTGGAGCTTTCAAAGCGAAAGTTCATGGAAAACAAAACTATCGGGAATTGGAGTTCGGAGCAGCGGTCATCGCTGTTGGAGCTAAACTCCTCATCCCCGATGGATACTATAACTATGGAAAAAATGATAAGATAATAACCCAAGGGGATATGGAAGAGCTTCTGAGAGGGGAGTTTGACGCCAAAACAGTAGTCATGATTCAGTGTGTGGGCTCCAGAGAAGATGAAAGACCATACTGCTCCAGAGTCTGCTGCACAGAAGCCATAAAGAATGCAATATACATCAAAAGGAGGAAGCCAGAGACCGAAGTAATCATTCTATACAAGGACATCCGCGCATTCGGTATTTGGGAGACCATGTACAATGTTGCAAGAAGACTCGGTGTCTTGTTCATCCGCTACACAGATGAAAATAAACCAGTTGTAGACCCTGAAAACCTGTCGGTAACGGTGCCGGAACTCCTCATGGATGAAAAAATAACGATTCACCCGGATTTGATTGTGCTGAGTAGCGCAATAGTTCCCAGGGAAGACTACGAAGAGATCAGCAGACTCTTCAAGATACCTTTGGACGAGAACGGTTTCTTCCAAGAAGCACATGTGAAGCTTAGGCCTGTAGATTTCGCTACCGACGGCGTCTTCGTCTGCGGAACAGCCCACTACCCAAAGATGATCTACGAGAGCATAGGGCAGGCAAGCGCGGTAGCCTCCAGGGTTACCACTTTTCTCTCCATGGGACAGACGGCCAGCGAAGGGACTTCAATCAAAGTCGATAGGGAAGAATGCCTAGGCTGTGGTTTATGTGAATCCCTCTGCCCATTTCACGCAATTAGGTTGGAGGAGGATGGTATTGCAGAGGTTATAGCCGCCACATGCAAAGGCTGCGGGGTGTGCGCCGCCTCATGCCCTGCCAAAGCGATTGAAACCCCACACTTCACGGATCAGCAGCTCGTAGCTCAGATTGATTCTGCAGTGATGGTCTGATGGAAAAAAACAATGCACAGAAGGACTTTGAACCTTTAATTGTGGGCTTTTTGTGTAATTGGTGTTCTTACGCGGGAGCAGACTTAGCTGGAGTTTCAAGATACCAATATCCACCGAACCTGAGAGTAATCAGGGTAATGTGCAGCGGCCGGGTGGACCCATCCATGGTTTTCAGGGCATTTAGGAAAGGCGCTGACGGTGTCCTTGTAGCAGGTTGTCACCCTGGAGATTGCCACTATATCACTGGAAACATACATGCGAAAGAAAGAATGATGCAAGTTTCGAGAATCATCGAAAGAAGCAAGATTCCCACACAAAGATTCAAGCTTGCCTGGATCTCAGCATCCGAAGGTAAGATTTTTGCACAACTCATCCGTGACTTCACAGAACAACTGGAAAAATTGGGACCGCTTTCCAAAGAAGCTGTAGGGGGCGTACCAACCATTGACAAGGTGGCGGCAGCTGAGAACCTGTTCCTTGATTTTCCAGTCAGATGGTTGACAGCAAGAGTCGAGACACTGGCACAGGAAGAAAATGTCTATGGAGAAAAGCTGGACCCTGAAAAACTAAACAAAATCTCCGACCACTTCTTTCAGACAGAACACCTTAAGCAGTTAATACTGCAACTTGTCACCAACAACCCAACTTCCCTACTTAACATATCTAAAAAGCTTGACACTCCAAGCAAAGAAGTCTTCGACTGCCTAGTAGAGCTGAAAATGGAGGGGCTTGTTGACATAGTTGGGTTTGAAAATGAGTACCCTGTATACCTGCACAGAGGGGAAGGTCCAGAATGAAAGGGTCTGTGCTGGTGTTAGGAGGGGGAATCTCAGGGATTCAGGCTTCACTGGATCTCGCAAACTCCGGATTCAAAGTCTACTTGGTAGAAAAAAAACCTAGCATCGGAGGGACTATGCCTCAGCTCGACAAGACCTTCCCCACAAACGACTGCGCCATGTGCATATTGTCACCAAAGCTTGTGGGCACAGGAGGACACCCAAACATCGAGATCATCGGCAACGCCCACATCACCGACTTCGGTGGGGTCCCGGGAGATTTTGAAATCCAACTGCTGAAGAGGCCAAGATACGTAAATCCTGAGAAATGTAACGGTTGCGGAGATTGTGCCAGAGCATGCCCCGTCAAGGCTGTCGATAAATTCAACAGAAATCTCAACAAGAAAAGCAGCATTAGTGTCATGTATCCTCAGGCTGTCCCACTGGTTTACTCCATCAACCGAGGGACCTGCATAGGTTGCGGACTCTGCGAAAGAATATGCAAAAAGGAAGCAATCGACTATAGCCAGGAAGAGGAGGCAATAGAACTCAATGTAGGGGCGGTCATCATTGCCACAGGCGCAGAACCATACGATCCATCGACAACGAAGAGGTACAGATACGGCTACCCAAACGTTGTCACCAGCGCAGAATTTGAGAGGATCCTGAGCGCCAGTGGCCCCTACGGAGGTACTGTGCTCCGTCCTTCTGACGGCAAGCGGCCAGAAAAGATCGGGTTCATACAGTGTGTGGGGTCGAGAAATCCCCACATCGGCAGAGAACTGTGCTCCGCAGTCTGCTGCATGTACGCCACCAAAGAAGCCATAGTAGCCAAGGAGCACGACCCTGAACTGGACATCACAATCTTCTTCATCGACCTGCGTGCCCACGGAAAGGGATTCGAAGAATTCACCAACAGAGCCAAGGAGATGGGAATAGAATACATACGATGCGAGATTCCTGAGGTGGTCGTGAACGACGAAAATCAGAGCCTAACGGTCCTTTATGAAGACCCTGTCGACAACCATCTAAAAAGTATGGATCTGGATCTTCTTGTCCTCTCGGTGGGCTTGGTTCCTCCTGAAGCTCTAACTTCTGTTCAAGACATCATGGGTCTCAGCTTGAACCGTTTCGGATACGTGGACACGCCGTTAACCAATCCAGTGGAAACCAATATTCCGGGTGTATTTGTCTGCGGCACATCCCAGGGCCCTAAAGATATCCCGGACTCGGTAGTCCAAGCCAGCGCCGCAGCTGCCAAGGCAGAGATACTTCTCTCTTCTGTGAGAAATCAGCTAGTTACACGAAGAGAATATCCTAAAGAGAAAGAGATCGAGAAGGAGCCAAGAATTGGCGTATTTGTCTGTCATTGTGGCATAAACATCGGGGGAATAGTGGATGTTCCGGAAGTTGTTGAATATGTTAAGACATTGCCCTTCGTGGTCCATGCGGAAAGGAACTTGTACACATGTTCACAGGACACCCAGGAGAGAATCAAGAAGGCCATAAAGGAATACGACCTTAACCGAGTTGTGGTTGCATCTTGCACACCCAGAACTCATGAACCTCTGTTCCAAAATACTTTGAGAGAGGCAGGTCTAAATCCTTACCTATTTGAGTTCTGCAACATCCGAGAACAATGCTCGTGGGTGCATATGCATGAAAGAGAGCGGGCAACAGAGAAGGCGAAAGACCTTCTCAGAATGGCGGTCTCCAGATCTAGGTTACTACATCCTCTCAAGACCGAGGAAGTGCCAGTAGTGAAGAGCGCAGTGGTGATTGGGGGTGGGATCTCTGGAATGACGGCAAGCCTGGATATTGCCGACCAAGACTTCCAAGTCTACTTGGTGGAAAAGGAAAGTCAACTTGGAGGCTTCCTCCATAACATTGACAGGATTCAAGACGGAACTGCTACGTCAGAGATTCTTGAAAGCGTAATAAAGAGAGTTGAAAAACATCCGAAGATTGAGGTGTTCAAGGAATCTGAGGTCACGGAGGTCAGCGGTTTCGTTGGGAACTTCAGAGGAAAGATCAGAACACAGCAGAACACAAAGGAAATCCAATTCGGAACGGCAATAATCGCAGTTGGAACAAAGGTTCTAACGCCGGACGGCTACTTCCACTTCGAAGAGAACGACAGGATAATAACTCAGAAAGACATGGAACAGCTCCTAAGAACGGGGGTTGACGCAAGAACGATCGTCATGATTCAGTGTGTGGGCTCCAGAGAAGATGAAAGACCATACTGCTCCAGAGTCTGCTGCACAGAAGCCATAAAGAACGCCATCCGAATAAAGCGGGCAGATCCGAACACTGAAGTATATGTACTCTACCGTGATATCCGGTCCTACGGCCCGTGGGAAACTCTATATCGAGAGGCAAGGAATCGTGGAGTCGTCTTCCTGAGATACAGCGAAGAGAACAAGCCATCTGTAGATCCAAATGACTTAATAGTCGAGACATACGAACCCTTGTTCAAAACAAAACTGAAAATAAATGCGGACCTCGTCGTGTTGAGCAGTCCAATGACACCCAACAAGGATGTTGAGAATCTGAGCAAGATGTTCAAGGTTCCTCTGGATGAGAACAGATTCTTCTTGGAAGCGCATGTGAAGCTTAGGCCTGTGGATTTCGCTACCGACGGCGTCTTCGTCTGCGGAACAGCCCACTACCCAAAGATGATCTACGAGAGCATAGGGCAGGCAAGCGCAGCAGCTTCACGTGCATGCATGATCCTGTCCAAAGACACCCTTGAATCTGAGGCTGTCATCAGCCTAGTTGATGAAGAAAAATGCAAAGGCTGCGGCGAGTGCTTAGACGTTTGCCCCTTTGAGGCAATAGACCTAAAGTCGGAGGAAATGACTTTAGAAAAGGTTAAGTTTCCAACAAGGAAGGCACATATCAATCCTATAATCTGCAAGGGCTGTGGATCCTGTGCCGTAGTGTGCCCCGTTGAAGCCATAACACCTGAGCACTTTACAAAGCAACAAATTGAAGCAAGTCTAGAAGCAGCCCTCATAAGATCTTGATGGCGCCAGATTTTCTCCAAACGTCAATACTAGTACAAACCAAAGGACACGTAGACAGGTAGTTTTGGCGCAAGAATCTATGGGATGTCTGCAGATTCGAAAGTTATGTAAACTTTAGCCGCTGCACAACTTCCTTGGGCCATCGAGTATGTGATGTCTTTCAACCCGGTTGCTGCACCTGCGACAAAAACACCCTTCACGTTCGTGTTGACCGGTCTTTCTGCTACACAGAAAAATCCCGCATCAGATAACTTAAGATTCAACTCATCCTCAAAGAAGGTTGCAGAAGGATCGGGAACCCCACCAACAGAAAGCACCACAAGGTCGGATTCAAGAAAGACTAAATCGTTTTCTAATGTGTCTTCGACCTGAACAGTAAGAGTGTCATTATCCTTCTTGACTCGAGCGGGTTTTCCTCTCAGAAATCGTACCCCCAGTAGTCTGGCATCGTTATAGTCAAACTCTGCCTCATAGGGGGTTCTTATATCCATATACAATATGGTTATCATCACTTCTGGGTGCATTTTCTTGATTTGCTGTGCAAACTTAATGGCATACATGCAGCAAAAGGAAGAGCAGTAGGTGTTAGTACTGTTATCCCTAGAGCCAACACATTGTATTATGGATATGGAGTTTGGTTTCTTCAGATTTGAAGGTCTTACGAGATCTCCCTTTTTGAGCATGTCTTCCAACTCTAAAGAAGTTATCACATCCTCATATTTCCCATATCCAAACCGCTTTAAGGGCGAAGGATCATAAGCCTTGAACCCAGTAGCCAAGATAATCGCATCGACAGCAAAACTCTCTATATCATCTGAGTTCTTCACTTCAACCTTAAACTCTGGAAATTCTCCTGAAATGTCGGAGATTTTAGAGTTCTTCATGATCGTGATGTTCTTCTTTCTCTCAATCTCACTCAAAAGGCTTGAAAGTAAATCTGATGCATTTTGACCCGTAATAAAGAGTTCGCTCAAGTTTCTCAAGTTTCCTCCCAGTTCCTGCTCCCTTTCGACCAGAATAACGCGGTGTCCAAAACCTGCGAGGTCAAGTGAAGCTTGGATACCTGCAACTCCAGAACCGACCACTAATACGCTACCCATTTAGATCATCACCGGTTTTCCCCATAGGGTTAGGTCCTAACTCTTTTAACTGGTCTGTAAATTCCCTGACTACGTTTGCAAACTTCTGTCCTTCAGAAGCAGATATCCATTCCAGTCTTAATCTTCCAGCTTTAAACCCTACATACTCTAAGGCTTTCATCGTTTCCTTTATTCTCTTTTCCGTATTGTAGTTGCCTTCGATGTAGTGGCAGTCACCAAGATGACAACCCGCAACTAGGACGCCATCCGCCCCTCCGAGGAAAGCTTTCAGAATGAAGGCGGGATCCACCCGGCTCGAACACATCACCCGAATTATCCTCACAGTTGGGGGATATTGAATTCTACTAACTCCAGCTAAGTCTGCTCCAGCGTAAGAACACCAATTACACGCGAAAACTACAATTCTCGGCTCGAATTCCTTTACAGTCATCATCACTCACTCTTTGTCAATTAATTCGGATAAGAAAACCGTTAAATCTACAATATCGACGGAAAAATCTTTCATGGGTGGCTCTTCGTTTTTTACACAATTCAAGTGCGCAAAACATTTTGGGCATGCAGTAATCATAGTCTTTGAATTGGTATTCATGGCCTTTTCCAGTTTTTCCATTATCAGAAACTTGGCCTCTTGATCACATGAAATCCAAGCGGACACACCACAACACTGTGCGTCTTCCCGTGCATCGTCAAGTTCGTTGAAAGTGAGGCCATTCACTTTCGAAAGCACATTTCTGGGTGCATCGTAAATCCCCATATGTCTGCCCAGTCTACAAGGGTCATGGTATGTAACCGTAGCACCATTGGTCTCGATATGCAATTTATCCAAGTTGCTCTCAAGCATTTGGGATATGTGCATTACCTCTAAGTCAAGCTCATAATCTTTCGAGAACGTTCTGAAGCACTCTGCACAAGAAGTGATGAGGGTTTTGATACCGCTTTTCCGAATTTTCTCTTCATTAAACTTCCTTAGTTTATCGAACGTATTGCTACAGCCCTGCCAGAGCGCATCGTGTCCACAGCATTTCAATGATAACATTCTAGGTTCGATACCTATTAGGTTTAACAGCTTTATGCTTGACTCCCCAATCTCATGGAAGTCTACGCCAACATCTAAGAAACAGTCAAAAAAGTCGAGACATCCAGGGAAATACGCAACGTCGCTGCTTTCATTCGTCTCTCCTTTGAAGTTCGTGGGCACGCCCTGAGCGCCAGGATATTTAATCATGATCTCGGAGAGAAGGGAAAATACTGATTTGTGAGCAATAACCTCCTCCTCAACTTCCCGCTTTCTCAGATCTCGAACGAAATCGAGATAATCAACCTCTTGCGGGCAATACTGTGAACAAAGTCCGCAAGTGAGACATTCCCACCACACCATTCTTTCGTTTTCCAGAACAAACTTGTTAATCTTAAAGCGTGGAGAATACTTAGAAATCCGTCTTTTGGGACAAATTCCTGTGCACAGCCCACACTGATAACAATTATTTACGAGCGACATTTTTTTCACTCAACAGCCTGTGTATCTGAGAAGCGGCAGCACCCGCCTGTGATAAAGAATAGTCTATGTCTTTCGGGCCACACGCTGCCCCTACCACAAAGATTCGATCTACATCAGTTTCTGAAGGGCGGTTATAAACCCTAAAAAAGCCACTATCGTCTAGGGATACACCCATCATCTGCGCTAACTTCTTTGTCTCTGGAGGAGGTATCCCCCCAACTGAGAGAACAACTAAATCAGATTCGATGCTGAACGTTTCACCTGACAAAGTATTCTCGAAATTCAGAGTTAATTTATCGTTCCTTTCGAAGATCTCTGCTGGTCTAGCCCTGATGAACTTCACACCTATATCCCTTGCGTCGGAATATAGCTCCTCGTAGATGAAGGGGGTTCTGATGTCCATGTACATGACCCTAACGTCTATTTCAGGATATTCTGTTTTGATAAGAAGTGCATTTTTCACAGTTAAGGTGCAACAGAAATAAGAACAGTATCGATATGCCCTGGCATCCCTAAATCCAACACACTGAACAAAAGTTACTGATTCGGGCTTCTCAGAGTTCGAAGGCCGTACTAACTTTCCTTCTTTCATCATTCTTTCTAGTTCTAGTGAAGTTATCACATCTCTATACCTGCTATATCCGTATTCCGTCTTCTCCGTTGGATTGTAAGGTATAAAGCCGGTTGCCAGAACCACCGCGTCCACATCGAAGGCGTCATGTTTACCTCCGACGTCGATTGTGACTTTGAAAGCATGAGTTTCTTCCTCACATTTGTAGAGAGTTGAATCCGTCAGAACCGATATGTTATCATGGGCTCTTGTTCTTTCCGAGAAGTTGGAGAGAAGATCCTCTGCTTTCTCATCTGTGGGGAAGACCTTGTAGATATTCTTCAGGTTACCTCCTAATTCCTCTTTCTCGACCAAATATACCTGATGCCCCATCTCAGCTAGGTCCAAGGAAGATTGCATTCCTGCGATGCCGCCGCCCACTACCAACACTCTACTCATTAGAAACCCCCAGTTTCCCCAAAAATTCATTCGTGCGTATCTTGTGTATAACGTTAAGACCTAGATCCTTGGCTTCGAATCCAAGAGCAAGCCCAAGGAGTTCTGCATAAAATAATATCGGAATGTCCAAGTCTTTGTTGAACTTTCTCCTTGCGACAACCTGTCCTATATCAAATTGCTTGAAACAGAAGGGACACCCAACAACTATAGCATCAACCTCACCCTTCCTTTCAATAGACTCTATAGCAAATGATTGTGCGGCATCTAGATCATGAAGAGATAGAAACGATCCGCAGCATTGTTCGATACCTATTGGGTTAACGATTTGGACTCCTGTTAATGCCACAAGTTCTTCAAGTTTTGTCGGTTTTTCGGGATCATCAAATCCCAGAACGTCGCTAGGTCTGAGGATGTGGCAACCGTTATGACAGGAGACAGATACCTCATTCAAGTTAGAAACTATCTTCTCCTTAATCCTTGAAGGCCCAATAGTATCGTACATCAGTTGGTGAAAGTGAAATACGCTTGACTTTCCCTGGTAAGATAGACCTATTTTCTTCAGAGTCCCGTTGACTCTACTTCTCAGATGAGGGTCTCTCAACGCAGATATAGCTTTATTTAAGGAACAGAAACATCCATTGCACAAGGTCAAGATGTCAAGGTCTTCCTTCTCCGCCAAGGCAATATTCCTCGCAGAGAAGACGAGAGATGTATAATAATCCATGGGTTCCGTAAGCTCACCACAACACCCAAAATCCAGAATATCTATGAGCTCAATCTCAAAAACTTCGGCAATTTTCCGCACAGAAATTTCATAATTGTAAACTTGGGTTGGAACGTTACACCCAAGAAAAAAAGCCAAGTTCATTGCACCATCTCCGCCAATCCAGTTATTTTAGCGATTTTCTCAAAGTCCTTTGAAACATCAGTTTTCAATGTGGGTAGACCCAAACTACTTCTCTTTCGTTCAGTGAATCTGGTGATGTCCGCGCTACGACCAACAGCTAGAATTTTTTTATTCCCTTCCTTCAGGGAGGATGGAGCAACTCCCTTCTCAGATATTAGATTTGTAATAGAATGTATTACTTCGACTGGCTTGATATCCTGAGGACATCGCTCATAACATATATAACATGTCAAACAGTACCAGAGGAATTTGTCTTTGATATCAATCTTGTCTTCCTTCTTGTGTTTGACGATCCTTCTTACATTGTACTGGGGAAACATCCTCGAAACTGGGCAACCACCACTGCAGCTTCCACATTGATAGCAGAGATAAAAATGGTCTTTGTTAGGGTTTTCCTTTGGGCCTTCTAGGATATTTTCATTCAATTTAGACGCCGATTTTGGAGTAAGTAATCATAATTATCGTAATATTAAGCATTTCTCCTTGAGGAAAAATTTACTCTACTCACAAAAAGGAAGGCGGTTCTTGTTTGGTATGCCACCACGCCATTTGGCGCATATTAGACTTAGTTCTCTTGTGATCCTCATCAGCGTAAAATATAAATTATCGATGTTAAGACCGGGTCTAGGTTTGTCGCGAAAAGCGCAAAATCCGTTGAAACATATAAAAATGCTTTTTTTAGATTAAAAATAAAAAGGGGGATGATTTCCCTAGGTGTTCCATCGTCTTATCGTTTTATGAAATGACGAAGAAACCAGCAGCATCCATAGGATGTGTTTGCAAGACGACTACACCTGCTGACTCCACTGTTACCTCCCACTCATAGCCTGCTGGACCAGGTAAGTCTAAGAATCCGTGGATTTCACCTTCACCTTCTCCGTTCGCCGTAAGAGTTCCCAAAACATAGGGTGTTGAACCATAGTCGCTGCTTTCTGAGAGAGGATATGCTTTCACGTTGTAGCTTGCACCAGGTGTTAAGCCCTTAGCATGCATGCATATGGCGCAAGCATCGGAATTCAGTCTCAGTGTCGCATACACGATAGAGAATCTCCCACCGAAACTGCAGAAGCTTTACGACAGCGAACAGGTTACAATCTACATAGAACTTGACGAAGGAGAGCTGAGACGCTTCACCATTGGAACAGAGATACCTCCAGAAAGCAAGCCAGACTTTATTGTCACAAGCGACTACGAGATAGCTAAGAAGAACTTTCAAGGTGAATTGAATCCGATATCAACTTTCATGAAACGACGCATCAAAGTTGAACCTTGGAGAAAACTCTACTTCAACCCAAAATTCTCTGCTAGGTCGCTCTCTACTATAAACACCTTGTTAAAAGTGATACAGGAAAAGGTGCCTACAGATTTTCTACGTCAATAAGCGGTACATGATATCTGCTTCGCCACGGCTCTACATATGCGGTGGTCAACTGACTTTAACAGAGTGTTTATGCTTAAAGCGCGAAGTCTAATCTCCCATGATCTCACCCAGGGTCCTACGAAGGCCGCGTAGAATGTAAACATAATGCAGATGAGTCAGCCTCTTTAACGTTTTTGCAAGCCATCCCTCCACGCGCACCCCGAACACCCTGCCAATAGCGTAATTCTCACCTACAGCCAAGATGAGACCACTGAACCTTGGAACGTAGAGAGTTCGCTTAGCTTCAACTGCGTCTGCGTACATGTTTTTCGCGACAACTTCCGCTTGCTGAAGAGCGATTTCGATACAAGGGGGTAGAACTTCTCCTGTCTGGGGGTCAACCACAAGAGCGCAATCACCGACTACATAAACGCCTGGAAAACCAACTGCTTCACAGAACTCATCAATCACTACTCTGTTTCCCCTCCCGGTTTTCAGCCCGCTCTTGCTAGCTACACTGGAAGCTTGAATTCCTCCCGCCCATACAAAGAGAGAGCACTCCACCTGGCTGCCGTCGCTTAGAGTGATGGAGTTTGGTTTCACCTCCTCGATGGATCTCCCCAAAACGATCCTCAAACCCATCTTGGTCAAGGTGTTAAGAACTTTTCCTGAAAGCCTTGGGCTTTCCCATGACGGAAGCAGAGTCTTAGCGGCTTCGACAATCGTGACGCAGCATCTCGACTTCTCTACAATCTCTCCTGCCAATTCAACACCTGTGAAGCCTCCACCCCCAACTACGATATCTACCTCTTCACCTTGCTCAGGCGTCTTTCTCAGAGCATCCCTGATCTGGACAGCAGTACCGATCGAGCTAAGGCTAAACGAATTCTCCTCAGCTCCTTTGATGTTGTAATAGTTTGGCTCGCTGCCCAAGGCGATTGCAAGCTGGTCATAAGGCAAATCTCCCCTGTCGGTCTTCACCACTTTTTGGGAGAGGTCAATTTCTTGAACTGTGGCCTGAAAGAAATCGATCTTTTTCCCCTGCAACAAGCGGGAAATCGGTATCGTCAGATCGGAAACCTGCCTGACGGCCGTGATAATCTGATAGGACAAGTGCAAATATTGATGGTAATTGTTCCTGTCTATGAGAACGATCCGAACATCTTCTAATGATCTTGCCCTCTTCTCGAGTTTGAGAGCAGTCATTAAGCCGCCGTAGCCCGCTCCGAGAATTGTAAATCGCTTCAAAGATGATCCGCCAAGAGCAAAATGTTTGACAACTAAACATATATGTGTTCTTAAGTTAACGAATTGAAGTGTGGCCGTTCGAACCTCAACTTCGAAATGGATCAGATTTTCCACTGAGTGATTAAAAAGACTTTAAATTCCATCTGCGCGCCAGTGAGACTGAAATATTTATATGATTATAGCCATACTAATTAAAGTAATATCTAGGTGAGATCAACATGGCTGGTGGATTAGTTTGCTCCAGCAGATGAGCATCTGCCTACTTTATCCGATTCTTCCCATACATACATTCTAAAAATATGGCACCTGAAGCAAAAAATCGGCAAAACCCCATTGGTATACGTGGATAATATCAATGGAAGCTCGATCTATGCAAAGCTTGAATATTTTAATCCTATGAGCCTTTCTGTTAAGGACAGGCCAGCAACTTACATGCTCGAGGGAGCTATAAAACGGGGCGAAGTAACCTCAGATGTTGTATTCATCGAGGCTTCTTCTGGAAATCTAGGGATAGCATACGGAAAAGCTGTTAGATTTTTGGGTTTAAGAGCAATTATCGTGATACCGAGCATCGTCGGCGAAGAAACCTATAGACGGCTTAAAGACAGCGGTGCAACTGTCGAAAGGACTCCTGACGGGTATTGTCCAAGGAGAGATGAGAGAGACGGCGCGCTAGTGAGAGTCAAAGACATGTTTTTGGAGACCCCAAACAGGATATGGTTGAACCAGTACAGCAACCCCGATAACATTAGAGCCCATGAAGAGGGTACAGGGCCTGAGATCTGGGAACAGACCAAAGGAAGAGTTAAGAAGATTGCCCTAGGGGCGGGCACTGGAGGATCGATCGTCGGAATTACTCGCTGCTTAAAAAAACAAAATCCTGACATTGAGAGCGTCATCGTTACGCCCCAAAAGAATCATCACATACACGGATTGAGAAATTTCGAAGAGTCTCTCGAACCACAGATCATTAGAAGTAACAAAGATTTGTTTGACGATCGGATGAAAGTTAGTGACCAAAATGCCCTTGAAACTACAAAATACCTTTGGAGAAAAGGGTATCCAGTCGGGACATCATCGGGCCTCAACTATTTTGCTGCGAGAGAAATTGCAAAAGAAAAAAGATGTTCGTTTATAGTAACGCTCTTTCCTGATGTTTGGTACAATTCTTTCAAACTAATGCAAAATTATGTGGTCGAACGTCAGAGTGCCATATGACAGGTCTATTCGCATATTCATTACTATGCAACAGACACCAAGGATTTCATGTCCGAGGTATGAAGATTGTCAGATAAGTCCAATAACAAGAGGGTTAGGCTCCATGTATGGATCAGGGAACTTAGAGCTCCCTTTTTCACAGCAACATTAGTTCCCGTAATTCTCGGGGCAATCATCGCTTGGGATATGTTTAGCGTCTTCAATGGAACTTACTTCACATTGACATTGATAGCTGCCTTATGTCTCCACGCGGGCACCAATATGATAAATGATTACTTTGATTTCAAAACTGGATGCGATTTACATCCGATCTACGAAAAGTTTTGGGCACCATTTTTTGGAGGAAGCAGATTGCTACCAGAGGGTATTCTTAACCCTCGCGACGTCTACATCGCCTCTATCCTTTCTTTTGCACTTAGCGGTATAATCGGTGTTTACCTTGCACTCGAAAGGGGACTACTCATTCTCTTACTTGGTGCTATCGGCGTTCTCTCAGGTTATTTCTACGTCACCCAGCTAGCAACCCGTGGGATTGGCGAGGTCATTGTGGGCCTCAATTTCGGGCCACTCATGGTGCTCGGGAGCTATTACGTTCAAGCTCAGGTAATCACACTTGAAGCTTTAGTGGCATCAATACCGGTGGGATTGCTAATAGCCGCTGTGTTGTGGATAAACGAGATCCCAGATTACACCGCAGACAAATCTGTCGGGAAAAACACTCTTGTGGTTAGGCTTGGAAGAAAAAGGGCTGCAGATGTTTATGGCATGCTTATGTTCTCCACTTATGCTGTAATACTGTTGGGAGTTTTCTCATTATTGATGCCAGTGCTCACGCTAGTTTCATCGAACAAACCTATAGACGGCTTAAAGACAGTGTATATCGCTAGAAAAAACCATGAACCTCCGTGTAAGCTAATTCCAGCTAATGCAAGTACAATTATTGTTCAATTTTTCACTGGCATAGCGCTTTGCATAGCTTACGTTCTCAGGCAATGTATAACAGTTCTATGAAATCGCGTCCACTTCTTGAGCCATTTAACGATCCCTAGATTGCTAGAAAGATAACATAAAATCACAAAGCCGAATTTTCAAACCCAAAGTAGACAGAACGACAGCTGAAAACTTGGTAACGAATTTTTGCATTTTATCTCTCTTAGATTCAATTTGGTGTAAGACCGAATGCCGACTTTCAAATGCAAAGGATGCGTATGCCTTCAGACTGAGAAAGAGTAGCTATGCGCGCGCAAGTCTCTTCTTGGTAGAAAGGGTTACTTCTTAGAAGCTTGTTCTGTTTTATCTTTTGCTGGATCAACGTGAATTACGCAATGTTGACAGCCTGTCTCTTGATTAACTCTTCTCTTTACCTCTTCCGCTATTCTGTCTGCTTCTTCGATCAGTGTGCCTTTAGACACCGTTATATGAAAGCCTGTGTGAACAACGTTTGGACCTACATACTCAGCCCTCAAATGGTGGATGCCTAAGACACCTTTAACCGATCTGGCTGTTGATTCCACTTTTTCCATGAATTGCTTACTTGGTGCTCTGCCAACAAGAAAATGGAAATTCTCCTTAAAGAGTAAAAAACCGCCAAAGGCGATCACTACAGCTACGATTATAGATGCCAATGGGTCAGCCCAGTAATATCCTTTTGAAATAAGGGCCAAACCTACTAGAGCAGCTATGTATGACACCTCGTCTTTGATAAGCCCGATCAGCTGTGCTTTTGCTGAAGCCCCTCTAACTTTCATTCGGAGAATATCTATGAGCGGAATAGCGCCCACAAACATACCCACTAACGTCACTATCAAAGCGAGATTCGTATTTTGGAATTCGCCAGCCTCGGTTTGGAGAAATTTTGGAATAGCCTCTCTAAACATTTCAAGGCTCATGAAAGAAATGAAAATGGTAGCTGAGACCAATGCCGCAACGTTTTGAGCTCTTCCATGACCGAACATGTGGAACTTGTCCGCTGGTTTTCTCGACCAAAAGACTGCAAGCAAAAGAAAGATGGAAATTAGGACATCGCTTAATGTATGCAGGGCTTCTGCTAGCATCACTAGAAGATTGGTGAAAAAATATGCTGCTAGCTGTAAAATAAATAGAACTAAGTAACCTGCCAGCGCGGTCTTTAGACCACGAGTACCCACAGTATGTTCAACCATCTTCGACCCTACGGTCTTATTGGCTAATGCTCATATCCTCACATTCTTTCTCCGCCGTGTGCTCCACCGCTCTTCACATACTCATACAAATGATGAGAAAATAAGACGAAACCTAGCATTGCTTGAACATACTCTCTAGCAGCATCAACATCATCCACGTCATATTTGTTCTTGGACATAGCATGTTTAAACCTCTCTTGCAGTTCCTCTTCAACAGCATGCGAAATGAATTCTATCACTTCGTTTGGGTTCTCTTTTTCGATGGCTTTTTCCGCTCTTGGCACTACAGGACCCCAATCAAGTCCTGCTGGTTTAAGTCCAGTGTAAGGTGCTCCTTCTCCTTCTCTGTGCAAACGAACAGCAGTTTCAAAGAACCAATAGTCGGCAAGTTCCTTAGCTTCTTTACCTAGTTTCCTCGCACGAAGAGTTTTTTCAAAAGCCTTCTTCAATTCAACTTCAGCCTTCTTCGGCACCCAAGGCAGTATAAGATTAACATTTCCAGTTTCCAATGCCTTTGTTGCAGCTTTGACAACAGGTCCATCCATCGTATCACAATGTGGTGGCATACCTTCACCTCGAATAGATATGTATTCTATTCCTTTTTATATGGATAACTGCACGCATGTTCACACAGCATGCATGCCGTAGGCGAGCGAGCCTGTATGTGAGTTTGGGTTTGGGATAGAATTATTATGATTTAAATACGGGCCTACCACCAGAACTAGTCAGTAAGGAATAAGACAGTATACCACTTGAGGTCTTAGAAATGTCGCCTACAAATGCTGCGCATCCTTTTGATCCAGAGGAGTTCTACAGCAGACAAGCAGTGCTTCCTGAGCTCGGACCAGAGGGGCAAAAAAAGTTGGGAGATTCAAAGGTGGTTGTGGTTGGGCTTGGCGGGCTTGGCAGCATATCCGCTCTTTACTTAGCTCTAGCAGGAGTCGGCCATCTACGTTTAGTGGACCAAGATACTGTGGAACTTAACAACCTCCATCGTCAAGTACTCTACACCCTAGATGATATACGGTATCCGAAAGTTGAAGCCGCCGCCCAGAGAATAGGGCTGACAAATCCAAATGTAAAGGTTGAGCCAGTCCCCAAAAATGTGCGAGAAGATAACGTGGAAGAAATCATAAAAGATATGCACTGTATAGTTGATGGACTCGACAACATGAGAACAAGATATCTTCTAAATCGCGCTTGCGTCAAAAACGAGATTCCCTACGTTTTCGGAGCCGCCATCGGACTGGAAGGAAACTTCTCAGTCTTCGCCCCCCCAGAGACACCGTGCCTAGAATGTGTGCTGCCGGATCTTGACGACGATCGATTGCCAACTTGCGAAACGCGTGGTGTATTGGGAGCAACCCCTGGAATAATCGGGGCAATGCAAGCCATGGAAACCATAAAGCTACTTGCGGAGATGAAAGACACCTTGAAAGGAAAGCTGATGATCTGCGACTTTAGAGACATGTACTTCACCACCATTGATATATCTAAGACACCGAACTGCCCAGTCTGTCAAGGTGAAATAATGGAACCCGCCAAAGGTGCAGAACGACTGGCGTGGTTATGTGGAAGTAACACAGTTAACGTCAACCCACCAAAACCTCTGCGAATCAAACTCGATGACGCATATGAAAGGCTAAAGCGGGATCATAAGATGCTTATGAGGTCCTCCCTTACAGTTGTCTTCAAATACGATAAAGATATTGAAGTGAGTTTATTCAACGGTGGCAGAATGTTGATAAAAAACGTGGAAGACGAAGATTCCGCCCTAGGCATCTACAACAAAATAATTGAGAAACTCAGAATGTAGATTCAAACCGACTGGCACTGATTCATCTCGGAACTGGAATCCAATAAGACACGGCTGAGATCGGATGACTAAGAGAAATAGACCACTTTCCCTTATGGTAAAGTTGTGCTCAGATAGAGCAGCCTTCGAGGCCATTCCACAACGAAACGTCTCCTTCAACATGGATAGTGTAAAGCGATTGTTTGAAGCTAGTCAGAACTTCAAGATTGTGGTGTACACTCCCCATATTATCATCATTGAAAGCAGAAAGGGCAGAGAAGTAACATTTTCTAGGGATGGAAGAATGTTGCTGAAGAACATTTTGAATGAGGATGATGCGACAGTTATGGCTGACAACGTTTTAGAGGTGGTCGCAAAAGCCATTGAAACTGAATAGTTCTCAAAATACAACGACTTCTACGCCTGTAAGGTCTCGCTCAACCATATCCTTAATACGCAAATTTCTTTCCGCTGCTTTCACCTCTTCTAGTTTGGCACGGGTTCTGGGATGTTTGGGAGGAGCACTGCAACAGAGAGCTGGCCTGGATGATATCTGGAAGGTTCCGATCTTCCTTGCTAAGCGCTCGACCTCCAATTTGTTCATGCCTAACACCGGTCGCAATACGGGAAACTCCTTCAGAGCCTCGTTTTCAACACAGAGGTTCCTCATCGTTTGACTGGCATGTTCACCAATAATCTCCCCGGTTACAATAGCCTCTGCACCTTCTATGAAGGCTATCCCCTCTGCAAGGCGATACATCATCCGCCGGCAAAGAACACAAGTCAAATTTCGTGGACAATTCCTTAAAATGTCCGCAAGGTCGTCACCATGAGGAACTATATAGGACTTAACGCGACAGCCTGACACAAAATCGCTCAGCCGTCGTATGACATCCAAGGCTCTTTGCTTCGTATCTTCACCCGTGAAAGGAAAGTTGTCGTAGAACACGAAGACTGGAACACACCTTTTCTTCATCAGTAGCCAAGCAGCAATAGGAGAGTCAGTCCCACCAGACACAAGACAAACAACTTTGCCTTCTGAACCAGAAGAAAGGTCAGTAGAACAAGATATTATTCCCATTTTTGTCGGTTCCTCGAAACCTTCTAATGCCTCTATTGTTGATTGCCCCATCGCTCTTTCTTATTTTTTATTATTAGATAGAAAGAGATTTAAGAGTTATAACCCTGTTATAAATGTGTGGAATATTAATGCGTCCGCCCTGTGAATTAATTGTTCGAGAGATAATCCCTGCCTTCAGAACCCTAGTGGCTAAACAACTTATCAAGAAACATCACTTTTCCCAGATAGAAGTGGCTAAAAGTCTTGGAACAACACAGGCAACAATAAGCTATTATCTCTACTCAAAGCGTGGCAAGAAGGGGGTAGAACAGCTTAAATCCAAAACCTTGGTACAGTCCTCCGCAAACGAGGTTGCTCAGCGCATAGCGAACAACAACTTCTCCCTCATCGACGCCACGTTAGAATTCTGCAAGTTGTGTAGGGTCCTGAAGGGAGAAGAATTAATGTGCGATATGCACAAACGTTCGGTTTCTTTTCCAGAGAACTGTAATTTATGCACAGAAACAGAACATAAGCAACCATGATCCAAACCTACGGTGCTGTTAACAAAACGTTATGCGCGTGGAGGAATTAAATAATTGGTGTAAAATGGTTTAGATTCGCCTTCTACCTTTTCAAGCTTGTTTCAAGCTTCTTTTTTGACTGGTTCACGAGAGAATTATTTGATCCGATTCACCCTCTCTTCAGAGGAGAACAAGAGATGCTGGTGGACGGAAGAGGCGTTCGCGAGGAAGAGAACCTTATGGTTGCAAGGCTATTGTCTGTTTTCACAGACACGTAATTTGAGGTTAGACGCTTCTTTTCCACATTCTTAAGGAGGTTACCCGGCTTTTTCCCCGTCTGAACCATGGTGCTAGTTCAAGAGAAGGGAAATATGCGCACATACCAGAAAAGCCTAAAACAGCGTTTAAATCCAAAAACGAGAATAAACATGATTTTTTACCAATTATTTGACTCCTCCCCACGCATACTAGCAGGTAGGCTTTCAGATTTGTTTGGTAGGAGACCGTATCGGCACTTAGCGAAGTTTTATACGCGCGGGAGTCTAGGAAGCAAATTTAGGCTCAAAATTAAGAACGGAACTCACAGAGACCCGATAAGGAACGGTTCATATTAAAAGCATAAAACGAGATTTTCTTTTTACAATTGCTTTGCGCGCGCAGTCTTAGACGTTGATCGTTCTAAACGAAATATTTTCTACTATAGAAGTATAAGTTAAGACTAACGACTTTGGAGAAACTTGATATTGACAGTTTGTTATGTTAGTAACCGGGTGGAGTTGGTGCCTGTCGAGCTGGACGAGGTCGATAGACATATTCTGAATGTGTTACAGGAGGATGCACGATCCTCTTTCGCTAGCATTGCTCGTGAATTAAATGTGAGTGAAGCAACAATCAGGTTCCGAGTTAAAAAGCTAACAAAGAAAGGAGTTATCACGCGATTTATTGCCCTGCTCGACCCCAAAAAAATCGGGTTGTCTGTAACCGCTACAATTAGGGCTAAAGTTGATCCGACGCTTCTTGAGGAAGCTTTTGAAAAATTAGCCTCTTTTGAGGAGGCGCATCACATATTCCAAAGCACAGGTCAATACGATATCATCGCTGTGGTGCATGCTAGAAACCTCGGGCACCTTGAGAAGCTTAGAAAAAGGGTTAAAATGGTTCCTGGAGTAGAAGATGCATCGATATCGGCTACTACAGATTTGATGAAGATCGAGCCTACATTTACGCTGTAAAATACCGTCAGCAGAAGGGGTTGTTACGGAATTCGTAATACGATTACTTTCACCGTAACGTAATGCGAAAGAGTTTTATCATAAAAAATATCATAAAAAATATCATAAACAAAACTTCGTGCTAGTAAATAGATGATGTAATTTGCTGATTGACTTAAAGCTTGCAGGCAAAAAAATTCTAATAGTTGGCGGCGGGAAAGTGGGTGAGAGAAAAGCTAGAAAGTTCTTACGCGCAAATCCTAAGGTTATTGTCGTCAGTAAAAGTTTCACACAAGGCCTAAGGCGCCTAGCCCGAGGAGGAAAAATCGAGTTAATCAAGGCAAATTTTAAAGCTGATTCCTCATCATTTAATTCATTAGTTTCAAATTCTGATATTGTCATCGCTGCCACCAATGACTCAAAATTAAATGAGCATATTGTGATAGAGACCAAGAAGAGAGGGATTCTTGCTAGCGCTGTCGATAACCCACCTATGAGTGACTTTTACCTACCAGCCACCACACGTTTCGGGAAAATTCGAATTGCGATATCCACCGGAGGGAGAAGCCCGGTTATGGCAAGAATACTGCGGAAGAAATTAGAAGGAGCTATCACCGGGGAGGAGATCCTTCAAGTGGAGCTACAACATTACGTTCGAGAACTTGCGAAGGCTCATATACTAGACAAAGAGGCCCGCCGGAATTTTCTGTATCAAATGATCGATGATTCCGGCATTAGACAACTATTAGAGGAGGGAGACCTTGAGGAGGCAAAAACTCTTGCAAAACAGATCCTTAAGCATTATTAAAGCCTTGGGAGCGGCAGGAGAGGCAAAGAACATTATTAATCTCCGCTTCACGCACAAGGAGTCTCCAATAACCCTCTTGGAAAAGATAACCCTCAAAGAACCACGGAGGATACTGGAAGGAATTCAAGCACTTGATTTTGTGAAGGAATGTGTAATATTGCAAACTTGTAATCGAGCTGAAATTTACGCCGCTATTTCTAATCCAGAATTCAAAAAAGCGGGGTCGGAAATCGCTGAATACTGGCGGCAAAGAACAGGGATTGACAAAGAAGAGTTTTACCAACCACTCAAAGAAGCCTTTAATGCACAGGCGTTAATCCACCTTCTGAGGCTAACATCGGGATTGGAGTCTATGATAGTTGGTGAAGATCAAATTCTGGGACAAGTTCAGGAAGCCGTTGATGAAGCAAAACAGTGTGGAACAGTCGGACCGATTCTGGAGACAAGTTTTGAGAAGGCCATCAAAACCGGGAGGAAAGTTCGCGTCAGAACCAGAATCGACAAGGGTGCCGTTTCGATAGGTTCCGCAGCCGTTGATTTACTGGAAGAAGCTCTGGGTGATTTAAAGGATAAGAGGATCATCGTAATCGGAGCTGGTGAAACTGGTGGTCTCGTAGGCAAAGCCTTGGCCTCCAGAGAGCATGCTGTAACATATGTGGCTAACAGAACCTACAAGAGGGGGGTTAGACTTGCGAGGATGCTGGGTGGACAGGCCGTTCGTTTCAATAAAGTTAAACACTTTCTAGCCTGTGTTGACGCCGCGATCGTCGCAACAGCGGCCCCCCACCATGTTTTAACAAAAAAGCTAGTGCAGGAAGCCTTAGACAAGAGAAAGAGTAGAGCGCTACTTATTATGGACCTCTCTCAACCCCGAAATGTGGAGGAAAGCGTGGCTAACCTACCTAATGTAGAACTTCATGACATTGATGACTTGCGCGGGATCGCCGAAGTGAACCGCAAAATGCGGCGTAGAGAGATTAAGAAAGTTGAGATAATAGTTCAGAACGAACTTAAGCGTTTAGAGTTGACGTTAAAGCGTAAACGAGCAGAACCCCTTATCTCAGCTCTATGCAACAAGGCGGAGGAAATTAGACGCAAAGAGCTAAATAAAGCTTTGAAGATGCTTGGAAAGTTAGATGATGATCAACGGAAAGTCGTTGACGATTTGACAATGGTTCTAGTCAAACGGATTTTGCACCACCCCTTCATGAATTTAAGAAAAGCTGCCGTGAGCGGCGACATCGATACAATATCAGCTACCCGAGAGTTGTTTAATATCAGCTCATTCAAAGGAGGAAAAAGAAGTGACCTTTCCTGAGCTTCGGATGAGAAGGCTCCGAAGAACACCTAGGATTAGGAATCTTATAAGAGAAACCGTTCTGAGTCCAAAGGACTTAATTTACCCAATGTTTATCAAGGGGGAAATTAACAATCCTGAACCCATACCTGCAATGCCAGGTCAGTTTCGATTGCCCTTAAACGAGGTTGTCAAAGAAGCGAAAAAACTCACTTCGTTAGGCATACCAGGGCTAATTCTATTCGGGATTCCAGTGGCAAAGGACGAAACTGGATCCTCTGCTTATGATAAAGAGGGTGTTGTCCAGCAGGCAGTCAGGGCTATAAAAGAACAGTTAGAAAACGAACTCCTGGTGATGACTGATGTTTGCCTTTGCCAATATACCAGTCACGGACATTGCGGAGTCGTGAAGAGAGATGAAATTCTCAATGACCGAACCCTGCAAATTTTGAAAAGGGTGGCCGTGAGCCACGCAGAGGCGGGTGCCGAGGTTGTGGCACCTTCCGGTATGATAGACGGGCAGGTTCAGGCAATAAGGGAAGCGTTAGACGGTGCAGGCTTCACGAATGTAGCTATTATGGCCTACTCGGCTAAACACGCATCCCACTTTTATGGCCCCTTCAGGGAGGCCGTGCACTCCGCTCCATCCTTCGGCCACCGTAGAGGCTACCAAATGGATTATGCCAATCCAGACGAGGCTCTTCGGGAAGTCGAGTTGGACATAAAGGAGGGGGCGGACATGGTGATGGTTAAGCCCGCTTTAGCTTATCTCGACTTGGTCTACAGGGTAAAAACGAAGTATAGGTTGCCGACGGCGGCATATAGTGTGAGTGGGGAGTACTCTATGATTAAAGCAGCTGCTGAGAAAGGCTGGATGGACGAAAAAGCTATCGTGCTTGAAGTTTTGACGGCTATAAAGCGAGCTGGAGCGGACATGATTCTCACATACTTCGCTAGAGAGGTGGCAAGGTGGTTGATGGAAGATGAGTGAAACCGGCTCTAAGATGCTGTTTGAGAAAGCCAAGAAGCACATGCCTGGAGGGGTCAACAGCCCAGTCAGAGCTTTTGAGCCGTATCCCTTTTTCGCTTCGCATGCCAAGGGCTCTAAACTATATGATGTTGACGGAAACGTTTACATAGATTACTGTCTGGCATATGGCCCTCTCATACTTGGGCACGCTCACCCAGAAATTACCGATGCAGTTAGGGAACAGTTAGAAAAGGGTACGATGTACGGCGTCCCCACAGAGGCTGAGGTTAGGTTAACAAAACTGGTCATCGACCTTGTTCCCTGCATGGAGATGACAAGGCTGGTGAATACTGGAACAGAGGCCACTATGCATGCCATAAGAGCGGCCAGAGGATACACTGGGAGAGACAAGATCGTGAAGTTTGAGGGATGCTATCACGGAGCTCACGACTATGTTTTAGTGAAAGCGGGCTCCGGCGCTACCACGTTTGGAGCGCCTGACTCACTTGGAGTTCCAGAGGATACTACAAAGAATACTATAGTGTTGCCTTTCAACGACATCGGAGCGTTTGAGAGAGCCATCGAGCAGAATCAGGACGAGGTTGCTGCTGTGATCATCGAGCCAGTGGTAGGAAACGCAGGCGTAATCCTCCCAAGAGATGGATACCTGCGGGAAATTCGCAAGATAACCCAGGAAGAAGGCATCATCTTAATCTTTGATGAAATAATCACCGGTTTCAGACTGGCCTCAGGTGGAGCACAGGAATACTACAGCGTTTTTCCAGATATGTCGACTCTAGGAAAGATTATGGGCGGAGGGCTCCCTATTGCTGCCTACGGCGGCAAAAAAGAAATAATGGAGTTCATATCCCCGCTTGGAAAGGTTTACCAGGCGAGCACTTTCAGTGGAAACCCCATCTCAGTGACAGCCGGATTAGCAGCCCTAAACTTTCTCGTGGAGAAACAGAGTTTGTATAAACGCCTCCAGCAGATGGGAGATAAAATTAGAAAGGGACTCCTTGATATTATCCGGGACGTCAGGGTCCCCGCACAAGTAAACGGCGTCGCCTCCATGTTTCAAATCTTCTTCACGGACCAACTCGTCATGGATTACGACACTGCCAAAGACTCAGATAAAGCTAAGTTCATTCGTTACCAGCGGGAGCTAACGAAGCGTGGAGTGTTCATTCCACCATCCCAATTTGAAACCTGCTTCATCTCTACGGCCCATACAGACGAGGACGTAACCCAGACTTTAGAGGCGATAGATTCAGCTATCAGAGCCCTTTAAGTAGGTGTTTGCATGAAACTCACAGTCGGAACACGAGGAAGCAAATTATCTCTCATACAAACAGAAAACGTAATCCAGAAACTAAGGGAAGAGAATCCGGAAATCGAGATGGAAGTCCAGGTAATTAAGACGATCGGTGACGAAGTAACAAGCAAACCATTGATTTCGATTAAAGAAAAAGGGATCTTTGAGAAAGAGATAGATAAGGCCGTTCTTCGAGGCGACGTTGATATCGCGGTTCACAGCATGAAAGACCTACCCACAATACGGCCACACAAAACTATCATCCTAGCCGTGCCGGAAAGAGAATCCCTATATGATGCCCTCGTTTCAAAGGAAGGACTAAGATTAAAAGCACTGCCTAACAAAGCCATCATTGGAACCGGAAGCCCCAGAAGAAAAGCCCAAGTTCTCCATATGAGGCCTGATATAAAAGTCAAGCATATCCGAGGGAATGTGGATACACGAGTAAGAAAACTTACGCAAGGACTATACGACGCAATAATCCTGGCAGAAGCCGGACTCCAACGGCTAGACATGCAAGGCTGCATAACTGAACGTTTATCTCTTGAAGATTTCACACCTGCCCCCGGCCAAGGAGCATTGGCGATTGTTGCAAGACAGGACGATAAGAAGATTATAGAAGTTTTAAAACCGATAAACCATTGGCCGTCGATGGCATCAGTGTTGGCTGAAAGATCGTTCATTAAGGAAATCGGGGGAGGATGTAGAGTCCCATTAGGCGCCTTCGCACAAGTGCGGAATAACAGGCTATCGCTTCACGCTTCTGTTCTTTCCCCAAATGGGAAAACGAAGATTCAGACCTCGGAAGTTGGAGACCCCACGTCTCCTGATGAGCTTGGATTCAAAGTAGCCCAGAAAATCATGAAGACTGGAGCTGTAAGTCTTATTCAGCGCTGGAGAACTCAACATGAGAGAGGGTAAAGTATATCTTGTAGGAGCTGGACCTGGCGCACCCGAACTCCTCAGCCTTAAGGCCAGAAAGATTCTAGAGGAGGCTGAGGTAGTAATATACGACCGTCTGGTTTCTAACGCTATTCTACAACTCATTGGGAAAGAAGCTGAAAAGATTTACGCAGGTAAACGCCCCGGCAAACATCGTATAACCCAGGATGAAATTAATGAAAGGTTGATAAGAGAAGCCCGGAAAGGAAGAGTGGTTGTGAGATTAAAGGGTGGAGACCCCTTTCTCTTTGGCCGTGGTGCGGAAGAAGGCCAGTCATTGCGAAAGGCTGGCATCGAGTTTGAAGTTGTACCTGGGATGACCTCGGCTTTGACTGTTCCCGCCTACGCTGGCATCCCCCTGACTCACCGCGAATACGCGTCATCCTTGGCGATAGTCACTGGACATGAAGACCCGACCAAGCCATGTAACCGCATCAATTGGGAAAAACTGGCTACGTCAGTCGACACTATAGTGGTGTTGATGGGTGTCAGGACTCTTGAAGAAATCGTTAGACATCTGATAACTGGAGGCCGCGGCCCTGAAACCGCTATCGCCATCATAGAACGCGGAACAACACCCAGTCAGAGGGTGACGATTGGAACCCTCAACGATATTGTTCAGAAGGCTGCAGAGAGGGGAGCACAGGCTCCGGCTATCATAGTCATCGGAGACGTTGTGAAGTTACAAAAAGAACTTTACTGGTTCAAGGGGGTGAAGGCACCTGTCTCTTGAAGGGAAGGTCGTCGCGATCACCCGGCCTGAAAGACAAGCTGATGAGTTGGCTAGGCTAATACACAAACTAGGTGGAAAACCCTATGTTGTCCCCACTGTGGAGATCAAGCCACAACGGGATGAACGCTTGATAACACAGCTGTGTAATAGAATCCTCACTGAGCGGATAGAATTCCTTATTTTCATGAGCGTAAACGGGGTTACAAGCTTAATGAAACACTTAGAAAAAATAGGGCTAAAAGCTAACTTTCTCAAAAGATTGAATAGGACTACAATTATTGCTGTGGGGCCTAAAACAAGGAGGGAACTTGAAAACCAGGGAGTCAAAGTGAACCTGGTTCCCAAAAGGTACAGTTCCCAAGGAATCGTTGAAAGCCTTGAGAAGATGGACTTACGGCAGAAGACTGTGGTTATACCACGTTCAAACAAGTCTAGCGTATATTTAACGCGAGAGCTTGAAAGGCTAGGCGCTAAAGTACTTGAGGCCCCAATCTACAAGTCCACTCTCCCATCTGACCATTCCAAAGTTTTGAGCTTTGTTGATGACCTAAAAAAAGGTGAAATCGACATTGTAACCTTTACGAGCTCATCCACAGCCAGGAATCTGTTTAAAATAGCCAATAAACACCTCCTAGCTGATGATCTTAGAAGCTGTTTAACAAAAACGGTGATCACGGCGATTGGTCCAGTAACCCGTAGAACGCTGGAAGAGTTGGGGGTTAAAGTCGACGTAGTGCCAGGAGAGTATACCATCGAGGCTATGATGAGGGCTCTTACAGACCAGGTATGCCACAGCAGCGACGGAACTGAACAACATTTCTGCCCACCCGAAAAAATGCCACCGGAGAACTTTGTACCCAGGCTTTTATCATGGAATCTAACCTTCAAGTGCAATCTAAGATGTGCCCACTGCTATGTGGACGCTGATAAGAGTGAGGGAAAAGGAGAGCTAAACACAGATGAAGGGAAGATGCTCATTGACCAGATCGTGGAGGTGGGTAAGCCTATACTCATATTGAGCGGCGGGGAACCCCTCCTGAGGGATGACGTTTTTGAACTCGCCCGGTACGGTACTGAGAAAGGCTTAAGGGTGGCTATGGGGACCAATGGAACTCTCATTACAGACCAGGTCGCGAACCAACTCAAATCTAACGGTGTACGGAGGATTGCGATCAGCTTGGATTCAGCTGTGCCTCAGAGACATGATGAGTTTCGGGGTGTGAAAGGTTCATGGAGACTTGCGGTTGAAGGGATCGAAGCGTGTAGGAGAGATGACCTAGATGTGCAGATTAATACCACCGTAACAAAGCAGAACTACCATGAAATCGACCATATTATGGATCTAGCTGAAAAAGTTGGAGCAAGCGATCTTCACATTTTCTTCCTGGTGCCTACGGGGAGGGGGAAGAAAGTACAGGACGTATCCCCTGGCATGTACGAAAGAATGATTAGGAGTGTACTCGAAAAAAGTACAAAGTCTAGACTTAATATAAAGCCGACATGTGCACCTCAATTTATGCGGATATTAAAGCAGACGGATATTAGGCCAAAAAAACATTGGAGTCGGGGATGCATCGCAGGACTCAGTTATTGCCGTGTTTATCCAACAGGGCAGATTACTCCTTGCCCATATCTGCCTATAAAGCTAGGTAACATTAGAGAAAAACGGTTTAAAGATATCTGGTTTGGCTCTAAAGTCCTTAGAGCACTTCGGGACTTCAACAACTTGAAGGGCAAGTGCGGAATCTGTGAATACCGTAATGTCTGTGGAGGATGCCGTGCTCGAGCTTATGGCGTAACAAGCAACTTGATAGATGTTTGTAATGGTCTACACGAGCCTACGAAGTTAATAGGCGACTACTTGGCTGAGGATCCCTGGTGTACTTATGAGCCACGTGGTTTAGGCGGCGAGAAAGTTTGACTGCTGTTGAGCTAGATGAAATTGACAAAAAACTGTTACAATTGGCTCAAGATGCATTTCCTATAACAAGAAGGCCTTGGGCAAAGTTAGGCGATAAGCTCAAAATTGCTGAGGGAGAGGTTTTGTCACGCCTCAAGAGGCTCCGTAACGAAGGCGTCCTCCGTAAGATTGGTCCAGTCATTGATTCCCGAAAACTCGACTTAAACGCCTCTACTTTGATCGCTATGAGGGTGCCTGAAGACAGGATAGAACACGTTGCCAATATCATCAATAAATACAAGAATGTAACCCATAACTATCTTCGACAGCACGAATACAATCTCTGGTTCACCATCACAACCTCTAGTAAAGAAGAATTAAGGAAGATCATGAAGGAGATTAGGCAGAGAACAAAAATCTCGGACGACGATATCTTGGATCTTCCTACCATTCGCAGGTTCAAGATCGATGTCCGTTTCCAGTTTACTTAATTGGGTTACCTTGAGGGAGTCTTTATGGACCAAATTGACCAAACCATTCTCCGCATAATGCGGGATGGTATTCCTCTATTGGAGGAGCCTTTCATGGAAGTTGCGGGTAAGGTGGAGATAAGTCAAGGTGAGGTGATGACTCGGCTGAGGGAGCTAATAAGAAGTGGGGTTGTTAGGAGATTCGGAGCTTCAATTAACCATGAAAAAATAGGCATCACCGCAAACGCCTTGGTGGCGTGGAAGGTGCCTCGGAGCCTCGTGGAAGAAATCGGAAGAATACTGTCCAACCATAAAGAGGTTACTCACTGTTATGAACGAGATACAATTCCAGAAAAATGGGAATACAATTTATTTGCCGTAGTCCATGGGTATGACCGGGAATCTGTCAAACGATTTATTAAGAGACTATCAAAATCCATTGGACTTAATGAATATTTGATACTATTTAGCGTTACACGATTCAAAAGGTTAAGCATCACCCCACATGAACGTAACCATTCTGAGGAAAGTTGAATCAGACTTGATCCGAATCACCCAGCTTATACATGGTAGAGGAACAGTTAGCCAAGTAATTAAATCTAGGGACATTTCACCTCGTGAAATGCCCAGCAAGTTACTGGCATTTACTCAACTCCATAAGCCACTGGTTTTCTGGAATATCACAAATCGATGTAACCTATCTTGTCGTCAATGTTACCTTAACGCGGGATCAAAAGCACAAAGGAAGGAGGAATTGCCGTTAGAAGAAGCAAAGGCGTTCTTAGACGACTTAGCAGAGATGGACATCCCTCTTTTAATGTTCAGTGGCGGTGAACCCTTACTTCGAACAGACTTTTGGGACCTCGCAGCGTATGCAAAAGCAAACCAGATAAAAACGGCGCTAAGCAGTAATGGGACACTAATAACGAGGAGAGTGGCGGAGAAGATAAAGGAAGCTGGAATAGAATATGTCGGGATATCACTGGACGGCTCAAACGAAAAGACACATGATACAATAAGAGGGCAACCAGGTAGCTTCAACAGGTCTGTGAAGGCTTTAAAAAACTGCGTAAAAAAAGAGCTAAAATGTGGCGTAAGAGTAACAGCAACAAGAGACAATTACCACGAGATCCCAGACTTACTTGACCTTGCAATTCAGTTAAACGTTCCGAGGTTTTGCTTGTACTGGCTAGTTCCTAGTGGAAGGGGGAAATCGCTTTTCGATGACAAGAATTTGAAAACAAGTGAAGTACTGCAGATTTTGAAGGTGCTCTATACTAGAGCCAAAGAACTCGACCCGAAAAAGATTGAAATATTAACAGTAGATGCTCCCCAAGACGGCATCTACATATTAAACAGATTGCAGGAGGAAAACCTGCCCCAGTATGAAGATGCCTTGAAGCTTCTACAGTTTACAGGTGACTCCTGTAGCGCAGGCAAACGAATTGCAAATGTTGACCCGAGTGGCGATATTTATGTGTGTCAATTCGCTCAACTACCCCAATTAAGAGTTGGGAACATTAGACAGCAGAAATTCAGCGAAATCTGGGAGGCTGACACCAACCCAATTTTGTCAGCATTCAGAAACAAAGTAAAGAACTTAAAAGGGAAATGCGGCAAATGCGCGTATAAGCAGCTATGCGGTGGAGGGTGCAGGATAAGAGCATATTTCCAACATGGTGATTTATGGGCAGAAGACCCTCTCTGCCCCTATAATTGCGTGCGCACGTTACCAGATGAGGTATGCAAGGACAAGGGCTAGAACGAAACCGAAGATAAAATGGGGATCAAGGCAATTTCTTTTGTACTAATGTTAAGCCATTTCCAAGATTTTCGCAATCTTATCACCCATATAGATGAGAAAGACCAACAATTCAATAACCCTAACTTATAGCTGAAGTAGAACCGTTATATTTCATCAGGATTTTCGCAATTTCTGGGCGCATCACCTCTACAGGAGGCTCCACACCGTTCCTAATTGTTTCTCTAATCTCTGTCATGCTTATCTTAAGATGATTCTCGATGTTGTGTCCGCACGTTTTGTCAGTGGCTACGAGGCGACAGCGCTTACAATAAAACGACTCTCTATACAAAATTGGCTCTATGCCTAAATCTAACTCCTCAAAAACTTCGTGAGCCGAATAAGGATCGTAGTAATTTCTAGTCCCTGCGATATCCCTGCCAACCACAAAGTGAGTACATCCATAGTTTTTCCTTATAATCGCAAGGAAGACAGCCGCCTTGGGTCCAGCATATCTCATCTCCATTGGGAGGGTAGCTAAGAGCACCCTTTCTCTTGGGTAATAATTGTCTATGAGAAACCTGTATGACTCTAGTATGACTTCAGGTGAGAAGTCGTCTTTTTTCAATTTCCCAACCACCGGATGCACAAAGAGTCCATCTACTATTTCTAGAGCACACCTCTGAAGATACTCGTGTGCCATGTGCGGTGGATTCCTTGTTTGGTAGCCTGCAATAGTCTCCCACCCTCGCTCTTTGAACATCCCACGAGTCTCTGATGGAGTTAGCTCATTTTGCGTAAATGATAAGTTGACACGCTGAATTAAGTCGATCTTACCTCCAAGAAGAACGTCTCCTCTGTCATATAAATCCTTCACGTTTGGATGATCCGGATTGGTTGTTCCATAAATTTGTTTTATCATCTCTTTCTTCTCAAATTTAAATTTCTCTTCCAGATGCAATATAGCAGTTGGCTTTCCAGCGCAGGATAAGACAATGTCATCGCCTTGTTTTATCGTCCCCAGAATTTTTTCATTTTCGATCCCTTTAGGTGCGAGAATAATCGGTATGGTCCAAGGAAGCCCACTCGCTAGCCGACTATTGGATATTACACTCTCAAGGTCTCCTTTTTTCATAAAGCCTTCCAAGGGACTGAAGGCTCCTATCGCGACCTTATCGACATCTAAAATTGTCCCCTTGTCGACTTCTATTTTTGGCATCTCGTTTGCTTCTTTAAGCATCTCTTCACTTCTCTTATCAGTCAAGACTCTGTTGACGAGCCTCCCACCGTGCGGTTTTGGCGGTCCTGTCATGTCCACTTCCCCTCAGCAATACTAATTACTGCGTCATTGCAGCTTACAGTGTATGCCACATTCCTTGCGGGTTCCCCGCTCCCACCACCATCGTCCTGCTCTAAGGTTCTCTCCAGGCTTAATGGGCCGGGTGCAGGGCTCACAACCTATGCTGGCATAGCTTCTGTCATACAGCTTGTTGTAAGCAACTTTGTTCTCCTTGATGTAGGCCCAGATTTGATCATGCCCCCAGTCAGCAAGTGGATTTACCTTCATTATGCCTCCGTAATCCTCGTCAACCTCAATCTTCTCAACTTCGGCTCTCGTGACGCTCTGCTCTCTTCTCAATCCAGTGATCCATGCATCTAGCCCTTGGAGTGCTCTCTCCAAAGGATTCACCTTCCTTATTCGGCAACAAAGCTCGCGAAGTCGAACGCTAGTATAAAATAAGTTCATACCGTGCTCTCTCACCATTTCTTCAACAGAAGACGTATCTGGATAGTATACCTCAACTTTTACGCCGTACCTCTGCCTAATCTCGTCGATAAGATTATACGTCTCTTCATGAAGCCTACCGGTATCTAAGGTAAATATCTTGGCACCTGGATTTATCCTCTGGATCATGTCGATGAGCACAACATCTTCCGCGCTGAAGCTACATGCAAGGGCTATTCTAGGATGAAATCTGTGTAGTGCCCATTCCAAGACTTTTCTAGGCTCTTGGCCTTCAAAATGCTCAGCAGACTTATTTATCTCGCCCTTACTAAACTTGCGCTCTCTTCTCTCATCCATCATTAAGATCACCACAGCACCTTTCTCAAAAACTCGCCTAATCCAAGCCTATCAATCAGATGTCCGAAGCGTTCTTTTGGTGAGGCTTCTTCCCTGAAGACTTTCAGGGAATTTTCAATCACTTGGAAGATAGTTTCTTCATCGGCGAAGTCTACGATCTTCTGTGCGAGTCTGGGGTGTCTGCCAACGTTTCCTCCAATGAAAATCGTATAGCCTTGCTTTTCTGTTATATCAGCCTCTACGGGGCATACCCTCATGCACTCACCGCAATAGACACATCGGCTATAATCTATCACCGCCTTGCCACCCACGATTTTTATGGCACCCTCTTTGCAAGTTGTCACGCAAATCCCGCAGCCATCGCATTTGTCATCGATGATCTTAGGCTTGACAACTCCCATGATGCCAATATCATTCAACTGCGGTTTTCCACAAGAATTTGGGCAGCCAGTAATGCCTATCTTTATCTTAGTTGGAAGATCTCTACCAAAATACTTTTCATCGATTTTCTTCGCGAGTGAGTGGGTATTTATGTTAGCATAGGAGCATTCTGGCAACCCTACACAGGACGAAATGTTTCTAACCCTTGGCCCACAAGACCCAGGAGGAGTCTCGATTTCCTTTAACTCCTCAGTGACTTCACCCAACTTCTCATATTCAACGTACGGTATCTGCACTCCTTGTCTCGTCGTGAGATGAACTCGTCCTTGTCCATATTTGTTAGCGATTTTTCCAAGCGTGATCAGTTGTTCGGATGTAAGGTTCCCTCCGGGCACACGCAATCTAATCGTGAAATGCTGTGGATCCCGCTGTACAATGTACCCGCCCTTCTTCAACTCTTCATAATCGATTTCTTTAGCTTTATTCACGAGACACCCGCCGTCCGATTATAACACCGTTATATAACACTGTTATATTTATATCTAACGTCATAACTATACTCTTTAACTTTCAAAGAGAGGGTTTACCAAATGGACAATATGATAAAGGAATTGAAAACTTATGGCGCTGACATAGCCTTACCAAAATTTTATTCTTGGTTAAAAAAGTTAGGAATAGGTTTCACACCAGTCAGACGTATATCCAAACGAATAAATCCCTTCGATGAAAACATCCCCATTCTGGCAAAGCTTGAATACACAAATTTCGGTGAATCGATAAAGGCCAGACCCTTCGCTATGATGCATTATCGTAACTTGATTTCCGGTAAACTTAGCAATAAAACGGAAGCCATAGCAGCTACTTCTGGTAATTTCGGGCTAGCAGGCTCTTACCTGCTACGTGACGAAGCTAATTTCACAGTGTATATGTCTGAAAAAGCAATTAAAGAGAACAAAGGCTTAACCACTAAGCTACAAGAGAACAAAACCAAGATTGAAACGTTTTCTGATAGATATTGTCCGACTGTTGCTGCAAAAAGAGGGGAAGCCATAGCAGCTGCCAGATATGTGGAAAAAACAGATTTAGAGACCATCAACTATGATCAGTACGAAGATATAGGTAATCCGCTATCTCACTTTCTAACAACGGCACCTGAAATTCATCACCAGACTAATGGAAGAATAACTCATTTTATTACAAGTCTCGGAACATGTGGAACCATGATTGGATGTGGGGATTACCTAAGAGAAGCGATACCAAAGACCAAAATCATTGGTCTCATTCCCCAGGAGAATCATCATCAGTTAGGACTAAGAAGCAGGGATGAGCTTGGTGCCACTCGCTTCTTTGAAGAAGCAAAAGAATTATGCGACGAGATAATCCAGGTTAGCGACAAGGACGCTTATAACACTATGTTAAAATTATGGAAAGCTCAGATTCCCATAGGGATTTCAAGCGGGGCGAACTGTTATGGAGCATCAAAAGTTGCTGAACAGCTTCATGACGAAAATAAGAAAGGATTAATCATCACCATAATTCCCGATTCTTGCGAAAATTACGCACAGTTTCTACGGACCCATCTCCAAAATGTTACGGGCTTAGAGTTTGCTGGCGCTGTTAACGAAAAATTTGGAAAACTGAAAATCAAAGCACAGGAAGAAAGGAGAGAACACATACTACGATTAAAAAATGGAAGAACAACGTTATTTAAAACCATGAGAAAGAACGCGCTAGACTCGAAGCACTATTAATGATGAATGAGAGGACTAAAGATGGAAGCATACACCATACTAGACACATCAGGCGACGTGTGTCCTGTACCTGTAATAAAAGTTAGAAGAAGGCTGGATAAACTCGAAAAAGGCAATGTTCTTGAGGTAATAGGAACCCACGAGGAATCGAGAGGGGATATAATAAGAACGATAAAACAGCTAAAAATGGAATTAATAAAAGTAGAAACTGATAAAGATCGAAAATGGCACATACTCATAAGAAAACCAGGAGGTTAAACTAGCGTGTCACGCGTAGAAGGGGTGTACAAGGTTGCTAGACTTAAATAAAATTAGACAACACTTCCCAATCTTGAAATCTGGCATTGTATACTTAGACAACGCCGCATCCAGTCTAACTCCTGAACCAGTTATTCAGAAGATGTTGGAGTTTTATCATCAGTATCGAGGTAACGTGGAGCGAGGTGTCCATCGCCTGTCTCAAAGAGCCAGCGAAGAATACGAACGTGCCCATACCAAGGTTGCAGACTTCATTAACGCAAAATCCGATTCTGAAATTGTTATGACTCGGAACACCACAGAAGGGATAAACATCATCTCTAACGGCTTAAACTGGAAGCGTGGAGACAACATTGTCACATCAATCATCGAACATCACTCTAATTTTATCGTTTGGCTCCGCGCGAAGAACCGACATCATCTTGATTTGGAGGTCGTCACACCCAAAGAGCCTGTTGTTCAAGGCCTCTTAGATCCCGCTGACTTCGAAAAGGCAGTCGACGACAACACAAAACTAGTAGCTGTAACCCACGTATCCAATGTTCTGGGAGGGATCACCCCTGTTAGAGAGATAGCGGAGATAGCGCACGAACACGGTGCCTATCTCCTCCTTGATGGCGCCCAGTCAGTTCCCCACATGAAAGTTGATGTCCAGAAAATCGGATGCGACTTCCTGGCCTTTAGTGGCCACAAGATGTGCGCCCCAACAGGCTCAGGAGCATTATACGTAAGAGAGGAGCTAATCGATGATGTGGCCCCCCTCTGCATCGGCGGAGGAACCATAGCAGATGTAGGTATAGACTACTACACACTCGACAAGGGTCCCGCACGTTTGGAGGCCGGAACTCCAGCTATCGCGGAGGCCATCGGCTTAGGAGCGGCTGCCGACTACCTCCAAGAGATAGGATTGGAAAAAATTGAAAGCCACGAAAGGGAGCTTGCGAAACAGACCTACGAAGAGTTCAACGAGCTTTCTGAAATTGAACTCTACGGTCCAGACCCCGAAGAGAAGATCGGTGTCACAGCCTTCAATGTACGTGGCTTGAACCCACATGATGTGGCCTTAGCCCTAGATGTCTCAGCCGATATTATGGTACGTTCGGGGCATCACTGTGCACTTCCCCTTGCAAGAAACATTCTTCACAAAAAAGGAAGTGTTCGCACATCAGCCTACTTCTACAACACCAGAGAAGAGATAGACAAGCTTGTGTCGGCTGTTAGCGAAATAACTGAAGGTTTGGCCAAATGAGGCTGATGTACTAAAAATGTGTCTTCCGTCCCCTAGCTATGTGAGCAACTCCTCCAGGATTTCTTCTGCTTCCTTCCTTCCTTTTAGCCCTTTGAGAATCAGTTTTCCGGTTACAAAAACGCTGAGGTCTTTATCTCGGTATTTTCCCTTGGTCATTACTCGTGAAAGGGTGTGTTCAACCTTGCATTTAGCAAGTATTCTTTTGATTGCCTCTTTTCTTTTGCTATATTTTAGGATAACGATGAAGTCTCTTCCCTCTCCGCAGGCCTCTTCGATTCTGCTTACGTATTCCTTTAGCAACGTCTTTCCTTCGTCCGGCTTCTTTATTTTCCTCCGATCTTCTTGGATAGTCTGTTGGCCAATTCCTCCTCTTCCAATGCTTGCTTCTCCTCATAGGTCAGTTTATTCGGTAGCCAGCTTGGTTTTTCCGCTTCCGTCTTGTAGTATTCTCTGATAGCCCTTCTGAGTGCCCCTACGGACAGAATTCCGCAGTGAGACTTCACCGCTGGTAGGCCACCAGCCTCCTCTGCAACTCTCTTCCAGGAGACCTTCCAGGCCTCCTCCAACCTTTTGCTTTTAACCATTTCTGTGGTTATGCTGGCAGTGGCGATGTTGGCTGCGCAGCCGTAGCTTTCGAAGGTTGCTTTCTCTATCACTTCGTCCTCATTTATCTTCAAGTAGAAAGCTATCATATCTCCACAGGCTGGGCTTCCAGCCACAGCGGAGACGGTTGCATCCTCCATTCTACCCAGGTTCTTGGGGTTTCTGAAGAGCTCCAGTATCTTGGAACTATAGGGTAATGGAACCCGGGACAATTTAGTCTACACCTCTCCTGATGGGGCTTATTCCTCGCAACCGTCTAACAGCTTTTGGGAACATTTTGAGAACATACTCAATGTCTTCCTCAGTATGGTATCTTGTCACCTTCATCAATATGCTTCCGTGCGCCTTTTCAAACTCTCTTCCTATAGCGGTTAAGACGTGGCTTGGCTGCAGAATAAGTCTGGTACACGCGCTTCCACTGGAAACATAAACACCTTTTAGGCTCAACTCGATGGTTAGAGATTCGCCCTCACATTGTAAGAAGCTTACATTGAGGCTATCTGCTACTCTCTTCTCTCCGCGTGGCCCATTTAGAAGGGTTTCAGGTATTCTGTCCAGAATCTCATCCATCAATCGATCTCTAAACCCCTTCATTCTAGAGATGTTTTCCTCAAAGCTTTTGAACGCCAGTTCCGAGGCTTTCGAGAAGCCTATTATCAAAGGTACATTTTCCACCCCCGGCCAAAGCTTCTGGGTTCCGACCTGTCCCTCCAATAATCTCTCAATCTCCACTCCCTCTCGGACGTATAGTGCTCCTACCCCCCTGGGCCCCAAGATTTTGTAGCTACTTAGGGTCATCAGATCAATCCCTAACTCGTCAACGTCTAGGGGCACTCTTCCGTAGGCATCGGATGCATCTGTGTGAAACAGCACTGTAGGATTCTTCTCCTTAACTGCTTCGACGGCTTCCCTGATGGGTTCAACTGTCCCGATTTCGTGATTAACCGACATTATGCTAACCAGAAGGGTCTCTTCATCGACGGCGTCGACAAGCTTCTCTAGGTTCACTAAGCCTTCTTCGTCCACTGGAACCTTCTCAACCTTGAAACCACACTTTTCGAGGATTTTTGAGGAGAAGATTATGCTTAGAGGCTCTATTTCTGAGGTCACTATTTTATGACCTTTCTTCTTGTTGGCTAATGCTGAGCCGATCAAAGCTAGGTTGTTCGTCTCCGTTTCGCCAGGGGTAAAATTTATCTCTTCAACCGAGCCTGCGCCAACGTAGCCTGCTATCTGCTGGGAGGCTTTCTGAATGGCTTCGTAGGCCATCCATCCGGGTTTATGGGTCACCGTTGGATTGCCGTAGGCCTTCTCGGAGAAGTAGGGAACCATTGCTTTAACTATTTCTCTGGGTAGGGGGCTAGAATTCTCCAAGTCCAGGTAAACTTCCCTTTCGATTCCTTTATGAGCCTCTATCAACTCCGCTACACTTTCAAACATAATTGGACCATCCAATAGGGCGGCTAGGGTCTCCTCGATCTCTTATATTTATAACGCTGTTATAAATACATCTCTTCAAGGCCTACATTGTACTCATTCAAAGAGGAACAAGACTTTCTATTTTTACTTATCTCTATCCCCAACGACGGGAAAGAGCTGTTAACTCATCCTCCACTCGCCACGGTCATAAACGTAATCTTGTCTCCTGCACTCAAACCGGTATCAACTCCACGGAGTTGACCAAACAAGAGGCCATTCACTGTCACGGTAAATCCAGATTTGACATCCTTCTCTCCTGGCTCATAAACCTCCCTTTGGAATTGCTCACCATATATCCGAGCCATTTTGTTTAGCAGATCGGATAGGCAACTTCCTTCTCTAAGTTCAAACTCCTCCCCTTTTTTCCCCAGCATTCCCTGGATGAAGCCAAAATATTGGACCTTGACTTTCATCTTCAGCTCCCAGACGAGGCTCTTTTCATATTGCAGATAATTGATAAGGAATCATAAAAGTCGATCGTTTCAGAGACTTGCAGGGATAGGATTAGTTTTTGAATAGAGTCACCGACACAGTAGCTTAAAGAAGACTTATATGAGACAGTGAATTTAACGAGTAGGAGGATATAATATGCCTTGCAAGTCAAGCAAAAAAACCTACGAATGCTGTGGTAAAACCTTTAGCACAAAAGAAGAGTTGGAAGCACACAAGAAATCAGGCTGCTGTTCCTAGAATACCTGATCTGATTTCCAACAACAGATCCTATCTTTTTTATGGACAGAAATCTGTCACCACACTTCGGACAGGCTCTAGTTTCCTTTTTTGGTTTCCACTATTTGCCCGCCTTCTTCCCTTTGCATCCCGCAAGCCCCAGCTGCTACCTACAAAGAAGTTTCTTAAGACTATTCCATCAAAGAGTGCCCCAAACACGATTTCTCTTGTTCAAGTAAGGTTTGTAGCCTTAAGGAACTTCTGAATAAAGCCTAGCAACATCTCCGATGACATTTGCATCTGTTCTCTTCTATCGAAAACTCCAAATCGATGAGCATATCCTCAACTTCTTCAAGTATCTTAGGGTCGGTCTTCCCTATTCCTTCCTGTAGAAATGAGGTTATTTCATTTTTGACTGCCAAAGGATCCACTTCACCATTCCTGAGAGCCCTGTACATTTTCCGAAGGTTTTGAATCCTATCCTCCATGATCATCGAGAATACCAACACTGGAAAGGAGAAATAAATCTTCTCATAGTTTGTTCTAAGTCCATTCATTGATCTGAGATTGAAACGCAACAGATTGATTTACTGGAGAGAGAAAGGCAAAGGGGTTCGAGAAGTTTTGCGTGCATGAGAAAAGGACACAAGCGGGCAGAGGCTGTTGTGAAAGAAGGTTTAGTGCCATCGAACGAGATTCCCGCCCACTGTGAGGTGTGAGACAGACCAAGCATACAGATTTTTTGCAAACAAGAAATGAGGAGTTGAGTTTTTGGAATCACGTTTTCGTTATCAATATCGGGTTCATTTCATCGATATCTCATTCGAAACTTTTCCCTTAGATTTGATCTTTTTGGATAGGCAACTCATTATCCAGATACTCTTGATTGTACATCCTCTTGACCTTCAGAAGCTTCTTGGAACCCTCTTTCGTCTCCTCCTCATAAATGGCAATCTCCCCCTCAAAGAGCCCAATAATTGCCTGTACATCCTGAGCAGGATGCATCAAGGGATTCATCACCGCCAAAGTAGTGAACCCCCTAGCCCTCAACTCGGTGATAAGCTCAGTTAACCATTTTTTAGTGGTAATAGCTTGATGCTGAAGTAGCACATCCGACACCATTGTCATACAGAGTCTTCTTGGACCACTCGGTTGTTCTTCTAATCGCCGGAAAGCGTTGTTCAAGGCAACATTGATGTCAGTTAAGTTTGTAACACCTCTAAGTTTGATCACGTTGGGTAGTTCTTTGATCAGGATATCGGCTCGAGGATTGCAGACAAAGAGGTTGAAGTTGGACTGGTATTCTTTGGCAAGGCTTTCAGTTCCACTCGCCTCTGTACTAAGGTAGAATGTAGTTTCTCCATCTTCTACTCCTGCTTCCAAAAATCGCTTGATCAACAGGTCTCTTTCATCACAGAAAGGCGAAGTCAATACGACAGGATAGTTTTCAGGTATCCCACCCAACAACAACTTGTCCAGATCTTTATATCCCGTGGCAACACGACTAGCAGCAACTTCC
>JABAHQ010000220.1_pt4 | contig 62294 bp, 58 predicted proteins | sample 7062091 | NCBI WGS metagenome assembly JABAHQ01 (sample SAMN14534359, study PRJNA622989) | marine sediment metagenome | biome: marine biome [ENVO:00000428]; feature: marine pelagic biome [ENVO:01000023]; material: deep marine sediment [ENVO:00002113] | place: India: Gulf of Kutch | collected...
GTGGGGCAGGACCTGCTGCACGGCGTGGCCGGTGCCGAGCTGCTCGGACTGCTCGATCCATTGCGCCTCCAGGTGGGCGAGCGCGGCGGGGACCTGCCCGCCGCCGTGGCCGTAGACCACGAAGGGCGGCCTGGAGGACAGCTCGCGGGCGGCGGCCACGACGTGCTCGAGGAGCGGGCGGCCCGCCATGGCGTGCAGGGCCTTGGGCCGCTCGGAGCGCATGCGCGTACCCTGCCCGGCGGCCAGAATAATGATGCTGGGGTTCATTACGTCTTCGCGTGCATTCGGCTTTTGTTCGCGCCGCCCTTCGGCGGGCGCCGCCCCCACGAAATCTAATGCTAGCACGGGGGCGCGGGCAAGGGCATGCACGGGCGGGCCTGCGCCGCGGCGGCGCACCGGGGAAACCGGCGGGCGGGGTCAGTGCAGGCTGGGGGCGTGGCCCTCGGGATAGCCCCGGGCGATCTCCTCGGGCGTGGCGTCGCGGACCTCGCGTACGGTCACTCGGTAGACGACGTCCTTGCCGGCGAAGGGGTGGTTGCCGTCCACGGTGAGCTTACCGTTCTCGATCTTGGAGACGATGAAGGTCTTCACCTCGCCCTGCTCGTTCTGCATCTGGGCCTCGGCCCCGATGTGGCGCAGCTCCGGCGGGACATTGTCGATGTCGTCGGTGAAGGTAAGGCTGGGGTCGTGCTCGCCGAAGCCTTCGCGGGGCGCGATGAGCACCTCGATGACGTCGCCCTCGCCGTGCCCGGCCAGCGCGTGCTCGAGCTTCTCCAGCAGCTCGCTGCCCGCCCCGTGGACGTAGCCGATGGGCATGTCGCTCTGCTCGAGCAGATTGCCCTGCTCGTCCTTGATCGTGTAGGTGAAGAACACGGCCTTGCGATTGGCGATGCGCTGGGTGGTCATAACGAGATTCCGTCACTGTGGCGGGCGCGGTGCGCCCGCGCGCGCTTAGCCCGCATGTCTCACCGGGATCGCGGGAGCAGGCGCAGGATTCGGGTTTGCAGGCGCCGCCCTGGAAGGAAAGTGGTAGCCGTAGCTACCACTTGACTGAAGAGCAAGCCTGCGGGCGTGAAGACAAGCCTGAACCGCGATAGGCCAACGGCGAAAACAGTGTGTCGTCGCTCGATTGCTCTGCATTGTGTTTCATTTCTCTAGCGTTTCAGCACGTTGCGCCATAGCCGTTGCCCGCCCGGTGAGAAATGCGGGCTAGCTGCGGCCCTTCTTGCGCACGTGCTCCAGAGCGCGCAGCTTGGCGATGGACTCGGCCAGCTCGGCCTGGGCGCGCGCGTACTCGCGCTCGCTGCGCTGGTCGCGCAGGGCGTCCTCGGCGCGGCGCTTGGCCTCCAGGGCCGCGGCCTCGTCGATGTCCTTGGCGCGCATGGCGGTGTCGGCCAGCACGGTGATCACGTGGGGCTGGATCTCCAGCATGCCGCCCGAGACGAAGAAGAACTGCTCCTGGTGGTCGGCCGTGAGCACGCGCACCTCGCCGGGCTTGAGGCGAGTAAGCAGCGGCGTGTGGCGCGGCGTGATTCCCACCTCGCCCATCTCCGCCGGTGCGAACACCATCTCCGCCGCGCCCGAGAAGATCTCCTCTTCGGCGCTGACGATATCGACGTGCATGGTCATTGCCATAGTCTAGTCCCCATTGGGAAGGCCCGGGGGCCTTCGCTCACATGCCCTTGGCACGTTCCCGGGCCTCGTCGATGGTGCCCACCATATAAAAGGCCTGCTCGGGCAGGCTGTCCAGCTCGCCGTCCACGATGGCCTTGAAGCCGGCGATGGTGTCCTTGAGCGACACGTACTTGCCGGGCGCGCCGGTGAACGCCTCGGCGACGAAGAAGGGCTGGGACAGGAAGCGCTGGATCTTGCGGGCGCGGGCGACGATGAGCTTGTCCTCCTCGGACAGCTCGTCCATGCCGAGGATGGCGATGATGTCCTGGAGCTCCTTGTAGCGCTGCAGCGTGCCCTGCACGGCGCGCGCCGTCTCGTAGTGCTCGTTGCCCACCACCAGCGGGTCGAGCTGGCGGCTGGTGGAGTCCAGCGGGTCCACCGCCGGGTAGATGCCGAGCTCGGCGATCTGGCGCGAGAGCACCGTGGTGGCGTCCAGGTGGGCGAAGGTCGTCGCCGGCGACGGGTCGGTGAGGTCGTCCGCGGGCACGTACACGGCCTGGAACGAGGTGATCGAGCCCGTCTTGGTGGAGGTGATGCGCTCCTGCAGCACGCCCATCTCCTCGGCCAGGGTGGGCTGGTAGCCCACGGCCGAGGGCATGCGGCCGAGCAGCGCCGAGACCTCGGTGCCGGCCAGCGTGTAGCGGTAGATGTTGTCGACGAACAGCAGTACGTCGCGACCCGCGTCGCGGAACTGCTCGGCGATGGTCAGCCCGGTCAGCGCGACGCGCAGGCGGTTGCCCGGCGGCTCGTTCATCTGGCCGTAGACCAGGGCCACCTTGTCGAGCACGCCGGAGTCCTTCATCTCGTGGTAGAAGTCGTTGCCCTCGCGGGTGCGCTCGCCCACGCCGGCGAACACCGAGTAGCCCGCGTGCTCGATGGCGATGTTGCGGATGAGCTCCATCAGGGTCACCGTCTTGCCGACGCCGGCGCCGCCGAACAGCCCGACCTTGCCGCCCTTGGCGATGGGCATGATCAAGTCGATGACTTTGATGCCGGTCTCGAGGATCTCCACCGCGGCGGCCTGATCGGCGTAGACCGGGGCGCTGCGGTGAATGGGCCAGCGCTCCTCGGTCTCCACCGGGCCTTCCTCGTCGACCGGCTCGCCCAGCACGTCCATGATGCGGCCCAGGGTCTTCTCGCCCACGGGCACGGTGATGGGCTGGCCGGTGTTGCTCACCGGCAGCTCGCGCTTCAGCCCGTCGGTGGCCCCCATGGCGATGGTGCGCACCACGCCGTCGCCGAGCTGCTGCTGGACCTCCAGCGTGAGCCCGGTGTCCTCGACGAGAAGGGCGTCGTAGACCTTGGGCATCGTGGTGCGGGGGAACTCCACGTCCACCACCGCGCCGATGATCTGTACGATTTTTCCAGAACTCATGGTTTTGACCCCTGACAAATTCGAAATCTTGCCGGCGGGCCGCACCGCGGCCCGCCCAGGTATTCCCTATACGGCCGCCGCGCCCCCGACGATCTCCGACAGCTCCTGGGTGATCGCCGCCTGGCGCGCCTTGTTGTAGTCCAGCTCCAGGTCGTCGATCAGCTCGCCGGCGTTGTCGGTGGCCGCCTTCATGGCGATCATGCGCGCGGCCTGCTCGCTGGCGATGTTCTCCACCACGCCGTGGTAGACCTGCGACTCGATGAAGCGCATGAGCAGACCGTCGAGCACCTCCTTGGAGTCGGGCTCATACAAATAGTCCCAGTGGTGGGTGAGCTCGGTCTCCGGCTCCTCGGCCTGCACCGGCAGCAGCTGCTCGATGGTCGGGCGCTGCGTCATGGTGTTGACGAAGTCGTTGTAGGCCAGGTACAGGCGGTCGATCTCGCCGTTGTCGTAGGCATCGAGCATGACCTTCACCGTCCCGATCAGCTCCTCCAGGCGCGGCGTGTCGCCCAGATGCGTGGCCTGGGCGCGCACCCCGCCCTTGAAGCGGCGAAAGAACACGGTGGCCTTCTGGCCGATCGTGCAGCGCTCGATGTCCGTGCCCTTGGCGTCCAATTCACGCATCTCCCCCAGCAGGCGGCGAAACAGGTTGGCGTTCAGCCCGCCGCACAGCCCGCGGTCGGTGGAGACGATGATGTAGCCCACGCGCTTGACCTCGCGCTCCTCCAGGTAGGGATGGCGGTACTCCGGGTGGGCGTGGGCGAGGTGGGTGATGACGTTTCGGATCTTGTCGGCATAGGGCCGCGCCGCCCGCATGCGGTCCTGCGCCTTGCGCATCTTGCTCGCCGCCACCATCTCCATCGCCCGCGTGATCTTCTGCGTGTTGCGGATCGAGCGGATCTGATTACGAATTTCTTTGCCGCTGGCCATGAGCTGCGCCTCGCCTTACCAGGAACCGGATTCCTTGAAGCCCTCGACGGCCTTCTTAAGGCCGGCCTGGATCTCGTCGTTGTAGTCGCCGGTCTCGTTGATGAGCTGCAGCAGATCGGCCTGCTGGGAGCGGGCGTAGCTGTGCAGCGCCGCCTCGAAGTCGACGATCTTGGAGACCTCCACGTCATCGAGGTACCCCTCGTTGGCCGCGTACAGCGACAGGGCCATCTCGCCGATGGTGAGCGGCGAATACTGCCTCTGCTTCATCAGCTCGGTGACGCGCTGGCCGCGCTCGAGCTGCTTGCGGGTGGCCTCGTCCAGGTCGGAGGCGAACTGGGCGAAGGCCGCCAGCTCGCGGTACTGGGCGAGGGCCAGGCGCACGCCGCCGCCGAGCTTCTTGATGACCTTGGTCTGCGCGGCGCCGCCCACGCGCGAAACCGAGAGGCCCGCGTTGATGGCCGGGCGGATGCCGGCGTTGAACAGGTCGGTCTCCAGGAAGATCTGCCCGTCGGTGATGGAGATCACGTTGGTGGGGATGTAGGCCGAGACGTCGCCCGCCTGGGTCTCGATGATGGGCAGGGCGGTGAGCGAGCCGGTCCTGCCCTTGACCTCGCCGTTGGTGATCTTCTCCACCTCGGCCTCGTTGATGCGCGCCGCGCGCTCCAGCAGGCGCGAGTGCAGGTAGAACACGTCGCCCGGGTAGGCCTCGCGGCCCGGCGGGCGGCGCAGCAGCAGCGACACCTGGCGATAGGCCCAGGCCTGCTTGGTGAGGTCGTCGTAGATGATCAGCGCGTCCTCGCCGCGGTCGCGGAAGTACTCGCCCATGGTGCAGCCGGCGTAGGGGGCGATGAACTGCATGGCGGCCGACTCGGAGGCCGCGGCGGCGACCACGATGGTGTGCTCCATGGCGCCGTGCTCTTCGAGCTTGCGCACCACGGCGGCGATGGAGGAGTGCTTCTGGCCGACGGCGACGTAGATGCACTTGATGCCGGTGTGGCGGTCGCCGATGATCAGCTCGCGCTGGCCGCGGCCGATGGGCACCATGGAGTCGATGGCCTTGAGGCCGGTCTGCACCGGCTGGTCCACGGACTTGCGGGCGATCACCCCCGGGGCGATCTTCTCGATCGGGGCGCTAAGCTTGGCGTCGATGGCGCCCTTTGCGTCGATGGGGTTGCCCAGCGCATCGACCACGCGCCCGAGTAGGGCCTCACCCACCGGCACCTCCAGAATGCGGCCCGTGCACTTGACGGCGTCGCCCTCGGAAATGTGCTCGTAGTCGCCGAGGATCACCGCGCCGACCGAGTCGCGCTCCAGGTTGAGGGCCAGGCCGTAGGTCTCACCTGGAAACTCCAGCATCTCGCCGTACATGACGTCGGCGACGCCGTGCACGCGAACGATGCCGTCGGACAGGCTGACCACGGTGCCCTCGTTGCGCGCCTCGGCGACGGCCTCGAAGCTTTCGATTCGCTTCTTGATCAGCTCGCTGATTTCGGATGGATTAAGCTGCATAGTCGTTTTCCTCTCACCGGCTCAGGGCACTGGCAAGCTTGGCCAGCCTGCCGCGCACCGAGCCATCGATAACCATATCCCCGGCGCGCACGACGGCGCCGCCGATGAGCGATCCGTCGGTGGTGGCCGTCAGCCTCACCTCGCGGCCCAGGCGCGCCTGCAGCGCCTTTGCCACCTTGCCGACCTGCTCTTCGTCGACTGGAAGCGCGGTGATGATCTGCGCCTGCAGGCTCTTCTCCGCCTCGGCGCGATAGGCCTCGTAGACCTCGGCGATCTTCGGCAACACGGCCAGGCGGCGGTTCTCCGCCAGGGTCTTGATGAGGTTGCGGCCCTCTTCGTCCAGGTGCTCGCCGCAGATGTCGATGAACAGCTCGGCGAAGCGCTGCTTGTCCACGCGCGGGCTGCTCGCCAACCTGGCGACGGTCTCGTCCTCGGCGACGGCCGCGGCGTAGGCCAGCATCTCGGTCCACTCGGCGAGGCGGCCGGTCTCCGAGGCACGCTTGAACGCCGCCTGGGCGTAAGGCCTTGCGATGGTGGTCAGTTCGGCCATGGGGATCCCGCCTAGCCCGTATTTCTTACCGGGATCGCGGGAGCAGGCGCAGGATTCGCGTTCGTAGGCGCCGCTCTGGAAAGAAAGTGGTAGTTGTGGCTACCACTTGACTGAAGAGCAAGCCTACGGGCGCGAAGACAAGCCTGAACCGCGATAGGCCAACGGCGGAAACAGTGTGTCGTCGCTCGATTTCTCTGCATTGTGTCTTGTTCCTCGTGCGTTTCAGGGCGTCGCGCCATAGCCGTTGGCCGCCTGGTGAGAAATACGGGCTAGATCTGCGCCGCCAGCTCGTCGAGCAGCTGGCGGTGCTTGCCGGCGTCCACCTCGCGCTCCAGGATGCGCTCGGCGCCGGCAACGGCCAGGGTCACCACGTGCCCGCGCAGTTGCTCGCGCGCGCGGTTGCGCTCCTGGTCGATCTCGGTACGGGCGGCGGCCAGCAGGCGCTCGCCTTCGCTGCGGGCGCCGTCCTTGGCCTCCTCGACCATCTCGTTGGCGCGCTTGTGCGCCTGGTTGATGATCTCGCTGGCCTTGTCCTTGGCCTCCTGCAGGGTCTCCTTGGCGCGCTTTTCGGCCAACTGCTGCTCGTGCTGCCCGCGCTCGGCGGCGGCGAGCCCGTCGGCGATGCGCTTGTTGCGCTCGTCCATGATGCGCACCAGCGGCCCCCAGACGAAGCGCATGGTGAACCAGACGAACACCGCAAAGGTCAGCATCTGGCCGATTAACGTGGCGGTGATATTCACCTCAGGTCTCCTCGACGGATCGGTTCGCGGTAAGGTCGATGGCTCAGCCGCCGGCAGCGGAGGCGGCGGCCCCCACGAACGGGTTGGCGAACACGAACCACATGGCCATGCCGAGGATGATCATCGGGAAGGCCTCCATCAGTCCGCCGGTGAACAGCATCTGACCCATGAGCTGGGGACGCATCTCGGGCTGGCGCGCGATACCCTCGATGTACTTCGAACAGATCATGCCCCATCCCAGCGCCGAACCGAGACCGGCGGCGGCCAGGATGATGCCGACCGCGACCGCGGTGCTGCTGTAGATGCTAACGATCAGGTCTGGACTCATCTGCAGTCTCCTCAATCATAAAGTGCGAAATAAACAATGCCTGAGAACCGAAAAAATCAATGCTCTTCCATGTCCGCCGAGGCCATGCCCAGATAGACGATCGTCAGCAGCATGAAGATGAATGCTTGCAGCGTCACGACCAGGATGTGGAAGATCGCCCAGCCCGTACCCAGCAGCACCTGCACGGGCAGGAAGTACCACGAGGCGGCGAGGCCGAGCAGGGCGATGAGCATGAACAGCAACTCGCCCGCGAACATGTTGCCGAACAGGCGCAGGGCGAGGCTGACCGGCTTGGCCACCTCCTCGATGGCGGTCATGACGATATTGACCGGGAACAGCCACTTGCCGAAGGGGTGGGTCAGGAACATCTTTATATAGCCGACCGGCCCCTTGACCTTGACGTTGTAAAAGATGATGAGCACGAACACCGAAAGCGCCAGCCCGAAGGTGGTGCCGAGGTCCGTGGTGGGCACCACCTTGAGGTATTCGATGCCGATGAGCTTACCGAGCAGCGGCAGCAGGTCCACCGGGACCAGGTCCATGGCGTTCATGAGGAATACCCAGACGAAGATGGTGAAGGCAAGGGGGCCGATGAAGGGGTTGCGCCCGGTGAACACGGCCTTGACCTGGCTGTCGACGAACTCAATGACCAGCTCGAGGAAGGCCTGCAGGCCGCTGGGGGCGTCGGAGGTGAGGCTGCGGCCCACGCGCCAGGCGGCCAGGACCACCAGGCCCATCATCAGCCAGCCGAACACCAGGGTGTCGAGGTTCCAGGCCGAGAAGTCGAGCAGCCCGCTGGGCTTGTGGGTCTCGGGGTCGCAGCCCGCACAGAGGTTGGTCAGGTGGTGCTGGATGTACTCAACCGGTGTCTGCGGTTCGTTTTGTGCGGCTTCGCTCACGGGTCTGCCCTGGTTCGCTGAGTGTATCAGTCGGCTGAACGTCGCAAATGCGACACAGACCAACCCGCCGCGCCCTCACGGCGGCGGCACGTATCAGTCAAGGTCCCTCCGGCTATGGCTGCTGACGCCCGGCGGCGATGACAAAGCCGAGCTGTGCGACGGCGAAGGCCACGATCAGGGGCAGGGGCGACAACCGCAGCAGCGCGATGCCGACTGCGAAGCCCACCAGCGTGATCACGAACCGTTGTACCGCACCGGCGTACATGGCCAGCGCAACGCTGCTGCCCTCGAGCTCTCCCGCTCGCCGTACGCGGCGTGCCAGCAGAAAACTGTTCAGCAGTGCGATTCCCCCGCCGTACGCCGCCGCCGCTCCGTGCCAGCGGCTCTGCCAGAGCAGGTATGCGAGCGCGACCACTGCTGCAAGAAATACTTGTGCAATTATGACGTTGCGTACACCGCTTGCCATGGAAATCAGCGCCCCCTCGGCCCGGGCGCGCGACCCCGGCCGGCCCGGCGCGCGGGTCCTGCCGCCAGGTCGGGACACTGATCGCGGCGGCGGCTGGCGACAATCGCACAGTGCGGCGCGCAGTATAAAGAACCCCGCCAATAGGGTCAACGATGGGAAAGATAAAAGCCTTCTATGCTCGGCCCTTCGATCAAGGCGCGATGAAGGATTGCGATAGGGCAGTTTTTCCGGGGTGAAATCGGCTAGCGAAGGTGATCCAAGATGCCGTCCAGCTCGTCCAGGCTGTTGTACTGGATGACCAGCTTGCCCTTGCCGGAGGAGGTGTGCTGGATGCGCACCCCGGCCCCCAGCTTCTGCGCGAGCTCATCCTGTAGGTTGCGGATGTTGGGATCGAGCTTGGGCGCCGGCGGCCTGCGCGGCGGATCCTGCTGCAGGCGCCGCACCAGCTGCTCGGTCTCGCGCACCGACAGTCCGCGCTCGGCGACCTTGCGGGCCGCCTCGCTTTGCGCGACGCCCTTCAAGGTGAGCAGGGCGCGGGCATGGCCCATGTCCAGCACGCCCTTTTCCACCAGCGCCTTGACGTCTTCGCCGAGCTCCAGGAGGCGCAGCAGATTGGTCACCGCGGTGCGCGAGCGTCCCACGGCCGCCGCCGCCTGCTGGTGGGTCATTTCGAACTCGTCGATCAGGCGCTGCAGGGCGCGCGCCTCTTCCATGGGATTGAGATTCTCGCGCTGGATGTTCTCGATCAGCGCCATGGCGATGGCGGCCCGATCGGGCACCTCGCGCACCACCGCCGGGATCTCCTGCAGGCCCGCGATCTGAGCGGCGCGCCAGCGCCGCTCGCCGGCGATGATCTCGTACTTGCCGGCGCTCACGGGGCGCACGACGATGGGCTGCACCACCCCCTGGGCGCGGATGGAGTCGGCGAGCTCCTCGAGGGTCTCGGCATGGATGTCGGAGCGCGGCTGGTAGCGCCCGCGCTGGATCAGGTCCACGGGCAACTCGCGCAGCTCGCCCTCCGGGGCGGGGGCCCCCGCCGCGTGCGCGGCATTGCTCGCCGCGCTGCCGAGTAGGGCATCCAGGCCGCGGCCCAGGCCGCGTTTCTTGCTCGCCATGGTGGCTGTGTCCTGTAATTAACGTCTCGGGAAGGAGCGCGACCGCCCCGGCCGCCTACGCAAAACCTGCAACACGCTGGCTCACCCCGTCAAGGCCCCGGCGGCTCAGGCCGTGGCCGGTTCGGCCTCCTGGCGCCTTTGCTCGCGGCGCAGCACCTCCCCGGCCAGTGCCAGGTAGGAGAGGGCGCCGCGCGAGCTCTTGTCGTAGATCAGCACCGGCATGCCGTGACTCGGCGCCTCGGCCAGGCGCACGTTGCGCGGAATCAGTGTCCGGTAGACCCTGTCACCGAAGTGCAGGATGAGCTGGGAGGAGACCTGGTTGGCCAGGTTGTTGCGCGGATCGAACATGGTGCGCAGCAGGCCCTCCACCTGCAGCTCGCGGTTCACCGACACGCGGATCTGCTCGACGGTGTCGAGCAGGGCCGACAGCCCCTCAAGGGCGTAGTACTCGCACTGCATGGGGATCAGCACACCCTGGGCCGCGGCCAGCGCGTTGACCGTGAGCAGGTTGAGCGCCGGCGGGCAGTCCACCAGGATGTAATCGTAGCGCTGCACGATGGGTTCCAGCGCCTCGCGCAGGCGGCGCTCGCGCCCCTCTTGGTCCATCAGGCCGACCTCGGCGGCGGTCAGGTCGGCGTTGCCCGGCAGCAGGTCGAAGCCCGGCTGCTCGATGGTGACCAGGACCTCGTCGATGGCGGCCTCGCCGAGGAGCACGTCGCAGGTGGTCCGCTCCAGCTCGTTCTTGGCCACGCCGCAGCCCATGGTGGCATTGCCCTGAGGGTCCATGTCGACCAGAAGCACGCGCCGGCGGGTGGCCGCCAGGGAGGCGCCCAAATTGACGGAGGTGGTGGTCTTGCCCACACCGCCCTTCTGATTGGCGACTGCGATGATCCTACCCATGGTGCCCTACCGTCCGCGTTTGGAATCCACGGCGCCTACCGCCCATCGGGGACGACTACTACCAAATGCCGCTGCGCGTCCAGTCCCGGTACGTGCAAGGGTACCACGTCCGCGACGGCATAGCCCGGCGGCAGGTCCGCGAGCTCCCCGGCCGGGTAGGCGCCCTTCATGGCCAGTATCCGCCCGCCGCTTCGGCACAGAGGTCCGGCGCTGGAGGTGAGCTGCGCCAGCGCGCTGAAGGCGCGGGCGATCACGGTGTCGAAGGGCTGGGGCGGGCGAAAGTCCTCGACCCGACGGTGCACCGGGGTGACGTTGGCCAGGTGCAGCTCGGCGGCGGCCTGCGTGACGAAGCGGATCTTCTTGGCGCTGGCGTCGAGCAGGGTGAACCGGCGGTCTGGGCTGACCACCGCCAGCGGGATGCCGGGCAGCCCCGCGCCGGTGCCCACATCCAATACCCGCGCGCCTTGCACGTGGGGCAGCACCGCCAGGGCATCCAGCAGGTGGCGGGTCACCATCTCGGGGACCGTGCGCACGGCGGTGAGGTTGTAGACGCGGTTCCATTTGCGCAGCAGCTCCAGATACTGCAGCAGGCGGTCCCGATCCGCACTCGCGAGGGCCAGGCCGAGGCCCTCCAGGCCCTCCTCCAACAGCGCGCGGGGCGACGGCGCGGCGGGCACCGGGCGGCGCTCAGGCGGGGCGGCGCAGCCGCCTGGCGCGCCTTTTCACGTGCACCAGCAGCAGCGACACCGCCGCCGGCGTCACCCCGGGGATGCGCGCGGCCTGGCCCAGGGTCGCCGGCCGCTGGCGCGCCAGCTTCTGGCGCACCTCGGTGGACAGGCCGTGCACCGCCCCGTAGTCCAGGTCCTCGGGCAGCGCCATCTCCTCGTGGACGCGCCGGCGCTCGATATCCTCTTGCTGGCGTTCGATGTAGCCGGCATAGCGGGCCTGCACCTCCACCTGCTCGGCCACCGCGCGGTCCACGGGCGCGGGGTCGGCCAGCCGCGCGACGGCATCGTAGCCCACGCCCGGGCGGCGCAGCAGATCCAGGAGGCGGGCCGCTCGGGCCAGGGGCTGGCCCAGCAGCCGCTCGGCGTCCCGGGCCCGGCCGGTACCGGGGTGCACCCATGTGTCGCGCAGGCGCTGCTGCTCGCGGGCGATGGCCTCGCGCTTGGCCTCGAAGGCGGCCCAGCGGGCATCGTCCACCAGGCCCAGCTCGCGGGCCAAAGGGGTGAGCCGAAGGTCGGCGTTGTCCTCGCGCAGGATCAGCCGATACTCGGCACGGCTGGTGAACATGCGGTACGGCTCGCGGGTGCCCCGGGTGATCAGGTCGTCGATGAGCACGCCCAGATAGGCCTGGTCGCGGCGCGGCGCCCACGGCTCGGCGCCGCGCACCCGCAGGGCGGCGTTGGCGCCCGCGACCAGGCCCTGGGCGGCGGCCTCCTCGTAGCCGGTGGTGCCGTTGATCTGCCCGGCGAAGAACAGCCCCTCGATGAACCGCGTCTCCAGGCTGGGACGCAGGTCGCGGGGATCGAAGAAGTCGTACTCGATGGCATAGCCGGGGCGGGTGATGTGGGCCCGCTCAAAGCCGCGGATGGAACGCACCAGCGCGTGCTGCACGTCGAAGGGCAGGCTGGTGGAGATGCCGTTGGGATAGACCTCGGCGGTCTCCAGCCCCTCGGGCTCGACGAAGATCTGGTGCCCGTCCTTGTCGGCGAAGCGCACCACCTTGTCCTCGATGGACGGGCAGTAGCGCGGGCCCACCCCCTCGATCGCCCCGGTGTACATGGGCGAGCGGTCCAGGGCGCCGCGGATGATGTCGTGGGTGTGCTCGTTGGTGCGGGTGATGTGGCAGGGCACCTGGCGCGGGTGCCCGCTCGGGGCACCCAGGAACGAGAACGCCGGCACCGGCCGGTCCCCGGGCTGCTCGGTGAGGGCGGCGAAGTCGACCGTGCGCCCGTCGATGCGCGGCGGCGTACCCGTCTTCAGCCGCTCGACCCGAAAGGGCAGCTCGCGCAGGCGCCGGGCCAGGGCGTTGGCCGGCGGGTCGCCGGCCCGCCCGCCCTCGTGGTTGGACAGGCCCACGTGGATGCGCCCGCCCAGGAAGGTGCCCACGGTGAGCACCACGGCCGGCGCGGCGAAGCGCAGGCCCATTTGGGTCGCCACCCCGGCCACCCGGTCGCCCTCGACGATCAGATCGTCCGCGGCCTGCTGAAACAGGGTCAGGTTGGGCTGCGCCTCCAGGGCCCGGCGCACCGCCTGCCTATATAAAAGGCGGTCGGCCTGGGCGCGGGTGGCCCGTACCGCCGGGCCCTTGCGGGCGTTGAGCACCCGGAACTGGATCCCGGCCCGGTCGGCGGCCCGGGCCATGAGCCCGCCCAGGGCATCGATCTCCTTGACCAGGTGGCCCTTGCCGATCCCGCCGATGGCGGGGTTGCAGCTCATCTGGCCCAGGGTCTCGATGTTGTGGGTCAGCAGCAGGGTGCGCGCGCCCATGCGCGCCGCGGCCAGCGCCGCCTCGGTGCCGGCGTGGCCGCCGCCGACCACGATGACGTCAAAGCGATCCTGAAACGACATTGGGGTGCCCGCGGGTCCGACGAGCGGACTATTTTAGCGTGTGCCGTATTCCGGGGCGAGCGGCACTGCAGCGCAGGCTGGAAGCCGGAAAGCTCTCAGTCGATTAGGACAAGGGGCGAACAGCGGGGGACGGTCCCAAAAGAGGCGATGGCATAGACAGCTCTAGGGATCAGACCAATCCGACGGTCGCTTCTCCCTCCGCGAGAAGGACAGATGGGCGGATCGGGAACAATCGGCCCGGAGGTCTATTCACAGAGTGACCCCGGATTTCGCTGCGCTCCGTCCGGGCTACCGACTATTTCGATTCCCTCAGCCCAACCCGCTTTCGAGAGAGAGGAAGTTGATGGGACAGCCGTGCGCCAGGGTCATTTGCCGATACAGAATTCAGCGAAGATCCGCCCCAGCAGGTCGTCGCTGGTGAATTCGCCCGTGATCTCGCCCAGGGCGGCCTGGGCCTGGCGCAGGTCCTCGGCGGCGAGCTCGGCGGCGCCCTGATCCACCTGTCCGGCGGCGGCCTGCACGGCGCGGTGGGCGCGGGCCAGGGCATCCAGGTGGCGGCGCCTGGCCATGAGCTCGCCCCCGGCCTGGGGGCTGTAGCCCATGAGGGCCTTGAGGTGGGCGCGCAACGTATCCATCCCCGCCCCGGTGCGCGCGGAAAGGGTCACCTGCGGCCCGGAAGGGCCCTCGGTGAGCCCGGGGGCGGCCCCGCTTAGATCGATCTTGTTGCGCACCACGGTCACGCCCGGCTCGGGGCCGGCGCGTTCCAACACCTCACGCTCGTCCGGGCCCAGGCCCTCGCGGTCGTCGATCACCAGCAGCACCCGGTCGGCGCGCTGGATCGCCTCCCAGGCGCGCTCCACACCGATGCGCTCCACCCGATCGGCGGTCTCCCGCAGCCCGGCGGTGTCGAGGACGTGCAGGGGCAGTCCGTCGATCTGAATGTGCTCGCGCAGCACGTCGCGCGTGGTGCCGGGCACCTCGGTGACGATGGCGCTGTCGCGCCCGGCCAGGGCGTTCAACAGGCTGGACTTGCCCACGTTGGGCCGGCCGGCGATCACCAGGCTCATGCCCTCGCGCAGCAGGCAGCCCTGGCGGGCGGCGCCCTGCAGCGCGGCCAGCTCGGCGTCGAGCCCGCTCAGGCCCCGGCGCAGCTCGGGATCGGCCAGCACGTCGACCTCTTCGTCGGGGAAATCGATGGCCGCCTCCACGTGGATGCGCAGGCGCACCAGCTCCTCTGCCGCCTCGTGGACGCGTCGGGAGAGCTCGCCCTGCAGGGAGCGCAGGGCCGCGCGCGCGGCCCGCCGGCTGCCGCTGTCGATGAGGTCGGCCACGGCCTCGGCCTGGGCGAGGTCGAGCTTGTCGTTCAGGAATGCGCGTTCGGAGAACTCCCCCGGGCGGGCCGGGCGTGCACCCAGCTCTTGGCAGCGCTGCACCACCATGTCCATGACCACCGGCCCGCCGTGGCCGTGCAGCTCGAGGACGTCCTCGCCGGTGAAGGAGCGGGGCGCCGGGAAGAATAGAGCGATGCCGTCGTCGATGGCCGCGCCGGCGCCGTCGAGAAACGGCCCGCGGGCCGCATGGCGCGGCCGCGGGCGCGCGCCCAGCATGGCCTGTGCGATATCGGTTACCCGGGGGCCCGAGAGGCGCACGATGCCCACGCCGCCCCGGCCGGGGGGCGTGGCCACCGCCACGATGGTGTCGCGTTGCTCGGACATGGGCGCGTTCCGGCGCTGCCAGGTGTCGGGCCTGGCCGCGTAGCGTGGGCTATTCCTGGCCGCGCGCCACGCGCTTGGTGATCACCCACTGCTGCAGGATGGACAGGGCGTTGTTCACGAACCAGTACAGCACCAGGCCCGCCGGGAAGAAGGCGAAGAATACCGTGAACACGATCGGCAGGCTCATCATGAGCTTCTGCTGCAGGGGGTCCAGGGGCGCGGGGTTGAGCTTTTGCTGGGCCACCATGCTGATGCCCATCAGCACCGGCAGCACGAAGTAGGGGTCGCGGGTGGACAGATCCTGGATCCACAGGATGAACGGCGCCTGGCGCAGCTCCACGCTCTCCAGCAGCACCCAGTACAGGGCGATGAACACCGGGATCTGCACCAGCACGGGCAGACAGCCGCCGAGCGGGTTGATCTTCTCGCGCTTGTACAGGTCCATCAGCGCCTGGTTGAGCTTTTGCTTGTCGTCGCCGTAACGCTCCTTGAGGGCCTGCATGCGCGGCTGCACGTTGCGCATCTTGGCCATGGAGCGATAGCTGGTCTCGGACAGCTTGTAGAACACCAGCTTGATGAGCAGGGTCACCAGGACGATGGCCCAGCCCCAGTTGCCGCTCAGGCTGTGAAATACCTTCAGCACCCAGAACAGCGGCTTGGACAGGAAGGTGAGCACGCCGTAGTCGACGGTCAGCTCGAGGCCGGGGGCGAGCTGCTCCAGGCGGTCCTGCAGCTTGGGCCCGGCGTAGATACGGCTGGTGAACCGGCGGGTCTCGCCGGGGGCGACCGTGGCCAGGGGCGATTTCATCCCGATGTAGTAGCGCCCGTTGCGCGCCAGGCTATAAAAGGCGTTGGTCTCTTTCTCGCCCGGCAACCAGGCCCCCAGAAAATAGTGCTCCAGCATGGCGACCCAACCGCCGTCCACGCCGGTGCGGTCGAGGGGCTCGTCGGCCATGTCCTCGAAGTCGATCTTCTCGTAGCGCTCCTCGGGGGTGTAGATGGCGGCGCCGGTGTAGGTGTAGATGAAACGGGTATCGGTGCCCGAGGGCGGGACACGCTGCAGCTGGCGGTAGAAGCTCGCCTGCCAAGGCTCCTGGGCGGTATTTTCCACCTCGTGGATGAGCTCGGCGTGATAGTCACCGCGGCGGAATACGTAGGTCTTGGTCACACGCAGGCCCGCGCCCTGCCACTGCAGCCGGACGCGAAGCTCGTCCTGACCCTCGGCGAGCCGATAGTCCCGCGCCGCGGCGGTGAAGACGGCGGTGTGGTCCGGCGCCCGCCCGGCGGCCCCGGGCACGGCGAAGCCGGACTGGGCCACATAGAGCTGGCCCGGCTCGTCGGCGAGCAGGCGATACGGCGTGGGGTCGTCGTGCGAGACCGGGTAGTCCAGAAGGTCCACCCGGCGCAGGTCGCCGCCCACGGTGTCGATCACCGCATCCAGCACGTCGGTGCGCACGTGGATGCGCTCGGCACTGGCCAGGGCCTGTTCGGCCTCGGCGGCCTGGGCGGGGGCGGGTGCGGGGGCTCTCTCTGCCGGCTCGGGCGCGGCAGGCGCCGCCGGCACATCGGCGGCCCGTTTGGGGGCAGGTGCTGCGGTGGGAACGTCGGGGCCGGCCTTGGGTTTGCCGCCTTCGATGCCGGGCTCGGTGGCCGCGGCCGGCGGCTGGGCCGGCTGGCCGTAGTCCCGCTGCCAGGCCTGGAACAGCAACAAGCCCGTGAAGCACAGGGCGATGAACAGCAGCAGCCTCGGGTTATCCATGCGCGCGCTTCTGCGTAGGCTCTTGGGGCTCGTCGCCGGGAACCGGATCGATCCCGCCAGGCGCCCAGGGGTGGCAGCGCGCGAGCCGGCGCAGGGCAAGCCAGCCTCCGCGCAGCACGCCGTAGCGGGCGAGGGCGCCCTGGGCGTACTGGGAACAGCTTGGGTGGAACCGGCAATGGTTGCCGAGCATCGGGCTGATCAGGTAGCGGTAGCCGCGCAACAGAAAGATCAGGACGTTTCGCATTGTCTTATCAGCCTCGACCAGTGTCTGTTCAGCGAGGCGAACAGGGCTTCGTTGTCCTTTTCCTGCAGCCTCGGACGCGCCAGCACTACGATGTCCAGCCCCGGAAGCCGCGCCTGGTTCAGCCGGAAGCTTTCCCTTACGAGGCGCTTGATGCGGTTACGCTGGACCGCCCGAGGCACGGCCTTGCGCGAAACCGCCAATCCGAGGCGGGGGTGATCGAGGCGGTTGGAGACGGCCAGCAGTCTGAAACAGTCGTCCGTCGAGGTGTGCGGCGCGCCCTGGAATACCCGCTGGTATTCTCTCGAAGTGGTCAGCCTTGCGGCCTTGGGAAAGCGCGAACTGCCCCTGATCGGCACCAACGGCTACGGGGTGAGGCGTGCCCGTCCCTTGGCCCGGCGCGCGTTGATCACCTGGCGCCCCCCCCGGGTGCGCATTCGCGCACGAAAGCCATGGGTGCGCTTGCGCCTGAGGTTGCTGGGCTGAAACGTTCTTTTCATGACTGCGTCCGCCGTGACAGTATCCGGGGTCCCCGACCACAGAAAGACGGCAATGCTACTGGCAGGCGGGAGAGGCTGTCAACATAACGAGGGCGTTTTTTGTCCACCGAAGGGTGTGGATAACACCAAGCTTCGGGGGTAGACTGCGGTTCTTTACTCCACCTTTTTCGTAACGTCTCCTGGGTGAGGGCTGTGGAAGCATCCATCTGGCACAGGTGTCTCCGGCACCTCGAGGGCGAGCTCTCCCAAGCACAGTTCAATACCTGGATCCGGCCGCTTCATGCGGTACAAGACGGCACGCGCCTGCGCCTCCTGGCACCGAACCGGTTCGTGCTGGACCGGGTGCGCGACCAGTTCTTCGACCTCATCCATTCGGCGATCGCGGTAAGCGCGGACGGCCCGCAGCCGCCGCAGGTGGTGCTGGAGGTGGGCAGCAGCGGCCAGACCCCGGTGCCGGGGCTCGAGGAACGGCCTCGGCGGCGGCGTGGCGAGCGGGTGGCGCCTCACAGCAACCTGAACCCGAATTTCACCTTCGACAGCTTCGTCGAGGGCAAGTCCAACCAATTGGCGCGTGCCGCCTCCATGCAGGTGGCGGAAAACCCGGGGGCGGCCTACAACCCCTTGTTCATCTACGGCGGCGTCGGGCTCGGCAAGACCCACTTGATGCACGCTGTGGGTAACATGATGCTGGCCGACCGCCCTTCGGCCCGGGTGGTGTACCTGCACTCGGAGCGCTTCGTGGCGGATATGGTCAAGGCCCTGCAGCACAACGCCATCAACGAGTTCAAGCGCTTCTACCGCTCGGTGGATGCGCTGCTCATCGACGATATCCAGTTCTTCGCGGGCAAGGAGCGTTCGCAGGAGGAATTCTTCCACACGTTCAATGCGCTGCTGGAGGGCGAGCAGCAGGTCATCCTCACCTGCGACCGTTACCCCAAGGAGGTCAACGGTCTGGAGGAGCGCCTCAAGTCGCGCTTCGGGTGGGGGCTAACGGTGGCCATCGAGCCGCCCGAGCTGGAGACCCGGGTGGCCATCCTCATGGGCAAGGCCGCGCACGCGGATATGTCTTTGCCCAACGAGGTCGCCTTTTTCATCGGCAAGAGGATTCGCTCCAATATCCGCGAGCTGGAGGGTGCCCTGCGGCGCGTCATCGCCCACGCCCGCTTCACCAATCAGCCCGTGACCATGGACCTCACCCGCGAGGCGCTGAAGGATCTACTGGCCCTCCAGGACAAGCTGGTGACAATCGAAAACATCCAGAAAACCGTCGCCGAGTATTTTAAGATCCGGGTACACGATTTGCTGTCGGCGCGGCGCAGCCGCTCCATCACGCGCCCGCGCCAGATCGCAATGGCCTTGTCCAAGGAGCTGACCAATCACAGCCTGCCCGAGATCGGTGACGCGTACGGGGGGCGCGATCACACCACCGTGCTCCATGCCTGCCGGAAGGTGGCCGAGTTGCGCGAGACCGACCTGCGGGTCAAGGAAGACTACACAAACCTGTTGAGGATACTCACAACATGATGTGGATAACCTGTTGGCAATCTTCGATTGGAAGCACCTGAGAAGGATATCCACAATCCACACACAAGATACGAGCGCCCTACACACGCGGTGTACTGCGAAGGATGAATGGATAGTTGGTTGATAAAATTAAAGATTATATTGTTATCCACAGTGAAGGGCGTGGCTTATAACAACAACAAGGTAATAAGAATATTGATTTTTAATTACTATTCCGCTGAATCTCCTGGGAAGGCGCAACCATGAAGTTCACTGCGACGCGAGAATCGATCCTCAAACCTCTGCAACACGTGATCGGCGTGGTCGAGCGGCGACAGACCCTGCCGGTATTGGCCAATGTGCTGGTAGCCGCCGAGCCGGAGCGGATCGGCCTGACGGCAACGGATTTGGAGGTGGAGCTGGTAGCCGAGGTGGCCCTGGACGTGGAGGGACCGGGCGAGATCACCCTTCCGGCACGCAAGCTGCTGGACATCTGCCGGACTTTGCCCGAGGGCGCGGAGCTGAGCGTATCGGTTAGCGGAGAGAAGGCGCAGCTGCGGTCGGGGCGCAGCCGCTTCACCTTGTCGACCCTGGCGGCGAGCGAGTTCCCGAGCGTCGAGGAGATCAACGTCGCAAGGGAATTCACAGTGCCGCAGCGTGACCTCAAGCGGCTGATAGAGCGCACGCAGTTTTCAATGGCCCAGCAAGACGTGCGGTATTACCTTAACGGGCTCATGCTGGAGCTGGAAAAGGGCACGCTGCGCAGCGTGGCTACCGACGGGCATCGCCTGGCCCTATGCGAGCTGGAAGGGGCGGTGGAGGCGGGCGAGGCGCAGCAGGTGATTGTGCCGCGCAAGGGGGTCCAGGAGCTGGCGCGGCTGCTGGAGGACACTGAGGAGCGGGCGCAGGTGCAGCTGGGCAGCAATCACGTCCGCATCCAGCTGGCGGGGCTGCGATTCACGTCCAAGCTCATCGACGGCCGATTCCCGGATTACCAGCGGGTCGTGCCGCAGGATACGGATAGGCTGGTGAGCGCCGACCGCGAGACGCTGCGCCAGGCGCTGGTGCGCACCTCCATCTTATCCAACGAGAAATACCGTGGGGTGCGCCTGCAGCTGGACAACGGGCGCCTGCGGATCCAGGCGCACAACCCGGAGCACGAAGAGGCGGAAGAAGAGATCGAGGTCGACTACCAGGGCGGCGAGCTGGAGATAGGTTTCAACGTGAATTACATCCTGGATGCCCTCAATGTCATTCCGGGCGAGCAAGTACGCCTGTCGATGAGCGACCCCAACAGCAGCTGCCTTATCGAGCACGCCGAGTCCAAGGACTGCCGATACGTAGTCATGCCGATGCGCCTGTAGGGGTGCGCATCGCTGGAGACGCGATGGGCCTGCTTGAGCTCGGTATCCGCGATCTTCGCAACCTCGAGGAGGTAGATCTGCGGCCTGCGCCCGGCGTGAACCTGATTACCGGGGCCAACGCCTCCGGAAAGAGCAGTCTCCTGGAGGCCGTGTACTTTCTCGGGCGCGGGCGTTCGTTCCGGACCCACCGGTTCGAGCGCCTGGTCCGAGCGGGTGCCGCGACCGTCCAGGTCGTCGGGCGTATTGCGGCCGGTTCCGAGGGCTCGATTCCGGTGGGGATCGAGCGCGGCCGGGGGGGTAGTCGGGCGCGCTTGGGCGGGCGCGACGTGAGGACACTGGCGGAGTTGGCGGCCGCCCTGCCCACGCAGGTCATCACTCCACACAGGCACAAGCTCTTGGAGGAGGGGCCCCGGTATCGGCGACAGTTCCTGGACTGGGGAGTGTTTCACGTGGAACCTGCCTTCCTCCCGGAATGGCAGCGCTACCGCCGTGCCCTCCGGCAGCGCAACGCGGCCCTGCGCAGCGGCCCGAGGGAGGCCGCCGAGGCCTGGGAGCCGGAGCTGAACCAGGCGGCCGTGGCCCTGGACAGGCTGCGTGCTCAGTATGTGGCTCGGCTCACGGCGGCCCTGCCGGCCTATCTGGATCCGCTGCTGGGGTCGCTGCCCGTCGGCCTGGAATACCGCCGCGGCTGGAGTGCCGAGCGGGCCTTCGAGGACGTGCTGGCTGCCCATCGGGCCGAGGACCGCGAGCAGGGGTTCACTGGCCTGGGCCCCCATCGGGCCGAGCTAACGATCTCGTTGGACGGCCGGCCCGCCGCGGATCAAGTCTCCCGGGGCCAGCAAAAGATCCTGGTCGCCGCCTTGCTGCTGGCCCAGGCGGGCCTGTTTCAGGAGCTGACCGGCCGGTGCTGCGTGCTGCTGGTCGACGATGTGGCCGCGGAGCTGGATGCCGAGCACCGGGCCCGATTGCTGCGGCAGGTGGCGGCGCTGGAGGCCCAAGCCTTCGTCACGGCCATCGAGGCCCCGTGGGCCGGCGAGCTGCTGCCGGACAGCGCCCGCATGTTCCACGTGGAACACGGAAAGGTTCGGGAGATGGTATAATGCGCAAGCTATATTAAAGGATATGTCTATGACCGACCATCCCACCTACGATTCCTCAAATATCAAGGTCTTGAAAGGCCTCGAGGCCGTCCGCAAGCGGCCCGGCATGTATATCGGAGACACGGACGACGGGACCGGTCTGCACCACATGGTATTCGAGGTGGTGGACAACGCCATCGACGAGGCCCTCGCAGGGCACTGCACCGAGATCACGGTGACCATCCACAGCGACGGCTCCATCACCGTGGTCGACAACGGCCGCGGAATTCCGGTGGACTTGCACCCCGAGGAGGGGCGCTCGGCCGCCGAGGTGATCATGACGGTGCTCCATGCCGGCGGTAAGTTCGACGCCAACTCCTACAAGGTGGCTGGCGGTCTGCACGGGGTGGGAGTGTCCGTGGTCAACGCCCTGTCCGAGAGCCTGAAGCTGACCATCCGCCGCGATGGCAAGATCTGGCAGCAGGAGTACCGGCTGGGCGAACCCCTCGGGCCGATTCAGATGGTGGGCGAGACCGAGAGCACGGGGACAGAGCTGCGTTTCAGGCCCAGCCGTGAGGTATTCAGCGACACCGAGTACCACTATGACATCCTGTCCAAGCGGCTGCGCGAGCTGTCCTTCCTCAACTCCGGCGTACGCATCAAGCTCAGCGACGAGCGCACCGACAAGTCCGATGTCTTCGAGTATCAGGGCGGGATCCGGGCCTTCGTGGAGCATCTGAACCGCAACAAGACCCCGCTGCACGAGCACGCATTCTATTTCCAGACCGAGCGCGACGGCACCGTTGTCGAGCTCGCCCTGCAGTGGAACGACTCCTACCAGGAAAACATCTTTTGCTTCACCAACAACATCCCCCAGCGTGACGGCGGGACGCACCTGGCGGGGTTTCGCAGCGCGCTCACCCGTACGTTGAACAGCTACATCGAGTCGGAGGGGGCCGCCCGCAAGGCAAAGGTCGTTCCCAGTGGCGACGATGCCCGGGAGGGGCTCACCGCGGTGCTGTCGGTGAAGGTGCCCGACCCGAAGTTTTCCTCCCAGACCAAGGACAAGCTGGTCTCCTCCGAGGTCAAGGGCGTGGTGGAGTCGACCATGTCCGAGCGCTTCCGCGCCTTTCTGTGGGAGTACCCGGCGGACGCCAAGGCCATCACCGCCAAGATCATCGATGCGGCGCGGGCACGCGAGGCAGCCCGCCGCGCGCGAGACCTCACGCGCCGCAAGGGCGCCCTGGACATGGCGGGCCTGCCCGGCAAGCTGGCCGACTGCCAGGAGCGCGACCCGGCCAGTCCGAGCTCTTCCTGGTGGAGGGCGACTCGGCGGGCGGCTCGGCCAAGCAGGGCCGCGACCGCCGCTACCAGGCCATCCTGCCGCTCAAGGGCAAGATCCTGAACGTGGAGAAGGCCCGCTTCGACAAGATGCTGTCGTCCGCGGAGGTGGGCACGCTCATCACGGCCCTGGGCTGCGGCATCGGCCGCGAGGAGTTCAATCCGGACAAGCTGCGCTACCACCGCATCATCATCATGACCGATGCCGACGTGGACGGCTCCCACATCCGCACCCTGCTGCTGACCTTCTTCTATCGCCAGATGCCGGAGCTGATCGAGCGCGGGCACATCTACATCGCCCAGCCGCCGCTGTTCAAGGTGAAGAAGGGCAAGCAGGAGCACTACGTCAAGGACGAGCCCGAGCTCGTCAGCTACCTGCTCCAGCTGGCGCTGGACAACGCCAGCCTCGTGGTCAGTGAGGGCGCGCCCCCCGTCAGCGGGGCGCAGCTGGAGACCCTGGCCCGCCAGTACACCCAGGTGATGACCACCGTCGAGCGCCTGGCGCGGCGCTACAATCGCGAAGTCTTGGAAAAAATCATTTATCTACAAAGAGTTCGCGAAGATGATCTGCGCCGGCGCGACTCCGTTGAGGCCTGGTTTGACGAGCTGGAGCAGCGCCTCAACGACGTGCAGCCGACGGGCACGCGGTTCCAGATCAGCCTGGAGCCCAACCCCGACAACGAGACCTTCAACGCGCGGATCGTCAAGCGCACCCACGGGATCGTCGGCAGCCATGTGCTGCCGGCGGAGTTCTTCGCCTCGGCCGAGTATGACAGCATGGCCCATCTGGGCGAGCAGCTCGAGGGCCTCATCGGCGAGGGCGCCTATGCCCGGCGTGGCGAACGCAAACACCCGGTGAGCAGCTTCAAGCAGGCCCTGGAGTGGCTGCTGGAGGAGGCCAAGCGCGGCCAGTCGATCCAACGCTACAAGGGCCTGGGAGAGATGAACCCGGAACAGCTCTGGGAGACCACCCTCAACCCGGACAGCCGCCGCCTGCTCCAGGTGCAGATCGAGGACGCCGTGGCCTCCGACCAGATCTTCACCACCCTCATGGGCGATCACGTCGAGCCCCGTCGCGACTTCATCGAGCAGAACGCCCTGCAGGTCAGCAACCTGGACGTCTGACCGCGCCGCGCCCTTCAAGCGCGGCGCGAAGATCGCGCAGGGCTCCTGCCGGCGCAAGCTCGCAGCCGAGCCTCCTGGGCAGCCCATCCGCGCTGGGGATTCCCACGACTCCAGCCAAGCGTCATGGTTCTTCGCCAGATCATTGCTCACAGCCCGTCGCGCCAGTGCTTCCGAATGGCGCTATGCCTCCATCGATACTTGCCTGAAGCCCTGCCTTGACCACAAGTTGCGCCGCCGGGAAGCTTTCAAGCCGCTTGGTTCCGGCCAAGCGTGAGCTTTGTCCGGCAAGCGACCGGCCCGCCTCGCCCATGTCCTGGTGATAACAACCCGATCGGCGCCATCTGTTGAGACCGCCGTGAACGGCTCTTTTCCCAGAATGCCGCGACGCCTCTCATGACGTTGCCCCCACCCGGTTATGCAATAGTGCAGGCCTGACCCCGGCGGGGAGGGGTGTTTTCCCGCGTATGAATCGACCGGGTTTCGGTCCAATCGCGTGCACGCAGCGCACCATCGGTCTTGGTCCCCGGAGGCTGGGCTATATCTACACCATGATTCCCGAATCCATACAGATTACCACGTTCGCCGAGATCGCCCTGCTGCTGGGTGTGACCGCCCTGGTCGGAGCGCTTGCCATACGCCTGCGCCAGCCGGCGCTGGTCGCCTACATCGCGGTGGGCATCGTGGTGGGACCCAGCGCCCTTGGACTGGTACAGGCCCATGACCAGATTGACCTGCTGGCACAGATCGGCGTGGCCGTTCTGTTGTTCACGGTGGGCCTCAAGCTCGATCTCGCGCATGTGCGCCAGATCGGGCCGGTGGCGCTCGCGACCGGCATCGGCCAGCTTGCGTTCACGATCCTGTTCGGGTTCCTGCTGCTCTTGCTGATGGGCAGGGGCCGTGCAGAGGCGTTGTATATTGCGGTCGCGCTGACGTTCTCCAGCACCATCATCATCGTCAAGCTGTTGTCCGACAAACGCGAGCTCGATGCGTTGCACGGCCGCATCGCCGTGGGCTTTCTGATCGTGCAGGACATCGCTGTGGTCGTCGCGATGATGATCATGAGCGGACTTCCCGAGGCGAGCGATGCCGGCGTCATGCCGATCGCGGGCGGGCTGTTGGCCCGGCTCGCGGTCACGGCGCTGGTGCTGATCCTTCTCATGCGCTACGTGTTGCCGGCGATCACGCGGCTGATCGCGCGTTCCCAGGAGTTGCTGCTGATCTTCGCCATCGCCTGGGGCACGGGGCTGGCGGCCCTGGGCGAGTGGGCCGGGTTTTCCAAAGAGGCCGGCGCGTTTCTGGCCGGCTTCTCGCTGGCGTCGACCCCCTATCGCGAGGCAATGAGCGCGCGCTTGACGGGGATCCGCGATTTCCTGCTGCTGTTTTTCTTCATCGACCTCGGAGCCAAGCTCGACCCGAGCACCCTCGGCGCGGAGCTTGCCCCCGCGCTGGTGCTGTCGCTGTTCGTGCTGGTGGGGAACCCGCTCATCGTTATCGCAATCATGGGTTACATGGGCTATCGCAAGCGCACCGGATTCCTGGCCGGCCTCACCGTGGCCCAGATCAGCGAGTTCTCCATCGTGTTCGTTGCCATGGGGATCACGCTGGGCCATGTGGATGTAGAAGTGCTTGGGCTGACGACCCTGGTCGGCCTGGCGACCATCCTGCTGTCCACGTACATGATCCTCTATTCGCACCCACTCTACGAGCGTCTTGCGCCTTGGTTGGGCGTGTTCGAGCGCCGTGCCCCCTACCGCGAGCTGGCCATGGAGCGCCAGACCCGAGCCGTCGGCCCACCGCACGCCATCGTCTTCGGCCTCGGCCGCTACGGCGGGCGGCTGGTCACCCGCTTGCGCGATCGTGGGCTCGGCCCCCTGGGCGTCGACTTCGACCCGGAGACCGTGTACGCCCTGCGGGCCGAGGGCCTGAGCGTGCGCTTCGGAGACGGCGAGGATGTGGACTTTCTGGCATCGTTGCCGGTCCATGAGGCCGCGTGGGTCATCACCACCCTGCCGGAGTGGCGATCCAACCGGGCCCTGCTCCACGGGCTCGAGCAGGTAGGGTACCGCGGGCGGATCGCGGCCTTGGTGCGCGACCAGGACCAGGCCGAGCGCCTGCGAGGGCTGGGGGTCGATCGCGTGCTGAACGTCGTCGACGATGCCGCCGACCACGCTGCCGATCTGTTCCTCGCCGAAACCCCGAGCCGCCACCCGTCCGCGTGATTCCCACCCCATCGGGGTCGGGCTTGCATTGTTGCCTTGTTCGAGGAGCCGATCCAGGAAACGGGTCGGAGGTTCATGCAAACTAGGCTCTGTCGCCTCCGACCCTTTTTCCTTCTCAGCCCGCGCTCGCCGCCTGCGCAATTTCAAATAGGCCGTCTTCAGCCCGCCTCGCGCGCTGGGGCGCCCTGCGCGCTCGGCCCCCCGTCCTCGCCCGCCGATCGGAAGATCTCGAGCAGGTCCTCGCGCTGCAGGGTCTCGTCCTTGAGCAATCGCTGCACCAGCGCGTCGAGGCGGGGGCGGTTCTTCGCCAGCAGCCCCTCGGCCCTGGCCTCTTGCTCGCCGATCAACGAGCGCACCTCCTCATCGATGAGCTCGGCGGTCCGCTCGCTGTAGTCTCGCTGCTGGGTCATCTCCCGGCCTAGAAAGACGTGCTCCTCGCCCTGGCGAAACGCGACCGCCCCGAGCTGTTCGCTCATGCCCCACTGGGCGACCATTCGCCGCGCCAAGGCGCTGGCCTGCCTGAGGTCCTGCTCGGCGCCCGAGCTCACCTCGCCGTAGACCACCCGCTCGGAGGCCCGCCCGCCCAGCATCACCGCGATGCGATCGCGCAGATAGCTCTCGCGGTAGTTGTGCCGCTCCTCCTCGGGGGTCTGCTGGGTCGCCCCCAGGGCGCGACCGCGTGGGATGATGGTGATCTTGTCCAGCGGATCGGCATGGGGCAACAGCCAGGCCATGAGGGCGTGGCCGGACTCGTGGTAGGCGAGGAGCTCCTTCTCCTGATCCGAGATCAGCGCCTCGCGCTCGGCACCCAGCACGATCTTGTCGCGGGCCTGATCGAGGATCTCCAGGGTGACCTTGTCCTTGTGCTCCCGGGCCGTGAGCAGCGCCGCTTCGTTGACCAGGTTCTCCAGGTCGGCGCCCGAGAAGCCCACCGTGCGCTCGGCCAAGCGCATCAAGTCGACCTCCTCGTCCAGGGGCACGTGCTTGGCGTGCACCTGGAGGATACGGTGCCGGGCCTGCTTGTCGGGTAGGTCCAGCGTCACCTTGCGATCGAAGCGCCCGGGCCTGAGCAGTGCCGGGTCCAGCACATCGGGGCGATTGGTGGCCGCCAAGACCACCACCGCCTCGTGGGGCTGAAACCCGTCCATCTCCCCGAGGATCTGGTTCAGGGTCTGCTCGCGCTCGTCGTGGCCCCCGCCCACGCCCGTCCCGCGTGCGCGCCCAACGGCATCGAGCTCGTCGATGAAGATGATGGCCGGAGCCTCCTTCTTCGCGCTGTCGAACATGTCCCGTACCCGCGAGGCGCCCACGCCGACGAACATCTCGATGAACTCCGAGGCGCTGATGCTGTAGAAGGGGACGTCCGCCTCGCCGGCCACCGCCTTGGCCAGCAGCGTCTTGCCGGTGCCCGGCGGCCCGCTCAGCAAGATCCCGCGTGGGATCTTGGCACCCAGCTTGCGGTAGCGCTCGGGCTCGCGCAGGTAACCGATGATCTCGCGCAGGTCCTGCTTGGCATTGGCCAGCCCCGCCACGTCGTCGAAGCCGATGTCGCTGCTCCCATGGCGAAAGCGCTTGGCCTTGGATTTGCCGAACCCGAACATCTGCTGGGGGCCGGCGCCCTGCATGTTTTGTTGCATGCGCCGCAGCCCGTACAAGATGAGCCCGATCAGCACCAGCCAGGGCAGCAGTCCGATCAGGGCCCGCTGCCACCAGGGCGCCTCTGCGCTCTGCGCCCGGATGATTACCCCGTGGCTTTCCAGCAACGCCAGCAACTCCGGGTCGTCCGCCGAGGGCAGCGTGGTCTCGAAGTAGCGGGGCTCGCGCCGCTGCAGCCGGGCGGGGCGGGCTCCCTCCGGTTCGGCCTCGCCCTGCACCGTTTCCTTGAATTTGCCCGTCACCTGCTGACCCTTGATAGTGACCTCCGCGACGCGGTCCTCGCGCACTGCCTGCTTGAACTCCGTATACGAGAGCGAGATGCCGGCCGGACTTTGTGTCAGCGACTGCCAATACACCACCAGCAGAACGACGACCAGCCCCCAAAGCAGCCAGCGCCAGTCGAATGCCGGGGTGCCCGCGGCGGGCCCGCGCTTTTTGTCGTTGGGTTGCGCCACGATTGCTCCGGCCTCCGCAGCTCGGGGATTGCGCCGTACGCACGATGGGGTAGCGGCGTGGAAGGGCATGGATGGTGAACGACTGCCCTTGAAGGATAGCAGCCGCCCGCGAGGCGACCGGAGGCTGGAGAGACGATCGCGGCGCCAGGAACCCCCGACTCCTTTGCGGCATCCTCCCGGGCCCGCCGCGGGATCGCGGTGGCGTTCCGAGCAGCCCGAGGGGCCCCAACGCAGCTAGGAGGGACGGTCCCTTCCGGGCCCCGCCGGGCCATGCGGCGGCGCGCCGTGGCCCGGGGGTGCGATCTCCGCCACGGCGGTCTCGATCCAGTCCTCTACGCGGCGGTTGATCTCGTCGGCCGACAGGCCCTTGGGGTCCAAGGGGGGGCCGACCACCATGCGCACCGTGCCCGGGCGCTTTGTGAATTCGCGCCGCGGCCAGTAGTAGCCGGCGTTGTGGGCCATGGGCACGACCGGGAATCCGGTCTTCTCGGCCAACAGCGCCCCGCCGATGCGGTAGCGCCCCTTCATGCCGGGGGCCACGCGGGTGCCCTCGGGGAAGATCACCACGCTGATCCCCCGGCGTAGCCGCGCCTCGCCTTGTTGCAGCAACTGATCGCGGGCCTGGCGCCCCTGGCGGCGATTGATGGCGATCGGCTTGAGCGCGGCGAGGGCCCAGCCGAAGACGGGGATCCACATGAGCTCGCGCTTGAGCACCCAGACCATGGGAGGTACTACCAGCTCCATCACCAGCGTCTCCCAGGCCGACTGGTGCTTGCAGAGATAGATCGCCGGTCCCGGCTGGATGTTCTCCATGCCCTCCACCCGATAATCCAGCCGGCAGGTCACCCGCAGCCACCACAGGTTGAACGCCGGCCAGAGGGTGGAAAAGCGCTGGCGCCATAGGAACGGAAGTGGCCGCAGGAGCACCAGCAGTGTGGCCATCATCAGGGTCGACGGCACCAGACCCAACCAGAACAACGAGGCGCGCAAGTGGGCCATCAGGGCCTGCCTCGCCCGAGTGGCTGTTGCCCGTCCGGGCCCGTCACACGCCGCCCGCTCTGTCCGAATCGGCGGCGGAATCCTCGCCCACGAGCCGATCGGCCACGGCGGCCAGGTCGGCGTACACCGCGACGCCCTCGAGCCCTTCACCCGCCGCCAGGGTGCGGGTGCCCTTGCCGGTACGAACCAAGATGGGGCGAGCGCCCGCCGCCCGCGCCGCCTCAAGATCGCGCAGCGTATCGCCCACCGCGGGAACGCCGCTGAGGTTGAGCCGGAGGCGCTTCGCGATCTCCTCCAGCAGCCCCGGCTCGGGCTTGCGGCACTTGCAGCCCTCGTCCGGACCGTGGGGGCAAAAAAAGATGGCCTCCAGCGTGCCCCCCGCCTCGGCCAGCGCGCGGTGCATCTTGTCGTGAATGCGGTTGAGTGCCTCGATGTCGAACAGCCCGCGGGCCAGACCCGATTGGTTGCTCGCCACCACTACGCGGTAGCCGCTCTGATTGAGCCGGGCGATCGCCTCGAGGCTGCCGGGAATCGGCACCCATTCCTCCGGCGACTTGATGTAGTCGTCGGAGTCCTCGTTGATGACGCCGTCGCGGTCGAGGATGACGAGTTTCATTCGCGAAACTCGGATACCCGAATCCGCCCGTTGACCATGCGCGAGTCGCGTTCCATGATCTTTTCCATCTTGTCCCAGAACGCCGCCTTGAGGTCGAAGCCGGCGGCAATCGCGGTGCCGAGCAGCAGGATGAACAGGTCCGCGGTCTCCTCGGCCAGGGCCTCGCCGTCTTTGCCCTTGGTCACGCACGCCGACATCTCGCCCAGCTCTTCGACCATGAGCGCGATGCGGTAGGTGAGCTCCTCGCCGCCCGTGTTCTTGAAGTCGTGCTTGTCGTGGAAGGCCTGCACCACGGCAAGCATCGCGTCGTAGGAGTCTCGATCCGTTGGTCGCTCTGACATGGTCTCCCTCTCGGGCTCGCAAAGCTGCGCCCGCGTGCTCTTGCCCCCGCGATCGGCGCGTCCGCCCAACCTAGTGCAGGCGTGACAGATCGGCGATCCGCAGGAACAGGCTGCGCAGGCGGCTGAGCACCGCCAGGCGATTGCGGCGCACCGCCGCGTCCTCGGTCATCACCATCACACAGTCGAAAAACCCGTCCAGCGGTTCGCGCAAGGCGGCCAGCTGCCGCATGGCGCTGGTGTAGTCGTTGACCTCGAACAGCGGCTCAAGGGCCTGCTCCGACGCCGACAGTCGCTCGGCCAGCAGGCGCTCCGCGTCCTCTTCCAGCAGCCGCCCGTCGATCTCCCCGCCGATCGGCCCCTCGGCCTGTCGCAGGATGTTGGAGATGCGCTTGTTGGCGGCGGCCAGGCACTCGGCTTCGGGCAGGTCGCGGAAGGCGGCCACGGCCCGCACGCGCGCATCGAAGTCCAGCGGCTCGGGCGGGGTCTGCGCGCGTACGGCCTCGAACACATCGTGGGCGATGCCCTGGTCTTCGTAGTAGCCGCGCAGCCGGTCCATGACAAAGCCGAATACCTCCTGTACCACCTCTTCTCGGGTCGAGGGGCTGGCAAAGTAGTCCCGCAGGCCCTCCTGCCCGGCATACGCAGCGCAGGCCGCCTGCAGCACGCCCACCAGGTCGAGCTCGAGCTCCCGCTCGATGATGGTCCGCACCAGCCCCAGGGCGGCACGGCGCAGCGCGAAAGGGTCCTTCTCGCCGCTCGGCGGCTGGCGGATGCCGAACAGCCCCACGAGCGTATCGGCCTTGTCGGCAATGGCCACGGCCTGCCCCGTTAGGGTCTCGGGGGGCACGTCCCCGGCGTAGCGCGGCCGGTAGTGCTCGTCGATGGCCCGCGACACCTCCTCGGGCTCACCGTCGTGGGCTGCATAGTAGCGCCCCATGATCCCCTGCAGCTCCGGGAACTCGCCCACCATCTCGGTCATGAGGTCGCACTTGCACAGCTCCGCCGCGCGCTGGGCCAGGTCCCTCTCGGCGCCGATGCGCCGGGCGACATCCCCCGCCAGCCCCATCATACGCCGGCCCTTGTCGTATAGAGTGCCGAGCTTGCGCTGGAACACCACGCTCCTCAGGCTGTCGACGCGCCGGTCCAGGCGCTGCTTGCGATCCTGGTTCCAGAAGAAGTCCGCATCGGCGAGCCGCGGGCGGATCACCCGCTCGTTGCCGGCGCGCACTACCTCGGGCTCGCGGCTCTCGATGTTGCTCACGGCCACGAAATACGGCAGGAGCCGGTCGCCCTCGTCCACCACGGGAAAGTACTTCTGATGGGTCTTCATGGCGGAGGTGACCGCCTCGGGCGGCACCTCCAGGAAGCGCCGATCGAACTCGCCCAGCACCGCCACCGGCCATTCCACCATGGCGGTGACCTCCTCCAGCAGGTCGGCATCGATCACGGCGCGTCCGCCCGCCGCCCGCGCCGCCTCCGCCACCTGCCCGCGGATGGCCTTGGCGCGCGCCTCGAAGTCGGCCACCACGTGGCCCTCGGTCTCGAGCAGCGGCCCATAGGCGGCGGGCTCCGCCACGTAGATGGGCTGGGGGCGGTGAAACCGATGGCCGCGCGTCTCGCGCCCGGCCGCCACGCCCAGGATCTCGGCCTCGATCACGTGGTCGTCGAGCAGCAGCACCGCCCAGTGCACGGGGCGCACGAACTCCGACCTGCGGTCGGACCAGCGCATGCGCCGCGGGATGGGCAGCCGGTCCAGGGCCTCGCGCACGATCTCCGGCAGGAGCTCGCGGGTGGGCCGGCCGTGCTCATGGCTGCGGTAGACCAGCCAGCTGCCCTTGTCCGTCTCCAGGGTCTCTAGCGCCTCCACCTCGATGCCGCAGGAGCGGGCAAAGCCCACCGCTGCCTTGGTGGGGCAGCCCTCCTCGTCGAACGCGGCGGTAACCGCCGGGCCGCGGCGCTCCACCGTGCGGTCGGGCTGGGCCACGGCCAGTCCGGTGACCCACACCGCCAGGCGCCGCGGGGTGGCGTAGTTGTGCAGCGCCCCGTGGTCGAGATTCGCTTGGTCCAGGCCTTTGGCGAGCTCGCGCCCGAAGGCCTCGGACAGGTGGTGCAGCGCCTTGGGGGGAAGCTCCTCGGTGCCGATCTCCACCAGCAGGTCCCGGGCCTGGCTCATCGTGCCGCCTCCCCGGCCAGAGGGAAGCCCAGGGCCTCGCGCCGCGCGTAATAGGCCTCGGCCACGGCGCGCGAAAGGCCCCGTACCCGGCCCATGTAGCGGGCGCGCTCGGTGACCGAGATCGCATGGCGCGCATCGAGCAGGTTGAAGGTGTGGGAGGCCTTGAGCATCATCTCGTAGGCCGGCAGCGGCAGGCCGTGCTCGATCAGGCGCTGGCTCTCGCGCTCGCAGGTGTCGAACCACTCAAACAGGGCATCCACGTCGGCGTGCTCGAAGTTGTAGGCCGACATCTCCACCTCGTTTTGGTGGAACACGTCGCCATAGGTGACGCGCCCCAGCGGGCCGTCGGTCCAGACGAGGTCGAATACGCTCTCCGTTCCCTGCAGGTACATGGCGATGCGCTCCAGCCCGTAGGTGATCTCGCCCATGACCGGGTCGCAGTCCAGGCCTCCGACCTGCTGAAAATAGGTGAACTGCGTGACCTCCATGCCGTTGAGCCACACCTCCCAGCCCAGCCCCCACGCCCCCAGGGTGGGGGATTCCCAGTTGTCCTCCACGAAGCGGATATCATGGACCAGCGGGTCGATGCCGAGCATCGCCAGGGACTGGAGGTAGAGCTCCTGAAAGTCCAGCGGCGACGGCTTCATCACCACCTGGAACTGGTAATAGTGCTGCAGGCGGTTCGGGTTGTCGCCATAGCGCCCGTCGGTCGGACGCCGGGAGGGCTGCACGTAGGCGGCGCTCCAGGGCTCCGGGCCGACGGCGCGCAGAAAGGTAGCCGTGTGAAACGTGCCCGCCCCCACCTCCATGTCATAGGGCTGCAGCACCACACAGCCCTGCTCGGCCCAGTAACGCTGCAGCATCAGGATCAAGTCCTGAAACGTGCTCACCGGGGTATTGCGCCGAGTATCCGCCATGGGTGTAAATCGGTCCCGAATCGTCGTTCGTGGCGACCAAAGCTCAAAAGTATACCGCGGCGTCCGGGGCCGATGTAAGCGCAGGCCGCCCGGCCCAGGGTGTTCAGGGATGTGGCGTCGCGGCCGACAGGATATACAAAGGGGGTCTGCCATGAGCACCATCGTTCTGCAGCCGACCGAAACCGCTCACTGGCGCGATCTCGTGCACGAGGCCGCCCGGGCCTGCGAGCGCCCGTTGCAGGAAGAGCTGGAGAGCTACCTCGTCTTTCTGTTGATGCGCTTTGCCGCGCGCCCGGAGATGGCCGGGACCATTCTCGCGCTGGAGTACCTGGAGGGCCTGCTGCGCGGCGGTCGCGGCGGCAGCCGGCAGCTGCGCGAGGTGGGGGATCAGTGTCTGCTGTACTCCGGGCTGTTTCCTCTGCGCGCACGGCGCCGAACCGTCCAGGTGCGCTACTATGTCGACATGGGACGCAGTGCCTATCATCGCCTGGCCGAGTCTGCCGAGCGGGGCTGGGGCCACATGTACCATCAGCTGTGCGAGTCGTTCGTCGCGCTGATGGATGTGCTGCAGGCGATGCGCGAGCTCGATTGCGACCAGCGCCTGGACGAGCTTACCCTCCACGAGCTGTGGGACGAGTGCGGCAGCCGGCGCGCCGGGCAGGCGCTCCGGCGCCGCCTCGGTGCGGGGCTTGCACGCGGGGCGGGCGAGCGGCGGCACTGAGCCGCCGCCACCACCGGCGTCTCCCCGCCGCCTTCTAGGGCTCGACGCCGTTTCAGCGGCGATTTCCCCATCAATACTCTGTGCTTGGCGCAAGGCCCGGACGTGCGGCGTGGTAGACTACCGGGTTTTCAGCGCGCGATCGCACCGCACCTGTCGATCATGAGCAAGCAGCCCAAAGCCGTCTCGCTGATCTCCGGGGGTCTGGATTCCATGCTGGCCACCAAGGTGGTCATGGAGCAGGGTGTGCATGTGGAGGGCATCAACTTCTTCACAGGTTTTTGCGTGGAGGGCCACACCCACGCCATCCGCAAGAAGGACAGCAGTCGGCCCAAGCGCAACAATGCCCTTTGGGTCGCCGAGCAGCTTGGCATCAAGTTGCATATCATCGATGTGATCGACGAGTACAAGGATGTCCTGGTCAATCCCAAGCACGGCTACGGCGCCAACCTCAATCCCTGCCAGGACTGCAAGACCTTCATGGTGCGCAAGGCGCTGGAGTGGAGCGAGGACCGCGGCTTCGATTTCATCGTAACCGGCGAGGTCGTGGGGCAGCGCCCCAAGTCGCAGCGGCGCGACACCATGCCGGTGATCGCGCGCGAGTCCGGCGCGGGCGGCCGGCTGCTGCGCCCGCTGTGCGCCAAGAATCTGGAGCCGACCCTGGCCGAGCGCGAAGGGTGGGTCGATCGCGAGACGCTGTACGATTTCAGCGGCCGATCGCGCAAACCGCAGATGGCGCTGGCGGACGCGTTCGGCTTCGAGGACTATGCCCAGCCCGCCGGCGGGTGCTGCTTTCTCACCGACGAGAGCTATTCCAGAAAGCTGGAGGACCTGTGGCAGGCGCGCGGCAGCCGCGACTACGAGCTCGACGACATCATGCTGCTCAAGGTGGGGCGGCATATCCGGCCGAGCGGGCGTTTCAAGCTCATTATCGCCCGTGAAGAGGGCGAGGTGCGCTATCTGGAGGGCTACCGCAATCAGTTCACAAGCCTGAGGACGGTGAGCCACAATGGCCCGCTGGCCCTGGTGGACGGCGAGCCCGGTGAGCAGGACCTGGAGCTCGCCGCCCGGATAACCGCGCGCTACAGCCGCGGGCGCGAGGCCGACAGCGTGTCCGTGGAGATTCGCCGGCCCGAGGGCGCGGCGCGGGTCCTGGAGGTTCGTCCCATGGCCGCCGAGGCGATCCCCGCCCGGTGGCATGTCTAGCCCGCATATTGCACCAGCCGGCCACGGGCCGGGTAGCAGCTCACAGAAACTCAATGTGGAACCATCGATGCTCGTGCAGATCGCGAAAGTACACTTTGTCACCGGCCCGTGGCCTATCCGGGCCCTGGCTTGTCCAGGCACGCCTGGACTTGCTCTTCACTTTTGTACAGGACGTACCTATGCCGCGAAGCACAGGGATGTGCGTGAGCGGCCAAGCCATAGCCACCGCTATGACTTTCGCTCCACAGCGGCGTCCAGGCGCACCTGTCCTGCGCCATCATCCCGGATACTGACGCAACATGCGGGCTAGCCCGCATATCTCTTCGGGTGCGAGGGGCGAGCTAGTCCTCGATCGACCTGAGCAATGATTGGGTTACCATTCACACCCGTATCCGCTGCAGCCGGGCAATGACCCCGGGGATCGCCATGGCGCACCACCAGCTCGACGCCCGCCGATTGCTCTGCCCCATGCCCGTAATCCGCGTGCAGCACCGGGCGGCGCAGCTCGCGCCCGGCGACCTCCTGGAGGTGATCTGCACGGACCCCGGCGCGGCCAACGACATTCCGGCGTGGTGCCGCGTGCACGGCCACACGGTGGTCGAGGTGGCCGAGCGCGGGAGTGAGATCGTCATCACCATCGAGATCGGGGCGAGCGAATGAGCACCGGGCCGATCGCGCCGCCCGGCGCCGGGGAACGGCGCTATGCCGAGGCGCGCAAGGTGACCGTCGTCGGGGCGGTGGTGGATCTCGTGCTGGGCTTGGCCAAGGTCGTGGCCGGGCTGACCAGCCACTCCCAGGCATTGATCGCCGACGGCATCCATTCGTTCTCCGACCTCATCACCGACGGGATGGTGCTGTTCGCCGCCAAGCACGCCAGCCGCGAGGCCGATGAGGATCACCCCTACGGGCACGCCCGCATCGAGACCGTGGTGACGGTGGCGCTCGGGGCGGCGCTTGTCGCGGTGGCCCTGGGTCTGGCGTATGACGCCACGCGGCGCCTGTTCCACCCCGAGCTGCTGCTGCATCCGGGATGGCCCGCCCTGGCGGTGGCCGGCCTTTCCATCGTGGCCAAGGAAGGGATCTATCATTACACCATGCGGGCGGCGCGGCGCCTGCGCTCCAATCTGTTGCGCGCCAACGCCTGGCACAGCCGGACCGACGCCGTTTCGTCGATCATCGTGGTGGTGGGTGTTGCCGGCGCCATGGCGGGCCTCGACTATCTGGACGCCATCGCCGCCGTGGGCGTCGCGATCATGATCGCCAAGATCGGCTGGGACCTGGCCTGGCACAGCGTGCGCGAGCTGGTCGATGAGGCCTTGGATGCCGAGCGGGTGAGCCAGATCCGCAAGGCCATCCATGAGGTGGGCGGGGTGCGCGACCTGCATCTGCTACGCACGCGGCGCATGGGGGGCGACGCCCTGGTGGATGTGCACATTCAGGTGGATCCGCGGCTCAGCGTGTCCGAAGGACACCAGGTGAGCGAGTCCGTGCGCAGCCGATTGATCGCGAAGTTCGAAGAAATTAGCGACGTAATGGTGCACATTGACCCCGAGAACGACGAAGTGGCCCAGCCATGGCGGCGCCTGCCCCTGCGCGCCGAGCTCATGCGAGAGCTGAACCAAGCCTGGGGAGACCTGCCCGGGGCCGACCGCGTCGAAAAGGTTACGCTGCACTATTTGAGCGGGGCGGTGGACGTCGAGCTGGTGCTGCCGCTGGCGGTGGTGGAAGACCTGGGCGGGGCGCGACGCCTCGCGGAGTCCTACAAATCGGCGAGCCGTGCCGTGCCCGAGGTAGGGCATGTACAGGTTCAGTTTCGCTGACGCACCAAGATCGTGCCCCTTGCCCAGCCACGCACCAATATCGTGCACAGACTTGGTGCAGGTCCCAGGAAGCGACCATTAAGCTATTGGATTCACAGGGATCATTTCGTGGCACAGTTCGTGCAAAATCCGGAGCAAATTCGAGCATGTACATGGCCCGTGGCCGGGTCAGGTTCGTCTATTCACGATTTGCAGGAGGAGTGGCCCAATGTCCGCAACAGTGCTCAAGATGATTAAAGACAACGAAGTGAAGTTCGTTGATCTGCGATTCACCGATCCGCGCGGCAAGGAGCAGCACGTGAGCGTCCCCGCCGGCCAGGCGGACGACGACTTTTTCAAGGACGGCAAGATGTTCGACGGCTCCTCCATTGCCGGGTGGAAGGGCATCCAGGAGTCGGACATGGTGCTGATGCCCGACCCCGACACCGCGGTCATGGACCCGTTCTGCGACGAGCCGACCCTGAACCTGCGCTGCGACATCCTCGAGCCCACCACCATGCAGGGCTACGAGCGCGATCCCCGCTCGGTGGCCAAGCGCGCCGAGGAATACCTCAGGTCCACGGGCATCGCCGATACCGCCTACTTCGGGCCCGAGAATGAGTTCTTCGTGCTGGACGACGTGCGCTGGGGCGCCGACCTCTCCGGCTCCTTCGTCAAGATCGACGCCGAGGAGGCCCATTGGAACACGGAGAAGGTCTACGCCGACGGCAACATGGGCCACCGCCCCACGGTCAAGGGCGGCTACTTCCCGGTGCCGCCGGTGGACTCGCTGCAGGACATCCGCTCGGCCATGTGCCTGGCGCTGAACGAGATGGGCCTGGTCACCGAGGTGCACCACCACGAGGTGGCCACCGCGGGTCAGTGCGAGATCGGCGTGGCATTCAATACCCTGGTCAAGAAGGCCGACGAGGTGCAGATTCTCAAGTACGTCGTGCACAACGTGGCCCACGCCTACGGCAAGACCGCCACGTTCATGCCCAAGCCCATCGTCGGTGACAACGGCAACGGCATGCACGTGCACCAGTCCCTGTCCAACAAGGGCGAAAACGTATTCGCCGGCAACAAGTACGGCGGGTTGTCGGAGCAGGCGCTGTACTATATCGGCGGGCTGATCAAGCACGCCCGGGCGCTGAACGCCTTCACCAACGCCTCCACCAACAGCTACAAGCGTTTGGTGCCGGGCTTCGAGGCGCCCGTGATGCTCGCCTATTCGGCGCGCAATCGCTCCGCCTCGATCCGCATCCCCCACGTGAGCAGCCCCAAGGCCCGGCGCCTGGAGATCCGCTTCCCGGACTCCACCGCCAACCCGTATCTGGCCTTCGCCGCGATGATGATGGCCGGTCTCGACGGCATCCAGAACAAGATCCACCCGGGCGATGCCATGGACAAGGACCTCTACGACCTGCCCCCCGAGGAGGCCAGGGAGATCCCCACCGTGTGCTACGCCCTGGATCAGGCCATCGACGCGCTGGACGCTGACCGCGGATTCCTCACGGCGGGAGGGGTGTTCGCCGATGACATGATCGACGGCTACATCGCCTTGAAGATGGAAGAGATTACGCGCCTGCGCATGACCACCCACCCGGTGGAGTTCGATATGTATTACAGCTTGTAACGGCAGGCAGAACCGTTGCGCCGCGAACGCCCCTTTTAACGTGGGGCGTTTGCTTTTTTGCGGCCGCTTTCTTCAGCATCGTTCCGTATAGAGCGCGGCGCGGCACGAAGAAGCGCGGACCCCGGCGCCTCCGTTGCCACTGCGACCGGGCTCGGCTATGGTTACCCGATGAAACCCTGGTCTCTTGTGCTGATGCTCGTGCCCCTCGCCGCGGCGGCGGAGGTGTACAAGTGGGTGGACGATCAGGGAAATGTGGTCTATTCGGACCAGCCCCGCCCAGGGGCGGAGACCGTGGAGCTACCCGAGGTCAGCACGTACAAGTCGGTGCCCGTCGAGCCCGTCGAGCGGGCCCCTGCCGAGGCCGCCGCCGAGCCGACGTACCAGGTACAGGTGCTGCAGCCCGAGCCGGAGGCGACCATCCGCGACAATCGCGGCATGATGGACGTACGCGTCGCCACCGAACCGCCCCTGAGGCCGGAACGCGGACATCGGCTGGCCATCCAGTTGGATGATCAGGCGGTGCAGCACACCACCTCACTCGAGTCCCAATTCATCGACGTCGATCGTGGCGCCCACACATTGAAGGTCTGGGTGGTCGACGAGGAGGACCAGCCCATCAGCGACCGCCAGGCGGTAACCTTTTTCATGCACCAGGCTTCGCGCCTGCACCCCACCAGCCCGCTCGCCCCGGGGAACGGCGGTAGCCCCTAGCCCGCAGCGGTCCTCGCCAAGCTTGCGGGAGCATGGGCTGCACCGGGCGGGCAAGGCCGGCGCCGGGCTCATGGCCCGTGGCCGGGGCCATGCATTTGCGGCGCTCGATTCCTCGCCGTGCCGCTGCGTGAAGTCCCCGCCAGCCTGCTGCGCGAGCAGCGTGCAGCGGCTGGCTCGGAGGCGGAGACTGAATCTCCGGCACGCTCATCGCTGCGCCTCTCTCGTTAGCCATCTTGGTGCACGCCGCCGTGGCCGCCGGGTGCCGCATGCACTATAATGGTGCACGAATCAGGCGTCCCCTGGCCCAGCTGGATGCGACTCATCTGTTGGGCTCGCCCGCCGCAGCGCACGGGCGGGTCGCAGGAACACCCAACCTATTGTTCTACATTGACAATTTGTCCTGTCCGCTGAACGGGTGTCCCGGTCGCCACGAGCGGCGCGCCTCGGGCGGGAATGGTTTGGAATTTGCAGGCCCCGTGCACATGGGCGACGCACCGAACAACGAGCAGGCCATTCAGCAGCGCGTCCTGGACAACCTCGCCACCGCGGTGCTGGTGGTCGACCGCGCGCTGGTGACCCGATACATCAACCCGGCCTGTGAGATGCTGCTGGAGATCAGCGCGCGCAAGGCCAGGGGCACCCCGCTGGAGCGGCTGATCAGCGGGCCCGACCGCCTGTTCGCCCGGCTGCGGGAATGCCTGGACAGCGCCCACCCGTTCACCGAGCGCGAGCTGCCCCTGGCGCTGTTCGGTAACCGCCACTTGACCGTGGACTGCACCGTCACCTCGCTGCACGAGCCTCAGGCGCCGGGCGGTCTGCTCGTCGAGCTGGTCCAGATCGACCGCCAGCTGCGCATCAGCCGCGAGGAGAACCTCATCGCCCAGCACAACGCGACCCGGGACGTGGTCCGGGGGCTGGCCCACGAGATCAAGAATCCCCTCGGCGGCCTGCGCGGGGCCGCGCAGCTGCTCGAGCGCGAGCTCGCCGACGAGGAGCTCAAGGAGTACACGCGCATCATCATCGACGAGGCCGACCGGCTGCAGAACCTGGTGAACCGCATGCTCGGTCCGAACGCGCTGCCCAACAAACAGGAGGTCAACATTCACCACCTCCTGGAGCGGGTGCGCAACCTCGTCGATGTCGAGGCGCCCGCCGGCGTCGAGCTGGTGCGGGACTACGACCCCAGCATCCCGATGCTGCAGGCCGACCCGGACCAGCTCATCCAGGCGCTGTTGAACCTGGCGCGAAACGCCGTCGGTGCGGTGGGCGAGAGGGGAACGATCACTCTGCGCACGCGCACGCAGCGACAGATCACTATCGGGCACGAGCGCCACAAGCTGGTGCTGGTGGTCGAGGTCACCGACGACGGCCCGGGCATATCGAAGGAAATGATGGAGAAGATCTTCTACCCCATGATCACCGGCGCAGCGAATGGAACCGGCCTGGGCCTGTCCATCGCGCAGTCGCTGATCAACCGCCACGGTGGACTCATCGAGTGCAGCAGCGAGCCGGGGCACACCGTATTCCGGATCCTGCTTCCCTTGGAGAAAGCGAATGACGAGCACAGGTAAGATCTGGGTCATTGACGACGATCGTTCCATCCGCTGGGTGCTGGAAAGGGCCCTGAACAAGGCCGGCATGGATGTCACGAGCTTCGGCGATGCCGCCCAGGTGCTGCGGCGCATCGGCCGCGAGCGCCCGGACGTCATCATCACGGATATTCGAATGCCCGGGGTCGACGGCATCGAGCTGCTGCAGCGCATCAGCGACGGTCACCCCGGCATCCCGGTGATCATCATCACCGCGCATTCGGATCTCGACAGCGCCCTGTCGGCCTACCAGGGCGGGGCATTCGAGTACCTTCCCAAGCCCTTCGACGTGGACGAGGCCGTGGACCTCGCCCATCGTGCGCTGCAGCACCGGCGCAAGCAGGCCGAGGACCGCGTTGAGTCGGGTCCCGTGGAGACCACCGACATCATCGGCGAGGCCCCGGCCATGCAGGAGGTGTTTCGCGCCATCGGCCGCCTGTCGCGCTCCAACATCACGGTGCTGATCAATGGCGAGTCCGGCACGGGCAAGGAGCTGGTGGCCCATGCGCTGCACCGCCACAGCCCCAGGGCCGGGGGGCCGTTCATCGCCCTGAACATGGCGGCCATTCCCCATGACCTGCTGGAGTCCGAGCTCTTCGGCCACGAGCGCGGCGCCTTCACCGGCGCCCAGAGCCAGCGCCAGGGACGCTTCGAGCAGGCCGACGGCGGCACGCTGTTCCTGGACGAGATCGGCGACATGCCCGCGGACCTACAGACACGCCTGCTGCGCGTGCTCGCCGACGGCGAGTTCTACCGGGTGGGCGGGCACACGCCCATCAAGGTGGACGTGCGCATCATCGCCGCCACCCACCAGAACCTGGAGGATCTGGTGCGCCAGGGCCGATTCCGCGAGGACCTGTTTCACCGGCTCAACGTGATTCGCATCCACATCCCGTCCCTGCGCGAGCGCCGCGAGGACATCCCCAGGCTGGCCCAATACTTTCTCGCCAAGGCCGCCCGAGAGCTGGATGCTGAGCCCAAGGCGCTGCGCCCGGATGTGATCGCCTATCTCCAGAATCAGGAGTGGCCCGGCAACGTGCGCCAGCTGGAAAACACCTGCCGCTGGCTGACGGTGATGGCCTCGGGGCGGGAGATCCACATGAGAGACCTGCCCCCGGAGCTGCTGGCGGCCGCGCCGGCGGCGGGCGACGGCGGTGAGGACTGGCAGGGGGCGCTCAAGCGCTGGGCCGACCACAGCCTTGCCCGCGGCGAGACCGGGCTGCTGGACAAGGCCAACCCCGCCTTCGAGCGCGTCCTCATCGAGACGGCCCTCAAGCACACGGGGGGGCGGCGCCAAGATGCCGCCAGGCTGTTGGGTTGGGGCCGTAATACTTTGACGCGCAAGCTCAAGGAGCTGGACATGGAAGGGCGCGCTTAATGGGTGAACCATGTCGCTTGCGCCGGGCTGTGACCGGGGGCAGAATGTGGCTATCGGGGCATCAATAACAATATCAGGGAGGAGGGGCCATGCTGCGGATCTCTCATGCGCTTCGGTTCACCGCGCTGCTGGCGGCCGCCGCGTTGCTGGCCGCCTGTGCGCCCGCCGCGCATCACAATGTCCACCATAGCCTCTTGGAGCCGGCGGCCAGGCCCGCCCCCAAGAAGATCCTCCTGGTCCCGGCGGACGTCACGGTCAAGGAGATCTCCGCCGGGGGGGTCACCGAAGAAGTGCCGGAGTGGACCGAGACCGCGCAGGTAAACGTGAACAACGCCCTGCGCAAGGAGGCCTCCTCGAACGAGGCCATGGAGCTGATCTCGCTCCCCGCGTTGAGCGACGATGAGCGGGCGATGCTGGCGGAGCACGTGGCCTTGTACGACGTTGTGGCCGGCACCGCCCTCAACGTCGTCAACAGCCCGCTGCCGGCGTGGAAACACAAGCGCGAGCGTTTCGACTATACCCTCGGTCCCGGACTGCGGTTTCTCAAGCAGAAGACCGATGCAGAGGCGGCGTTGCTGGTCGTGGGCCAGGACGCCGTCTCCTCCGCGGGACGAAAGGCAGCCTTCGTCATCGGCGCCGCACTGGGCGTCTCCATCCCTATGGGCTACTCGTTCCTCAGCGTCGGCGTCGTCGAGCTCAAGACCGGCAACATCATGTGGTTCGACTATGACGTCTCCGGCGGCGACAAGGATCTGCGACAGGCCGCCGACGCGCAGACCATGGTCCGGAATCTGCTCGAGCACTACCCCGGCCTAGAGGCCTTCCGCCAGCGCGTGGCCCAGCGCCCCTAGCCCGTGCGCCGCCTGATACTGCCAGCCGCCGCCGGGATGTTGGCCGCCTGCCAGGCGGGCCAGCCGGTCAAGCCCTTCAGCGGGGCCGCCGACGCGGCGCAGATCTCGCCCGAAGAGAGCCGCTTGTGGGTGCAATCCCGAGACGCCGATGTGCAGCTTCGCAAGTCCGGGGCGCTCTACCCGGATGCCCAGCTTCGGGCCTACGTTCAATCGGTAATGGATCGCCTCTATCCGGAATTTCGAGGCACGCTCAACGTTCGCCTGGTCAAGACCCCGGTGCTGAACGCCTTCGCCCTGCCCAACGGGAGCATCTACGTGCACCTCGGGATGCTCGCGCGCATGGAGAACGAGGCCCAGCTCGCCACGGTGCTCGCCCACGAGGGCGCGCACTTCGTGCACAAGCACGGGCTGAAGCAGCGTCGCACGGTCAAGGGGGCATCGGCATTCGCCATGGGAATGGCCATTGCGGGCGTGCCGATCGTCGGCGACGTGCTGGCCATGTCTTCGATCTATGGTTTCTCGCGCGAGCTGGAGCGCGAGGCCGACGAGGTCGCTTTCCGCAGGCTGAAGGACGCGGGCTACGCCACCACCGAGGCGGCCGGGACCTTCGAGCTGCTCCTGGAGGAGGTGAAGGCCCTGGACCTCGACGAGCCCTATTTCTTTTCCTCGCATCCCAAGCTCCAGCGCCGCATCGAGAACTTCCGCGAGCTTGCCGGGAGTGCGCCGAGCGGCGGCCGCATCGCGGCCGCAGGATATGCCCAGCGCGTGCAGCATGCCCGCATCGACAGCCTGAAGGCCGATCTCGCCATGGACCGGTATCAAAGCGTCATCCTGCTGCTCGAGCGGGAAGGCCGCCGAGCGCACTATCCTGCCCATGTCGATTACTACCTGGGCGAGGCGTACCGGCGTCGCGGCGAGGATGGTGATGCGGCCCGCGCCGCAAGGGCCTATCAAAGCGCAATCGCGGCCGGCCCCGACTTTGCGCCCAGCTACCGCGCCCTTGGTGTGTACCAAATGAAACAGCGGCAACACGCGCAAGCAAGGTCCAATTTCGTTCAATTCCTTGAGCTGGCGCCGGACAGCCCCCGTGCGGGGTACGTGCGCAAGTATCTGGAGACGCTTGACAAAGAGGGCACCAAACCGTGAAGCGAATTTCGCTCCTGCTCGGCTTCCTGATGCTGGCAGCCATCCTCGGCGGCTGTGCGGGCCCCTGGACAAGGGTCGAAAAACCGCTGGCCGCGTCGCCGGGCAATACCTTTACCGTGGAGCTGCCCGTTGGGTGGGTGCGCGCCAGTGTCATGGGCGATCGCATCATCGTCACGCGCGACGGTCCCGGCGTCCAGGCCATCGAGATCGCCTTCGTGCGGCACGAGGACTCGTTCAAGTCGATCGACAAGGAATCCAGCCCCGCCATGCTGCCCGCCGAGCTCGCCGAGCTTGTGATCGCAGAGGCGCGAAACGAGGAGCTGACCAAGAATCTGGAGGTCGTGGAGAATGCCCCCGCTTCGATTGCCGGCAATTCGGGGTTCCGGCTCCATGTGCGATTCCGCAACGCCGGCGGGCTCCGCGTCGAGCGCATGGTCTACGGGTTCGCCGACGCAAGCGGGTTTTACCGCGCCACCTATCAGGCGCCCAGCCTGCACTATTTCTCCCGCGACCTGGCCGCCTTCGAGACGGTGGTCCATAGCCTGCGCCTGAGCGAGACCTGAGCGGGCGCCCAACGCCACTGACCCGGCTGCGCTAAGCTGCTCTACAGAAGGCACGGGACGCCTCTTTGCAGCCGAGGTCATCGATGAAATTCGCAGCCGCTTTATGTCTGGCGGCGCTCCTGGCGGGCTGCCAGGCCATCCGGGAGAACCTAGCCGCCTACCGGCGTACGCACGACGTGCCGCCCGGGTCCACCCTGGAGCTGCAGCGACCCATGGAGGTCCCGGCCGGCCGGCGCAGTGTGTACATCCAAGAGGGCGAGCTGGTCACCTATTGGCGCCTGAATCAGTACTATCCTTACTGTAAGCTGGCCCTGCGCCGCTCCACCGATTCGGCGCGCACGCTGCGACGCGGTGCATTCGTCGTGACGCGCGCCAACCGCATCGTCGACATGAACGCCGGCCTGGCGCCGCGGGTAGTGGCCGTAGACAGCGACGGCGGCGACGGAGGCCCCAGCCCGTGGCTGTTTGCGCTGGAGATGTATGTGCAGTCCGAGCGCAATCCCGACGTGGAGCGTCTCACCTGCGGCTTTATCCAGGATCCCGCGCTTGCCGACTATCCAACGGTGGAAGAGATCCGCCAGGCCCTCGGGGACCTGTTCACGCTGAGGCGCGCCGGCTCGGGGCCTTCCCAGGCGGGCAGCACCACGGGTCGGGCGCCGGCCGGTGGATCGCCGGGCCGGGGATCACGGCCTGGTCACCAGGCTGCCGGTGAGCTGGGCAACCTCTCCGATGCCGTGGCGCTGCAGGTAGTCGACGATGCCGCGGTTGATGCGCGGGCAGATGAGTGGGTCGTAGAACAGGGCGGTGCCGACGCCGACCGCGCTCGCCCCGGCGATCAGGAACTCAAGGGCGTCCTCGGGGCCGGCGATCCCGCCCTGGCCGATGATGGGGATGTTGTGGTCGCGGCACACCTGGTAGACCTGGTGCACCCGCCGTAGGGCCACCGGCTTGATCGCGGGGCCCGACAGCCCGCCCTGGTTGTTGCCGATGACGGGAGTTCGCGATTCCGCATCCACCGCCATGCCCTCCAAGGTGTTGATCATGGAGAAGGCATCGCTCCCGGCCTCGATGCAGCGCCGGGCGTTGTCGGCGATGTCGGTCTGGTTGGGCGAGAGCTTGGTGATCAGAGGCTTGTTCGTTACCGAGCGGCAGGCCTCGACGACCCGCGCCGACATGACGGGATCGTTGCCGAAGATCGCCCCGCCCTCCCTGACATTGGGGCACGAGATGTTGATCTCGACGGCGTCGATGGGCGAGTCGTCGAAGCGCGCCGTGACTTCGCGGTATTCGTCCACCGTGGACCCCGACACGTTGGCGATGAAACGTGTCTCTTCGAAGTCGAGCTGGGGCAGGATGTGCTCGACCACGTGATCGGCGCCCGGGTTCTGCAGGCCGATGCCGTTGAGCATGCCAGCCGGCGTCTCGCAGACCCGGTGCGGCGGATTGCCGAGCCGCGGTTCCAGTGTAGTGCCCTTGAGACACACCGCCCCCGCATCCCGATTGGAAAACCCCTCGACCCGCGTGTACTCTTCGCCGAACCCGACACACCCGGAGAGCAGCACCAGCGGCGTGCTGAAGCTCATGCCGCAGAACTCGATCGATAGCATACTGCGCTCTTCGGGGGTCATGATCTCACGCCGGCGGGTTGCACGGTCCGATGCTCGGCTGTTATGGATTTTCGCACACCTCGTCGCCGCGAGCCATGTAGGCCGGTGAAGCCATGTTTCAGGTCGTATTGTTCGAGCCCCAGATCCCGCCGAATGCGGGCAACGTCATCCGTTTGTGCGCCAATACCGGCTCCGAGCTGCACCTCATCGAGCCCCTCGGCTTCGAGCTGGACGAGCCGCGGCTGCGCCGCGCGGGTCTGGACTATCGGGAATTCGCTCGGGTGCACGTGCACGCGGGGTTCGAGGCGTTTCTCGCCGCGGCCGAGCCGAGCCGGGTGCTCGCCTGCACCACCCGGGCGGAAATCCCTTACCACCAGGTGTGCTTCGCGCCCGGCGATGCTCTGCTCTTCGGCCCCGAGACCCGCGGCCTTCCCGAGGGGCTGTTGGCCCGTATCGGGCCGGTCAACTGCCTGCGCATCCCCATGGTCGCGGGCAACCGCAGCCTGAACCTGTCCAATGCCGTGGCTGTGGTACTGTACGAGGCATGGCGCCAGCAGGCCTTTCCGGACGGGGCGTAGTCGCGCGCACACGGTCGAGGCCAGCGCCTGGGCAGGATGCGCGCCGGCCGCCGGGTGACCGGTGCTCTCGCCAAGGCGCGTTGCGCCGGGGATCGCTTCTCTCCACGTCGGTCGATGAACGCAGAGGCGCTGAGATCGCAAAGGGAATCGACTGAAGAGGTTCGCTGTGTGCGGTTGCGTGTCGCTTCTTGATCCTCCCTGTGGGTGGGGACCCGTAGGAGCGGCGCTTTGAGCCGCGATCGACGGTCGGTGCGCAATCCGTCGTGCCTCTCGGCGGCGCTCGTGCCCGGACGGCGCCACTGGTGGCGGCGGTGCTTTCAGCCGTGGTTTCCCATTCGAGAATCGTAGGTTGCGTCAAGGCCCGCAGGGCCGGACGCAACGTGATGCGTCCGCGCTGCGCGCTTGAAGCATCCTACTTTGCAGCTTGGCGAGACGATTGCTCGTTTCCCATGCCGCAGGCGAATGGCCGTGGAGCGCCATGTCGGGGGCGGGCCTCGGCGTGCGATTCAGCCGAACTCGGGCTTCTGGGCGCGGGCGAACAGCCGGTGCACGGCCTCGCGCGGGTCGAGATCCTCGTAGAGCACTCGGTAGACCTCAGCGGTGATGGGCATCTCCACGGCATGCCGGGCGGCGAGGTCGACCACCACGCGCGCGGTCTGCGCCCCCTCCACTACCTGGCCGATCTCAGCCCGTGCCTGCTCCGCGCTCCGCCCCCGGGCCAGCGCCAGGCCGAAGCGGCGATTGCGGGACTGGTCGTCGGTGCAGGTAAGCACCAGGTCGCCGAGGCCGGCCAGCCCCATGAAGGTCTCCTGCCGCCCGCCCATGGCCGCGCCCAGGCGCAGCATTTCGGCGAGCCCTCGCGTAATCAGGGCGGCGCGGGCATTGGCGCCGAAGCCCAGGCCGTCGGAGACGCCGGCGGCAATGGCGAGCACGTTCTTGACCGCGCCGCCGAGCTGGATGCCGATGACGTCCTCGCTGGTATAGGCGCGGAAGGACTCCCCGTGCAGCAGCTCGGCCACCTCGACGGCAAGCTCGGGATGGTGGGAGCCCACCGTGGCGGCGGTGGGCAGGCCGCGGGCCACCTCCCGGGCGAAGGTTGGGCCGGAGAGGACCGCATAAGGATAAGCTTGGCCGAGGACCTCCTGCAGCACCTGGTGCATCAGCTTGCCGCCGCGCATCTCCAGGCCCTTGGTCGCCCAGACGATGCGCATCCCGGCGCGCAGCAGCGGGGCGAGGCGCTCCAGGACGCTGCGAAACGCGTGGCTGGGCACGACCACCAGCACGTCGACGACGCCGTCGAGTGCGGCCGCCAGATCGGCAACGGGCTCGATGTCCTCGGGAAGCACTACGTCGGGCAGGTAGGCGCTGTTGCGCCCTTCGCGGCGCAAGGCAGCAATGTGCCCGGGCTCATGGTCCCACAGGCGGACCCGAACCCCCTTGCGCGCCAGCAGTACCGCCAGCGCCGTGCCCCAGGAGCCTGCGCCGAGCACGGCGACGGTCTTGCTGCGCGCGGTTCCCATGGCGTCCCCGTCCTACTGCGGGGTCTGCGCCTGTTGCTGGAGGTGGCTCGCGTACATGGCCTCGAAGTTGACCGGCTCGAGCATCACCGGCGGGAAGCCGCCCTTGCCGATGAGGTTGGCCACCGCCTCGCGCGCGTAGGGAAACAGCGTGCTCGGGCAGTACACCCCGAGCACGGCGCTCAGGTGGTCGGTGGGAAAGCCGCGCAACATGAAGATGCCGCCTTGCTGGATTTCCACCAGAAACGCGGCGCGCTCCTCGACCTTTGCAGTCACGGTGACCGAAAGCACCACCTCGTAGTGGTCTTCACCCACAGGCTGTGTATTCACGCCGAGGCTCACCTCCACCGTGGGCTGGTGCCTTTCCTGGAAGATCTGAGGGGCGCTGGGTGATTCGAAGGAGGCGTCCTTGAGATAGACGCTACGAACGGCGACCTGCTGCTCGGGGGCCTCGGAATGCTCGGGGTCGGGCTGCTGTTCACTCATACCGCGGACTCATTGTTGTGGACTGGGAGGCGGGCTTCGGCCGGCAATCCGCTCAGTCCTTCACGAGCGGCAGCTTGTCGCGTTGCCAGGCGGTGATCCCGCCGCGCAGGTGGTACACCGCCTCGAAGCCGTGCTTTTGCAGGCGGGAGCAGGCGGTCCCGGAACGGTTCCCGGTGCGGCAATAGGCGATTACCGGCTTCTTCTTGTGCTTTTCGAGCTTCTTCAGCTGGTCGTCCAGCTTGTTCATCGGAATGTGAATGGCGTTGACGATGTGGCCGTCCTCGTATTCCTTGGGCTCGCGCAGGTCCACCAGAATCGCGTTGCTGTGATTCAGCAGCTGCGTGGCCTCCGACGGGGTAACATCGCGGTAGCGTCGTGACCGGTGCTGATACTCGTTGAGCGCGAGCATCGCGAGGACTACCGCAAAGGTAGCCCAAAGGTACGGGTGATTGATGATGAACTCGGTGAGCTGAGCCATGATCGTCGCGCGTTATCGGCTGAGGGGGTCGGGCGGGTTGTTGCGCCCGGCCACCGGGCGCGTAGTATACCCGATTCCACGGCAAGGGCGTCCACCAGCGGCGCCCAAGAACCCTCCGGGCCGGGCGGAGACAGACGGGGATCGGGATACGGGTCGCCCCGACCGGCAACAGCGCGAGGGCCGGCGATGGCGCGGCGGCACGGGGAGGCGTGCTACTGCTCGCCGGTGCAGAAGACCTCGCGCATCATGCCGATCAGGCGCAGGGTTCTGGGATCGCCCACCCGGTAGTACACCCGGTTTGCGTCCTTGCGCGATGCGAGGATACCCTTGTCACGCAGGATGGCGAGATGCTGTGAGATATTGCTCTGCGATGTACCAACGTGCTCTACAATCTCTTGCACGCTCACCTCGCGATCGCCCAAGGTGCAGAGGATCTTGAGCCGTAGCGGGTGCGACATCGCCTTGAGTGAACGGGAGGCCCGCTCGATATCCTGGTCCCGGGTAATGAGGAGATCAAGTGGTGTCATAGAGATGCCCGAATCGTCTCTTATCGCCTGCGATCCGGCCGCAGTGTGCGCCGTTGCCATAGTGAGTTGTCATTGGTGCCTTTTATCAGTCCAACATTATACAATAATACAGTACTTGTGAAGCACTAATTTGCAGAAAGCCGGGAAATGGCATCAGGGCACAAGGGTCGACAGCGGGTGTCCGCCGGGCACCTGATCGTTCCACCGCCACGCAGATCCATCGCCACTCGCAGGCCCTGGCGGGCCGAGGAGGCAATGGAGTGCGCCTAAGTTATATCTCTCATACATCAACAACGCGAAGCGAGCGGCCAACCAGAAGACATGCCATCAATTCAGAGACCCATGGCGCTCATCATCCTCGACGGCTGGGGGTACAGCGAGAAGACCGAGGCCAACGCCATACACGCCGCCCGCAAACCCGTGTGGGACCACCTGTGGGCCGACTACCCCCATGCCCTGATCCGCACCTCCGGTGCGGCTGTCGGCCTTCCAGGCGAGCAGATGGGCAACTCCGAGGTGGGACACCTCAACCTCGGCGCCGGTCGCGTGGTTTATCAAGAGTTTACGCGGGTCAGTCGCGCCATCCGCACCGGCTCGTTCTTCAGCAATCGGGCGCTCACGGACGCCGTCGACCACGCAGTCGACAACCACAAGTCGGTGCACATTCTGGGCCTCCTCTCGCCCGGCGGGGTGCACAGCCACGAGACCCATATCCATGCCATGGCCCAGCTGGCCGTGCAGCGCGGTGCCTCTCGGGTGTACCTGCACGCCTTTCTGGACGGGCGCGACACGCCCCCGAAGAGCGCCGGTGAGTCCATCAGGGCGATGCAGGCCAAATTCGATGAGCTGGGCGGCGGACGTTTCGTCTCCATCATCGGGCGCTACTATGCCATGGATCGCGATCATCGCTGGCCGCGTATTCAGGCCGCCTACGACCTGATCACTCAGGGCAAGGCCGAGCACCGCGCGCCGGACGCCGCCGCCGCCCTGGAAATGGCCTATGAGCGCGGCGAGACGGACGAGTTCGTCAAGGCCACCGCCATCGCTCCCCCGGGCGAAGAGCCGGTGCGCTTCGAGGACGGCGACACTCTGGTGTTCATGAACTACCGCTCCGATCGGGCCCGCCAGATCGCGCGGCCTTTCATCGAGCCGGAGTTCAGCGGGTTTCCCCGCGCCTGCGCCCCGTGCCCCGGCGCCGTCGTCAGCCTCACCGAGTATTCCGAAGAGTTCAGGTATCCGGTGGCCTTTCCGCCCGAGCGCATGCGCAACGTGCTCGGCGAGCTGCTGTCCAACCTGGGGCTGCGCCAGCTGCGCCTTGCCGAGACCGAGAAGTACGCCCATGTCACCTTCTTTTTCAACGGCGGCGTGGAGGAGCCCTTCGAGGGTGAAGACCGGATCCTGGTATCCTCCCCCCAGGTGGCCACCTATGATCTTCAGCCGGAGATGAGCTCCCCGGAGGTGACCGAACGGCTGGTGGAGGCGTTGGGCTCGGGCCTCTATGACGTCATCATCTGCAACTACGCCAACCCCGATATGGTGGGACACACGGGCAACCTCGCGGCTGCGGTCAAGGCGATCGAGACGCTGGACCGCTGCCTGGGCAAGGTTTACGACGTGCTGCTGCGGGTCGGAGGCGAGATGCTGATCACGGCCGATCACGGCAATGCCGAGCAGATGATGGGCGAGGACACCGGACAGCCCCATACGGCCCACACGACCAACCTGGTCCCGCTGCTGTACGTGGGGCGGCCGGGCGAGCTGGAGGGCAACGGCTCGCTGGCCGACGTCGCGCCGAGCATGCTCTACCTGATGGGTCTGGAGCAACCGGCCGAGATGAGCGGCCACTCACTGGTGAGGCTGTGCGGGCCCTGACCGTCGCGCTGCGGGAAGTGCCGCGGCGCAGGCGCGTCGGCGTGCTCCTCGCCGTGGGCCTGTGCCTTGGCGTGGGTCCTGCCCGTGCGGCCTCCGAGGAGGCCGCCGCCAAGGCCGCCGAGCTTGAGGAGCTGCGCGCGCGCATCGAGCAGGCGCGCGAGGCGCTCGAGTCCACCCGAGGTCGCTACGACAGTGTTCAGCGCGAGCTGCGCCGGGTGGAGCACAGGATCGGCGAGGTGACCCGCGCGCTGCACGACCTGGAGGAGGAGGTCGCCGGCCAGCAGCGCACCCTCGAGGCGCTCCAGCTGCGCCGCGGCGAGTTGGAGGCGGGGCTGGCGCGACACCGGGACGTCCTCGCGCGCCAGGTGCGCGCCAGCTATATCATGGGTCGCCAGGAGCACGTGAAAATCCTGCTCAATCAGGGCGACCCAGCGACCGTCCAGCGCGCCCTGGTCTACTACGATTACCTCAACCGCTCGCGGGCGGCACGCATCGGCGAGGCGCTGGACAGCCTCCGGGAGCTGCGCGCGGTGGAGGCCGAGATCCGCCAAAGGCACGCGAGCCTGCGCGAGCTGCACGCCCGCCAGGCCAGGCAGAAGGAGCGCCTGGAGGCCGGACGCGCCGGCCGGCGCGAAGTGCTGGCGGTGCTGAATCGGGACATCCGCACCAAGGGCCGCAGGCTCAAGCTCATGCGCCGCGACGAGCAGGAGCTCGAGCGCGTGCTGCGCGCGTTGGATCGGGTGCTCTCGGACATCCCGCTGCGCCCGCCGGTCGATCAGGCCTTTGCCAGCCGCAAGGGGCGGCTGCCCTGGCCGGCGCAGGGGCGGCTCGTCCACCGCTACGGTAGCCGTCGGCACGTGGGTAACCTGCGATGGCGCGGGGTGATGATCGGCGCGCCCAGCGGTCGCCGTGTGCGGGCGATATCGTACGGGCGGGTGGCCTTCGCTGAATGGCTGCGCGGCTATGGGCTGCTCTTGATCATCGACCACGGCGACGGTTTCATGAGCCTTTACGGGCACAACCAGAGCCTGTACCGGGACGCGGGGGAATGGGTGGAGGCAGGCGACGTCATCGCCAGCGTCGGTGACAGCGGAGGCCGGCAGGCAAGCGGCCTATACTTCGAGATCCGGGCACAGGGCAAGCCCGTGGACCCCGCCCGCTGGTGTCAGGCACCCCAGGGGCGCATGGTGGGCTTGGCCCAGGCCGCGCACGACGGTGCCGGCCGCGGGCAGTGATTCCAGCGCCGTGACAATGCGTTGAGGCGATCGCGGCCCCCGGCGACCGGGCATGAGCCCTCATCGACCGCTGCGCCGACTAGCCCGCATATCTCACGAGGCGGCTAACGACTCTGGCGTAACGCGCTGAAATATCGAAGGAATAGCGCGTAGTGCAGAATGATCGAGCAACGGCACGCTGTTTGCGTCATCGGCCTATCACGGTTCAGGCATGTCTTCACGCCCGCAGGCTTGCACTTCGGTTTTGTACAGGAAGTACTTATGTCCCAAAGCACAGGGATGTGGGCGAGCGGTCAAGCGGTAGCCACGGTTGCCACGTTCCTTCCAGAGCCGCGCCTACGAACCCGCTTAATCGCCACGCGGTCCTGCGCGGCCATGAAGTCCGGCCCGGCCGTCCCTGGTCGGGCGCTCGCGGCTCCTATCCCACCGCTCACCCAGCGCCCGAGCCCGCGATCCCGGACAGATATGCGGGCTGGGAGTTCGGCCGGGCTCGCGGCCCGAACCCGCCGCGCGCTCAAGTGCGCGCCCGGACTACCGCTATGGTTTTTAAAGCGGCGCCCGCTCGGGCTGTGGGCCCTGCGATTTTCGGGCGATGTGCCGGCTAAATCCTTGAGGGAATTCCAGAAGCCGCGCGTCTGTGCTATGTTGCACCCTTGGGCCAAGGGCGCGGGGCCGGCGCCCGTGTTTCCTACCGCGCGCCGCGGGGCGCACGCAGATTTTGCCAGGTTTCATCGATGAATTCAGCCGGCGGCCAACAATCCCCGGTGGGAGTATAAGCATGCATTGCAAGACTCGCTACGTGCTCATTTTGGTTCTTGGCGCGGTCCTAGGCGGTACAGTATCGTTCGGCACCGGTGTGCTGGCCAAGCGCGACGAGACTTCCCTCGGTCTGCCCCTCGATCAGCTGCGCGCCTTCGCCGACGTGTTCGCCCGCATCAAGAACGACTACGTGGAAGAGGTGGAGGACAAGACGCTGCTGGAGAACGCTATCCGCGGCATGCTTTCCGGACTGGACCCGCACTCGGCCTATCTGGACCCGGAACAATTCAAAGACCTTCAGATCGGCACCACCGGGGAGTTCGGCGGGCTGGGGATCGAGGTGGGCATGGAGAACGGCTTCGTCAAGGTGATCGCGCCGATCGACGATACGCCGGCCCAGCGCGCCGGGATCCAGGCCGGCGACCTGATCATTCGCCTGGACGACACGCCGGTCAAGGGTATGAGCCTCACGGAGGCCGTGAAGCTGATGCGCGGCAAGCCGGGCACGGATATCACCCTTACCGTGGTGCGCGAGGGTGAGGAGAAGCCGCTCACCATCACCATCACCCGCGCCATCATCAAGGTGAAGAGCGTCAAGAGCCGCATCCTGGAAGACGGCTTCGGATACGTGCGTATCACAACCTTCCAATCCAAGACCGGGCCGGCGGTGGTCCGTGCGGTGGACGAGCTCGCCAAGCAGAGCGGTGGCACGCTCAACGGTCTGGTATTGGACTTGCGCAACAATCCGGGCGGCGTGCTGGGCGCCGCGGTGGGCGTCTCCGATGCCTTTCTCGATGAGGGCCTGGTGGTATATACCGAGGGGCGAGTCGAAGACTCGCGGCTGCGGTTCAATGCCACCCCCGGGGACGCGGCCAAGGGCGCGCCGCTGGTGGTGCTCGTCAACGGCGGCTCGGCCTCGGCCTCAGAGATCGTCGCCGGTGCGCTGCAGGACCACAACCGCGCGGTCATCATGGGGCAAAAGACCTTCGGCAAGGGATCGGTGCAGACCATCATGCCCTCGCGCGGCGGCGCAGCGGTGAAGCTCACCACGGCGCGTTATTTCACTCCATCGGGCCGATCCATTCAGGCCGAGGGCATCACCCCGGATATCGAGGTGAAGAACGTCCAGGTCGCCGCAGCGAACCAGTCGCCGATCGACCCCGTCAAGGAACGCGACCTCAAGCGACACCTGAGCAACGGTAACCAGGTCCACCCGGATATCGACGACGTCAAGGGCGAGGAGCCCGGGGAGGCCGAGCTGCCCGAGGCGGAAAGGGAGCTTGCGCGCACGGACTACCAGCTCTTCGAGGCGCTGAATCTCCTCAAGGGGCTGCACGTGGCCCGCAAGCTGCGATAGGCGCCTGTCCGCGCAGCCCCCGGGCGCTGCGCGCCGAATGCAGCTCGATGCGCGGTCCCCGGCGGCCTGCGACCAAGAGGTCCGCCGCCACGACGGGACGAGGCCAGAGACCAAGTGCCGAGCATCGAACGATAAGGCAGAGCGGGAGCGCCATGGCCGGACGCTTTTGGGGAGCGCTGTTGGCGGGCCTGGTGTCTTCGGCGGGCGCGGCCGAGCCGGCCGCGCCCGTGGACAGCTGGCCCGCGATCAGCATCATCATCGATGACCTCGGCCGCGACCTCCCCGCGGGGCTGCGCGCCGTGCGGCTGCCCGGCGCGGTCGCCTGCGCCTTTCTCCCACGCAGCCTCCATGCCCGCCGGCTTGCCCTGGCCGCCCACAGTCACAACAAGGAGGTGCTGCTGCATCTGCCGATGCAGCCTGTGGGGCTGCGCCCGCTGGATGCCGGCGGCTTGACCCTGGATATGACCGAGCGCGAGCTAGTGCAGGCGCTGGAGCAGGATCTGGCGTCGGTGCCCCACGTGAGCGGAGTGAACAATCACATGGGCAGCCTGCTCACGCGCCATCCGGGTCACATGTTGTGGTTGATGCAGGCGCTGAACCGCCACGGCGACCTGTTCTTCGTAGACAGCCGCACCACCAGCGCCACCGTGGCCTTGCAGGTGGCCGCCGAGAATCAGGTTCCGGGCCTCGAGCGAGACGTGTTCCTGGACAACCGGCGCGACCCCGAGGCGATCAGTACCCGCTTCGATGAGCTGCTGGCGAAGGCGCGGGCGCGGGGCTTCGCAGTTGGGATCGGCCATCCACGTCCGGCTACGCTGGAGATGCTGGAGCAGCTGCTCCCCACCCTGGAGCAGGAGCGGATGCGCCTTGTCCCGATCGCTGAAATGCTAAAGCTCAGGCAAAGGAGAGTTGAATCATGGCGAGCGTCCTGGTCCCCCTCGCCGAAGGGTGTGAAGAGCTCGAGGCCGTCACCGTAGTCGATCTGCTGCGCAGGGCCGGCATCGAGGTGGTCACGGCCGCGTTGGGCGACGGTCCGATCGCTGCCTCGCGCGGGGTGCGCCTGCTGGCGGACTGCTCCCTCGACGAGGCGCTCGGCCGCGACTACGACATGTTGGTGCTGCCCGGCGGTGCCGGCGGCGCGGCCAATCTCGAGGCCGATCCGCGGGTGCGCGAGGTGCTGCGCAAGATGGCCGACAGCGGGCGTTTCACGGCGGCGATCTGCGCGGCGCCCAAGGTACTTGCCAGCGCGGGGCTGCTGGACGGCAAGCGCGCCACCGGTTTTCCCGGAGCCCTGCAGGGCGTCGATGCCCTGAATTTGACCTATGTGGAGGAGCCGGTGGTGACCGACGGCAAGGTGATCACCTCCCGGGGCCCGGGCACGGCCATGGATTTCGCCCTTGCCTTGATCGAGATCCTGGCCGGCAGGGCCAAGCGCGCCGAGGTGGAATCGGCACTCCAGCGCCCCTGACTCGGCGGCGCCAGGGTGCCGCGTTGGCCGTCACCGAGGGGTGCCCGGCCCTGCGATCGGTGCCCCGCGCCCGATGCCTGCGCAACGGCACCGGCGACCTGGCCGCGCCGGCGGGCCCCATACCCGCAACTGTGAACCGGAACCTCCGGTAGTGAGCCTGAAGGTAATCGAGGTCATCACGGACGCCGCCCACATGGATACGGTGATCGGGATCGCCGAGCAGCAGGAGGTCCTGGAGCACTGGCGGGGCCCGGACTGCGGCGAGATGCGCGGCAGCGTGAGGCCGCTGGTGCGCCCCGAGAAGCGTCAGGCCGTGCTGCAGAGCGCCCTTGGCGCGGGCGATGCCTCCCGGGTGCTGATCCAGCCCGTCGAGGCGGTGTGGCCCCAGCCCGAGCAGGTCGAGGAGGAGGAGCGGCGCAGCACCTCGCAGACCACGCGCGAGGAGCTCTACGGGCAGGTGGAACGCAACGCGAAGCTCGACAACACCCTCTTGTTGTTGGTGTTCCTGTCGACCATCGTTGCCGCTGTCGGCCTGATCCGGGACAACGTGGCGGTCGTGATCGGTGCCATGGTCATCGCCCCGCTGCTGGGCCCCAACATCGCCCTGGTCCTGGGCGACCGCACCCTGATGTGGCGCGCACTGGCCACCAGCCTAGCCGGCCTGGCGCTGGCCCTCGTCCTGGCCTGAGCCATCGGCTACCTGTGGCCGGTCCCGCTGCTGGAACACAGCCACGAGCTGGCGGCGCGCACCGACGTGGGCATGGACGGTGTGGCTTTGGCCCCGGCCTCGGGGGCCGTGGCGGTGCTGTCCCTGACCACCGGACTGTCAGCGGTGCTGGTGGGGCTGATGGTGGCCGTGGCCCTGCTGCCGTAGACGGCCGGCGCCGGGGTGCTGCTGGGCAGCGGCCACGTGCAGGCGGCGGCGCTGCTGCTGGAGGTGAACGTAGTGTGCGTGGACCTGGCGGTCAAGGGTGTGCGCCCGCGCACGTGGCTGGAAAAGATCAAGGCCTGCCAGTCCATGACCACCTATATCCTGTTCTGGGTGGTATCGCTGGCCATCCTCGTGGGCGCCATCTATCTGCGCCACCAGGTCCTCGAGCTGGCCCGGCACCTACCGCCGCCAGGCCGCCCCTACCAGGAGCAGCGCACCGAGGGTCCCCAGGACCCACGTGCCGATGGGCACGTCGGCGATCATCCGCGGGGCGTAGCCGTCGAGGCCCAGCAGCAGCGCGGCGCTGACCACCAAGGCCGCCCCGGAGATGGCGGTGACCGTGCGCCGATTGGAGCGGCGCAGCTCGCCGCGCAGCCGCTCCAGCACCTCGCCGTTACGATCCCCACCCCGAGCCCCCTTGGCGGCTCGCCGCAGGTAGTCGTGCATCAGCAGGGGCAGCTCGGGGAGCTTTTCGGACCACTGCGGGACGTTCTCGCGCATGCGCCGGGCGAAGGCCCGGGCGCCCAGCTGCTCGCTCATCCAGCGCTCCAGGAAGGGCTTGGCCGTGGTCCACAGGTCCAGGTCGGGATAGAGCTGGCGGCCCAGGCCCTCGATGTTCAGCAGCGTCTTTTGCAGCAGCACGAGCTGGGGCTGCACCTCCATGTTGAAGCGCCGGGCGGTCTGGAACAGGCGCAGCAGCACCTGGCCGAACGAGATGTCCTTGAGCGGGCGGTTAAAATTGGGCTCGCACACCGTGCGAATGGCCGATTCGAACTCATCGACCCGGGTGCCCGGCGGGATCCACCCCGACTCCAGGTGCAGCTGAGCCACGCGCCGGTAGTCGCGGTTGAAGAAGGCGATGAAGTTCTCGGCGAGATAGCGTTGATCCTCCGGGGTGAGCGTCCCCATGATGCCGAAGTCCACCGCGATGTACTGGCCCTCGGGCGAGACGAAGATGTTGCCCGGGTGCATGTCGGCGTGAAAGAAGTTGTGGCGAAAAACCTGGGTGTAGAAGATCTCCACGCCGTCTTCGGCGAGCCGCTTGAGGTCGATGCCTTGGCGGCGCAGGGCCTCGATGTCGCTGATCGGCGTGCCGGAGATGCGCTCCATGACGATGACGTTGGTCCGGGCCAGGGGCCAGTAGGCCTCTGGGACGTAGAGCAGCGCCGAGCCCTCGAAATTGCGCCGCAGCTGCGTGGCGTTGGCCGCCTCGCGCACCAGGTCCAGCTCGTCGTAGATCACCTTCTCGAACTCGGCGACCACCTCGCGCGGGCGCAGGCGCCGGCCCTCGCGCCAATAGCGCTCGGCGAGCCCGGCCACGTAGAACATGAGCGAGACGTCGCGACGGATCACCCGCTCGATGCCCGGGCGCAATACCTTGACCACCACCTCGCGCCCGTCGTGCAGGGTGGCGGCGTGGACCTGGGCTATGGAGGCCGAGGCCAAGGGCGTTTCATCGAGGGTGCGAAACAGCTCGGCCAGAGGCTTGCCGTAGGTCTGCTGGATGATCGCCCGAGCCTGGGCCCCGGGAAACGGGGGCACCCGATCCTGGAGCCGGGCGAGCTCCTCGGCGATGTCGTCGGGCAGCAGGTCGCGGCGCGTGGACAGGATCTGCCCGAACTTGACGAAGATGGGCCCGAGGTCCTCCAGGGCGCGGCGGATGCGCACCCCGCGCGGGGCACGCTTGCCGCGCAGCCAATACCACGGGGCCAGGTAGATGAGGAAACGCACCGGGCGGAACAGGTGCGTGGCGATGATGAGCTCGTCCAGCCCGTGGCGGACCAGCACCAGGTTGATGTAGAGCAGGCGCATCAGCAGCGCGGGATGGATCACGGCCGCCCCCCCGGATTCGTGACCGGCGTGCGGCCGGCTCTGCCCGGCGCTTTCACCGCGGCGTCTCTCCCGGGCCCGGCTCGGGCTCAAGGTGTCTCTGCAGCCGCTGCACCCGCGCCTCCAGGCGGTCCACGTCGGCGCGCAGGGTGTCCACCTCGGCGATGTGGCGCTGCACCTCCGCGGCGCCGGGAACCAGCCGGGCCTCTTCCTGCAGGTACTCGCCCAGGTCCCGGGTGAGGCTGTCCGCCGTCTGCCGGCCCCAGCCCGCCAGACCACGCGCGGCGCGCCCGATCTGATGCGCTGCGACGTCACCGGTGACGCGGGAGAGCTGCTCCTCCCAGTCGATCTCCACCTCGTCGAGGATTTGCTTGAATTGCTGGCCCAGCTCGGTGTCGCCGCGGATCTCCACCCCATGGGCGAACAGCTGGCGGGAGGCGTCGTCGGACAGGCCCATGCGCATGAGCGCCAGCGGGGTGCCGGTGAGCCGCGCGTCGGGCTCGCCCTCGTAGTGGCCGACCACCTGGACTCCGTCCCGCCCGGGGAGCAGAAACAGGCAAATGTCCAGACCGGTAAGCTCGATGGCGATGACCCGCCCCTCCAGCCGGCCCACACGGCGCAGGGCCGCCGGGTCCAGTGCCAGGTAACGATTGAATGCGGCCTCGATGGCCGCGAGCAGCGCCTGGGGTGCCTTCACGATAGGGCCTCCTCGCGTCCGCTCCCGGGTCCTCAGAGCTTGAAGCCGCGATGCAGGGCGACGATTCCGCCGCTGAGGTTGAAGAACTCGCAGCGTTCAAAGCCCGCCGCCTCCATCATGGCCTTAAGGGTCCCCTGGTCGGGGTGTACCCGGATGGACTCGGCGAGGTAGCGATAGCTGTCCGCATCGCCGACCACCAATCTTCCCATGAGCGGCAGCACATTGAGCGAATAGAGGTCGTACAGCGGGGCCAGGCCGGGGACGCTCGGCTTGGAGAACTCCAGGATGAGGGCACGACCGCCCGGTCTGAGCACGCGGCACATGGCGCGCAACGCCTCCTCCTTGTGGGTGACATTGCGCAGGCCAAAGGCGATGGTGACGCAGTCGAAGCAGTTGTCGGGAAACGGCAGGCGCTCGGCGTCGGCCTGCACGAACCCCACGTTCCCCACCACTCCCCGGTCGGTGAGCCGCCTGCGCCCGCGGGTGAGCATGGCGCCATTGACGTCGGCGAGCACCACCTGTCCGTCGGACCCGGCCGCGCGCGCGAGCCGCGCAGCCAGATCGCCGGTGCCCCCCGCCAGGTCCAGAATCCGCTGTCCGCGCCGTATACCGGCCAGCTCCAACGCGTAGCGCTTCCACAGCCGGTGGATGCCGAACGACATCAGGTCGTTCATGAGATCGTAGCGTTCGGCCACCGAGTCGAACACCTCGCCCACCCGGCGGGCCTTTTCCTCGGTTGGCACCTGCTCGTAGCCGAAGTGCGTGGTCCCGGCCTTCTGGTCCTTGTCTTCCATCGTCTCAACCCTGCGGGGCGACGGGCAGGATTGTAAGGTCCCATGGCGCCGGCGCCAACGCCCCCGTGCCCGAGGGCCCATTGCAGCGGCCTGCCGGCACCTCCCACATCGGCTCAGTGCGAGGTGCGCGTCTGGCCGGCCTCCTCCAGGCGCTTGAGGTAGTCGGCCCAATTCCGCTCCTTGTTCTTGCCCAGGCGGTAGAGGGTGTCCCAGGAGTAGATGCCGGTGTTGTGCCCGTCGTCGAAATGGATGCTGATCGCGTAGTTCCCCACCTGCTCGACCTTCTCGATGTTGACATTTTCCTTGCCCACCTGCAGCACCTCCTGCCCGGGGCCATGGCCCTGGACCTCTGCCGACGGCGAAAAACAGCGCAGGTATTGCGCCGGCAACACGAAGCGCTCGCCGTCGTCGAACGCGATCTCGAGCGTCTTCGACTTGGTGCGCACACTGATTTCTGTAGGTCTCGGTGACGCCATTTTCGATCCCTCCATCGGGCCTGCAAAAGCAGCCGGTGTGCGTGCGCGGTCGGCGGACCGCGGTCTCAAAGGATATAGCGGCTCAGGTCCTCGTCCCGGGAAAGGTCCGCCAGGTGCGCCTCCACATAGGACGCGTCGATGGCAATCGACTCGCTCGCCCGCTCGGCGGCCTCGAAGGAAACCTGTTCCAGCAGCCGCTCCATCACGGTGTGCAGCCGCCGCGCCCCGATGTTTTCCGTGCGATCGTTCACGTCGCAGGCGATCTCGGCGATGCGGCGCACGCCGGACGCATCGAACTGCAGGCGCACGCCCTCGGTGTCCATAAGGGCGGCATACTGCTTGGTGAGGGAGGCGTCCGGCTCAGTGAGGATTTGCACGAAGTCGTCGACCCCAAGGGCGTCCAGCTCGACGCGAATGGGCAGGCGGCCCTGCAGCTCGGGAATCAGGTCCGACGGCTTGGACAGGTGGAAGGCGCCGGAGGCGATGAACAGGATGTGGTCGGTGCGCACCATGCCGTACTTGGTGCTGACCGTGGAGCCCTCGACCAGCGGCAGCAGGTCGCGCTGCACGCCCTCGCGGGAGACGTCGGGGCCGCCGTGCTCGGAGCGCTGCGCAACCTTGTCGATCTCGTCCAGGAACACGATGCCGTTCTGCTCCACGCTGCGCACCGCCTCGAGCTTGAGCTCCTCCTCGTTGATCATCTTGGCGGCCTCCTCCTCGCGCAGCAGCTTGAAGGCGTCCTTGATCTTCAGCTTGCGGGTCCGGGTGCGCCCGCCGCCCAGATTCTGGAACAGCCCCTGCAGCTGGCTGGTCATCTCCTCCATGCCGGGCGGCGCCATGATCTCCACGCCCACCGAGGGCGCCGATACCTCGATCTCGATCTCGCGCTCGTCCAGCCCGCCTTCGCGCAGCCTCTTGCGCAGCTTCTGGCGGGTGGCCGACGCCTCCTCGGTGCGCTCGGCCTCGGCGCCGAAACCCTGGGCCCTGGGGAGCAGGGCGTCGAGGATGCGCTCCTCGGCGGC
>JABAHQ010002009.1_pt1 | contig 61622 bp, 64 predicted proteins | sample 7062091 | NCBI WGS metagenome assembly JABAHQ01 (sample SAMN14534359, study PRJNA622989) | marine sediment metagenome | biome: marine biome [ENVO:00000428]; feature: marine pelagic biome [ENVO:01000023]; material: deep marine sediment [ENVO:00002113] | place: India: Gulf of Kutch | collected...
GTGAGTGACGTTTAGAGAGATGGGTGGGGGATTTACGGATTTTTGATCATCACTTTCTTCAGGGCTTTGGTTAGATCCTTGGTTTCAGGTTGTTCGGCTAGGGCTTTTATGAGGTTGTCTATGGCTGAGAGGTCTTCTTTGTTGGCTTTGGGCATCCCGTTCATCAGTTCCTCCACTTTTTTGTGGTCCACTTCGGATGTGCAGAAGACTACTCCATAGGGTAGGGGCTCCACTAGGTTCAAGGGTACGATCTCTCTGACCATGATCATGTTGTCGTCAGCCACGGTAAGGTACATTACGTGGTTCTTCCCTCTCTTCCGGAAGCAGATCTTGAAGACCGCTACCTTCCCATACTCTCGGAGCATATTCCCGAATTTCTGTAGGTTCTCCTCTCCCTTCTCATCTTCGGGGAGTATAGCGTACTCTGCTTTAGTCACCAGCCCACGCACCTCCGTAAGATCCAGAAGTTTCAGATCCGCCTTCTCTATCTTCACTGTGTTCCTAGTGGGCAGGGCCTTCAGCCCTTCACCGGTCTTTATGCTACGTTCAAGCTGATACCCGGGCTTGAACTTGGCCTCGCATTCCGGACACTGATAGTTGGCATCGTGTCTGACGCGTTCAACGGGAACATGACATTCGGGGCAGGTCCTTATGGTCTGGATTTCCCTCTCCCCCAGTTTCTCAAGCTTGAAACTCCCCAACGAGAGACCCTCAAGGCCCATGACTGATACGTTAAGTTCACCTTTCCAACTAGCCATGGCACTCACCTCTACCTTAGCTGAATACTGACTAATCCTACTCACGCTTGCTTAAAAACCAGAGTGCCATTATACGTAAGAAGATTTTGCATCCACGCACGATGTAAATCTACTAATCTTCTGTTCTGTAGCGTCTCCAGTGGACTGTCAGAGTATGTTTACAGCTCCAGAGCTCTGGAGATACCATCCTCTTTACGGATTCTTATGATGTTCTCCACGTAACTCTCCACTTTTGGTTCGTGTGACACGATTATCGTCTGTGGAATCTCCAGTTCAGCAACTATGTCCCTTATCTTGTCCAGCTGGTCGTTGCTGAAGCCGTCGGTGGGTTCATCTAGTATTATGATGTCTTTGGACTTTATCTCCTCGACCAGCGTGTTGATCACTTTGTTGAGGGCCAGCCTGTACGCAAGAGCCACGGAGGCGGATTCACCTCCTGACAGGTTTTCGTATTCTGCTTCATACCCCTCTTGCTCGATGATTGGGGTAAATGTATCATCTATCTTTACCTTCAACAGTTCATCTTCTATAAGAAGGTTGAACCAGTCTCTGAACAGGGGATTGAACCTTTGCCTCAGTTCAACCATGAAATGTCTTTCAATGGTTCCGGTCAGTTTGATGAGGTAGTCTTCGAACCATGGTTCATATCCACTGAGTTTTCTGTTGAATTCTTCAGCCTTTTCCATGGTGTCTATTTCTTTCTTGAGTTCCTTTAGACGATCTTCGGCCGTTTTCTTCAGAGTTTCGTTTTCTGCAATTTTTTTCTTTACATTGGTCAACTCACGGTTCACTTTTTCAATCTGTCCCTCTATCTGTCTCTTCTGCTCGTCCACCCCTTTGAGTTTCTCAAGTTCCTCTTCTAGAGCTTCAATAGTGTCTTGTATTCTATCCAGTTTTTTCTGAAGGTCTTCCTTCTTTTTTTGGTGTTCTTTGATCTCCCCTTCAAGCCTCTTCTTCTCTTTCATCTTTTCTCGGTGATCTCTCAGCGCCTCTCTCTCTTCCTTCAGCTCTTTCATCCGGTTCCTGATCTCGTCTAGGCGTTTGGTCACATTTTCTTCGATCTTCTTCTCAACTTCCTTCAGATCGCTCTTTGAGGCCTGCAGCTGAGATCTTAGCTTCTTCTTCTCTTGTTCTTTGACAGAGATGTTCGTCTGATACTTCTGGATCTTTCCTTGTCTGTGTTCTTCATCAAGCTTCTGTCCACATACTGGACATACGTCCTTTGCTTCCACCAGTTTCTGAATCCTCTCCTTCAGAGCCTCTATTCTTGTCTCCGCCCGGGTTCTTCCTCCTTTCGTCTCCTCAATCTTCTTCTCCAGAGTTTCCTTCTGCTTCAGAAGGTGGTCTGTCTCCTTGTCCATACTCTGCGGGTCTTTCAAGAATCGTTCTCGTTCTTGTTCCTGAGCCTCAATCATCTTCTTCAGTTCTTGATCGGAGAGTCCAGTGGGCGGCTCAAGTTTCTCCAATCCTTCTATCTCATCCATTCTTTTTCGGATATCATCTGCTTCAGAGTTGATTTGTTCTGTGAGGTTTTTCCTAATGGTCTTGGCTTCGCCGAGCTTCTTGTCATGTTCGTTGAAGAGTTTGATCTTCTCTTCGATGCCCTTCTTTTTCTGGTTCCATTCTCCCAGTTCCTTCTGTATCTCGGTTTCTTGTTTCCTCAGCCCCTCTAACAGTTTCTTGGCCTCATCGTGCTTCTCTTTTTCAGCCTTCCTTTTTTCCCTCTTTTCGTCTAGATTTCTGAAGACCACCTTTAGTTGTCGTTTCTTGGCTCTGACCCTTCTGAGGAACTCTTCGATGTTTTCTCGGATGATCTTGTACCTGTCGACGCCGAAGACTTTCCTCAGAGTGTCGAGTCTCGTTTCCCTGTCTGCTTTGATTATCTCTTTCATCTGCTCCTGAGGGGTGTAGACTGTGTACCTGTAGAGCAGAGATTTCTGTTTCTGCACCAGTTCCTGTGGATACCCTAGCAACTCCAGGACCTTAGCCTTCAGTTCTGTGGCTGTGCCCTCCTTCTGGAGACCATTTATGGTTATGTAACCGGATTCCTGCCTGACTCCGCCGGAGGTTCTCTTCAGGTTTCTCTCGATGTCTATCTTCTGGTGGTCAAGTGTGAAGTGGAGTCTCACTGTTCCGCTCTTCTTTCCTCTTCTGAGTAGTGCCTCCCCACTCAGTTCTCCTCTTTTTATTCCGAAGAGAGCGAATTCTATGGCCAGCAGGAGGCTGGATTTCCCGGAGCCGATATCCCCTGATAGTAGAACTGATCCTTCTGGAAACTGTATGGATTCCTTCTCGTAGCTTCTGATGTTCTGCAGCTCTACGGATTCTATTCTCATTCCATCTCCTCCCATCTGTCTCTGATGCCCAGAACAGAGATGATGTTGTTTCTCATCCGCTGGTTGTAATCTCTGTTCGTCTCGTCCACCCTCTTTTCCTGGGCGAGGACTGTCATCAGACTCTTGGTCAGTTCAACAAGGTCCTGGTCACTCAGTTTTCCGAGCTTGTGCTGTCCAGCATGTTCTCTGATGAGTCTATCTTCCAGATCTTCCCTTGAAGTGGCGGTGACCTTTACCTCCTCATATTCTTGGGTTGTGAGTTTGGGGGTCTTCTTCTTGACCAGTCTGGCCCCTCTCCGCATAAGGGATGTAATGAGTCCGCGGAGGTTGATGTCGGAGGGTCTCCCGCTTCTTAAGGTCCCCTCCACCCGCAGGAGCACGATCTTATCATTCACTTGGGCCTCTTCAACCTGTTTCCTGATCTGGTTCTCAACACTTTCTGGGGTCTTTCCGTCAGCGTCAATCTCAAATTTTAAGACATCGTAGATATCCAGTCTTTTCCATTCGGTCTTCAGCTCATCACCCTTGTTGGTGACTATGTAGAAGCCGCCACACTCCAGGTTCTCCAGTTCCTTAAAGTCTGTGGGGAATGTGGGGCCTGGGAAGACTATCTGTCCATAGCCTTCCCATTGGTCCTCTGAATGCTTGTGGATATGACCGCCTGCATAGTAGTTGAAGCCCCTAGGTAGTAATGATACTGGTATGCCCTGGGCGTGTTTGAACATCTCAGGCTTGAGCTCGTCCAGTGCGGTGTGAAACATGAATATCTTGAACCCTTCGTCTTTCTGCAGGCTCTTTCTGTCTAGAGTCTCATAGAGTCCTCTCTCTAGGGCTCCCATCCTTCCCACAAGACCTGTGATTCTAGCTCCGGTCTTTTCATCGGTTATGAAGCTCAGATGTAGTTTTCCGTCTTGGCTCTCTTTCCGTTTGGAGACCCTTCTGAAGAGGCCGGCCTTCTCCAGCACCCGTAGTATGGTCTTGCCTGTGGGGGAGAAGTCGTGTGAGCCTTCGATGACGTAGACTTGGATGTCTGCGTCCCTTGCGGCTTTCAGTTTTGAGACCGCTCTTTCCATGATGTCGATGGCTGGCCTGCTGGTGTCGAAGAGATCTCCGGAGATGAGGATGAAGTTCACTTCTTCATCCATGCATACGTCCAAAGCCTTCTCAAAGCATTGCATCCCGGTCTCCCTGAGTAGTGGATCTCTCCATCCCCCCAGATGACAGTCAGATAAGTGCGCGAATTTCATTCTACGTCCACCCCGTGAAAGGCCTTTTTTGTCTCCTTTTTGGCAGCCCCTTCCAGATTCTGGAGGTGATTCTGAGCATAGTCTTCGAACAGTGGGATCTGTATTGGGACTGCAAACTTGGTGAAGTTGCTGCTTATTATGGCCTCACCCACATCCAGGCTGGCTATGGTTCTGCTGTCGTCTGAAAGGTCTTGTGCTGCACTATCTATGATGGCCCTTCTTTCTAGTGCCATCTCATTCCCCAGGATTATCTTCGTATTCATGTTGGCCAGAACCGGGCGCGGTATCAGACTTGTGAGCTGTGTAATTGCCACCAGCCCCACCCTGAATTTTCTTCCCTCCCTGGCCACCGTGCTATATATGTTCTCTCCAGCACTGGCCAGTACATCTTTGCCCAGCACTCTGGGGGCTTCCTCAATGACGATGCTGATGACGGGTTTCTCCTCCAGCTCACCAGTGGATTTGTGGCCCTGGTATCGGTGGAAGATCTGGCCCACCACTATGCTCCCAATCAGCAGCTCAGCCTCGTCAAGGAGGCGAGATGTGTCCACCACCACGGTCCTTCCATCTTCAAGTGCGTCTGCAATGTCCCCGGTGGTGGTGGTTCCCGCTGTGTCACTGAACACTCTGTTCCTGCACCGTAGGTTATCTGCATCGTCCAAGTAGACTCCTAATACGGTGTCGAACTTTCTCTGGAGCACTCCCAGTGTACGTGGGGCCACGCCCTCGACCTGGTTTACACGGACTATATTCTGGATCCATTCCTCTCCGAAACGGTTGTAGTAGAGTCTTATCGCGTCCTGCTGAGCATCTGTGAACTGAACTATGCCTTCAAAGTGCCAGGGCCGGATGGAGCGCAGATTCACCACCAGCGTGTTGGCTCCAGCTGGGGGAGTTGAAGAGTAGTAGAGCAGCTTCTCCTTGGCTTGGGGATGATCCTTTAGGCCCTTTCCATGTCTGCCGTAGTATTCATCATGAGGATCCAGCACCAGAGCCCCAAACGTGTCGTCTTCTAGCACACTCCACAGGATCACTTTGACGAGGTTACTCTTTCCTCTGCCAGTGGTGGCGGGTACGACAACGTGGTGTCTGAAGACCTCTAGTCCGTTCAGGTGAACTGGCACATTCAGGGCTTGGGATCCGCTCCTGACCTTTCCCATATAAACTGGATGTGAGGGTTTGGTGAGGAAGGCCAGGTCCTTCTCTGTTATGGGTCTGATGGAAGAGAAGAACTTGGGCAGTGTCTTGGGTATCCTCACCTCATTTCCGTCCACTTTGGCCACGGCCTTCATCTCGGCCATGACATAGTTTCTGAGTCTAGGTTCCAAGAAGTCCAGTTTTGTTCCGTAGCCTTCCAGCTTCAGTCCAGCTAGGAGTTCGCGGGTGGATTGGGAGACCTGGCTGCCGTAGCCCAGTTCATAGACCTGAAGAATCAGCTGGCTCTCATCTTCGTCTACGACCAGCAGATCGCCAAGCTCGATCCTCTTTCCGCTCTTCTCCCTGATCAGTATCTTGGCTGTTCTGCCTCCTATGACTTGACCTACAATATCGATCTCTTCCATGGTCTCACCCCATCAGCATATTCAGGATACTATGGGCATCGGTGGCCCGTATATGTCTGGCGAATTTTTTCCATCCCCCCATCTTGGAGATTTGGGAGAGTAATAGAACCTGGTAGCTTTCAACGTCGTCGCCGGTGATTCTGGCAAAACGGTCTGCTTCCACCAATCCATAGGGATACCCGGGGAAGCTCACATCCCTGGCATTCTCAGCCAGCCGACTCAAGATCTCATTTATGGTCTCTTGATCCATGCTCTTGTACTGGTCACCATACATCTCATATCTGAAGATGTAGTCCGCCACTTCGCTAAATTTGACCACAAAGATGAATGCATTGTGATCCGTGCTCATGGCCTCCGCAACCGGGAAATACCAAGAACCGTACGGGATCTGGTTATCAGCCGCTAATTTGGAGACTGCTCCCAATAGAGAGAGGCCGGTGGTAGTAAAGAGTCGACTGGTCTTTGAGAGGCCGGTGACTATCACGTTCTTGGATCTGGCGGCCTCATAGACCCGTTTCGCATACTTGAACTCGTTTGTGTAGCTGGTCTGCAGTGTCCCATCAAGCACCAGAACGTCCCCGTCCTCCATCTCTTTCTGGATCAGATGGAAGCCGTACTCCCATTCTGCAAATTTCCTGGCGATAGAAGCCACCCTAGAAATGTTTGCCCTCATCACGCCCTCCATAACTGTGCGATCGAAAGAGTCAAAAGAGAGGTCCCCCTCCTGGGGCAGCAGTTCTTTGAACCCGGGTCTCAAGGGAACCAGAGCGGTATCATAAAAGATCTTACCCTTATGATAGCGAGAATGCGCCGCAGAGAGGAACTCCACACGCTCGGGCAAACTATTATCAGTAATTCTCTCCTTTCCTCGGAAGGCGCTAAAATAAGTGCGATTGATATGAACTGAAAAGTTTGGAGCCCCCAGCACTTCCTGATTCCCTCCATCCACGAACACCAACATCCGATCTGAATCTACAGGCTCCACCGGCCTAAAGCCCGCCTCAGAGAAAGGAAACGACCGGTATCGGGGGTCACTAAAGAACGGCTCTCCAAGATCCCTCTCCTCCAGATTACCATCTAGTCTCTCAACCAATTCTCTTACCGCTTCAACAGCCACCTCTATCACCATTACAACAAATCAGTATACTACTGAAGTTATTTAAGAATCACACAGAAACCTACACGCATACGACCTAAACAAATAAGAAGTCTTCAGGCCGGAATCCTGGCCTCCCTGTGACATAGAGCGAAGAAAGAATATACACCTCTGACATCAGCAAACAACACCCAATGCATAAAGCCAACAAAACATAGAAATAGCCTATTGACACAATCTTGACTAGGCGACCCAAACCTAACTGAAAAAAGAGCTAGAGATAGTTTGCGGGGTTGCCCTAGCCTGGTAGGGGGCAGGCCTGCTAAGCCTGTGGCCCTTCGGGCCGCGCGGGTTCAAATCCCGCACCCCGCGCCATCCGGAAAGACAGAAAAGATATTTTGAAGAGTTTTCTTGAAAAGAAGAGGTTTTTCGTTGAGATTTGAGGTTTAGGTTCTTCTTCGACTATCAGTCCATCCGTGGCTTGCCCTTCCCTTTGATGAAATGTTCTCAGAGGAGTTTATTCCAAGTTTGCCGGTACGTTAGAAGTCTGTTACCTCTCACTTGCAGCGATGTATTTCCTATAATTTTTTGCTTTGTTGTTTCCTCAAGCTCACCAATTGGATTGATAGCTATTGATTTCTCAACGAGTTCTAATAGGGATAGGTCTGGCATAGAGTTCTAATAGGCTATGTGCGTGCAAAGTCATTTGGGGTATTCCAACTCACCGTTCGACGAGTCTTACTTTGATTTACTTATCTTCGATGCTTGACGACTACACTTGTGTGGTCAGCACTTCTTTCAGCTCAGAAACGAAGCCTTCTTCATCCTCTGCTAGTCTCTTCTTCACTTCTCTCCAGGTAGCTGAGCAGTTCTTGTACTCTACGCCTACAATTCCGTGAATGGCCCTGTCAATTTTTCGTTTGTCCTCGGTTGACACCTCTATTTCAGCCTTCTTGAAAACATGTTGGATATGCCTAAAATAGCAGGTCATAACAAATCACCTCACGACAAAATCAGGATTATGCAATTTTAAATTTATATTTTCGTAGGTAGGACTTTACAGGTTAAGAGAGATTCTCCTCTGGGAGTACAACTCTTTCGCCGACGTACAGGTCCATTCTTCCCCTTTCCTTGTAAAGTGGCCCCTTAACCGTTTACATGCTTTCACATCCTAAGCAACAAAATTGTTTCAGATGGCCCTGTGAACCAAAACAGCTTTTAGCTACGTTCCACGGTCTTGGCACACATGAGAAAAAGTAACAAGAATGGAATTCCCTTTTATCAAGTAGATGCTTTCACCAATGAACCTTTCCTGGGTAATCCTGCAGCTGTCTGTCTTCTGCAATATCCATACGAAGACAAGATCCTTCAATCTATTGCAGCGGAAATGAATCTATCCGAAACCGCTTTCCTTCGTACACTTGAAGAAAAACCTTTCAAAGATTCACAGCTTTTTTCTCTGCGATGGTTTACTCCACAGATAGAAGTTCCTCTTTGTGGTCATGCAACTCTTGCTACTGCCGCAGTTTTATTTCATGACGTTGATGTTTCAGAAGCTGAAGTATCCTTTGAAACAAGAAGTGGAACATTAACCGCTGAACAGGAGGATGATGGCATTCTTCTCAATTTCCCAAGCCATGAGGTGACGCCTATCGATCCAGATCCAGACCTTCTGGGCGCAATAGGTGTCGATTACTGGAAGAGTATCCAGTTCTCCAGAAAGACCAGGGCCCTTCTAATCCATTTGCAAGATGAAGAAGCTCTAACCAATCTGAAACCAGACTTTGGACACATGAAATCTATACGAACACAGGAGAAGATTGAAGGGGTTATTGTGACATCAAGAGGTCACCCACCTTATGATTTTGTTTCACGCTTCTTTGCACCCTGGGTGGGCATAGATGAAGACCCAGTGACCGGAGCAGCTCACACAATATTAGGTCCATACTGGTCCAAAATATTGGGGAAGAAAGAGATGTTGGCTTATCAGGCGTCTGCAAGGGGCGGAGAACTCATTGTAAAGGTGTTTTCGAAAGATAGGGTAGGTTTAGTGGGCAATGCAGTCATTGTATCGAAGGGAGAACTCTACTTGCAATAGATAGTGTAGCAGCTTCTCGAGTACGTTAACGATTTCTGTTCCACAGATGGACATTTATCACCGTAACACCGTAGCTTTTTTCCACATGAGGCGTAAGTCCAGCATTTCTTATTGCGTGCAATTTCTTGAATCCTCTGCGCGACGCGTGCTATAATGCCGACCATCTCCTTCTGCTATTTTTTTTGCGTGCACTTGGCAAGGTGCAACCAGAATCATCGGAGATCGAAGACAGCTATTTTACAGATGAATACTCTTTAATTCAACCAAAGATATAAAAGCAAATGGTGTCTGGGATGGCGGAAGAGGAGATTGAACCTGTGGTATACGCCTCAACTCGCGAACATGAGACCAGAGTCGGACGAGGATTCAGCTACGGAGAGATTGAACGGGCAGGACTAAGCTTGGGTGAAGCAAGGCAGCTGGAAATACCGGTCGACAAACGGAGAAAAACGACTCATTCAGAGAATATTCAGAAGCTCAAAGAGTTACTAAAAATATCAATACCACTGCACGAGATCAGAGGCATCGGAAAAGTGGTGGAAGAAGAGCTTAAGCAAGCTGGTGTCTCGGATACTTACGATTTGTCTAACGTGGACACAAGAATACTGGCTGAGAAGGTCCCTCACTCAGAGAAAACGTTGAAGAAATGGAAGAGTGAAGCTAAGAGACTGCTCAAAAAACAAATGAAGGGATAGAACAAACCTTCATCTTAAAAATGAACACATCTGCGCTTGCACATGCAAAAGATCTATGCGATAATCACGCTTGTCAGGTTAGATGATTGTTTTGGACCAAAAGGCCTACTCCCTCCTGGGGATCATTGGCCCCCTCGTAGCCTATATCTCTGTGGCCACATCAATAGCACTCTCGCCCTGGTTCAGTTGGGAGCGCAGTGCATTGAGTGATCTCGGGCATACTATCCAGAGTGGAATAGCACCAATATTTAATCTGGGTCTGATGCTTGCCGGTTTCTTGGTCACAGTCTATGTGGTCACGGTCTTCCGGAGACATGCTAAGTGTACAAGCTTTTTCTTGGTGACCTCTGCATTTTCTCTCCAGTTGGTGGCGGCTTTTGACGAAGTCTACGGTCTCCTGCATCTTATAGTTTCAGTATCGTTCTTTGTGTCGTTGGGCGCGGCCTCCGTCATATATGCTATTGAGAAGAAGTCTTACCTTGCTGTAGCTGCCTCCTTGATAGGCCTCTCCATCTGGATGCTATATGGACTAAGAATGTATCATGTTGGCATCGCTGTGCCAGAGACGATATCGTCTGCTGTGGCTGCGGTATGGATAATATTCTCAGCTGTCAAGATCTACGCGCAGAAAGATACGTAATTCTCCAAACTTTATTGTGCAAACATTTTCCCTTGGTGCTGGATCAGATTCTGGGAGCACTAAACACTGAAATACTCCCCTCATTGATGTGAATTCCGAATATGGCGGGTGATCATTGTGGAGAGACGTAGGCTGGGCAGAACAGATTTACAGGTGTCGACTGTTGGTTTTGGAGGTATTCCTATAATAGCTCTCTCCAGGGATGAGGCACAGAGGGTAGTAAGATGTGCCTACCAGAGGGGCATCAACTATTTCGACACTGCCAGGGCATACGGAGATAGTGAAGAAAAGATTGGAGCTGCATTAAAGAATGTGAGAGACAATGTGATAATAGCCACTAAAACACATCAAAGAACCAAGGAGAAGGCTGCCAGAGCCGGTCTCAAGCAGAGTCTTAGGAACCTGCAGACAGACAGAATAGACCTCGTTCAGCTCCACGGCATAGATAGCGAAAAGACCTTGGAGAAAGCCATGAGCTCCGACGGATCTCTGGCCGCCCTAGAAGAAGCTAAGGAAGAAGGAAAAGTCGACTTTATCGGGATCAGCGGCCACAACCCGTATGTACTAGAGAAGGCTATAAGAACGGATAGATTCGACACCGTTCTGGTGCCCTTGAATGTTCTTGACCGGAGAGCAACTGAAAGTCTGATTTCCTTAGCCAAAGAATCTGACGTAGGAATCATAATCATGAAGGCCCTGGGAGGATGCGGAGCTCCGTTGCAGTATCCTCAGTGGGGAGCTCGCTTTCTGGGTCAACCCGAGCAGGATTGGCCTGACTCTTCAGAGTTTCTTCCTCATTTCGGACAACAAGGCTCTGATAGGGCTCAGCGGTCCTTGAGATTTGTGCTGGCTCACGATGTGGACACGGTTATACCCGGACTACGCTCCCCGCAACAAGTGGAGTACGCTGTCAAGGCTGCAGAAGATTTCGAAGGCCTAACTCCTGAGGAGAAGAGAGACCACAGATTCGGAGAACTTCCCTCAGAGCCCTTCTGCCGAGAATGCAACTTGTGTATACCTTGTCCCGACGGGGTAGAGATAACAAAGATTCTGAGGTGGGATACTTACTACACTTTCTATAACATTCGCAAATGGACTAGGGAACAATACCCAAAACTAAGGACAAGAGTGAACAGCTGTACAGAATGTGGCCAATGCGAGGAGAAATGTCCCTACGAGCTCCCCGTGATCCAGATGCTCAAAAAGGCAGAGAACAGATTGGGATAGAACTGAACAACACTTTCTATTCGGGCGCAAGACTACAACGATCCCGATGCAGATCTACTCCCTGAGCAGTCCGCTTCCAAATCTCAACCTCGTCTTGTATTCCGATGATCCCCACTGGACCTATGACCTGGCTGTGCACCGCAGATGCTATACAGCCTCTAGTATATCGGGCTTATCGCTAGCTATACCATCGACACCTTTTTCGACGTATTCTGAGACTTCCTCTTGCTTGTTTATGGTCCACACAATCACCTTCAAGCCCTTTTCGTGAGCCTTCTGGACGTCGGAGGTGTGCGTGAAATGATAGAGTGAGAGAAGATAGTTTGCCCTCAATTCTTGAGCTGCCTGGATGGGATTCTTGTGCCTTACGTAGATCAAACCCGTCTCCACCTCCTCGTCTAGCGCTCTGACTTTCTGGAGTGCCTCTTCATGGAAAGAGACTATTATCACGTTTTTCTCCAATCCTCTTTCACGGATGAAGTCCAACACCTTCTCCTCAAAGCCGGTTTCCTTCAATTCTATTAGGATCTTTGCCTTCTTGTCTAAGAAATCGAGAGCCTCTTCCAAAGTGGGTATTCTCTCACCTTCTTCTGTGACGAGTCCCTTAACTTCTTCCAACCTGAGTTCCTTCACCAAGCCGCTGCCGTTGGTGGTCTTGTCGACCTCCTCGTCATGGATAACGACCAATTCGTTATCCTTCGTTCTTCTTACGTCAAGTTCTATAGCATTCACTCCCAACTTCAGGGCCTTCTTAAAGCTCCGTAAGGTGTTCTCCGGCTCGTAGGCTTTCGCCCCTCTATGCCCGATCTTCAACATACTGACCGGTGAGAACCTGGAACTTATATAACTTTAGACTTTCTCTGTAACATTACACGGTTTCACTTATAGCCGACAATCAGATTGAGATCTCCCACTTCCGTTCAAGAATCTGTCTAGGGCGGATTTGACCTCGTTCCATGCCGCCATTCTCTTGATGATCGGCTCTCCATTTATGGCCACTCCTCTCGCTATCCCGAAACTCTTCACAGTCTCTCTGTGATCTGTGTTGATTATGTTCAGTGTTACACCCGAATACTCCTTCATCTTTCTCTTTATGTTATCCGCCATCCACCCACACCAAGGACACTGGCTGTTACAGAATACATCCAGTACCGTTTTGCCTTTCTCGCCTCTTCTCCATTTCTCCACTGGAATGAGCGTAGGTATCTGTTGAGCCCCTAAGTCTAGATGAAGAAGCAGGCGGATCCCGTCTCTCGAGACCTCTTCAAACCCCAGTTTTCGGAAGAAACTTGCCGGCATATAGTCGAAATTGTATCCAAACCATCTGTCAGCCTCATAAGCTAACACAGTTGCTCCGCCAACTTTCTCTGCCTCTTCCAGAAAGCATTCCATCAGCCCTCTTGCAATACCTCGTTCCCAATAGGGCGGCAACACCCATATACAATCAATAAACAGAGAGTGTGTCCCCTTTACAGGTTCAGGAGCCATTTCGATGGGCAGATACTCAATCAGTCCCTTCTTGCCTCCTCTGGACCCTAAGGCCACTACTATTTGGAGTCCTTTCGACATCATCTCTTCAATCCACTTCACCCTTCTCTCCATGGCTTCTTTCATGGCCTCTCTCTGTTTCCGACTGATGCCCCACAGGCAAAGATAAGAAACCTGCGGAAGTTCTTTGGCAGTTATCTTGCGAAACTGCACCCTAACCACCTTAACAGATTTGCATCTCATATTTGTGTCTCAGGTGTCTACGGTTGTTCTACTGGCCTCTTCTTTTTTTCCTTTCTTTCTGTAGACTGCTATCCAGGGGCTTCCAAAAACTTCCTTCTCCTCCTCGGTGGTTCTTCGGTAATCCTTCTTGCTATTCTTGAATCTTGTTAATGGTAGGAGAATCGAGCCGGTTTTTTGTGAATAAGTATCTAGTCTGTTTGAGAGGTAAGTGGTGACTGTGTACCTCCGTTTACTCCCAAATAGGCCGAATCTGTGGACCAGTCTTTTCCAATCTTGAGGATATACCTCTTTGAAGACTCCTATAAAATCTAGGATCGTAAAGGTATCTGTAGGAATCCTCTTTATCGTCTCCTGAATCTTCTTCTCCTCAACAATCGGTTTGGACCCCATCTTAATCACGAACCTCATCATCTGCAGGGATTACCCAATGCTCTGAAGTCGACCTAACCTATATAAACTCGTTATCCTCTCTTTCTCCGCTCCATCTTTTAGGCGATGTAATCTTGGTCAGTCCTTTCGAAGCCTTTCACGATTTCCATAAGCCGCTTCGGCGCCTCCACAGCCTTCAATGGGATCTTCTTCAGTAGGGACCAGGGTCCCGCCTTTGCCAACCGGGGAACAATATGACGATCTCCGAAGGAAGCTCTGGAGACCTGATACACCAATCGTCTCACTCTCGATTCCTGGACATATCCTAGGGCATGCAGGTATTCGTGGAGCAATAGAACGTAAACAAAGGCGTTCAGCAGACGCTTAGAGTCTGTTGCCACTTCAACTGTTTGAACCAGTCTTCGGTTTAAGACTATGTTGTTGGTTCCTAAGGGATGATAAGCTCCAAGGCGGAGCGGCAGGTCGTCGAGAAATAGCATCATGGCGGCTCTATACTCTCCGAGATGATCCTTAACGGTATCTTTCACTATCTCCCACACCTTCCCGTACCCCTCTGCATCGTCTAATTTGGAACGATAATCCCTCCCCTTTGAGGGGATCCTGTTCCCTTTCTCGCCTCTCATGGTTCTTCTTCCGCCAGGTTATGCAGCCCTATAGAGCAGAAAAGCCCTCTATTTCTCTTTCTTTTTGAAGAAGAGCCAGTTCTTCTTTCCCTTGAACCTTATCAAGCAGTAGGTGCCTGTCAGTCTTTGCCCTTTGATGTCGAAGATCAGTTTGCCCTCCTTCCTTTCCTTCAGGGTGTATTGTCCATGGTCCCAGATCTCCACGGTACCGGCGCCATACTGCCCCTCTGGGATTGTCCCTTCAAACTCTGCATATTCCACGGGGTGATCTTCCACCTGCACCGCCAGTCTCTTCACACCGCTCTCGGTGGGCGGAGTTTTTGGAACCGCCCAGCTCTTAAGCACCCCGTCAATCTCTAATCTTAGATCATAATGTAAGTGTGTAGCTTGGTGTTTCTGAATTACATACTGGTTACCATCCTTCTTCTTCCCGCCAGATGGCTCTTCCGTCTTCTGAAAGTCCCTCTTCTCCCTGTACTCCTGAAGTCCCATCTTCCATATCACATATGAGAAGGATAATCACTTTATGAGATAAGGATTCTTCCTTGAATCCGTAAGGAGACTGCTTATAGACTAATAACCAGTGAAATATTAAGTATCTTCTTTGATCAGACACCTTTGGCAACTACCCGGTGTGTAAAGCGTACCCGTGGAAGGTGATAACCATTACTGGATCTAGATGTGAGCTAAGGATCAAGGTCAGTAAGTTCATGAGTTACCTGCTCAGACATAACCCGCAGGGACTAGGAATGGATGAGAGAGGCTTTGTTAGACTAGACGATCTTCTGAGGAGGGTGAGGGAGAGGTACGACGTTGATGCCAGTTTCATCAAAAACATCGTCTATGAGAGTGAAAAGACTAGATTTCAGATTTCGGACGGGAAGATTAGAGCCTTGTATGGCCACACAATAGATGTGGATGTGGATCTACCGGAAGACCGGGATGTTAATGTCCTGTATCATGGAACCACCCCAGAAGCCGCCTCAAAGATTCTGGAGAGGGGCTTGAGGTCTATGAAGCGTAGGTGGGTCCACCTATCTACCACAGAGGAGATCGCCAAGGCGGTAGGGAAGAGAAGAACCTCCCACCCGGTGATCTTGGTCATAGAAGCAAAGAAGGCTCGGAAGGAGGGCTTAAGATTCTACAAGGCAACAGACAGGGTGTACCTTTCGGAGCAGATTCCAGCAAAATACATAAAGAAACTGTAGTAGAAGATAGTTAGAGTAGGCTGGGAAAGTAAAAGTTATGATGGAGGAGAAAGATAGGCCGCTTCTGACCGTAGATGTTATAATCAGAGGAAGGAACGGATCGGTAGTGTTGATGAAACGTCTCAATTCACCCTTCAAAGATTTTTACGCCATGCCCGGAGGTTTCGTCGAGTATGGAGAAACTGTAGAAGAGGCGGCCATAAGAGAGGCCAAGGAGGAGACTGGACTAGACGTGAGGTTAGACCGGCTTGTGGGTATATACTCGGATCCAGAGCGTGATCCCAGGGGCCATGTAATAACCATAGCCTATTTGGCCGAGCAGCTCGGGGGGAGACTGCGGCCCAGTAGTGATGCGAAGGAGGTTAAAGCCTTTAGAAGACTTCCTAGAAACTTAGCCTTTGATCATAAGAAGATCCTAAGTGACGCCCTGGAGTTGGCAAGCAGCGAATAACGTGTGAGCGACCTGGTTCCACGCAAGCATAGAATGCAACCTTAATAAGCGGAGAGTCATCTTTTTCTGGAGCCAAATAAGTGATATGCGTCAGCATAAATACGGAGAACCCTGGAGTGTACAGCATTCAAACCGTGGATTTAACCAAAAAATTCAAGAAAAAGAAGTACAGGGGCATCCTAAACTTCCTGAAAAGTAAAGCGAAGAAGGAAGAAACCGAAGGAGAGGCTGTCACCGTTGCTCTAGATCATGTGGATGTAAAAATCCGCTCCGGGGAACTCTTCGGCCTGCTGGGTCCAAATGGCGCTGGAAAGACCACATTTGTCAAGTGCCTCTCAACCATACTGATACCTGACGAGGGAACGGCGATAATAAACGGCTTCGACATTCTAGAGCAAACCCAGATGGTGCGGGCCAGCTTGGGCCTGGTCATCGGTGGGGAGCGTACCCTGTACTGGAAGCTGACGGCCAAGGACAACCTGACATACTTCGCTTCTCTATACAAGATACCAAACAGGGAAGCAAAAGAGCGAGTGAACGAACTGCTGACGGTGATGGGTTTATCCGACCGCGCAGACGAGAGACTAGAAGATTATAGTACGGGTATGAGACAAAAAGTCGCCATTGCCAGAGCGCTTCTTCATGACCCCCCAATCTTACTCTTGGACGAGCCCACTTTAGGCTTGGATCCCACATTCTCTCGGCAGATCCGGAATCAAATTCGATCTCTTTGCGAAGAGGAGGGGAAGACGGTTCTATTGGCCACTCATTACATGAAGGAAGCTGATGAACTTTGTGACAGAGTGGCCATTATAAACGATGGGCAGATCGTTGCCATAGACCCTCCTGACCGACTGAAGGCAGTAGTTAGAGAAACCGAGGTTCTGGAGGTAGCCTGCTACAATCCACCAAGGGATATCCAGAGTGATCTGGAGAAGGCGTGCCAGGACGCCGAGGTTGTAACTCTTATTCGTGGAGAAGAAGCCAAAGGGTCTCCCTGCAGGATAAAGATCATCGGAGGAGACGCTGAAGAGAATGTGGAGTTGGCGATAGACGCCCTTAGAAGAAGAGATGTCCAGATTACAGGTGTAAATGTCACTATGCCCACATTGGAAGATGCCTTTATGAAACTGACGGGGGCGAAACTTACGGGGGATAGAGAGTGGCAGTAAATCTTCCCAAGGACTTGAGGGCCAATGCCCTCATCATCTGGAGTGAACTGCTGAAGAACCTGAAGTTTCTCAGGGCTTATCCGGCGGTCTTTATTTTCTGGACCATATTTCCAATCTTCTGGTTCATCCCCTTCATTCTTCAGGGGCAGGCCTTTGTGGGAGGATTGCAGAGTGCAGAGTTTGCAGAATTGGCTGGAACCTCTAACTTTGTGGCCTTCGTAATCCTGGGAGGGATATTAAATAGTTATGTGTTGACTTCCCTTTACGGTGTTGGGGAGAGTGTAAGGAGAGAGGCATATAGAGGTACATTAGATTATCTGCTTTCCTCTCCATGCAACAAAGCTTTCATACTCATTGGAAAGGCTGTGAGCGAGAGCATCAGCAGCACCATGTATGCTTCGACTCAACTTGTGGTCTGCATCCTCTTCTTTGGAATCGAGATAACCCTGGGAGTAATCATGCCCATCCTGCTCATAGTAATCCTTCTGGTACTGGGACTTTATGGGATAGCCTTGATGCTAGCTGCTATCTCCCTGCGATATAAACAAGCCCATGATCTAGCCCATACGTTGGAGAATGTCTTCTATATCTTCAGCCCCGTGAGATATCCTGTGCAGAGTCTTCCTTCTTGGGCGCAGATTATCAGTATGATTCTTCCTCTCACCTATGCGCTGATAGCTGTCCGAAGCCTTATGCTTCTACGATATGACATTACAGCTATCTATTATGAGATTCTGCTCCTATTCCTGATTGATGTGGCAGCCATCTTTCTAGGATTCTATCTCTTCAACTGGATGGAGGAAAGAACCAAGAAATCGGGAACCATAAGCCACTACTGAGGAGCAGATGATGACCGAAACCGATCATAGTAGACAGGTGCCTAAAAAGGTCTCTTGCCCAGGAGGTCTTTCTTGGGCTAACTTGCGGGCTGAACTGAGGGCCGTCTGGGAAAGCAACGTCAAAGTGTGGAAGATAGAGTTGGCTTACCCCATAAGTTTTCTAAGGCAATCTGTCCAACCCCTAGTCATGTTGTTGCCCTTCCTTCTCTACGGACTGGTTCTGGTGGGTGGAAGATACAGTGAGCCTTTGCAGGCATTGCTGGGAACTGTGAATCCAGTGGATGTGGTGACCTACATCTTCACAGGCTATATGATTATGGGTTTCATCGGAACCGCAGTTTGGGGTATGGGTTTCAGCATCCGGAGGGAGCAGTGGTTTGGGACGCTGGAATCCATATATGTGACTCCCACCAGCCGCCTGAGCCTCGTGTTGGGGATGGCGCTTCACAGCACGATGCATCAGAGTATAAGCACGGGCATCGAATTCCTGACAATCTATGTGATTTTCGGGTTGGCCCTTAAGATCCAAGGCATACTGCCTGCCTTGATCATCTTCGCCTTGATGATGTTTGCGCTTTACGGTTTCGGGGTGCTGATATCTGCCTTGGCATTGTTCTTGAAGGAGGGGTGGATAGTTGCAGAGGGGCTGTACAGCGTACTGATGGTCCTATCTCCAGTGGCCTACCCGTTGGCTGTTCTGCCCAACATCGTTCGTCGCGTCAGCGGAGCATTTCCCACTGGCCCGGCGCTGGTTGGAATGCGAAGTTTCCTTTTAGAGGGCTATCCCCCTCAGAGAATGGGAGGCGTATTTTTACACCTTCTGGCTCTAGATGGAGCGTGGATACTCTTCGGCATCCTAGTATTCTATCTCGTAGATGCACATGTACGAAGCAGAGGTTCTCTGGGAAAATATTGATAATCGAATCTATATATCTGCAAAAGAATGAATAATAGTGGATTCGGTCTCCCGCCTTTACTATGACTATAACCTTTAAAAAGAGAAGTGTGGAACCTCTTGGTTGTGGAAGGAGACTTATGCAGCTGGACCCGGTTGAGAATGCACTCCTCTCTGCAGTCAATCCTTTGCTAAAATCCATTGTAAAGAGGTTTGACATCGAGTGTGGGCAGGATGGAAGCCTGCTCCAAAATTCATTGAAACACTTTCTGGGCCAAGATGTTCAGTTTTGTAGAAGCTGCACTAGTCTGAGCCGCAAGATCGCGGATCCCTTCTACCATCTAGGTAGCAGAATCCTACGAGTGGACAAAGCCTTCATGCGGAACATGTTTCTGGAGCAGGAGTATTGTACGGCTTGGTTGAAAGGATTCGCGTTGATGATGAAGGGGATCAGAAAGTATGGGATAAGGATCCCTTTTACGCCAGCGGCCCCCTTTCAGATCGTCTGGGATTTCACATACCTCTGTAACCTAAGGTGCAAACACTGCTACGCGAACGCGGGAACTCGTTTACCTGAGCTGACCACAGATGAAGCTTACCACGCTTTGGATGTCTTATCTAGAGTCGCTGGTGTCGGGCTGCCCTCTCTCTCCTTCTCCGGCGGAGAACCACTGGTAAGAAAAGATTTCTTCGAAGTTGCAGCCTACGCAAAACGGAGAATCCCCTATATCAGCGTAGCTACCAACGGGACCCTGCTTACAGAGGAGAATGTAGAGAGACTGAAAGACATAGGCATGGACTATGTAGAGATAAGCCTTGACGGAGCAAGCAAAGAGGTCCACGAAGACTTTAGAAGAGTTCCCGGCTGCTTCAAGCAGACGATCAACGGAATAGAAAACTGCATAGACGCCGACCTCGACACATGTATCGCGGCGACAGCTCACCGGGATAATCTGCGAGAGATACCTAAGATGATAGAATTAGCAGAAGAGCTAGGAACCAGATTCATCCACTTCAATTACATACCCACCGGCAGGGCAAAGGAACATATGGAACTCGACCTCACTCCAGAGCAGAGGCTCTCCCTTCTGGAGATGATAGGCAAAAAGGTTGTTCGTCTGTACCTGAAGGCGAAAGAGGAAGAGGAGAAGAAGGGAAGAACCAACGTCAAAAGCGACAGATTCTTCAGCACCTGCCCACAGTTTGCGAGTGTAGTTAAGAGACTCTCAGCAGAGATGGGAGAGGACTTTGCAGTCTCAGCCCACTACGCCGCAAAGAAGGGGGTGGAGAACGTCGCAAACTTTCTAGGCGGCTGCGGAGCCGGAAGGCTCTACATGGCGTTGGAACCCAACGGAGATCTTAAACCCTGCGTCTTCTTCCCAACCAACAGGAAAACCGTTTTAGGCAACATTCTAGAGGATGATTTTGAGAGTCTCTGGGACAATAAATCCCTGTTGTGGGAATTGAGGAGCAGGGAGAATCTGGAGACCTACAGACTAAGCGATGAGACGCTCGGCTGCGGCAGTTGTGAGGAAAAGTACATATGTGGAGGATGTAGAGCCAGATCGTATGGGTACTTCAATGGAAGACTGACCGCTGCAGACATTGGATGTATCCACAACGAAAAGATATGGGAGAACGTGAAAGAGCCCCTTCAGGGTTAGAGTAGGAGGATACTATTGCGCACAGAGAGCCCCTTCTAACCGTCTTCACCCGATAGAATCCGCCGCTCGTACGGCGCCCTTTTCACCATGACATCTTCGACAAAGGCTCTTAGAGGTTCGGCCACACTCCAGGCCTGCGCTATACATCCCCTAGGTTGGTGTGGTGGATCGCCGTCGAAGATCTCGCTTAAGGTTCCGAGCCCCACCCTGTAGAGTTGTTGCTTAAAAAGCGGCTGCAAAAAGTTCTCAAAAGCGAAGGTTCGCCATTTTTGCTTGTGATTCTGGACCCTAAGGAAGGCTGTGGTAAAGGGTCCAATAAGCCAAGGCCAGACGGTTCCGTTGTGATAGGCATCATTCCTCTGATTCCAGTCTCCGACATATTTACCCACGTATCTTGGATCGCCTTGGGATAGGGTTCTGAGCCCGTAGGTGCTCCATAGTCGGTTCTGAACACTTTCTACAACTCTTTGGCCCTTAGGGCTCTCAAGCATTGTAAAATCCAAAGCTGCTGCGATCACCTGGTTGGGCCTCAAAGAGGAATCTTTCTCTTCCCTGTTTATGACGTCAAACAGACAGTCTTTCTGGGGGTTCCAAAATTTATCTATGAAGCTCTCTCTAACTCTCTTCGCTAGGCCAGAATACCTTTTCATATTTCCCTCCAGGCCGAAGTGGGCTGCTAGAAGCTCCATAGTCTTTAGGGCGTTATACCATAGAGCCTGAATCTCCACGGCCTCTCCCTCTCTGGGGGTCACATATCTGTGGTCTGCTATGGCATCCATCCAGGTCAACTGTGGGCCGTGGGCAATCAAGCCATCCTCCTCCATATGTATGTGATATAGGGTTCCCTGCACATGATGCTCAATAATGGACTTTAGCGTATCCCATAATTCTCGTCGAACAAAATCGAAGCCTCCCGTATACTTGAGGTACTGGAGCACAGCGTTGATGTACCATAAGGTGGCGTCCACGGTGTTGTATTCCGGCTCATCTCCAGTGCGGTCTGGAAATCGATTCGGGATTAGACCTTCGCGACAGTAAAGCTTGAAGGTGAGTAGAATCTGCTCAGCCTCCTTGAATCTGCCTGTAACCAGCGTTAAACCAGGAAGAGAGATCAGCGAATCGCGTCCCCAATCCTCGAACCAGTGATAACCCGCTATCACCGACTTTTTGCCAGTTGACCTTCTGTTTACGATGAAGGAGTCAGCTGACAAAAGGAGCCACTTTAGCCATTCATTGATTGCGATATCTCTGTGAGACTCTCGAAACCTTTTCAGCAGATCTCTTTGCCGATTCAATTCTCTATTGTAAAGCGCGTCGATCTCTTCAAATCTTCTGGGGAACGTTGAAAGAATATTCTGAACCTCCATCTCATCTCTGCCTCCCCCCGTGAGAAGAAAGGTTCTCTTCCCCTCTTCAGAGGCGACTTCCAGCTCAAAATGGCCGGGGTTGAAGTTATCATCTAAAGAACTTTCTGCTCGTGAACCGTCAACCCTCAAGAACACATCTTCTCTCCAGCCCCCCTCATTGGGTATGTAATGTCCATCACTTGAGAACAGAGTGAGGGTGGAAAGCTGAATTGACGGCTGGATGGTCACTTTGTGTTTCGATGGCTTCTGCACAAACCTCCATTCCACCTCATCCTTATCTGTTACTGAGTGGAAATGCCTGGAGTTGACAAAAGGTGAAATCCGGATAACGATATCATCCTCTTTCGGATTGGAAACCTGATAGATTACTATGGTAGCGTTTTTTCCTCGTGGCATGAATATTGTTTTCTGGAGATGAACCTGCTCCACAGAATAATTAAGGGTTGGGAAGGGGTTCAAGATGAAGCTTGATGCACACCGATAACCCTTCGGTTCAATCTTGTCTCTGAACTCGCTCGATCCTAGAGGATATATCTTGTTCCCAATCTCAATCTCTTCATCGAGTCTGGTGAGAAGTACCCTCCGGTCGGTGGGGGGATTGAAAGCGGCTACTAGGAGGCCATGATATTTGCGCGTGTTGATGCCTAACACTGTGGATGAGGCGTAGCCGCCGATTCCATTGGTTATTATCCATTCTCTCTGGATCGCTGCATCCAACTCCGAGAGAGTCTCTCCATCAATCTGGATCTTGGGTAGGCTGACGTTCATTCTGGTAATCAACCCTACTATGGAGTTCCGTCTTATATGTGAACCTCAGACAGTCAAGGACTAGAATTGGGTTAGGACGGTTTGGCGCCGACCCTTTCTTATAGATAGAATTAAAAGATGGCGTTTATCATTCTAGAGAGTAGGTACAACTTGATCATCCATAACGAGTCGTTCTGAAGGAGTTCTCGTCAGTTGACGGAGCCAGAGAGGATCGAGTATAAGGCAGTCTCTGTTCGAGAAGTGCTAACGGAGATGAAGGACCTATCAGAGATTATGATAGATTTAGCATACTCTGCAGCCCTCTTCCACAGTCGTGATCTGGCGGAAGAAGTCTTAGAGCTGGAGAAACGCGTAGATTATCTGGCATATGTACTGGACATGAATGCTATGCTTGCGGCTAGAGACGCTGAAGATGCCGAGTCGCTTATAGCAGTAACCAAAGTTGCTACTGCCACTGACAAGATTTCAGATGCAGCGGCGGATATCGCAACAATTGTACTTCAAGAGATTGGAGTTCATCCTATAGTTCGAGAAGTCTTCCGTGAGGCTGAGGAGCATTTAGCACGAGCCGAAGTCAGACGCGGCTCGACCTTTGCGAATAAGAAGTTGGGAGAATTGGATCTGGCGGCTGAGATCGGGGTTGACGTGATTGCTATCCGACGTGGAAGAGCCTGGATCATTGACCCTGACAAAGAAGAGGAGATCAGGGAGGGAGACATTCTCTTTACCAGAGGAGCGCCTCGTGGCGTGGAAGAATTGAAGAAACTCGCCGCGGAACCAGCTGCAAACTATGCCAAAAAACCTCTTAATCCCATCCGAGTCAAGAAGCCCTTCGAGCGAATTGCGAGGAGACTCACATCTTTGAAGAACACATCCGAACTTATGGTGTATCTCTCATACTCTTCCCTACTGCTCAACAGCCGAGAGCTGGCCGAGGAGGTGCAATCACTTGAAGAGCATGTAGATGAATCTCACACAGAATTTGAACACCTTGTTCTATCTAGCGGCTTTAAGCCAGAGGAATCTAAGAATTTTCTAGGTCTGATACGGTTGGCGATAGTCACTGAGGAGATCGCTGACGCCGCAGCGGAGATTGCTGATGTAGTTCTGAGAGTCTCTGAACCCCATCCCATCTTGAAGCGGGTTATAGAAGAGGCTGAAGAGACCGTGGCCCGGATACGGGTTTCGCCAGATTCGTCGCTGGTGGGGAAGACGCTACGTGAGGCCCAGATTCCAGAAGAGACGGGACTCTGGGTGTTAGTGATTCGGCGAGGCAAGAACTGGTTGCGCCCTCGCCCCTACACGGTGATCAAAACAGGGGATGTGTTGATCTCATCGGGTTATGCCGAAGGGCTAGAAGACCTGACACGGTTAGCATCTGTCTCAAATGAGCCAGAATGATGGAGACTGTAGATTACTCGATCATGAGCAATGCTATAAGAAGAGCAACTGTAGTTATACTGTCTGCCACCGAACTTTCGATTGGAATTACGAAGTTGTCAGGATCCCAGCCCTTCTTATAGGTAGATATGGTCACGATGTAAGAGATGACTACCATAACGGGAATGGCTAAGGCGTTCGTAATCAAGAGCCTCGTAATCATCACCTCAAAACTATTGACAGCGGCGACCCCATAGATAACGAATGATATTATCGAATAGGAAGTGAACATTAAGAGTGAAGCTATCCAAGCGCTGCCGATCTCTCTTTTATGATACTTGATCGAGGGAAAAGATGGCTCGATAGATCCTAAGGCCAGTTTGGTAGTTGCAGTTGATCCTACGATAGAGCCCATGGATCCTACAGAACTGATCAACGCGGGATAGATGACGTATATCTGCGGACTAGCGCCTACGATGTCCCTTATTTGGCCAAGGAGAGAACCAGTAATGTTGACTATCAATACGACGAATACAAGGGTGAAGAGAAACTCTCTGATCGTTTTGATGAATTCTGTTTCTGCACTATTCTTGACTAGCATGTAGAGTACGAGAGATAGAAAGACGAGATCTAACATTCCAATCAGAAAAAATCCTAGTGATGTAGATGAAAAGAATATGCTAAGACACAGAACGTAGCAGGCTGTAACCAGAATGTCGGCTACTGGCGACATCACCGGATATCCAATCAGGTCAGGATCCAAACCACGCTTAAAAGAGAAGACGGAAACCAACATAGTTACCGGAGAGACGAATACCAAGGATAGCCCCATTGTGGCGATGACCACGGCCAAAATACTTACCAAGTCTGCTATGGCTGCTCCCCATAAGAATAGACCAAAGAGCCATGTTGTCAAGCTTATGCCCAAGCCACTGACAAAGGTCAAGGTGATAACAGACTGTTGAAGCAAGTAGAAGTATCTAGTATTCTTGCTGTATCTGGGTTCTACCATTCCCAAGTGCAGACCTGTTCCTAGTCGTCCGCTGAGTAGGCCACCTATCGCCCCTCTCACACTGAGTATTCCGGGAAAGAGAATAAAGGTCCATGGGGCAAGAGAAAACACGTCAAAGAATGAAGCCATTAGGATGCCAGTCAGTATGCCTCCTAGACTGAAAGAGAGCGAAAGCAGAGACTGACCAAGGCTGGTAGCAAACTCCCTTACTGGGATGTCTGCTGTAACGATCTCTTTCATCGGAACCATCCTCATCCATCTGGTATTGCCTCCACTCTTTGGGTGCTATGCTGTCCGTGTCTGCTAGGAGCACTTGAATCACAATGTTGGTTCTTTGTCCCCTTCTGGAACCAGTCTGCTCCGTTGAAGCTGACACCGCGTTCGTATGCTCCTTAGCTCCAGAGGAAGCACATTTCTTTCTTAAAGGCTTTTGTGTTTTCCATTGGCGTCGTCTAAGCGTGTGGTGGATCTGTGATGGTGGATCAGAGACGGTTAGTGGATCAACTTAGCGACGTTTTTTCCCTTTTCGACGTTAAGAAAGTTGGCAACCGGTTGACATTTAGTCCTCAACAATAGGGCATGGGGAATCTTCAACTCCAGCTCTGTCAAGGTCTCTACATACCCCATTCCCTTGGCCACCACTAGACCCACTGAATCATAAGTATTCATAAAGGTTGGAGAGCACTCTTCAGGTATCAGCCCCACGGCATCGGCTCCTGTTGTGATTACATCATCTGCGAGTTCATCTATGCCCACGCTTCTAGCATCTTGGAGTGTGGCGTCGTTGATTATTGGTCCTCCTTTGACTGCCACTGTGACCTGTGCTCCAAGCTGCTTCAACTCTTGGACCAACAGCTTGTCAAAGGCTATCTCTCCAACGTTGTCCGTGAGATAGAGAACTCTCTCTGCTCCTTTGGCATAATCAAAGATGTGATCTAAATCATCGATGGCCAATTCTTCTTCCGCTCTCTTCACCAGCTCTTCGATGTCCTGATATCTGAACTCGTGGCCTGGAATGTCAGGTTCCATGACATTAGCCACCATGGAGCATAAGCAGGCCTTTCTGAATCTGGACTCCGGAGCGTTCTCCTTCCAGATCAATTCTTCTGCTGACGGGAGAACCCTTAAAGCCTCTTGGTTGCTCTTACGCTTCATCTCCGAATAGGGATCCGGATTACCTGTCATCCTCTTTATCAGTCGATCCCTTTCGGTGCCCAGATATGCAGGAACCGTAGTGGATTTGAATTCCCTTGCCAACAACTGGAACAAGGCCGATATGACTTCAAACTGAAGCGAAGAATCTTTGGTGGCCTCTTTGACCTCCAGTAGACCTCGATGAAGGATACACTCGGCACATTCGACTTCTACCTTCAACTCTTGTCCCTTCATGCCTCAGCGGCTGCTTGGGCAAAATCAACCAATACCTTGTAGGGATCCTTGGCCTTCACTACCGCACTGGCGACCAGAATACCCTCCGTTCCAAGCTTCAAGGCCGCCCTTACATCCTCTCCTTGGCTTATGCCTGCTCCACACAGAACGGTTATCTGAGGATTAACCTCCTTCACCCGGTCAACGGTTCCTGAAACCACTTCAGGCTTGGCTTTGGAGACTGGAATTCCCGTTCCAATCAGTTCAGGTGGCTCCACCGCTAGCATATCTGGGGTGAGCGCAGCCACCGCGGCGCTGACCTCTGGGTTATTGGCGCAGACCACAGAGACTAAATCCGTCTCTCGGGCTCTTCTGATCGTTTTGTCGATATGAACTAGTTTGAGTTGTCTTTCTGAGTGGTTGATCAATGTTCCTATGGCACCAGCGCTCTTCACGGACTCAGCTAATATATGGCCTGTGAAGCTTCCAGCGGGGATGGGATCTATGTGCTGGGCGAATACTGGGATATCTACCAGGTCAGCTATGGTCGTTAGATTGGTCGCTTGGGGAGATAAGCCGATGCTAACATCGGTTTCTTGACCCACCTTCTCAGCGGTCTTAGCCAGCTCCAAGCCTTTCTCGCCAGTAGCTTGATGATAGGTTTTGAAATTTATGATGATTAAGGGAGTCCGCAACCTTGACAAATATATCACCGGTTATAGCCTATTGTAGTTGATTAAAATAGTTTTGGAAGTCAAGCACTGATTATTCCGTAGGGTGTGACGGCGGATCTATGACAGGAAGCGGTTGCTACCTGCTTGTGGAGAATTTGGGGAGGCGGTGATTCCTAGCTCACCGTTTTTTCCCTGAAACAGGCACGTAATAGTATTCCCCGATCTTTTTCTGGTGCCTGTCTAGTTTGGAGCCTTCCTTGTTCACTCTGGGTCTCTTGGTGACTGGGTCTCTCCTGAAGGTTATTCCCATATCCTTGAGGAAGGTGTTCATCCCTCTACGCAGGTCGGTGGGTGGATTTGCTACCCCATAGATTCCCGGTTCTCCTGTGAATATCATGAGACGATCGGCGATGAAGTCCTGAGCCACCACATCGTGCTCCACAACGAAGGAGGTGACGTTCCGACTCTCTACCACCCGCCTTATTGTGCGAGCCATAGATAGGCGTTCCTCCACATCCAGGTAGGCACTCGGCTCGTCTAGAAGATAAAGCTGGGCCCTTCTGGATAGGCAGGCGCCGATGGCCACCCTCTGAAGTTCACCGCCACTGAGATCCGTCACATCGCTGTCCAGGACGGGCTGCAGATTCAGCGGCTGTAGAATCTCACTTTTGTACCAGCTGGTGGCGAAATCTTCTCTTGCGATGTCTTTCAACAGGTCTCCGCCTGTCCCCTCATACTCTGCTGATATATATTGAGGCTTGTAACTGACGGCCAACTCGGATCGCATCGCCTGTCCTCCATCAGGTGTCTCAATGCCCGCCAGTAATCTCACGAAGGTGGTCTTCCCAATCCCATTAGGCCCCAATATGCCGATAACCTCGCCCTGCATGGCATCTCCTGGCGCCACCGAAAGGTCGAATTCTGCAAAGGATTTCTTCATCCCATCCCATCTCAACAAGGTTTCGCCTGCCTGAGGTCTGCCCGTAGGAGGCTTAACGTGGAAGGTGATGGGTGCCTCTCTAAACCGCATGTTCTCCTCCGGGATGAAGCCTTGCAGATAGATGTTGATTCCCACTCTCACACCTTTAACATGGGATATAATGCCATAGACCCCTGGGCTCCCATAGAAGACGCAGATCTTGTCGGACAGATAGTCCAAGATTGCCAGGTCGTGCTCCGCCACCAGTACCGTCTTCTGGTCTTCCTTCAAGCTGCGTATGACCCTGGCTGCCTGTAGCCGCTGCTTGACATCTAGGTAGCTGGAGGGTTCATCGAAGAGGTAGACATCTGCATCATGGCATATGGTGGCAGCAATAGAGACTCTCTGTAGCTCCCCTCCGCTCAGAACCTCCAGAGGTCTATCCCAGATGTTTTGGAGCTGAAGCTGTTCTTTGAGAAGATTCAACCTGTCTCGCTCGTCCACCTCTTCCAGAAGCTCTCCTACCTGGCCTGAGACGGCACGTGGGATCTGATCCACGTACTGAGGCTTATGTACTACTTGGAGTTCATCCTGGCTTAATCTCTGAAAGTACTCTTGAAGGATCGATCCTCGGAAGTGCTGGATTATCTGTTGCCAATCAGGAAGATCCTCATAATCTCCAAGATTTAACTTGGTCTTTCCGGAAAGAATGTTCAATGCGGTGGTTTTTCCAATGCCATTTTGACCCAACAGCCCTAGTACTACGCTAGATTCAGGTATAGGCAGACGGAAGAGTTTGAAGGCGTTTGGGCCAAACCGGTGACTACACTCCTCTTCAAGCTCATCTGGCAGGTTTATTATTGACAAGGCGTTGAAGGGACATTTCTTCACGCAGATGCCGCACCCTACACAGAGAGACTCAACTACCAGCGGTTTATCATCTTCAAACCTGATGGCCTCTACATTGCTTCTTACCTTGGGACAGAAGCGGTAACATGCCCTATCGCAACGCTGGGGTCGGCATCGATCCTGATCAAGAACAGCTACTCGAACCATAGACCTTCAATTCACTTTTCATTTTTAAGAAGGAAAAAGGCGAATAATAAACTTGAGTCCTGGAACGATCACAATCAGTGGCAGAAAGAAGCGGGTGGAAATAAGGTGTTTAAAGAATGGACTACCACTCTTCTTCTTCCCATTCTTCCTCTTCCCACTCCTCTTCCTCCCAGTCCTCCTCTTCTTCCTCCATACTCTCACCTCCTTAGCTGCTTATCCTCTTTTACCAAATCTACCCAGAACAACTCAACTATTTCTTAAAGATTTCGCTGTTTCTATAGGGTGGAGCTGAGCTGAACTGGAACAAACTTTTTCAAGTGGCTTCCTTCACGATCTCTGCCTTCAGAGCGGCTCTCGGCTCCTGCAGCCTATCAGTCATGTAGGCCCAGCAGATATTCGGAGAATTATGAGCTGCCCCCATCCCCCCTTCCCGATCAATGATGATCAAGCCCATAGAGCCTCCCTGCATTCTCCTATTCACCAGCCTCAGTGAGGTGTTAGCTGCCGCTTGAGCAGTTTTTCCCCGCCGAATAAGATCGCATGCAGTCTTGGCCAAGACCAGCTTGATAGCTATCTCCCCTATTCCTGTTGTGGAGCAGGCGCCTGCTTCGTTGTCTGCGTAGGTGCCGCAACCTATGAGAGGAGAATCTCCAATTCTACCTGGAAGCTTCAGGGAGAAACCACCGGTGGATGTTGCAGCGGCCACATTTTGGTCCTTGTCTAAGGCTACTGCGCCCACGGTTCCTAGATCGAAATGCTGAGGGTAAGATCTGAGGAGTTGGTGTAGTTTAGGTAGATAACCTAGCTCTCCACGCATCAACTTCTCCTTCAACTCTTGATGATATCGAGCCCTCAACTCCGTCAAGGGATCTGCTCTCTCCAGGCCGAAGAGCTCAGCGAGTTCCTCGGCGCCCTCTCCGGTAAGAAACACGTGGTCGGTCTCCTCCATCACTAGTCTTGCCAAGTGAATGGGATTCTTGATATTCTTTAGAAGCCCCACCGCTCCTGCATTGAGAGTCTCTCCATCCATTATAGATGCCTCCATCTCTATACGTCCGTCGATCGTCAGGGTGGAGCCTTGGCCAGCGTTGAAGACTGCATTGTTCTCCATCTCCAATACTGCCGACTCCACCGCGTCGACAGCGCTTCCTCCCGCTCTCAAAAGATTGTATCCGGATCTTGCAGCTTGCTTTACACCCGAGAGTCCTGAGCTCCTTCTTTCTCTCCGCCAAGTTCCAGCGCCACCATGAACCATCATCACAGGTTTCTGCACCCTTCTCACCACTTACAGTCCAAGCAGGAGAATTAGATTCCCAAGTTATGGATTTAAAGCCTGTGTAGAATGGTATTAATATCCATGTCCTCCACTCATCTGTGGATGAAGATGCGTTTCCTAGCTGCAACTGAAGAGAATATCCGGGTGGCCTCCCAAGTAGTAAGGAGGGGAGGCGTAGTGGTATATCCCACGGATACGGTTTATGGATTAGGGTGCAACTCTTTCAACCTGGATGCTGTAAAGCGAGTCATAAGAGTGAAGGGTGAAAGAGAGAAACCGTTGCCCATTCTAGCCTCTTCTATGACTGATGTTGAAAAGATAGCAGATATCTCGGATCTGGCTCGAAGGCTAGCAGCAGAATTCTGGCCTGGCCCCCTGACCATCATAGTGCCCAAGTTGCCAAGCCTCTCAGATATCGTTACACATGGTTTGGACTCCGTAGGTGTGAGGATGCCGGACCATGAGGTGGCGATACAACTGATCCGGCTCTCAGAGGGCCTTCTGGTAGGGACCAGCGCCAACAAGACAGGGCATAACCCAGCCTGCACCGCCCAAGAAGCATGGGAGCAGCTAGGAGAGGAGACAGATGTAGTTCTCGATGGGGGACCAGCACCACTTAAGAGACCATCCACGGTAATAGACTTGAGAGAAGAGAGACTGAGAATCCTGCGAGAAGGACCCTTAGCCCAGAAGACGATCTTGAAGGCTATCTCCTAGCCAGATGGGTTTTTAGACCCTTACAGCAATCACTCGGAGGAAAAGACTGTTGTTGGAAGATTTTAACCTGCTTGCCACCACCTACCGGGGAGCAGAGGAGGATCTATGCTCCGAGATCTGGTACCTACTGAGGGAGATGGGTGACGAAACGATTGAGGTGGAAAAGACAGAGATAACGGGACTGATAACCTCCAAGACAGCTCTCAAACCAGTCACCGTCATCAGAAAGCTTCGAAGCCTACTGGAGGAGCGTCCCTGGGAATTCCGTTATACACTGAGGCTCATCCCCATTCAGACTGTGGTGCCCACCGCTCTGAGAGAGATTCGAAGAGCAAGCACCAGACTGGCTTCCAAGATAAAGAAAAATGAGGCCTTTCGGGTGACAGTTGAGAAGAGATTCACAGATCTCTCCTCAAGAGAGATAATTGAGGCAGCGGCCTCAAACCTGCAACAGGATGTGGATCTAGAGGAACCCGATAAGATACTCGTAGTGGAAGTGGTGGGAAGGCTAACCGGATTATCAGTCATAGAACCTGGAGACATCCTGTCTGTGGTGAAAGAGAGATCCAGTTAACGCCGAGTGGCTAGGAGGGCCACATGCTCAATTACCAGATCGACCAAGGCCTGCTTCTCGAGCCCCTTTCGTCTCAATTTGGACTCCAACTCCAGATCAGAGATATGGAAAAGCCTTCTGATCTCCTCTATCTTCTCATCTGTTAATTCCAGAACTCTATCATCTCGATCTCCAGAGACCAGTTTGGAGACCCTCTCCAGAGTGGAGCTGGCTTCCTTCTGGGTCTCCGCTACCACCAGAACTGCTATCTGTGAAGAGTCTGACTTTATGCCCAGTAGCTCTATGGCCTTGTCTATTTGGCGTTGGGCAGAGGCGTACAGTAGGGTCTCCATGGCTAAGCTGTTGGAGATGTTCAGGCTATCTTCAAAGACCCTTAGGCTGTTCAAGGTCGCGAAGTAGAGATGCTCCCAGCTTGCTATCCGGTGAGCGTCAAAGATCTGAACCTCCACCTCCCCAGTTTCTTTTCGAATCCGGTTGAAGAACCGATCAACATCTCTGATTTTAGGGTTCCTGAAGCCTGCGATGGCCACATACTTCTCAAACTCTTCCAGCTTCTGGATCAAGTCTATCCCTCTAAGATCTCTTGGACAAAGCGCTCCACCAGTTCAGGGTCCAGCCCAGATCTGACCAGTTTCTCCTTGGCTTGCCTTATTGGTTTTTCCTCACTCTGGTAGCGTTGAAGGATATTTCTGACGGTCTCCTTCCTCTCCCAGGGAAAGACGACCCATGAGCTGGTCTCTCTCTGGTAATAGTGGGGGACTACGATGCTCCACGGCTTATAATAGATGGTGGCGATCTTGACTTCTGCCGCCCCCTTCTGCCTCAAATGGGCGTCCACCAGGCTGAGACTCTTCCCAGTATCGGCCACATCGTCCACCACCAGCACTTTTTTATCCTCTACAGAAGCTGACACCGGCTGGGTTATCACCGGCTCACCCTCACTCTGCGCTACTCCCACGTAGAATTCTGCCTTGACATTAGCGATCTGAGGGGTCTCCAGAAGATCGGACATCACCCGGGCTGGTGGCCAACCGCCGCGTGAGACCCCCACAATCAGGTGCGGTTCAAAACTGTCCTCCCTAATCTTCTCAGCCAGGTTTAGAAGGAATCCGTAAATTTGGTCCCAACTAGGGATTACCAGCTCAGGTTCGGTGTTCAAGACCTCTTCCTCGGAAAGGCTAATAGATTAGTTTGGTGACCCTAATTAATCATTTAGAAAATAACTTAAACTTTCTGATATCCATAGGTGTTGGCGCAAAAGGGAGGACGTGGAATGAGAGAGATTATTGAGTGCGTGCCCAATTTCAGCACCTCTGACCCAGAGGTTGTGCAGGTAATCTTAAAGGAGATAGAGGGAACTGAGGATGCCTACCTGCTGGATCATACCTACGATGACTACTACAATAGGCTGGTAGTGACTTTCGTGGGAGACCAGGACTCAATTGTTTCAGGGGCCCTGAGAGCATCCAAGAAAGGCATCAGACTAATAGATATGACTGGGCACCAAGGTCAGCATCCTCGCATGGGGGCAGTAGATGTAGTACCCTTTGTACCCCTTAGAGATGTGGAGCTGGAGGATTGCATCCGGGTGTCAAAGGAGTTTGGGAGGAGGCTGGCGGAGGAGTGTGATGTTCCGGTCTACCTGTATGCGGAGGCTGCCACCAGTGCAGAGAGGCGCGATCTGGATTGGATTAGGAAAGGGGAATACGAAGAGCTTGCACATATGATGCGGAGGCCCGGAAGAGAACCCGACTTCGGCCCGGCCTCTCCGCATCCCACTGCTGGCGCAACCGTGACTGGTGCCCGGCAGATCATGGTAGGTTTCAACGTGAACCTAGGAACCTCGGATCTAAGAGTAGCTAAGAAGATAGCTCGGGCACTACATGCCAAGAAGGGAGGACTGGCCTTTGTGAAGGCCATGGCCGCCGAGATACCTGAGAGAGGGATGACTCAGATAGGGATGAGCATTACAGACTTCAAGAAGACGCCTATCCACCGAGTTCTTGAATTACTCAAGGTTGAGGCCCAGAGATACAACGTTCCCATAGTAGGCTCCGAGTTCTGTGGATTAACCCCTTTGAGGGCACTGGTGGACGTAGCTCACCATTATCTGAGGGTGGACAACCTAACTGAAGATAGAGTGATCGAGATAGCAGTACAGCATGCAATGGAGAACGGATGAAGAAAGTGACCAAAGAAGAAGTAGATCTGCTGGTTGAGAACGCAAACCAACTTCTCACACTCCAAGGAGGAACAGAGAGACCGCTTCTAGCCAAGGGGATGAGAGACCTAACCATCATCAGAGACGGCAGCCTAGCAGTTAAGAATGGGCGGTTAGTGGCTGTAGGAGATACTAAGAACCTTAGAGACAAGTTCAAGAGCCAAATGGTGCTAGATGCTAGCAAGAAGGTTGTTTTGCCCGGCTTTGTGGACCCTCACACCCATCTAGCCTTTGCGGGTTCCCGGGAGGAAGAGTTTGAGATGAGGATAGAAGGATCCTCCTATATGGAAATCCTTCGAGAGGGAGCAGGGATCTTGAAGACCGTGCGAGAAACCCGAAGAATGGGCCTGGAAAGGCTGGTGGAAGGCTGCATCCAAACCTTGGATGTTATGCTGAGGCATGGAACCACTACGGTGGAGGCCAAGAGCGGCTATGGACTAACAACACAGGATGAAATGAAGTGTCTAGAAGCCCTGAACCTCGCAAACCAGAAGCATCCCAATGAGATTGTGCCTACCTTCCTTGGGGCACACGCCATCCCCACGGAATATGAAGATGACCCGGAGGATTACGTAGAGCTGATAACCGATGAGATGATTCCCACCGTGGCCTCTCGTAAGTTGGCGGAGTTCTGCGATGTATTCTGCGAAGAAGGAGTATTCAGCATCGAACAGTCGAGAAGAATACTCCAGGAGGGGACAAGGTACGGCTTAGGGCCCAAAATTCATGCAGATGAGATGACTCCTATGGGAGGCTCCGAGCTGGCTGCAGAGATGAAAGCCGTTTCAGCGGAACATCTACTATTCTCCTCCCACCGAGGCTTAAGAGCCTTGGCGAAGCAGAGCGTAGTTGCTGTTCTACTGCCCGCAGCAGCCTTCAACCTTATGACTGGTCAGTATGCCGATGCTAGAAAGATGATTGAATGGGGGGTGCCCGTGGCTCTGGGAACGGACTACAATCCGAGCTGTTGGGTGGAGAGTCAACAGATGATAATCGCCTTGGCTTGCCGCCAGATGAAGATGACCCCCGCGGAAACCATAGCTGCCACAACGATAAATGCTGCCCATGCCATAAATAGGGCCCATGAGACTGGAAGTCTGGAACCAGGAAAAAAGGCAGACCTCCTAGTCTTGAACATTCCGAACTACAGGTTCTTGGGCTACCGTTTTGGGGTGAATCTGGTCGACAAGGTGATAAAGGACGGAGATCTGGTTGTGGATGGAGGAAGAATACTCTCTTGAGCTTGGACTTACCATTAGACTGTATTGTTTTCTCAGGTCTGAGTGCCTGAGAAAAGCTTCAGTAAACGTGTAGGAGCCCTCCTCTGCCAAAAATTTATACTCTGCCTCCTTTACCTACCGCTTTGGCGAAGCATCTTGTCAAGCAAGGGAGGATCAGAAGGATGTATCACTGGCTCACAGTTGCATTGTAGAAATTGGCAGATTGAGGGTGTCCTCCGCATGCTCCATAATGTGGTTGACCCTGAGGTTGCAAAGGACGCTAGGAACTTGGTGGTTTATGGTGGCACTGGAAAGGCAGCCCGAGACTGGGATTGCTTCCATGCCATCGATGAGACGCTGAGAGAATTGGAAGCTAATCAAACCCTTCTTGTACAGAGCGGGAAGCCTGTGGGGGTCTTCAAGACGCATAAGTGGACTCCCCGAGTTCTGATAGTGAACAGCATGTTGGTGCCCAAATGGGCGACTTGGGACTACTTTTACGAGCTTGAGCAGAAGGGCCTCATCATGTTTGGACAGATGACAGCCGGTTCTTGGGCTTACATTGGAACTCAGGGTATCCTGCAGGGAACCTATGAAACACTGGCATCAGTGGCCAAGGAGGAGTTTGGGGGATCCCTGCGGGGGCGACTGGTGCTGACCGCAGGCTTGGGCGAGATGGGGGGAGCACAGCCGCTGGCAGTGGCTATGAATGGGGGCGTAGCCTTGGTGGTTGAGATTAGTGAGCAAGCCATCCAACGTCGATTGAGGCATGGCTTTCTTGAAACTTGGACCGATGACCTTGAGGAGGCTATCCAGATGGCGACCCAAGCCAGAGAGGAGGGGATTCCCAGAAGCATCGGACTGCTGGGTAACGCGGCTGAGATACATCCAGAACTTGTTAAGAGGGAGATTATCCCTGATGTTCTGACCGATCAGACAGCGGCCCATGACCCGCTCCACGGATACTATCCAGCCGGACTGTCTATGGAGGAGGCCGATGAACTTCGAGAGAATGACTCGGAGAAGTATCTGAGGAGAGCTAGGAGGAGCATTCATGCCCAGGTTAAGGCCATGGTCCAGATGATGAAGAAAGGGGCAGTGACCTTTGAATATGGCAACAACATTAGGCAGGAGGCTCACAACGACGGGTTTGAAGAGGCCTTCGCCTTCCCAGGCTTCGTAAAAAAGTACATAAGACCTATGTTCTGTGAAGGAAGGGGACCCTTCAGATGGACCTCTCTTGTGGGCGACCCAGAAGACATCTACACCCTAGATGAGGTGATCCTAGAAGAGTTCTCCTACAACCAGGGACTCTGTCGCTGGATAGAGAAGGCCCAAGAGCAGGTTCAGTTCCAGGGTTTACCCGCTAGGGTCTGTTGGCTGGGATTTGGAGAACGGGCCAGATTCGGGAAGATTATGAACCAGATGGTCCGTGAAGGAGAACTGTCTGGGCCTATATGGATTGGGAGAGACCATCTGGATGGTGGAAGTGTGGCGTCGCCAAATAGGGAGACTGAGGGGATGAAGGATGGAAGCGACGCCATAGCGGACTGGCCCATACTGAACGCTCTCCTCAACGCTGTAGCGGGAGCCACTTGGGTCTCTGTACATCATGGCGGTGGGGTGGGGATAGGATACAGCATACACGCCGGAATGTGTCTAGTGGCCGACGGTAAAAGAGAAACGGAGAAGAGACTGGTTCAGGTCTTGACCACGGATCCAGGGACAGCAATCATGAGACATGCCGACGCAGGCTATGAACAAGCCCAGAGAGTAGCCAAGGAGAAGGGAATTCATCTCCCCATGCTCCAGAAGGGTACATAGGCCACACCCCTACCGGTCCTACGCTACTAGATGGGAGATTTCTCCGCCATTCTTTTTAATCCCCGCGGCTTAGATCTGACGGATGTTGAGGTAGGAAAACTTGAGAAGAGTTCTGGTGGATGGCGAACACCTGACTATCGAAGATATAGTGGCGGTCGCGCGTTATGACCGTGAGGTTGAGATTCAGCAGAGTGTTGAGGAGAAGGTGAAGAGATCCAGACGAGTTCTTGAAGAGTTCTTGAAGAAGAAAGATGTGGTCTATGGGGTGACAACTGGCTTCGGAGCCTTTGGCAACCTGATTATCCCCCCTCAACGCATCAAGGAGTTGCAGACAAACCTTATCAGGAGTCATTCTACGGGTGTTGGCGATCCGCTGGGTAAGGAGGCGACACGTGCCTTGATGCTACTGCGGGCCAACACTTTGGCAAAGGGTAACTCTGGGATTCGACTGGAGACCTTGGAGACCCTGGTTCAGATGATTAACAAAGGGGTGCACCCGTTAATCCCTGAGAAGGGCTCCGTGGGCGCCAGCGGTGACCTAGCTCCCTTATCTCACATGACGCTGGTGATGATCGGGGAGGGGGCGGCGGAGTACCGAGGAGAAAAGATGACCGGTAAGGACGCCCTAGAAAAAGCAGGAATCCCCCCAGTTGAACTGCACTCCAAAGAGGGGCTGGCCCTGAATAATGGCACACAGACAATGACCGCGATTGGAGCGCTCACAGTATACGATGCCGAAAGGCTGATTAAGACCGCTGAAATCGCCGCCTCGCTAAGTCTCGAGGCTCTGAAGGGAATATATGACGCCTTTGATGAAAGGATACAGTTGGTGAGGCCGCATCCAGGCCAGATCCAGACCGCCCAGAACATAAGGCGAATTACTAAGGGTAGCCAGATGATAAAGTGGAGTGGACAGGCTCTTGAGGAGGTGGAGGAGTCTGAGAGTAGGCCTCCTCAAGATCCCTATAGCTTGAGGTGCATTCCCCAAGTCCTAGGAGCCACCAGAGATGCCGCTTCGTATGCACGAGGGGTGGTGGAGAGGGAGATCAATTCGGTGACCGATAACCCTCTGATCTTCGTTAATGACGAAGAGTGTCTATCCGGCGGGAACTTCCATGGACAGCCAGTCTCAATTGCCATGGATCTGCTGGGAATAGCTCTGGCCACGATTGGTAACATGTCAGAGAGGAGGGTTGCCAGACTGATCGACGAAAACTTGAACCAGGGACTACCGCCCTTCTTGATTGCAGGAGGGATTGAGAGAGGTATACATAGCGGTTTCATGTCTGTTCAGTACACAGCGGCTGCCCTCGCCTCCGAGAACAAGTCGTTGGCTCACCCAGCCAGCGTGGATTCGATCCCTACTTCAGCGAATTTTGAGGATTTTGTGAGCATGGGATCTATCGCGGCCAGGAAGGCTGCGGAGATTCTCGGGAATGTGGAATACATTGTGGCCATTGAGCTGTTGTGTGCTGCCCAAGGAGCAGAGTTTCGGGGTGCTAAGAGACTGGGACAAGGAACTAAAGTTGCCTATTCGCTGATAAGAGAACAGGTTCCTATACTGCGCGAGGACCGAGTACTATCTAAGGATATAGAAGCGATTGTGAACCTGATCAGGACTGGAGAGTTAGTGGAGGCTGTGGAAGACGCAGTCACCAGCCAAAGGAATTAAAGAATAGGAAGAGTTCTACGCCGTTTCCTGCAGTGCTCTCAACCGCTTCACTATGTTAGGGTGTGAAGAGAATAGTTCTGCCACTCTGTCGAAAGTGGTGACTTCTCTGCTGACGACTTCCTGGACAAGCTTTTGATCTGCTGAGTAGGCGCTGGCATGCGCCAATGAAACGGTGTCCGACTCTGCACGATCTGGATCCGCTATGAAGAGGGCCTTGAAGGAGTTGACGCTGCCTGTATCTCGGTGTCTTCTCTTGATTCTTCCAGTGGACTCCACTATCTTTGCTAAGCCTTCGGAAAGCTTGCGAGGCCCTTCATCAATTATGGTGGCGCTGTGACGGTCAGCGTAGTATTCCCGTAGCCTACTCAGATGGAGAGTGAATAGAGTGAGTATCCAATACAGTAGGATGCTTGCCAATCCTATCATTGCCGCTCCTCCCCCTCTCTCACTTCTTCTGCCATATCCTGCAGATAGCAGCATGGAATAGCCTATGTAATAGAACAAGGCTGGCAGGATGGAGACGAACATCATCACTTGGACATCTCTGTGTTTCAGGTGCCCCAGCTCATGACCGATCACTGCTTCAATCTCTTCGTCTTCTAGCGTCTCACGGAGTTTGGTGGTGACAGCCACCCTCTTTCCAGCGATAGGTGAGCCGTAGGCAAAGGCATTCGGCACAGCCATCTCTGCCACCATGACCTTCGGCATCTCTATTCCGCTCTGCCTGCTCAGCCTCTCCACCATATTATACAATTTTGGATCCTCAGGTCCTGAAATCTCCTGTACCTTGTACATGGCATCTATGAGGTATGGAGCAAGAAGCCATTGAGCCACGTTGATTCCGACCACCAGTACGCCCAGAAATATCCAGTTAAAAGTGCCGATCCAGGTGAGAAGGGCGGTGATGAATAGTGTGGATAAGCCAATAATGGCGGCTAATGTTCCCATTATGGATAATCTGAGCTTCCATAGACCCATAGTACTCTCTCAAATCTCATCACCGACAGCGAAATATATATCCTTTACTACCCGAAGACTCACTTCCAGACTCCCAGGTTATCCTCCCAATATGATAGGAATGTGAGTCTGTAACCTGCGCGCGTGGAGAGGTGGCTAGAGCGGAAAGTTATCCATCTTCTCGTTTATCATCTTGTCGATCCGATGGATCCTAGGATCGTACCTAGGGACGTACCTGTGGGTCACTTTTTTGAATCGCCGCTTTTCTCTGTAGACCTCTTCTACTAGTGGCATCAGATTGGGGGCTCTAACTGCCCACTCTCCACCCGCCTGTCTGGCGACCAGTTTGCTGTCGGTGAAATGTTCTATACATCCCTTGGAATACTTCATACATTCCTGTAGACCCTTTATTAGGGCCTTATACTCCGCCTCATTGTTGGTGGCTACACCTATTTGAGCAGCATATTCCTTAAGCGGTCCCCATTTCTCATCGTAGATACCGAACCCTACTGCAGAGGGTCCAGGATTACCTCTGGAGGCTCCATCTGTGACTAAGAACAGCTTCCTATCTCTGCTGACCATATTCCGGCCACTCTCTAGGCAGCGGTCCTCATGAGGTCTCTAACTTTTCTTTCCACGGTATCCACCAGCTTCTGGGTGATCATTCCCTCCTCTGCGGCCCTCTCTAGCTTCTTCTCATCCACCTTCCCAACCCTACCGCTGGGCCAGACGCAGATATCAACCTCTAAATCCACGTAACGGATTCCATAGGGATAGATTTCTATGGGAGTGTTCAGATTGATGTAAGTTCCTTTATACCGGCCTTCCTTAGAATAGTATTGGGTATTGTAGTGCCAACCTCCAACACTGGCCTCAGTCTCAGCCCGGTCACCAGGCTCCCTGCGGGTTCCGAGCCCATCGTAAGTTCCCTCCCCTTTGATAGTTCGGCTGAAACTGAGTAGTCTTCTATCCTGGTCGAAATCCTCAACTGTGCCTTCCCCAAGATTCAAGATTCTGCCGTCCAACTTCACATGTCTTATCTCTATCTTGGAACCCACGGTTGGAAGACTACTAATAATGGTCTGCCTGAAGAGATTCTCCACCTCTTCACTAGGTTGCCCCTTCTTGAGCAGTCTCTCAGCCATGTCCACAGCTGCAGCCAAGTCGCCTCCACACGCTTTATAGTAATGATGGTCCTCTATGGTCTCCGTAACGAAGTTGCGGATATCATCCAGTCTCTTCTTTGACAGGGCTGGGAACTCCACATCCAAGAAATGTCTGCCCTCCCAAAGCTCCGTGGGTGCAGCTGCCTCTGCATCTCCCTCCAAGACGGCCTCTCTCTGCTCTGCAAGGTGGGCTACTTCTGTCCTCAATCTGTCAGTGGGTTGATCTCTGGCTGCTGTGCGCCATATGATTCCAAGTCTGTGAGGCGCTATCTCTCTTCCAAGCTGGTGAAGTCTGGATCGGATCTCGGGATCCCGGATTTTCCGGCTGATCTTTATCTCTCTTTCCGGTATCAGGATAGCGTATTCTCCTGGCATCTTGATCTTGGTGGTTAACTCTGGTCTCTTGGCTCCGACCCTTCTGCTGTCAACCTGGACTACTACTGGTTTCGCAACTGAGTTGGTGATTTGCCCTTTTGGAATTCGCCCCTTTGCTGAGCCGATATCTATTAAGAAGGAGTCTGTCTCTTCGCTCTGTATTCTTCCTCTGTAGATCCCGTTGGCGGTGGCCGGCCACTCCCGGATTATAGCGTCATGAAGATTGGCCTGTAAGATACTCTTGAAGGCATGGATAGAATCTGGGTTTCCTAGGGCTTGGACTCCCTGCCGATCGCCTCGATCACTGATATCCAGCTCAGGTGACTTGTTCAGTTCTTGTATGCTGAATCGGTCTCTCAGAGTTGTGGAGGGTTGAACCATTTCATAGTTGTGGTCTAGGAGGAGCTTGGTCAGGGCTGTGGAGTATATCCCCCGAACCCGGAATGTAGACAATTAAGAACCTCCTATTTTCAAGAAGCTGTTTTCTCAATCTGGAACAGGTTCCCAATCTCTGAGATATGAAATTCCACACCTAAGATCTCCTGGGTCAGCCATATGTTGGTGTCTAGGTGATCGGTGATGGCTCTGGTTAGATAGATTGATCTGCCCTCCGCCAGGGCAACGTAGGGCACCAGCATATCCGCAAGGTGTACATCAACCGTGGGTTTGGCTGTAAGCTCCTTACATAGGTTTTCGGCGGCCTCTCTACCCACCACCTCGCTTGGTTTCCCCCGCTCGCCAATAGCGTCTCCGCCCAAAAGCGCTCCACTGCTGCTTCTGGCCCACAACACGAGGGAACTTCCCTTCTGAACAGGATTAGATCTATCATTTACCATCTGGATATCTGCCTCATAACCCCGACTTCGTAGGTATTCCTTAGCAGCTCTGGCTTGACGCTCTGCAACTCTCCTATCCTCCAGAAAGGTGCAGACCGATATGCCCTCCAGGTCTTTGAGGGACCCGAACTCATCCAGGCATAAGGGACTGAGTTCTTGAGATGGTTGGGCTGTCAAGAAAACCTCCCCCATACCCTTGGGGTAGTAACCGTACTTCTTGATCTCTAAGGCGGTGCTCAATCCCATCCGACTGAGGATGGGGAGAAGCACATGTTTCACATAGTTGATGGTGGGAGAATAGCGAACATCCGTGCCTCCCTTGGATATCTGTACTCGCACCTCCTGTTCAGCGTTTGCACAGAGGGGCAGTATGGTCAGCAGCAGCATTGGGATGCTGCCTGCTGTGCCGATCTCAGCATGTATGCTGCCACCTTGAATCTCTCGGGGTTTGAACCACAGTTCTTGAGAGTTCAATGTGGCACCCTTTGTCTCTGCATCACATAGCTTTGCGGCTGTGAGGACAGCCTCTAGGTGTTGGGGGCGGAGGCCTGGTTGACCCCGTTTCTGGCGTATGTTGTAGATGTGAAGTGGCTGGCCTAAGACCGCTGATAATGCAACTGAGAGGCGTAGAATCGTGCCGCTGCCACTCTTCTGACTCCCGTCAACCTCCAACACTTGAAAGCCTCAACCCCATCAGTGGAATCGGGCGATTCCTTTAAATTATTATCTTATTTAGGATAAGACAAATGAGGAGCAACCTAAAATAGTTACTTACTGAGGGAGGTTTATGAGCGAGAACAAGTTGGGCATAGAAGAATTGTTGGAGAGGATTGACGAGGTCCTTAATGTCCTAAAGATGGTCTCCAGGGACCTAGCTGACATTTCGAGGGAACTCAGGAGTACGGCTACTCCTGAAGGTCCGCCTCCGCCTGCAGCAGAGATTGGTACCATCGAAGACGTCCGTGCTCTATTCCCTAAGGATTTGGAGGAGATGCTGACCTTTGAGGAAAGCGGCGATTACATCGTGGTCAGGCCACGTCAATATCTGGGCTCAGAGAATTTCGCCAAGATCGCTGCCGTTGTTCGAGACGCCGGCGGAGAGTACATCAGCGCTGGTAAAGAGTCTCATTTCAGGATTCCAAGAGAGAGATAAACGGTCATTCGAGGAAATGTCACAAGACTGTTCGATTTATGTACTGAGGGGGCCTATCTAGATTTCAGTACCCTAAACTGTGATATCCTCTCTTCTGATTCTCATGAAAAGTCAGCTTCAATCATTAATCAAAGAAGATTCCATGAGCTTCACATTAGAAGCCTACATCGTTGATCAAGAGCCGTCCAATGACCCCTATTTTTTTAATTCAGGCCTTACTTGATTCTGAATTCAGAGTGCCTTTTCACAACGCTTAATGCCTGCCCAGCCAGGATGTTCGCCCATGAGACCCTTGATCCAACGAGAAGAGATCCAGAAAGAGATGGTCGACACAATCGGAGACAACGTCAGCAAAGAGACTGCTGCCCAAAAGGTGGAACAGTTCATGAAACATGGAAACGTCTTCCTCTTCTATGAACTGATTAATTTAAGAAAAGAGCTGGAGACTCTAAAAAGCAAGATGACAAACTTCCGCCAATCTGGGTCAGAGTAAACGTTGAAACCGCGATGAGAGAGGCATCGGCAAAGCTTTCAAATATGGCAACTCTGTAGTTGGGCTACTGGGGCTATGCGCAGGACGCTTTGGAAGCTGGTCAAAAGTCTAATCCTAGACCGAAGACTACTTTCTGCAGGCTCTCTTCTACTAACGCTAGTGTTTCTAGATCTTCTATTCTTACATCCCATTGTTCCAGAGCTTGATGTGCCTCAACACTTTCTATTCGGTTTTGTGTTGTCCGAGGTTGTTAGCAAGACCGCCGACTCAATTGCTTTGCAGAAGTTACTAGTAAGACGGTATCCGAAAAGGGATCCGCGGCGAATGGATCTGCTACTCAGACTGGCGGGGTTCCTGGTTCTCGGGGGTCTGCTCTGGGAGTCCACTGAGCGCTTCGTCTTCCCCATATTTGGGGCTGTACCTGACCCCCTCTTCAGCCTCCCAATAACCTTAACCAACATCGACGGCACAATAGACATCACAATGGGAGCCATGGGCTGTCTTCTAGCCTGGTATCTGGCGAAGCCTGATGGGGGATAGCTCTAACACTAGGATGCGTTGAACTCAACAGTCTTTGGAAAGCAACATTGTAGGAATGTCCGGATGCTTCCCAGAGCTTTAGCCACCATACCATATTCTTATTCCAAAAATCGAAGCATGTAGTCGTTCACTGTTTGTAGGAACCTCTCCTCTAAATCCACTCCATAATGCTCCGCCAATACAAATATAATATAGAGGAGGTCTGAAAGCTCAGTAGCCAGCATCCTTTTGGTCTTCGGCTTCTGTGGGGGCTTAAAACCCTCTAAGCCTTTAACAACCGAGGCTACTTCTCCAGCCTCTTCCAGAAGATCGGTTACCATTACGAAGGGATCCCAAGCTCTTCCTCTCTCTTGATCCAGCCTTTGGTTGATCTTTATGAAGCTCTTCCAGCAGAAATGCTGTGCATCAGATAGCGTGGTGGACATAGCATCACCCGGGGATCTGATCTGGAACAGACAATTAAACGTTTGTGTGTCAGTTGCTAGAGTGGAAGGGCAGATGAAGACTTTTTGAGAGTCATGTTGGTTTAGTATGCGGAATCATACGTTAGTATCTGCTGTATCGTACGCTGAATCTCTCGAACTCTCCTGTGGGCTCCTCCCACTCCACCTCTACATCTCTTACCTTCGCCCTGGGAGGCCCCTCTCTACAGAATCGTATCATTTTATCAACATCCTGTTTCTCTCCCTCAAAGATAGCCTCTACCCTTCCATCTCGGAGGTTCTTAACCCAGCCCTCCACCTCCAGGCGAGTTGCCAAACGCCTAGTCTGTGACCTGAAGAAGACACCTTGGACTCTACCCCTGACAAAAACATGAGCCCTCACAGTCATGATAGATCACCAATCAAACATCAAAACAACCATCCTATAAAAGCGATTTACTCTGCTCAAGAGTCTGTTCGGCTCCTCAGATTTGGGAGCGCCGGTGTGCAGAGGCATCTGATTTTTCCTCCGGGGTGAGACCTACATTTTAAAAGCCATAAAATGTAAAACCATGGAAGAACAGTCGCAAGATGGACGTGAATAAGATGCCGACTGAAATAGAGTTCTTGGGCGGAACTAGAGAGATCGGACGGGCAGCTATAGCCGTCAGGACACAGAAGACACAGATGCTCCTAGACTATGGTGTGATGATGGGACATGAGCCAGGCTTTCCAATGCATGTTCCGCCCAATGATGTGGATGCTATAGTCTTGAGTCACAGCCACCTAGATCACTCGGGTGCGATCCCCATATTCCATGTACGGGACAGAAAACCAGTTTACGGGTCGCCACTCACCTTCGACTTGACCAACCTTCTGATCTCAGACTTCATACATCTCTCAGGTTATTACCTTCCCTTCGAATATCTAGAACTGCGCTCCATGATGAAAAGCAGCAGGCATCTGAAGTTTAGAGAAGAGGAGACTTTGGGGGATATGAGCTTTCAATTGTTGGACTCCGGGCATATACCGGGAGCCGCTCAAATCTTGGTGGAGGCTGGAGATGAGAGGATACTCTACACCAGCGACTACAACACCGAAGACACCCGTCTGCTCAAAGGGGCGGACACAGATTACGGAGAGCTGGATGCCCTGATAATAGAGAGTACCTACGCTGACCAGGAGCACTCCAATCGGGCGGAGCTAGAGAAGGAATTCGTGGCCCAAGTCACGGAACTGATAGAGGATGGGGGAACAGCCCTAATCCCTGCATTCAGTGTTGGGCGCTCCCAAGAGATCGCCTGTATACTTGCAGCCTACGGCTTCCCATACTCTGTGGTGATGGATGGCATGGCTCGCAAAGTCAACCAGATAACAATGAGACACCCCTCCTACCTTCGAGATCCGGAGCTATTCTTGAAGGCTATGCACGCTGCAAATTGGATCCAAGGATGGAAGGATCGAAGAAACGCAGCCAAAGAGCCAGGAGCAATCATATCCCCAGCAGGCATGTTAAAAGGAGGCCCCTCAGCCTTCTACATACAGAAGCTGGGGAAGAAGAGCCGCAACGGTGTCTTCCTGGTCAGCTTCCAGATTCCGGGAACTCCTGGTCGAGAACTGCTTGAAACGGGAAAGTGCGTCATCGACGGGAAGATGCGCAAAGTGAGAGCCAGAGTCAAACACTTCGACTTCTCCTCCCATTGTGGAGCCCACCAACTTCAGGAAACGGTTAAAGCGATGGAAGGAAACCCCACTGTGTATGTGGTACACGGGGCAGAAGGAAATCCGCAAGCCTTCGCCCAGTGGGTGAGAGAGGAGGCAGGACTGGACGCAGTGGCGCCCAAGGTGGGAGACGTGCATCATGTGTGAAGAGACTAGCTTCAGAATCGCGATTCTACCCATCGGACAGGTTGACACAAAAGTGATGCAGAACCTGCAAGCTGAATTATGTAAGGCATTTCCTAACACCCACCGTATAAGGCGGGAGGAAGCCATGCCCCTCCCCCAAGACGCCTATAACCCAGAAAGAGACCAATACAACTCCAGCCACATCTTGGCTGAGATACCCAATTTTGTGGAAGACTTGGGTGCTGAGCATCTTCTAGGGGTAACAGAGGTGGACCTGTATACCTCGGAACTGAACTTTGTCTTCGGACAGGCCGAGTGCCCTGGGAAGTTTGCAGTGATATCGCTATGCAGGCTGAACCCTGAGTTCCTGGATCAACCGCCCAATAAGCCCCTCCTCTTTGAGCGTTCAGTGAAGGAGGCAGTCCACGAGATAGGACATACCTTAGGTTTGAATCACTGCAACGATCTAGAGTGTGTCATGTTCTTCTCCAACTCTCTGTTGGACACAGACAGGAAGAATTCTACCTTCTGTGAAGACTGCTTCAGTCTAGTCAGGAAAAAACTGGACACTATGTGATGGTACCCGATTAGATCTCACGAATCTCGCAGCGGAGCTTCTTAAGCACTTCTTCCGCCCGGGTAGGTTCTACCTTGAGCGTATAGAGTCTTCCAGGGGTCCTCAGCTTCAACTTCACAACCTTGCTCAAGCGCTTAATATCACAGAAGTGAGCACGATCTGACATATCTATGAACCTCTCTACATCCTTAATCTCTTCGGGCATCGATCAGTCTCCGCACAACCCATGTGTCTGGAGGCTATTTGTATGTTGTGCTATTTTTCTGGTTTATGCTCCCGGGTGAAAACGGGTATTAGGCAGTCTACTAGCACAAAATGTGGATACTTAACTGGAGACCTTTACAGCCCAACAAGAAGGCTGAGGAGAGGCCACCGAGTTCACTCTTAGACGAAAGAGTTATTAGCTCTCCGCAATCCCATAGTTGAGATATATGAACTCCCTTGGCTCAAGAGTTGCAGGAACGATCCTCGTAGCTGTTGGTTGGCTGGCCTTCATCCTGCTGTTCTTCGCTTTCTTAACCGGGAACTTCAACTTTTGGCAAAACTTAGCCATAATCCTAGTCTCCATCCTGGTCAGCGTTGGAGTAGTGACTGCCCTATGGGTGAAGTGGGCGCTCCCATAAGCCTCAGTTGCAACCTGTTATCGGGTTGGACTTCGAGGCCTCGTTAGAGCAACCCAACATCCACGGTAACAACTACATTTAAACATATATATGACCCTTTAAACAAAAAGTCATGTCATGAACCTGGAGTTAGAATTTGTCGCCAGACTACTTCTGGGTTTTGTACTTAGTGGAATAGTTGGACTGGAGAGAGAAGTAAGTCTGAAACCAGCCGGTTTGAGAACTCACATTCTGGTGGGCACGGCCTCCACCCTTCTTACAATCATGTCTTTACATGCCTTTCCAGGCTCAGATCCTGCTCGGGTAGCGGCTTCTATTCTGATTGGGATCGGTTTCGTCGGCGCTGGAACTATAATCAAAACCCGGGAGAGAGTTATAGGCTTGACGACTGCGGCGACTCTTTGGACCGCTGCCTCCATCGGCATATCTACCGGAGCAGGATTCTACCTGTTGTCGATTGTGGCTACCGTTCTCACCTTCTTCGTTCTCAGGTTGTCGATCTTCGAAGAGACGCTTCATTGATCGTTGGATCAATTGCCAGAGAAGGTATTCTCGGTTCTCAGCTGTGCTTGCATAGTACGTATTTGTGATACACACCTGGTATCCATGAAGTCTTTATCTAAGGAGTCCTTTAGTTGAATACTGTGGATCGCCATGGTGCTAGGATTATCCTCTCTTCAAACTGTTTTCTTGATAAGCACCCTTCTCCTGGTCGTCTTCCATTTGATACTGCTCTTTCGAATTAGACGTTCAAATGAAAGTGCGGGGAGAGATGTACCGAAGGGAAAGACCTCCAAGAACCAACAAACTGAACGATCCAGTAGTCCAGAAGCATCTTCTCCAGAAGAAGCTGTCAAGACGGCAGAGTCAACCCAGAGAACAGGGGCGACCCGTGGAAAGAATCATGCAGAAGTCTCATCGGTTTCAAAACCAATCTCAAAGGATGAATGCCCTTACCATTTTGGATACATGAAAAAACACCCCAAAGATGCTCCAATCCCGGTTGAATGTCTAACTTGCAATAGGATCATAGACTGCTCCTCAAAAGTAAATGGGCAGGGACAGGAGATCAAGAAGCTGTCAGACATCAGAAGCCAACCGTAGATAGAAAACACGATATGCAGCTGACCAAACTACCCTTGGCCTATGACAAGCACGTATATGCATGCTCAGTGACATATTCTTATCACCCCTTTCAACGCTGGATCTACGATAAGACGCCCGATGAGCATAGTTTTACATCTTCTGCTCTAATCGTACAAAGACGATCGATATCTTAGGGAACTGAAGACTTCTGCATCCCAGTAGAACCATTAATAAATGCTACAAGGTACAAGAAAATCTGTGGATTGACCTATGAAAAAAGTTGAGACGAATAAGCCTTCAAAACCCAGCCTAATCAAAGTGAAGTGGATAGATGGTATGCGATTTGTAGCAACAGACAGTGCGGGCCACTCTATTGTGATGGACGCCTCAAAACAATCCGAGGGTGAGGGTTCGGGTTTCAGCCCTATGCAACTGCTCTTGGCGGCTTTAGGCGGCTGCACAGGTATGGACGTCATACATATTATGAAAAAGCAGAGGCAACAGGTCAACGATTTAGAGGTGCTGGTCTCTGGAGAGCGTGTTGAGGAACCACCTCGAGTTTATAGCAATGTACATGTGGATTACAAAATCAAGGGAAAAGACATCAAAGAAAACGCAGTTCAACGTGCAATACGGCTTTCCGAAGGCAAATACTGCTCTGTCGGAGCCATGCTAAAGGCTAAAGCCAAAGTGACAAGCAATTATGCCATGCAGGCTTCCTCCTAGAAATTCTCCTGCTTCTCCTCGCTTAGAAATTAGGATTTAAAAGATTCTTTGAAATTCGACAATGAGATCTGAGCAGTGTCAACTGTATCCTAAATGGGGCGGCTGGAGAGAAACAAGAGACCACAGAGAGGTTGGCACGAGCGCAATCGATTGAAGCAGTAACTATTATAAATGAATTGACTTAATCAGCTCTTATGCCAAATAAAGTTCATTGTGCTCATATCCTTGTGAAGACAGAAAGAGAAGCAGGGGAGGTTCTGGAACGGTTAAAGAAGGGAGAGAAGTTTGCAAATGTCGCAAGAGAGGTTTCACTATGTCCATCAAAAAGACGAGGTGGGGACCTGGGAACTTTTGGCAGGGGCAAGATGGTGAAAGAATTCGAGAAGGCCGCTTTTGCGCTCCAGAAAGGACAGATCTCACCCATTGTGAAAACGAAGTTTGGATATCACATAATAAAAAGGCTTGAATAGCCTGACCGCCTTCTCGCATGCGGGGCAATCGATCAGCGTTGGTGGGCCGGGCCGGATTTGAACCGGCGATCCCCTGCACGTCAAGCAGATGTCCTAACCGGGCTAGACTACCGGCCCCTGTGGTATCTTCTTGCTTGCTTTGATTATCTAGGCTCAAATTAAGCTTTTCTGAGTCAGTAGTTTTGTGTAGTCCTGTTTCTTTTTGTGTATAAGTTTCTGATGTATGCAAACTTTTAGCGTCAGAACCATTCAGGTTTCGTTGTCATCTATGATTGTAGTGTTTTCGGTTTTCCCAATCTGGGATAATTATTGTGGCGGCAGTGATTGTTCGAGCTGGTTGGATTCCAAACGCCAATGTTGGTATTCCTGCTATCAGCAGTGTTAATATTATTCCAGAAATAGCTTTCCTGTCCATTTACACCTTTCTCCACTTTCTTAAAGCCAGTTTTTATCACTTATGACTTCAAAAAGATTATTTTATCATGCATAGAAGTTTCTTCCTTAGATCTTGTGTGGGTGCTTACATAAAAGCTAAAAAAAGTACTGCACTATTAGATCTTGAATGATTACAGATGGCTGAGAAGAAAGGTGTCCGGAATGCAAAGATCGGATTGGGAATATCTGTTGTTTTGCTTGTTCTGTCGCTGATGGGTAACGCTTGGTTCTATACAGAAATGACGAATTTGAGCTCGGAGTACAACTATTACAAATATGCACACCATTACAATGATTCGCAATATTGGGATCTAGTGGATGCAGTCTACCAACTTGAGCACGAAATCGACGAACTCGAGGACCAAGTTTACAGATTAGAGCACAAACTTAGCCAATATGAGTCCATACTTAATATGGAAAAAAGCAATACTATCCTGAATCTTCATCACATAATTCAAGAACCTGGAGGACTAACCACCGTTAAACTCTTCGAATGTCCATATGCTGGGTATCTCAACCTCTCCGGAACCTCAACCACCAGTACCTTCTATGTGAAGATTCAGTTCTGGTACCAAGACCGCCTTTTCAGTTTCAGAGAGACCTTAGGAACCTCCGGTCAGACAGTTTTCCTCGTACTACCCGCAGACAGGATAACCATATATGTGGGAAACACCAACGGCCACAGCAGAGCATACCACACAATCTCTGTTACCTACCACTACTAAACAAGTGAGAAGTACAATCTAGTCATAAAAACTGCACAGAAGTCTCTTCCTTAAGTATTTAGTAGAAGTTGAAGCGAAAAGATGAGAAAAACAGAAATCGGATTTATGAATACACAGATCTATGGTGAATTTTGGAGTGCTATAGGTTGAAACGAAAGGGATTGGAAAGGCAAAGATTGGATTAGGAGTTTCTATTGCTACACTCGTTGTCTCCTAATCATGCATTTTAGCAATAGTAGGTTTTCAGAATCAACGGAAGGTTCTTCCATAAGTCATAAAAACTGGAGAGCAAATAGCGTTTCTAGGCGGCTGTGATTTGTCGGCTGATGAGAAGGATTACTCAGAGTATATTAACCATTTATCGAACATGGGTAATATGTATTCTTTCCTCTCCGGCTTTATGTTCACAGCTATCACTGTGCTTATAACGCAGCTTCCGGACCCAAACCGTATGATGGCACAGTTTGTACTCTTCTTCATGGCGGGCATTCTTGATATGTTCATTCTTTACATGGGAAGTTTCTACCAGAAGGTGCTCTATTTCTGCAAAAAAGTTCCACCATATTCTGAAAAGAAGACTGTCTTCAATCTGCTCAGTGATATAAGCGTATTATTAGGAGTAGGCGTTTCAACTGTTCTGTTGTTCCTCCTCTGGAACCTAATCTATCTTGCACTAGCACAACTGATCGCTCTGGGAATAGCTTCCATTGCAGCCTACAGATCAGTCTTCAAACCATACTACCAAAGGCAACAGTGAAGACCTTCCCTATTATTTCATAAGATGCAACTTTCCAAATATTGGGCGTTCTGGATTAACATAGTCTTACTTGTATATGTTGGAGTCAGATGTCAATGTTGACATGCTAATCTATTTCCAGTCAATGACCTCTCTACATTTAATATATTAGTGGGAGAAGGTAGCTGTATGTGGTTGTTGGGTTGCAGGTTAGGACAGTGGCAGCTATTCTGATGATATTCGTGGTAGCTTTGCTCTTCCTAAACAAGATCTTGAGGTCAGCATGGATATTTCTGGCATCAATTGTTATGATGATAATCGCAGTTTTCATTTACTTCAGTCCTAACCTAAGAAGACGATACCTAACTGAATAGGAGTCTCACTCCTGGATTCAGTTCCAATCTATAAAATATTCCATGTTTATGAACCCATTTGTTGTGAGAGATATCCTAACCGGGCTAGACCCCAGTCCTTATGAGTAGGGGTTTGACTTTTTTTGCTATTTAAGTTTCCTTTTTGTATCTTACCCTTTTTTTGGGAAGGAAAAGTTATCTCTCTCGTTGTTCAGTGATGAAGTCTTCAACCCATTGTTTAGCCCTATCGTCGGCCACTTGGAGCGGTGGATGTTTGAAGGCATAAGAAGATATACTGGTCAGCGGTCCTGCTATCTCTCTGTCCAGAGCAAGTCTCACTGCTCTGACCACATCGATGACCACCCCTGCGCTGTTGGGAGAATCCTGGACCTCCAGCTTAGCTGTGACATTGACGGGTTGATTTCCGAATTTGTGGCCTTTGATGGTGATGTAGCAGATCTTCCTGTCGCCCAAGAAGGGAACATAATCCGAGGGGCCGATGCGGGTAGGAACCCTGTAGGGTACTAGACTGGTTACTGCCTCGGTCTTGCTCACCCTCTTGGTCTTCAGTCTATCCTCCACTGTCATGTTAAGGAAGTCCGTGTTTCCTCCCAGATTCAGCTGGTAGGTCTCCTCTATGTCCACGCCACGATCAACACACAGCTTGACCAGGTTGCGATGTAGGATGGTGGCTCCTAGCTGGCTCTTGATGTCATCACCAGCTACTGGCAACTTATTCTTTCTGAATCTTTCTGCCCATCCCTCATCTGAGGCGATAAATTCGGGTATGCAGTTGACGAAGGCACAATTAGCCTCTATTGCTGCCCTTGCATAATAGCGTGTGGCCTTGTGGCTTCCCACCGGAAGGAAGTTGACCAGCATATCGGCCTTGGCTTTCTTCAACGTCTCGGCCACATCGACTGATGCTGCGTCATCTTTCAGGTTGCAGTTGAAGGCCTTCTTCATATGGGGGGCTACACCGTCAAGGACTGGACCCGCCAGAACCTCAACTCCCAACTTGGGCAACTCGGCAAACTCTGCGCATGAATTGGCTACAAAAATGGCTTCTCCCAGATCCCTACCGATCTTCCGCCTGTTCACATCGAAGGCTGCTACGAACTTGATGTCTCGGATATGGTAGCCTCCAAAGTTGACATGCATCAGACCCGGAACCTTGCTGTTCTCCTCCACATCTCTGTAATATTCTACGCCCTGCACCAGAGCTGAGGCACAATTACCAACTCCTGCCACTGCCAATCGAATCTCCTTCAATCTTCTTTACTCACCATTGAATCTAATCGCCTAGGAACGCCTTATCGTTCAAGACTCTTATATTATTTGGCGACACACCATCATAAGTGATATAGTTGAAGAGAGTTCTGTAGCAAAACGTAAAAGCGACTTTTACTCATGCAGTAGTGATGGAGGGAGTTTCAAGCATGGAAGAGACAACTGTTAAATATGAACCGTTCAAGGAGATAGTTGTTATGGAGTGCACTCGATTCTCTACACCAGACGATCTAGCGCGCTTCATCAACATCGCCGCTGGAGGTAAACCGAGCGGCATATACTGGGCAGACGGGATGGCCTTCATCTACTTTCCAGTGCCGACATCCACCGAAACAGCTGCCAAGTCCGTAATCGAGGATAAACGTGTCTACTGGGCCTTTCTCAGTTATGCGACGATGTCAGAATATAAGCCCAAAATCGGAACCAAAGAGGGCCTTATCGTTCCAGTGGTTGACATGTCCAGCAGTCGCTTGTTCCAGAGGGTTGCTCGATGGCTCAAGAAGTATAAACCAGAAACCAAGTAACCGTAGCCGCTACCCGGTAGGTGAAAGATCGTGAAGAGGAACAGCCTAGCACCCCTAATCTCTATCAGCGTCGGGATTCTTATTCTGATCCATCACCTAATTTACTGGAGGATCCTCTTCGACCCAAAAGATGTCCTGCATCACGAATTCTTTGCAGCAGTATTCATCGCATTTGGAACAGGAGCATTCCTGTTCAGAGCCGAAGGCAGCTCATAGACCCTCAAGGAGTCTTACGCATCGGTTATCTTAAGCAGTATCATTCCCTTGGAAGGCTCTCACATACTCTTCAAAACATCCCCTCTTCCTAAGGTGCCCTCCATACTGAACAAGAGCCGCCATGGCCCGCCCCGCATCTTCAGGGGAGAAATACGCCGGGATACCCAACTTGTCGAACCTGGTGCGGATATAGAGTGCCATCTCGGTCTCCCCAATAGCACAAGCCACAACCGGCTTAGCATAACCTTCTGCTACTTCAGCTACCATATCAACGAAGTCTTCCTGCAGAGCTGGGACATGGTGAAGCCCAAGCACGATTACCCCATAAACTTCAGGATCATCAAGAACAATTTTTGCACTGTCCCTAAACATTTCAGAAGTCACTGACCCAGTGAGATCCACAGGATTCACATTGGTTGCAAAGGCCGGGATCCTATCCCTTCTCTTCAGCTCCTCAAACTTCTGGATGGTTTCATCTGAGAACCTGTTGACGTATACTCCCTTCGACTGACATTCGTCCACAGCCATGATCCCGGGTCCACCAGCATCGGTGATCACTGCCACGTTATTTCCTGCTGCAGGAGGCTGAAAGGCTAATGCCTTGGCAGCATCGAAAAACTCCTCCATATCCCTAACCCTGATGACCCCTGATTGCTTAAAGGCACCGTCATAGATCCTGTCAGAACCTGCGATGGCGCCAGTGTGGGAGAGGGCAGCCCTGGCTCCCGCCTTAGTCTTTCCCAATTTCAAAGCAATGACCGGTTTCTGTTCAGTGACCTGCTCTGCCACCTGCATGAACTCTCTTCCCGCCTCTATACTCTCAACATACAGAAGGATAACCCGTGTCCTTTCGTCATGCAAAAGATACTTGAGCATCTCCGGCTCATCTACATCACACTTGTTGCCGAAACTCACGAATTTACTGACGCCCAACTCCTTACCCGCCAGATAATCCAAGGCTGAGACTCCGAAGGCACCACTCTGGGTAACGACCGCAATGGGCCCAGACATGGGACGGGGTGTGGCCACCACCTCATCTCCGGTGGTGAGCACCTTGGTTTCAGGTAAGAAGAGCATGTCCACACCAGTCACAGAGTCATAGACTCCTAGACAGTTAGGTCCTAAGACTCTGATTCCAGCCTTCTCAGCGATCTCAGTGACCTGGCTCTCCAGCTGTTCCTTTCCTACCTCACCGAAGCCACCGCTGATAATCACCGCCGCCTTGACACCCTTGGCCGCTGCGTCTTCCATAATATCTGGAACGATTTCAGCTGGAACCACGATGACCGTCAGCTCCACTTCCCCTGGGATCTTCGTGAGATCTGGATAACATCTGAAGCCCAGAACCCCTTTCTCGTGGGGGTTGACCGGGTAGAGTTCACCCTTGAATATGCCTCTCCGCTTGCTGTCCACAAAATTCTTGAAGATCACATGCCCGGCCTTCATAATCTTCCGGGAGGCACCTACCACAGCAACTGAACTGGGCTCGAAAAACCGGTTCATCTGTTCAATTACACAGTTCATCTCTTCATTCCTCAAGGATAAGGGGACTGTTCTCTCTGTTATTCAATAATTATCTCCTTCCCGCCGGAAAAAGCTTTGCGATGACCAGAGGCTTGTGTTCTAATTGGTCCAGCATCTCCCAAGTAACCTCAGTTATAGGTACACTGAATCTTTCAGCCATGTCCCACACAGTCTTCCCGGCGCCAAAGCCCCGTGCCCTGTTGGTTAACTCAGCGATCTCCAACGCCTCCTCGGTCTCTATCCTGGAGCCCGCAATCCCAAGGGGTGTGGCTCTATGCTGCATCTTGAGGAACCTTCCAATGACATGGGAGAGAAAACCTCCAAAGGAGTATATTCCTTGGATCGGCGCAGGGCGGGGAGTGAAATGAAACGCCCCCAAGGAGTAGGTCTTGTCCGTGTCTAGGATCATAACCACCACATTCTTCCCCAACTCAGTTTTTATATAAGCATGGATCTGTTGCGCGATTTCTGGAGCATTTCTGAGTGGAAGACTCACGTAGGAGTATGGAAGATTGCTTGCGTCTATTCCTCCCTCAGAGCCGAACATCAGCACTTCAAAGAAGCCTGTTTGCTCTAAGGCCAGTTGCTTATGTCTACTCCCCTGTTTCAGAGGATAGTTGCGAAGATGCATAATGGTCCTGTTTCGGAGACGGGCGACTGGTCCAAGGATGTATCCCCAGACGATACGCATCCAGTATTTGGCGAGAAGATATGCCGTTCGGCTAGGCTCTAAGGTGCTCTCGTCCACTAGGTTACCTAGGGCCGTTGATATGGCCTTCTCGGAGATGGTGAGTACGTCTCCGTCCCGAATCTGGTTCCGTATGGAGTCTGCTATCTTTTGGAGGAGGTCTTCTCCGGGCCTCCAGTATCCTGTTTTGATAGCCACCGTCTTGTATTCTCTAACCACACTGATCACTAGAATCTAACGGTCTAATCCCATAGTAGATGAAATGCATCATTAATATACGGCTCTAATCCTTATGGAATATAGTAGTCTTGGAGGTTACTGAGGATAGCACAGGATCAAGAGGAAACGATAGATATCTTTGGACTTCTTCAGGAGGCCTCCAAGAAAAGAAAGAAGGGCAAGAGGGCAGAGCTTCTACAGTCTCTTGGGGTGAAGGAGTTCTTTGAAGAAGGGAGCGTACAGATCCAGATCAACACTGGTATTTGTGATGGTGTGGAATGCAAGCTGTGTATTGACGCCTGCCCCACCAATGCGCTTTATTGGGATTCTGGGGAGGTAAAAGTTTCCGAGGAGTTATGTGTCTTTTGTACAGCCTGTGTTCTAAGCTGTATAGTTGATGATTGTATCCAAGTGAGGAGAAGACGTGCCAACGGAGAGGTGGAGGAGTTCAGCACCCCTCGGGAGGCCTTGCTGCTTCAGCACAGGATCAACACCGAAAAAAGAACCGGGAGGGTGGAATCTCGTAAAGTACACGAGAGAGAGGTTCCTTCCCTTCATAGGATACGTAGCCTACCCCCTTTCTTGAGCCGCTACGGTACCGAATCCCAGGAACGAGTTAAAGAGGCAGATTAATCCTTTAATTTAAAGTCGTGCATCATCGAGAGGTGGTGTACAGTTCGAGTTCTTTGCGGCGGAGAGCCTCCAATTTCTCCTCCAGCCGCTTCTGTTTCTCCTCCGCCTCTCCGAATATATCTGCCCCTCTGCCGCTTTCAATAAACTCGATCAGCTGTTGGGCCTGTGAGGATCTTTGCTTCACAGCTGAAACCCAACTTCTTTTGGTAGCAATCTCCTCCGTCACCAGTTCTAAAGCTTCTTCAGGGCAATAATCGATGCATAAGGGCTCTCCGCCGCAAAGATCACAAGCTATCACCACCTGCTTCTCGGGGTGCAACATGATCGCCCCGTAAGGACAGGCTTGGATGCACCAACTACAGGCATCACATTTTCCTCCTTCAACCAAGATAACGCCGTTTTCTTCGGATTGTTCTAAGGCGTCTCTCGGGCATGCAGGCACGCATGGTTCGTCCTCACAGAATCTGCAAACCATGGTAACGTTGATCAGAGGATGTAGACGCACCACCCTGATCCGGGATCTGAGAGGATTGAAGGACTCCTCTTTCTCTAATGCACAGGCAAGCTCGCAGACACCGCAACCGGTGCATTTACTTGGATCCGCGGAAATGAACTCTCTAGTAGCTGGGGCCCTCGCCATCTTCCATATCTCACCTGAACGTTCTTAAGATTGGTTACTTCCCGTTCCTCAAACATTGAGGGGGGAAGGACAAGCTCCTATCCACTTTAGTTTTCCGGAGTAATGTGATTTTTTCTATCTCGGAAAGACCTTGAGAGGGGCTCTATCCCTGGTGAATATGGCTTCTAGTTTTGGGTCTGTAAATCTTACTGTTCTTTTGGAGGCCACTGTTTCTTTAGGAACTTGGGTATTCCTGAGGAATCTGTTGGACCCACCATTACCCGCCATCCAGATAACTCCTCTATCTCTCCGCTCAACCTAGCGGCCATGCCGGGAATGATCAGATGCCTATGCTTGACTTCGTCTTCTACCCCCGTCTCCTTAAGGGCGTCTGCCACCATCTCTGATGTCAGTCTTCTGCCGGCTATCGCGCTCTGAACGCTGATCCCCTCCGTGTCCACCACTATCAGATAACAATCTGCACCTGAGGATTTAATGTCGGACTGAACCGTGAAGTATGTTAGGGCATAGTTGGTGGTGAACATCACCGGCGAGTGCTCATCGGGTTCACCGAAGGTCCTCAGTCCAGGCTCAACGGTGACGGGTTTCCTGGGGTCGGTGTAGATGTTAAACCTCCACACCACCAGTGGCAGTTGGGCCCATCCGTCTAGACTGTGCATGATCAGCAGGTCTGCATACCTAGTTATGAGCATGGAGGCTAGGTAGGCCTCTTTCCAGGCGTTCAGCTCAGGCTTGGCCTTCCCTTCCAGCCAGGCTGTTAGCGGTGTTCCGATGATGGGGTATCCCAGTGTTTCGTCGCCCTCTTCACACACGGCCCTCCGTATCATGGTGAAGTTGTTGATGGTCTCTGACATTCCGTCGCTTGGGAAGGTGCCTGGGTCCAGAGCCAGATCTTCTACTCCATATTCCCTCAGAGTCTTGGCCAGAGACTTCAATGTGTCGAGGTCCTGGGGTGCGAAGACGGCTAGGGGACATTCATACATTAGGGCAAGCTCAGCCATGTTTCTCCAATTCTCTGCTGTAGCGGCATAGATCAGAGGCTTCCTTTCATGGGACGCGATCAAGGCAGGCTCCATGATGTCGGGATCGGTTGAGCAGAGGATGAGCGGCAGATCGGTTGCTTCCATAGCCTGCTCAACAGCAGCTTTGAAGGTTGCTGGATCCTTGGAGGCTGCTCGGATGGCTATCGCGTCCAGTGTCAGCTCTCTGCCTATGTACTTATATAAAAACTCTTCAACGCTCTTCACTCTCTTAACTAGCTGATCCTGTGGTGTGGTATCTGCAACATCGATAGCTACGGGGGTGGGGTTGTGATAGGCCAGTTCATGCCTGTACATCACCAGCTTTCCTCCGATCCTGATTGCTCTGTCTCCTTCGCCTACCAGTATCTCCTTCACTGGAGGCTTCAGCATCTCCCAAAGTTTCTGATAGGCCTCTTTATGCTCCGGTTTAAAGAGAGGTGGGCATTCCTTGAGTCTATTTTCTCTGCTGGCCAGCTTGGTGGCGAATGCCATGCAAGTCCTCTCTCCGCATTCGCCACAGTTGGTCCGGGGAAGGAATTTGTAGATCTCTATGGGGCTTATCCCAGTCTTTGACAAGGCTGCTCACCTAGATATCCCTGGTGATCCAATCCGCTATCTTCTGGGCCTCGGCCTCCTGTGGATTCACGAATTGGTCGACTACCTCTCTCAAGGTTCTTACCGCTGCGGGATGCATCATCAGAAACAGGTCGACCCCCGCTAAGAGCAGGGATAGCGCGGTAACCGTCTCCCACAGTGGGCCTCTAAGCTCTCTGGGCTCCCACTTCGGCCCCATCTTCAGCCAGGCCTCTCTGGCCGCCCAGGTGTTGGTGGTTCCGGAGAGGAGCGGATGCTGAAGCTCCGGGTCTCCCATAAGGGCTGCCATCCTGGCACGCTCCATTATGCTGAAGGTGTACTCTAGACCGTAGCCTAGTGCAGCGGTGGTGAGGTCCATGATTATCCTGTCCTTGGGGAGGAAGTCGTACAGTTTCCTGTTCAACTCCCGGGCCATATTCAGATCTAGGGCCGTGAACGCAAGCACTACATGTCCATATTCTTTGGCTGCCTTTGTTACGCCTTCCAGGACGCCTACCTCAGCCATGTCTAAGGTGACCGAGCTGAGGAGAACTCTCTCCCCTTCAGTCACTTCCGCTACCTTCTTGAATACTGCGGCGTCCTTCTGTGGATCTCCACAGCCGCCTACAATTAGCGGTACATCTACTGTCTGCAAGACCTCCTCTATGGTCTTGGCCGCCTTGGATGGGGACGCGTCTTCGATAAGGGGGTCTGTGCTCATCAGGTGTACCGTGACCATGTCGGCTCCAAACTTGTCGACTGCCAGTTTGGCCCACTCCGCCGGATCATCTCGGACCTCTTTGATATGCATCTTTATCGCCTTTGGGAGAGGTACCTCCGGGGTGTCGAACACATCCAAAGAGATTGCAGGTAGGTTTGGATTTGATCTCTCAAAGGTGTAGAAGGCTGGAGAGGTGGCTCCTCCGATAACTACCGTCTTGCTGCGGGTTCCTCCCTCAGATCTGGTGGCTCCCAGTTTCACCTCCAAGACCTGGCCGGGATAATCCTTGACCGGCGCCGTGAATTTGGCTTTGATGATCTCTGTGGGTTTGGCTTTCTCGGGTGGGGCTAGGGTTGAAGGGGTGGTGGGTACAGAAACGGCGGTGGGCTGGATATGCAATTCGAGTTCTTCAGCCTCTAGGGTAACGTCTTCAAGCTCGAGTCCCTGGAACCTGCTCAGGGTCTCCAGCAGGTCAGGTAGGAATCTGGTGGGCTGTTTATCCTTCTCTTCTTCTCCCATTTTCATTCCTTCTTAGAGGCGGGTTTAACGATCACTTTCTCGGCATGTATCTTTGCGTTTTTCAGGATGATCCTGAATCCTCCCGCGGCGGGGATGGTGGCTGTGGGCGCTGTAAGGGTGGGAGCTGCCTTCTCCTCCTCCACGGCTTCTACAGGTTCTGCTTTCTCCTTCCATCTTTCAACAACAGGATGTCCTTTATCCTTTAGAAAACTCCTTAGCTCTTCAACATTCTTCACTTCTTCTTCGGTGGCAATCTTGCCTGCCACATCTTGGGGTATGAACTCTTTCACTCTCTCCTTGATCTCGGTTGGTACCCAGACCACTCTGTTCCATCCTCCGTCAGCCTGTAGGAACTTGGGGGATCTCAGATATTCGATGGAGATTCCGTGGAAGCCGTCGACCTGTCTGCCTCCTGCTGTGGAGTCTGCTATGGCCACGAAAGTCAGGCCGTTTACTGTCACGTCTTTGAATCCTCGGTGTACTATGCCGAAGCCGTCCACCTCCGGTATGTAGAAGGCTGATCCTTCAAAGCAGCCGCAAGAGGTGTGGGGATATCCGAAGGCGGTGTACAGCGACACTCGTTCTACGTCTCCAAGAGACTTCTTGTTTACCACTTGGTTGACTCCACTGTACTCTCCCTTCACATCCTCTACGAGTTCGCCCTTCTGGATCTCAAAGAGGGGTCCTTTGGGATCCACCCGGGCGGCGGCTCGAGCGTCGAACCAGCTTATAGCCCCGCAGTTTGAGTATCTCTGGGGGGTGATGACACATACGTGGCTGGGGGCGAAGGATTGGCAGAGTGTGCAGCCGTAGAATGTGTCCACTTCATCGTCTTTCATGCCTCTGGCTCTG
>JABAHQ010000062.1_pt8 | contig 61107 bp, 59 predicted proteins | sample 7062091 | NCBI WGS metagenome assembly JABAHQ01 (sample SAMN14534359, study PRJNA622989) | marine sediment metagenome | biome: marine biome [ENVO:00000428]; feature: marine pelagic biome [ENVO:01000023]; material: deep marine sediment [ENVO:00002113] | place: India: Gulf of Kutch | collected...
AATTATTAATATCGAGTTTCCAATGATACTCGGTTCAAAGTTTAAATAAAACTAACAAATCAATCATGAAAATTCTCATTTTAACTTCTCGCATCCCTTATCCGCCTCATAAAGGTGACCAATTACGTGCCTATTATCAAATTAAATATCTGTCAAAGCATCATGAAATTATTTTGCTATCACTTATCGCAACAGAAGAAGAACGTGAATATGTCGTTGAATTAGAAAAGTATTGTGAGAGGATTGAGTTGGTCCTGCTTGAACCGGTAAAATCGATATTGAATGTGCTATTTTATTCTTTATCGAGCATGCCTGCACAGGTTGTCTACTTTTACTCTAAAAAAATGCATAAAAAATTAGCACAGGTATTAAATGAAGAAAAGATTGATATCGTTTTAACTCAGATGATACGAATGAGCAATTATACTAAGAAATTAAACTACACGAAAGCCTTGGATTTAATAGATTCGGTTTCTGTAGGGTTAAAAAGAAGAGTAAAGACAAAATTTAAGTTGAGTTGGTTTTTTTATTTTATTGAATGGCTAAAAGTTAAGCAATATGAAAAATTGGTTATGCCCAAGTATAATATTTGCTTTATAGTTTCAGAGGCGGATAAAAAAACTCTTCCCGTCCAAGGAAATGTCCTAGTTGTTCCCAATGGAGTAGAATTGAACCATAATCAAAAGGATTATTCAAATCTTAGTAGGTTCCAAAAAAGTAATCAGGAAATTAATTTAATATTTACCGGAAATATGGGATACTATCCTAATATTGAGGCTGTTAAATATTTTTCCCTTTCCGTTATGCCCAATTTATTAAAAAAAGGACTAAATGCAAAATTTACTATAGCCGGTAAAAATCCTGCAAAATCGGTGAGAGAATTAGCCAATGAAAACGTCAAAGTAACGGGATTTGTTGAGAATATTTTTGATGAAATAAATAAAGCGGATATCTATGTTGCACCTCTGCAAGAAGGAGCAGGATTACAAAATAAAATACTTGAAGCATTTGCAGTAACAATCCCTGTGATAATGACCTCAGTAGCACAACAAGGTATCGGTTACAGGCCTGTAAATTATGCCTTAATAGCAGACACGCCCGAAGAATTTGTTCAGTGCATTGAAAAGTTTGTTAATTATCCAGAGCTACGGGTTCAATTTGCAGAGAATGCATACAAATTAGTACGAGATGAATTTGATTGGGATACTATAATAAAAAAGATGGATGCCAATTTTAGAAGACTAATCTAGGGAATTGATAATTAATGATGCATATTGGGCTTACTGGCGGCTCGGGTTTTATCGGTCGCTTTATAATTGAAAAATTGTTAGCTTATCACTATTTAACTTTTATAAGAAATCTCGATCTTGAGCCACCACGGTTTAGTGGCGACTTTGAGTATATTAAAGGTGATGTCTGTGATTTATCAACAGTGAAGAAGTTTTGTGATGATTTAGATATCGTTATACATCTCGCTGCTGCCCATCGTGATTTTGGGATTTCTGACGAAGAATTTTACCGGGTAAATCTTCATGGTACGAAAAGTCTTTTGGAATCTATGAGTTTAAATGGAGTAAATAGATTAATATTTTACAGTTCTGTTGCTGTTTATGGGCTAAAGAATTTACCTGCTGACGAAGATACACCGCCACAGCCAGAGAATGTCTATGGTGCTTCTAAGTTGGCGGCTGAAAAAGAAATAATAAAGTGGGTAAATGAACTTTCTGAAAGGCAAGCTGTCATTATTAGACCTTCCGTTGTGATTGGTCCCAGAAATACGGCTAACATGTTTTCACTAATTGATCAAATATATAAAAGGCGTTATTTGTTTAACTTTGGAAGTGGAACTAACATAAAATCAATGGCATATGTGCTAAATTTGGTTGACTTTACACTTGAACTGCTATTCAACAACTTTTTTAGCAAAATTAAATATGAAGTTTTTAATTATGTTGACTACCCACAAATGAGTATTCGTAAAACTATTGAAATTATTCATCAGGAACTAGGTTTAAAAATTCCCGCATTAACATTGCCCTTAAATTTTGTCTTAACAATGGCCAGACCATTCGATTTGTTAATTTCAATGTTTAATAAAAACTTACCTATTTCTACGGCTCGTATCAAAAAGCTGACTACTACCACTCATTTTGAAACAAACAAAATAAAGTCGCAAAATGGATTTCTTCCAAAGTATGATTTAGAATGGGGATTGAGAGATATGGTGAGATGGTATACAAAAGAATACAACTAGCATTCAGATCTTACTGAACAATTAATTTTGCATGGCAATGACAAAAAGAATGCCTACACAATTATTAGGTAAGTGATTGCTGTATGCTTCAGATGAAATTGGACACGGGAAAGTTTTATGTTAATCGTGTTCAATCTTAACAATTTGGAGGAATTATGGCTCAGCGAAGTCATTTGACGCGCCGAGATCTGATTGGATTAATCGGGGTCACGCCCAGCCGGTATTATGAATGGGTAAGGCGCCGGGGACTATTCAATCGCCACAATGGAAAGATTCTCAAGAGTCATTGGATATTACCCAAAGAACGTAAGGCGATCTATAAATATTGTCGTGACCGCTTGGAAGAAGGTTACCGGAGATTGACTTACCTGCCTGCAACGACAAGTCAGTCAGACTGATCACGGTGATGGATGGGGCCAGCCGCTATGTGGAGGGCCATGACTTATCACACAGTGAGGGCTATGCCTCCGCAGTCATATGTGTGAATACGATGTCCAATTGGTGATTGAGAAGGCCAAAGAAAAATTTCCAAATGCACGACCACGCATGTTCAGCGGTAACGGCCCGCAGTTTATCAGTAAGGAGTTTTGCCAAAGGCATCCCGTTGGGAAAGGAATTTATCCGGCTTAGTGGATTCACCCATGTGAGAACGCGTCCCTATTATCCGCAAAGTAACGGGAAGTTAGAGCGGTTTCGTGGAACGATCAAGAGTGAAGAAATTCGTCGCAATTCATACCTCTGCATTGAAGATGCCCGACGACATATCGCAGCTTATGTGCAGCATTACAACACCAAACGCCTTAACAGTACCATCTATTACCTGACTCCCGAAGATGTCTTGATGGGCAGAACAAATGAAAGATTGAATCTCCTTCAGCAAAAGCTGGATGAGGCACGCAAACATAGATTTCAAGCACAATCTCAGACTGCCTGATGGGGATGTTTTGATCTTGTTCGATCAAAAAAATCTATTGATTAATAGAAAGATGATGAGTAAAATTGCTTTAAATCAAAGACCGTTTGTCCAATTCCCGCTGAACTAGGACAGACTTGATTTTGGTGCAGGGAGATACTACCAATACCTTTGTTGCCAGTTTAGCAGGATTTTACCATAAAATCCCGGTAGGTCACATTGAAGCTAGATTGAGAATCGATGATAGATATTATCCATTTCCAGAAGAAATCAACCGCAGACTTACTTCAACACTCAGCACTATTCATTTTGCGCCAGCCGAACATGCTCGAAAAAACCTTTTAAAAGAAGGTGTTGCCGATTCTTCAATAATGATTACCGGCAATACGGTGATTGACGCCTTGCATACCATTATTCAAAGAAAAGGGTATCAGTCAGCAGAATCGAACCGGAGTAATAAAGAAATACTGGTTACCGCGCATCGCAGAGAAAGCTAGGTCGGCCTCTGGAAGACATTTGCCAGGCCCTTTTACATATTGTAAATCACCATGAGGATGTCAGAATTGTGTTTCCGGTGCATCTGAATCCTAATGTACGAAAAACCGTATTCAAAATTCTTTCAAATCACGAGCGAATTCAGCTTTGTGATCCATTAGATTATTTTGAATTTGTACGATATTTGACACGCTGTTATATGATCGTCACCGATTTGGGAGGCATTCAGGAAGAGGCTTCTGCACTGGGGAAACCGGTGTTCTTGCTCAGAAAAGAGACCGAAAGTATTCAAGCGATTGAGGCCGGTGTCTGTCGATTGATAGGTACCAAGTATGAAAGTATTGTAGAAGAGATCAGCAGACTTCTGAAGGATTTGGAAGCATATCTGAATATGGCGTGGGTTACCAGTATTTACTATTTACGGTGATGGAAAAGCAAGCCAGCGTATCGTGAATTCAATTTTAGAGCGCTTTCAGGTTTTGTCCATAAGCCTGGAGTTGCCATAAGATATTTATTTTATACCATTCAGGCTAAAATAGATCGAACTTCTGAAAACAAGATAATTTAACAATTTGCCCCACCCCAATCTTTGCTTTAGATTTGTTCGGTTACTAATTTCAATGTTAATTGAGTTTTGTATCTATCGCAGATTACATGGCAACAATCTTAGTATTCATCATTTCTCTTATTACCTCATTCTTTGGCGTAAGTGTTGCAAAAAGAATTGCCACGCGTTACAACATCGGTGCCCTTCCCAGCGTCCGTAAAATCCACACTGAATTTAAACCTCTGCTGGGCGGACTGGGGATATTCATCGGCTTAATTATGGGCATTCTAATTGCCAACTTTCTTCAACTGATTCCCTTGTCAAGTTGGGAAAATTACTTCCCCTTTTGGGCCGGATTATTGCTCATGTTGCTCACCGGCCTGTTGGATGATGTTTGGGGGGTTGATGCAATCAAAAAGTTTTCCGGTCAATTTCTGGCAGCTTTGTTAGCCACCCAGTGTGGTTGCCTGATCGAGGCGTTCTACAGTCCCGGCGGCACGACTTTAGAACTGGGCTGGTTTAGCTATCCCTTTACCATTTTGTGGATCATGTTTGTTATTAACGCTGTCAACCTGCTGGACGGCCTCGATGGCCTGGCAGGGGGAATTAGCCTGATTATTACAGTGGGATTTTTAATCGTATCCATAATCGCAGGAAATGCCTTTTTGACTGTTCTGGCCTTCGCATTTCTGGGTGCGCTTCTGGGATTCCTTAAACACAATTATCACCCCGCCTCAATTTTTATGGGGGATGTGGGCAGTCTGGCGCTTGGATTTATTTTAGCTTTTTTCTCCATTGAAGCGCTAAAAATAGCCGGCAGCCATCAGGTGTATTTTTTAGCCGCGTTAGTGCTGATGGGTATGCCGGTTACCGATACGTTAATTTCATTCTTTCGCAGGATGGGTAGGGGAGAGCATCCGTTCCGGGCAGATAAAGAACACATTCATCATCGATTAATCAATTTGGGTCTATCTCACCTTCAAACGGTTTGGCTGATGTATCTATTTGCAATATTGTATGTGATATTAGGTGTGTTTATGGTCATGTACCGGGAGATGGTAGGCACTCCCCTGTTTTTAGTAGCCTTTGTTTTTTCCATCTTTTGGGCCTGGCGGCTTGGCTACCTGGAGACGCGACGGCTCATCAGTTTCGGTGCGTTTGAACAACCCACCTTTGCTTCACTCCGGCCTCTTTTAAATCTCAATCGAATTTGGCACCAACTGGCAATTCTTATTGCCGATATATCCGCCATAAGTTTGGCTTTATTTCTCACCTTCTGGTTGCGCTTCAAATCAGGGTTCCTTAATCCACCCACAATGAAAACGATGGGCGATTATTTAAATGACCCGGTTTTGTTGATCTTTGCCGGAGTATGGTTGCTTTTATTCTGGTTGAACGGTCTGTATCGAATGCCCTGGGATGTCTCCCGATTTGATAAGTCTTTAAAAGTTAGCAAGGTCATCACATTTGGCGCACTTTTTTTATTGGTTTTGCTAAACTTAGATATTCTGGTCGATCCGGAGCAGAAGCCTTTGTTCAATAAAGCTCAAATTTATACACTGGCATTTTACTGGTTAGCTATGATTGTTTGTGTCAATGGTCTGCGCCTGCTGGTAATTGAAATTGAAAAACACTTCCATATCTTTGAATATACCTACAAAAATACGTTGTTAATTGGTGCTACACGGAAAGCCAAAAATATTATTCGGGACATCCAAAATAATCCTCATCTTCTTAATAACATTATCGGCGTGGTGGAACGAAAGCCTACCAGACAGAGGTTTGAAGGATTTCCCATTCTGGGGGACTACCAGGACTTGCCTCGCTTGATTCAAGAACACAAAATTGAGGAGATTATTGTTGCGCTAAATGAAAATGTAAAAGAAGATTTGCTCAACATCATCGGGGTATGCGACCGCCTGCGCGTGGTGGTGAAAACTTTGCCCGCTCTGCAATCAATTGTGTCGGGGAGAGCCCGGGAGCTGGCCGGGCATGCACTGGTGAGGGTCTTCCCGGAAAACATGGTTTTATGGCAGTGGTTCATTAAGCGTTTGATCGACCTTATTTTTTCACTACTGGTTTTTCTGATTTTGCTACCCCTGTGGCTGCCAGTAATGATTTTGATGAAACTTCGGTTGCTGAAAAATGTCATTGTCAAAGTGCCGATATTGGGCAAAAAGGGACGGATATTTAACATGTATCTCCTTTGGCTCGAGCAGACAAACCAATCCTCGGATAAATTCTATCAGGAGGGCCCGAATCGCGCTGAATTAACTTCATTGGGGAAATTTTTATACCGAACCCAACTCTATAGATTGCCGCAGGTGTTTAACATTTTAAGAGGAGATATGAGTCTGGTGGGTCCCCGGCCGGAGCCGCCGGAGTGGTACCGTACGCATCAGAATCAATTGCGTTTCCTGCATCGCCGGTTGATGGTCCGTCCCGGAATTACCGGCTTTGCGCAGATTAAATACCGTTTTGATGAATCTCAGAAAATGCTAAAAGAACGAATGAAATATGATATTTATTATGTGGAAAACATTTCTTTAAATTTAGATTTTAGAATTCTGATTAGAAGTATTCTTTTGCTGTTTAAAAATCCCAAAAAGAAATGGGTGGAGGAGAAAATAAGTTAATTGGCTTCCGGTTAGCACATACTTCAGAAAAAAACATCGCAGGAATGGAGTATTAAATGAATGGCAGTGCAACGACACAACCTGTAAAGGTTTCGGTTGTGGTGGTAAATTACAATGTTAAAGAATATCTGGAACAATTACTTTTATCACTCCAGCGCGCCCTGGCCAATTTTGCCCATGAAATCTGGGTCGTTGACAATAATTCTGTGGATGGGAGTGTGGCTCATATACGGCGCCGTTTTCCCGAAGTAAAGCTAATTGAAAACAAGCAAAATCTTGGTTTTGCTAAAGCCAACAATCTTGCCCTCCGACAGGCAAAAGGGGATTTCATTGTCATTATTAACCCGGATACGGTAGTCCAGGAAGACACCTTTGAGAAATTAATATCTTTCTTCAATTCTCATCCCGATGCCGGTGCAGCAACCTGCAAAATAATTAACCCGGACGGTTCCTTCTCCGTCGATTGTCGTCACAGTATTCCCACCCCACTGATTGCTTTTTGGAAGGTAGTTGGATTAAGTAAACTCTTTCCCCAAAGCCGGGTCTTTGCCAAATACAATTTAACCTATTTGGATCCTAATCAAACTTATCCGGTTCCCGCCATTTCCGGCTCGTTTATGATGTTCAGAAGGGAGGTAATCGATCAAGTGGGATTATTTGACGAACGTTTTTTTATGTACTGCGAAGATATCGATTTGTGCCATCGCATCAATTTAGCCGGATTCAAAATATACTATGTGCCGACCTCTCAAATTATCCATTACAAAGGGGAGAGCACCAAAAAAAACAACCTTGACTACGTTGTTACCTTTAATAAGGCGTTGTATAAGTTTTTTCGAAAATATTATGCGCAGCGAAGTGTTTTCCTTTTCCGGTGGTTAATTACCCTGGGCATTATTCTCCGTGGTATGTTTATCTATTTAAGAAATTTTCTACACAACCATTTCCCATTGCTCCTGGATGCGCTGATCTTAAACATCATTATTGTAGTTGCTTTTATCATACGTTATTCCATTAAGGACGGCTTTTACTGGCATGACTTTTTCAGTCTATATTGGATTATAAATTTAATATCGACTGTGTTGTTTGTTGGCGGCGGATATTATCTGGAAGTATATCCACTACACAAATTCTCAGTCCACGGCATCATTAAAAATACCCTTATTACGTTTATCCTGTTGGCATCGGCCACATTTTTCTTAAAACAATTTGCATTTTCGCGCAGCGTTGTTCTGGTTACAGCCGTTATATCTCCCTTGCTAATGATCCTTTGGCGCGTCCTGTTAAAACGCTATTATCGGGGGGACAAAACCGCCTGGGGAAAGGATATTTTAAGCAAACCAACCATTATCGTTGGGAATGGGAAAGAAGCGGTGACCCTCTATGAGAAAATTCGTGAGTTGAGGGATGTTAGTTATGAGTTGATCGGAGTGGTTACGGTTGGAAAGAACAGCGAAAAATTGGAGAACAGGCACATACCGGTTTTGGGAAGCATGGAATACCTGGGGCAACTGATTTCCATGCACCGGATTCGGCAGGTGATATTTTCGTCGGAAATTTTGAGTTATGAGCAAATTTTAAAAACGATGAGCAATATCGACACCGGACAGGTTGAATATAAGATTGTCCCATCCAATCTGGAGGTGGTCATTGGAAAATCATCAATTGAACGGTTGGACGATTACCCGTTGCTGGACGTGGAATATGCCATTGGCAAGCCCTTCAATCGCATACTTAAACGATTATTTGATGCGGTATTATCCCTTGCTCTGTTATTATTGACTTCTCCGATAATGTTGCCGCTTTTGTTGATGCATCGCAAGAGCAAGGCCAAAATCGACATAGGGGGCAGAAAGAATACCCAACTACCCATTACCCAAATCCAGTCACTCTCATCCAAAGCCTTTCTCAATAAATTTCTGCTGCTGTGGGAAATCCTTAAAGGAAAATTATCATTCGTGGGGTTTCCGATTGATGATTTTCGAAAAAATTCGGAATCGAACAATTTTTGGTATAAACCCGGTATTAGCGGATTGGTACAGATTAACCGGGGACGGATAATCGATCCCGAGGATGTCGAAAAATATCACCTCTTTTATTTAAAAAATCAGTCACTGTTATTAGACGCGGAAATTTTGCTCAAATCTCTGGTCAAGGGGAAACGGAAAAACAAGCAATAATTTAAACTTGCATTTTTTATACTCTCCCAATATATTATCGCGCTATATTTTGCTATATTCTAATAACCAAATAGGGGAGGCTTTATGAAAGCCGTTAAGTCAGTATTCACAGTGATGATAATCCTTGTAGTCGGATTTGCATGTTCGGATAAGAAGAGCGAAAAAGAACTATTTGAGATGGCAAATCAGTACATGGGACAACAAAATTGGCAAGAAGCCGAGCAATACTTTGGCAAAATTTATCAGCAATATCCCAACGGAATTTTTTCCTCCAAGGCTTTGTTTATGATGGGATATATCAATGCGAACCATTTAAACAATTTAGAGAATGCTCGCAAGTATTATCAGGAATTCCTGGATAAATATCCTGACCACGATTTGGCGGATGACGCTCAGTATGAATTGACCCATCTGGGCAAAAACGCCGATGAGTTGCCCTTTCTTATGAGCGACCAGCAGGAGGAATCTTCCGAAAACAACGGGAACAAGCAAGAAATCCCGGCGACCAACTAAATAATGTTTTAGAGATTTTTGCAGGGGGTGCGGTTATATGACTTCACCCCCTTTTTTTAGGTGAGAATTCCAAATTGAAACTCTGCAGATTAGGAGTAGTATATTTTTTAGTTAAAAATTATTTTCATGTTGAAAGTATATGAATGTTGAACAATTAATTAAAGGCTCTAAAAAAGTAATCCCACTTTTAATTCCATTCCTTACTATTTTAGCCTTATCGAATTTCAGTTCGGCAGGTCCTGCAGATACACTGGCACAGGATAGCCCTAATTCCACCTCTCAGCTGCCTACCACAATTGAACTTAAAACCTACGTGGAGAAAAGCCAGGTGCCTCTCAATCGGAAAGTAGTATTTCATGTGGAATTATCCTGGATCGGTGATATGAAGCGTTACCAAATTACCGAAATTCCCCAACCCATTTTGACCAACTTAATTATGCAAGGCAGCGGATCTTCAAATCGTTTGGAACCGCTTGACAATGGTAAGTATCGCTCGGTAAAGACCATCACTTATCAATTCAAAGCGGTCGAAATGGGCATGGGGTATATTGATGGCATCTCCATTCATTATCGGGACAGCAAATCGGGTGAGATGGACGTTTTACATTCGCAACGGGTTATGGTGGAAATTGTCGATCCGATACCTGAAAATACCGGGAGCGGAGTAAAAGCGTTAATCTATATTGTGCTTCTGGCCATGTTTGGCGTTGCCATTATTTATTTTGTGATTGTTTATTTTAAGAAAAAAAAAGAGACCCAAAAGGCTCCTGAATCGGCAACTTCTTTAGCGGAACAGTATTTAAAGCAACTCTCTCACCACATTGACCCGCGCGGGACTAATTTGCAGGAAATGACCCTAAAACTGTCCGGGATATTCAGAGAATATTTGTCTAAAGAATATCAAATTCCCGCCAGAGAGGCGAGCAATACTGAAATTTGCGAATATTTAAAAAATACCGGGTTGGAAGATACGGAGTTGGAACGGTTACAACAATTATTTGAAAAATTAGACATTGTAAAGTTTGCCGGTGCGGATATCGATCCGTCCGAATTTTCTAACATTTACGGGACGGTAGAGGAGTTTTTAAACCAACGAAAAAAAATATGGGAAGATGAAAAAGCGCAGATGAAGGAGGCTTAATGCAGGTTGATATTCAAGCGATTAATGAAAAAATACAGCAAGAAAGTGCTTTTGTTGAGAAAATTATAAAAGAGATGGGCCGCATAATCGTGGGACAAAAATATATGGTTGAACGCTTATTGATTGGCCTGCTCTCCAATGGTCATATATTATTAGAAGGCGTTCCGGGACTGGCTAAAACCTTAACTGTTAGCACTTTGGCACGGATTATTGCTGCTGATTTTCAACGCTTGCAGTTTACACCGGATCTGTTGCCGGCCGATCTTGTTGGCACGCTTATCTACAATCAACGAACCGGGGAGTTTAGCACCCATAAAGGCCCGATTTTTTCAAATTTAATTTTAGCGGATGAAATAAATCGTTCTCCGGCCAAAGTACAGAGCGCGCTTTTAGAGGCCATGCAGGAACGTCAGGTTACCATTGGCGATGAAACTTATCCCCTGGAAGATCCATTTTTAGTTATGGCCACTCAAAATCCCATCGAGCAAGAGGGGACATATCCATTGCCGGAGGCACAAGTGGATCGTTTTATGCTGAAACTTAAAATTACTTATCCCTCAAAAGATGAGGAGTTAGAGGTCATTCGCAGGATGGCCGGTTCATCGCCCGCGCCGCCTTTGCCGATGGTGACCCCGGATGAAATCATCTCAGCTCGAAACGTTGTTAATGAAGTGTATATGGATGAAAAGATCGAACGCTATATTATAGATATTGTGTTTGCAACCCGGTCACCGGAAGAGTATGGATTAAACGATCTGAAACAACTAATTGGCTTTGGAGCTTCACCCCGCGCATCTATTTATTTAAAAGTCGCCGCCAAAGCTCATGCCTTTTTACATCGTCGCGGTTACGTGACTCCCGAAGACGTGAAGGCAATCGGGATGGATGTGTTGCGTCACCGGGTGATTGTTACCTATGAAGCGGAAGCAGAGGAAGTGACTTCAGAGGATATTGTCCGTCAGGTGCTCAACCATGTGGAAGTGCCGTAATTGAAACTCATTCTAAGCTGGAGCTTCTAATGAGAATGAAACGCAGAGACGCAGAGAACGCAGAGGGATATTTGCATGAATGATATATCACAGAAAAATAAGTGGTAAATAAAATGGGGATAAATCTTTTAATAATTTAATAGGTCTGACTAGTTTTGCTTTATAACCCCTCCCACACCCTCCCCTTGGTAAGGGGAGGGCTGGGGTGGGGTTGAAAAATTCTGAATGAGTAAAACATTGTAAAAAGATTTATGGATACAAAGGAATTACTAAAAAAAGTTCGGCAAGTGGAGATCAGCATTCGTGGCGTGGTCAATGAGGTGTTTGCCGGGGAGTACCATTCGGTGTTCAAAGGGAGGGGCATGGAATTTTCCGAAGTGCGGGAATACCAGCATGGCGATGATGTCCGCACTATCGATTGGAATGTCTCCGCGCGGATGAATCATCCCTTTGTGAAAGTTTTTGAAGAAGAACGCGAATTGACCGTCATGATTTTATTTGACTGCAGCGCTTCGGAGAGCTTCGGCAGCCGTGGTCAGATGAAGGGCATGGTGGCCACCGAAATTGCCGCGCTGCTGGCTTCATCGGCGATTAAAAATAATGACAAGGTCGGTTTAATCATTTTCAGCAACAAAATTGAAAAATTCGTTCCTCCCCGAAAAGGCCGACAGCACGTGTTAAGAGTGATTCGCGAATTATTGTACATCGAGCATGATGAGAACATCAACACTTTTTCCGAAACCGACATTTCGGTTGCTTTAGAATATTTGAATCAAATTGTTACCCGGCGGGCTACGGTTTTCCTTATCAGCGATTTTATGGCAGAAGCGTATGAGCGGGATTTACAAATAGCCAATAAACGGCATGATTTAGTGGCCATACATGTAATCGATCCGTTGGAAGAAAGGCTGCCCTCAGTCGGCCTTCTGGAGCTGGAAGACCTGGAAACCGGGGAAATTGTTTTAGTCGATACCTCGGTCAGGGAGATCCGTGAAACCGTTTCCGAAAATGCCCTGAGCGAGAAAACAAATCTGGAGCGATTTTTCAAATCGATTGGGATGGACTATATCGATATCTATACGGATCGGCCTTACGTTCAGCCGCTGACCAAATTTTTCCGCATGCGGGCAAAACGTTTTCATTAAATAATTGAAAAGGGTTGGTTAGTTCTGTTTTATAACCCCGCCCTTTAGTAAGGGGAGGGCCGGGGTGGGGTTGAAAAATTCTATCTAAATTTATTAGATCATTTTTTGAACATGGTCGTGAATCGTTGCCATAAATTTTACAAAATCTCTGCGGTTCTTTGCGCCCTCTGCGCCTTTGCGTTAAAATAATAAAGAGTAAACTCTATAAAGTGTGCCCAGGATAGGTAGAAAAAATTGATAAACGCACCACACGGTGGTCACTATGTGAGAGACACAGAGGCCGCAGAGGGATAGTATTCATGAATGATATACCAGAGAAAATAAGAAGTAAATGCATATAGTGGATAAATCTTTTATAATTTAAAAGGCATGTCAGCTATGAGAGAAGTATTGCTCAATAAAATTTTCATAAGTTTGGGTTTATTAATTTTGTCCCAACTAATATTGACGTTAGTGGTTAGCTGTCAGGAGTCATCAACGCCATCGCTGCCGGCGGAGAAAAAACGCGAAATTGCCAATGTATTGTACAATCAGCAATTGTACGAACAAGCTGCCAAAGAATATCAAGACTATTTGGATTCATATCCGTTAAGTGTGCAGGAACAAGCCAATATTTCGTATCAAATTGCCAATATCTATTTTGAACGGTTAAAGGATTACGAAAATGCATTGGCCTATTATTTAAGAGCCAAGCATTTATCTGATGCCGAATCCAATCTCCAACAGCAGATCAGTAAAAGGACAGTGGAATGCCTGGAGCGGTTAGATCGCTCTACTGACGCCCGGCAGGTAGTTGCACAGACCTCTGCGCTGGATGATTCGCAAAAGCCGAAAACCCGTCCCGGTGAGGTCATCGCCCGTATCGGAGAACGGGAGATTACTACCGGAGATCTAAAACATCAACTGACTCGAATGCCGGATTATTTGCGCGAACAATTTCAGGATAGTGAGAGTAAAAAGGAATTTTTGCGCCAGTATATTGCCCAGGAGCTACTTTACGACTCTGCCAAACGACGCGGATTGGATCAGGATAAAGCAGTGATTGATGGCGTGTTTCAGGCTAAAAAGTCATTGATGGTAGAAAAGTTGTTGGAAGAGGAAATTGAAAAAGAAGCCAATCTTGACAATTACACCAATTCGGATGTGGAGACTTATTATAAAGCTCACAAAGAAAAATATGCCGAGAAGGATGAAGAGGGAAATGTTAAGCGCATTAAGCCGTTTTCGGAAGTGGCTCAACAGGTGGCGCAGGATTTTATTCAGACCAAAAAACAGCAGGCTTATCAACGAATTATTGACCGCTTAATGAAAGCAGAGCAAGTTGCGATTTATGATGACAAACTTGAGTAAATTTTTCAAATACACATATACGCTTTGCCTTATATTTATCATCCTTTATGCGGGTCTGCAACTCAACGCTCAATCATCCCTGATAGAGGTGGAAGCCAGGGTAGACAAGTCTGTTATTACCATCGGAGATCGGATTACCTACACGCTTAAGGTTAATCGCGTAAAGGATTTACAAATACAGGATCCCGGTCCCGGTGCTAACCTGGGCATGTTCGAGATCAAAGATTATGAAGTGCACCAACCGGCAGAAAAGAACGGTCGTATCATTGAACAATTCGATTACGTGATTTCCGTGTATGATACAGGCAGATTTGTCATCCCCCCGTTCCCGATTGTTTTTTCTCCTTCCGACACAACCACTGAAAAACAATACATCACTTCCGAGGCGTTGGAAATTAGGGTGGAAAGCCTGGTCAATGCTGAGGATGCCGAGATTAAAGATGTAAAACCACCATTTTCCATTCCTGTTGAGAAATGGCGCCTGGCCTTAATTACTGGTGGTATCGTTCTACTAATGGTAGTGGCCGGTCTCTTGTATTGGTATTACAGAAAACGAAAAGAAGGGGAACCGATATTCCGTAAAGAAGTCATCCGTCCTGCCCATGAAATTGCATTTGAAGAATTGGATCGCTTGTTGAACAGTGATTTATTAAAAGAAGAAAAATACAAAAGCTTTTACACCCGGCTTTCGGAAATCTTCCGGCGTTATGTCGAGATGCGATTTTATATCCAGGCTCTGGAAGAAACTACCACAGAGTTGTTAAGTTCATTGGAGGAAGCAGGCATCAGCAAAGAAAACCTGGATTTGGCCAGGGAAGCGCTGAGCAAATGTGATCTGGTGAAATTTGCCAGTTTTGTTCCTGATCCGGTAGGAACCGAAGAAACGGTTAGATTAACCCGGGCATTTATCGAGCGCACCCGGCTGGAATTTGAAGTTGTTGAAAGGTTGGAAGAGATGCCTGGAAATGATAAGCCTGTTCGGGAAACCTCTAAACAGTAAAACTGAAGAAATTGTGCGATTAAATTATAGAGCTTATGTTTCGATTTGCAAATCCTGAATACTTGCTTTTATTGTTGATCTTACCCGCCATCGCTTACTACTACTGGCGACGCCGCGGACGTATGGTCGGGCAAATGAAGTTTTCTACGCTGCGACACGTCAAAAAAGTGCCTGTCTCCTGGAGACAGGTGTTCCACCGCCAATTATATTTGTTACGGTTAGCCATCTTAGCCCTGCTTATCCTGGGTCTGGCCAGGCCCCAATCCGGTACCCGTGAACAGGAAATTATTACCGAAGGTATCGACATCATGCTGGTGTTAGATGTAAGTACATCAATGTTGGCGGAAGATTTTAGACCGAAAAATCGCATTGGGGCTGCAAAGGCAGTTGCTGAAGAATTTATTAAAGGGCGGAGGAATGATCCGATTGGCCTGGTTATTTTTGGTCGGGAAGCTTTCAGCCAATGTCCGCTAACCCTGGATTACGGGGTGCTGATCAATATCCTGGAGAAGACCGATGTTGCGCCGGAGGAATGGGATGGAACTGCCATCGGAAACGGAATTGCCACTGCGGTTGCTCGCCTCAAAGACAGCAGAGCCAGGAGCAAGGTGGTGATTTTGTTAACCGATGGCGAGAACAATGCCGGGGAAGTTGACCCCATTACCGCAGCGCAAATTGCCAATACTTTTGATATTCGAGTATATACAATTGGTGCCGGTACCCGGGGGACAGCGATGTATCCTTTTGAACATCCGATTTTTGGAAAACAATATAAACCGATCCCGGTAGAAATTGATGAAGAGCTGTTAAAACGCATTGCCGAAATTACCAGTGGAAAATATTTTCGGGCCACAGATACAGAGAAACTCCGCAACATTTACCGGGAAATCGGTGAATTGGAAAAAACCAAAATCGAAGTTAAAGAATTTACCAAATTTGATGAACTCTATGTCTACTATGCCGGTGCAGGTTTGGCATTGCTGGTATTGGAAATTCTTCTGCGAAATACCGTGTTGCGACGGCTGCCGTGATGGTCGACTTTCAGTATGCCTGCAAATATTTTTGACAGGATTGACATGATATACAAGATTAACCTGAGAGGATAAAAAAATGAAGGTGTGCAGACAATTAACATTGGAGAGGTTGCATTGTTAAGATTTGCCAATCCGGATTTTTTTCATTTATACTGGTTGCTGCCGGTACTGATTGCATTTTTTGTTTGGACGTTTCGTCATAAACAAAAGCTTTTGCAGCGACTGGGAGATGAAGAACTGATTGCCCGGCTAATGGCTGGCGTAAGTCGAACGAAACAAATTTGGAAAGTGGTATTGGTTGTTCTGATTTTTAGTTTTCTGGTTTTTGCCCTGGTCGATCCTCAAATTGGTACTCGCCAGGAACAGGTCAAACGCAAAGGGATCGACCTGTTTATCGCTCTGGATGTTTCCAAAAGCATGCTGGCGGAAGATGTGGCTCCCAATCGATTTGAAAAAGCCAAGCATGAAATCTCCCAGTTTATTGAGAGGCTTCGCGGAGATCGGGTTGGTTTAATTGCCTTTGCCGGATTGGCATTTGTGCAATGCCCCTTAACATTGGATTACAGCGCCGCCAAATTGTTTCTGGATGACATCGAGATTGGCATCATTCCCCAACCGGGTACTGCGATTGTCGAAGCGATACGGACTGCAACCCATTCTTTTGTAAGCAAAGAATTGAAACATAAAGTGTTAATATTGATTACGGATGGAGAAGATCATCAAGGCGAGCCCATCGAAGCCGCCAGGGAAGCCGCAAAAGAGGGAATTAAAATTTACACCATTGGTATCGGCTCCCCTCAAGGCGCTCCGATTCCCGAATATGATAAGCATGGCAACAGGATCGGATATAAAAAAGATCGGAACGGACAGGTGGTTACAACAAAGTTGGATGTGCCGACGCTGGAGAAAATTGCCTTTGAAACTGGCGGTAAATTTTATATTTCATCTACCGGGCGAACCGAATTAGATAAGATTTCTGAAGAGATTGCGGCAATGGAGAAAAAAGAACTTGCCGCCAGGAAATTTACTCAATTTGAAGATCGCTTTCAGATTTTTTTGTTTATCGCTTTGATTTTACTAATCGCGGAAACTTTATTGAGCGAACGACGAAAAATAAAACGAATTAAGTTGAGTTCCGGAGTTTAGATAAATGCATCGGCTGATAAGTACTTATCTTCTGGGAATCAGTATCACTGTGCTTTTGGCTTTTGATACCGGGTTAGCTGAAGTAGATAGCGATATCGTTGAGAAAGGCATGAAAGCCTATCAAAACGAACAGTGGGATCAGGCCCTGAATTATTTTCAGGATGCCCTCTTAGGCGAGCCGGAAAATCCGCTTTTGTATTTTAATATTGCCACCGCATTGTATAAAAAACAAAAATATGAAGAAGCCTTGAAATCATATGATAAAGCCCTCTCCACTGATGACGTGATGCTTCAACAGAGCATCTATTATAATCGGGGAAATACCTATTATCAGATGCAAAAATATAAAGAGGCAATTAACGCTTATAAAAAAGCATTGGATTTAGAGCCGTCTGATCGGGATGCCAAATATAATTTAGAATTAGTCCGCGCTAAATTAAAAGAGATGGCCGATACGCAACAGCAACAAAATCAGCAGCAAAAACAGATAGAACCGTCTGAATACGCCAAACAGTTGAAGGCACAGGCGGACGCGTTGATTGCCCAACGCCTTTATAAAGCTGCCTATGAATTGATGATGAAAGGATTAAAATCTGATCCGACAGTTAAAGCCTATCAGGCGTTTATTAGTCGTTTAAAAAATATCGTCGATATCGAGGAGGCGGTGTGAAATATATAATTATTATCTCCATATTTTGGTGGTCATTTTTTGTGTTTGCGCAGACTGCCGATGAGTTCTATCATCAAGGGGCGCAATTGTATATTAATAGCAAACTCAATCAGGCCATAGAGGCGGTGGAAGAGGGTTTACAGATTAATCCTTCCCATCCCAAATTAAATGCCTTGCTGGAGAAACTGAAGGAAGAAAAAGAGCGTCGGCAACAGCAGCAACAACAACAGCAGGCACAAGCCCAACAAGGAGAGCAGCAAGAGCAGGAACAGCAGAGGCAACAGAATCAGGAGAATCAGCAAGAAAGAGAACGCCAACAGCAGCAAGCTCAGAAGCAAGAAGAAAAACAGCAAGAACTCAGTGAAGAACAAAAGAAGCAGTTGGCGGAGGCACTCAAAAAGAAAGAACTAAGTAAAGAAGAAGCGGAACGGATTTTACAGGCGCTTCGCAGTAAAGAAAAGGAGAATAAGGAACTGCGTCGGCCGAAGCAAGTGGGTAAAAAACGTGTGGAAAAAGACTGGTGATGAAAAGATCAAAATCAAACAAAACCCTGTTAACAATTTTGTATTTACTACTGTTGATTGGCCTGCCTTTAATAGGACAGGATATAAAAATTACCGCCACAGTCAATCAAAATCCGGTTGGTGTCAACGATCAATTTACTTACCAGGTTGAAATTAGCGGCTCCACACAGAATTTACCCGATCCACAATTGCCTAAGCTGGACGATTTTCGGGTGGTCAGTGGACCCAATGTTTCCACCAGTTTTCAATTCATAAATGGTGCGGTAAGCAGTAGTAAAACATATACCTATAGTCTGTTGCCGTCCAAAACAGGAACATTTAAGATTTCCCCTGCTTCTGTAACATACCAGGAGAACACGTATCGATCGAATCCGATTGAGTTAGTAGTTACTAAGCAACGTTCGGCTTCAAATCAACCGAACCATAATTCTCAACGGCAAAAACAATCCGGAAAGCAAGCTTCATCCGATGTACTGTTTTTAAGAGCAGTGCCCTCACAGCGGTCAGTCTATGTAAATGAACAAATTACGCTGAAGTATAAATTGTATTTTCGGGTGACGGTGCGTAATCCGGAATTCATTAAGCTGCCGGAAACGACCGGTTTTTGGGTCGAAGAATATCCGATTCCCAAGGATGTTCCGGTCATCCAGGAAGTTTTGAACGGCGTTCAGTATAATGTCGCAGAATTGAAAAAGTTTGCCTTGTTTCCCACCAAAGCCGGTAAGTTAAGCATTTCTTCAATGCGACTGGCTGTTGATGTAATCGAACGTCGCCGGCGGGATCCGTTCAACCTGGATAATTTTTTCGACAGTCCCTTTGGCAGGAGTGTAAGAAAAGTATTGACTGCAGCACCTGTGGATATCGAGGTGAATCCCCTTCCGAAAGACGGTAAACCGGCCAATTTTTCAGGGCTGGTGGGTAATTTTTCATTAAAGACAGACCTTGATAAAACTGCGGTGTCTGCTGATGAAGCCGTGTCGCTGAAATTGATACTTAGCGGAGACGGGAATGTAAAATCACTGCCAGATCTCTCCATTGAGTTTCCCGCCACTTTCGAAGTATACGATCCGAAAGTGAAAGACAATATCAATCATTCCGGGAATCAACTGCAAGCGAGTAAGGAACTGGAATATGTAATTATCCCACGAATTCCGGGAGAATATACAATTAAACCGGTGTCAATATCCTATTTTAGCCCATCATTAAAAAAATATAAAACGCTTTCCACCCCCGAATATCATTTAAGTGTCGGAAGGTCTGATAAGGTAGCGGCAAAGTCCAACAACGCTTATTTCTCTTCCAAATCTGAAGTTAAGTTGTTAGGGAAAGATATCCATTTTATAAAGGAAGAAGGGTTAAATCTGCACCCCATTGGTCATCGCCCGTATCAAGACAGCTGGTTTTGGGCAGCTCTTATCTTGCCCGCTCTTTTTTTCGTCGGCGCTTATGGGTACCGCCATCATATGGAAAAAATGTCCACAAATGTAGAATATGCGCGACGGCGCAAAGCATTTAAACAAGCCAGTCAACGACTGAAGGGTGCACACCAATTTTTAAAACAAAATAAGTTCGCTGAGTTTTACGGAGAAGTTTCCCGGGGATTGATTGGGTTTGTGGCCGATAAAACCAATCAATCTGCGGCCGGGCTAATGCGCGATGATGTGGAACTGTTATTAAAGCACCATAACGTGCCGGAAGGATTGATAATCGAATATCTGAAATACCTTGACGAAGCGGATTTCCGGAGATTCGCCCCCGGACAGATCGCTGCCAATGAAGCACATACATTTTATAAAGATGCTGAACAGATTTTGGTTAAATTGGGAAAATACTTATAAAAGATTGACACATATATACTTAAACTCTCCGTAAATATTTCGCAAATTATGATTCGAACAACGACCATTAGATTACTTACCTTTATCTTGCTTTTTCTGATTTCCCTATCTATCTCGGCTCAAAGCGATGCAAAATATTACTTTCGACAGGGGAACCAGGCCTACCGCAGCGAGCAGTATAATGCGGCTTTGCAATGGTATCAAAAAATTATTGATGCCGGATATGAGAGTGGTCAGGTCTATTATAATATAGGCAACTGTTACTATAAGCTGGATCAAATTGGGAACGCCATTCTTTTTTATGAGAAAGCTCGCAAATTGAATCCAGATGATCCGGAATTACAGGCCAATTTGGAGTTAGCCAATTTAAAGGTAATCGACAGGATTGAAACGCCACCTCAGTTTATACTTTTTCAATGGTGGGATGCGATTAAGACGTATTTCACCATTTCCGAATGGACCCGATTAACCGGTTCCCTTTATATCATCAGCATGATCTTAGTGATCGTTCGCTTATTTCTCCGTTCCTATCGATTGCGCAGATGGGCTTTTACGCTGTTGATTGTTTTTGCAGTGTCTACGGTATTTTCCGGTTATCTTCTGTATGCAAACGTGCTGGCTGAGCAGAAGCAGAAGCAAGCGGTAGTGTTGAATCAATCGGTGAATGTGTTGAGTGCACCGGATGAGAGCAGTACAGATGTATTCGTGTTGCATGAAGGTGTTAAAGTTACCGTAACCGAACAGCGCGGCGAATGGGTAAAAATAAACCTTCCCGACGGAAAAAGCGGCTGGATGCGCCAGGATGAGTTGGGGGTTATTTGAAAGATATTTCTCTTTGACCTCAAAACTTTAATCCTAAGATATTCAAGTACTTTCTATTTGTTTTTCATTTTGGAATAACCTATTTTAAAAACACTTTAACTACTAGTAATGCTTTATATATGCATGTATCATTAGGATGTTAGTAAAGTGAATAAAGACATAGCTCATAAATGGTTTAAACAGCCGAAGCACGATTTATTAATGGCAGAAAAAAATCTGAGTATAGAGGGTTATGATGTTGCGGCATTTCTTTCTCAACAATCAGTAGAAAAGTTACTTAAATCTATTTTTGCTCTTGAGGGAAAACAAATTCCTAGGATCCATTATATTGATGAACTATCAAGAAAACTTGGATTATCAGAAGAAATAATGAATGATGTAATTCAGTTGACAGTAGATTATACATTTTCCAGATATCCTGATGTATCAGAGCTTGTTCCTTATGAAGAATATAACGAAGAAATAGCACAAGAAAAAGTTGATCAAGCTAAGCGAATATTTAAACTGTTGAAAGAACGATATCAAGAACTGGAAGGACAAATGGATGATAAGGCTGAGGAGACTAACAAAAATGAATGATACCTGGTTAAATAAATTTAAACAAACAGTCGTTCCTCAACTAATTCAAGAATTTTGTCCGGAGAAAATTATATTGTTCGGTTCTCAATTAAGAGGCAAGGCGGATGAGAACTCTGATATAGATGTGATTATTGTATCGAAAGTTTTTGCAGACATTCCCTTTATTAGAAGAATGCCAATGATATTAAAAAAAGTAAAATTTGATAAACATATCGATTTTATTTGTTACTCTCCTCAAGAATTTCAAAATATTCAAAATACATCTTCAATAGTAATCGATGCTTTAAAACATGGAGAGCGGTTAGTTTCTTAACCAGATTCTGGTAACACTTCCGACGTCATGATTCAATTCTGCTGAAAATAATAGAAAGCAGCTACTTATAGATTCTGCTTTACAATCAGCTTTAGAAAATTTTTACCTGCAATTATAGCACAATCAGAGGCATAACAGGGTTTATAACAATTATTTATTCTCACCTTATACCACATGACAAAAATCATACTCCAGGCTAACCAAACTCATTGTTTTTACCGGAAGTAAACCCGAATTTTATACTGTAAAATGTCGGTGAACTTGATCGGAAGGTTTTTATGCAGGCGCTTATTGCATTAGTAACCGGGGGGATAGCCGGAATTATTCATGTTTTAACTGGCCCTGACCATTTAGCCGCGGTAACTCCCTTCACCGTGGATAAAAGAAGCCGGGCCTGGCTGGTGGGATTATTATGGGGAGTTGGACATACTGCCGGAGTCTGGACTATCGGAGTTTTGGTATTCCTATTTAAGGAAATGTTGCCCGTTGATTTGCTTTCTGCCTGGAGTGAAAGGCTGGTAGGGGCCGTATTGGTTGTGTTGGGAATTTGGGGGATCCGCAGAGGTTTCACCACCAGGCTTCACTACCATGAACATAAGCATGATGGCGACCGTCACGCACATTTTCATTTACATTCTCCTGAAAGCAGCCATAAAAAAAAACATTCGCATACTGCTCATCATCACTCACATGCACCGTTCGGAATCGGCAGCTTACATGGCCTTGCCGGCAGTTCGCATTTGATCGGTGTCTTGCCGGCGCTGGCTTTATCCTCACAAGTCGCAACCATCATGTATGTCGTCGGGTATGGGGTTGGATCGATTGCCGCTATGACTGCTTTTTCCTGGGTAATGGGGAAATTCGTCCAGCGGATGTTGATCCGGTCGATACGCGCCTATAATTATTTGTTAATTTCATTTGCCCTCATGGCCATAGGTGTGGGTGTTTTTTGGTTGGTGATGATTTAATGAATAAAACCGAAACGCAAATACAAGTCGCGCAGAAAACTTTTCACATCCACTTTCAGGGGAAAGTGCAGGGGGTGGGTTTTCGTCCCTTTGTCTATCGTCTCGCTACAGCTTATCATTTAAATGGCTGGGTCAGCAATGGGATGGATGGGGTGCATATTGAACTCAGCGGAGATCGAGATACGGTTTATGCTTTCTTCGAAGACCTTCTGCAAAATGCACCCGCCATCGCCTCGATCACTGGTTCAAATATCAGGGAAATCAGTGACCGGGCTTATGCTGGATTTCAAGTCTATCACAGCAATGCGGAAGGCCAGGCCGATCTTTTAATTCTACCCGATCTGGATATTTGCGACGAGTGCCTGGAAGATTTACAAAATCCTACTGATCGTCGATATGGATATGCCTTTATTACCTGCACCAACTGCGGGCCACGCTATTCGATTATAGAGAAACTGCCTTACGATAGAGAAAATACCACCATGGAGAAATTTCCCATGTGCCCGAGTTGTCAGGCTGAATATGATGATCCATTAGATCGGCGTTTTTATTCCCAGACCAACTCATGCCCTGCCTGCGGTATACAGTTGAATTTAGTAAATGAGCAGCAGCAGACAATTGCGAGCAATGAACAGGCTATTGACATGACTGTCGACGCAATCCGGGCCGGCAAAATTGTCGCGGTGAAGGGCATCGGCGGCTATTTGTTAGTGGTAGACGCTTTTAACGAGAAAGCTGTGGCGAAATTGCGCCAGCAGAAGCATCGTCCCACCAAGCCCTTTGCGTTGATGTATCCTGACCTGAATAGCGTATTTGAAGATGCCTTTGTTTCCGAAGCAGAAGAACAAATGCTCCTCGGCCGGCAAAAACCGATTGTCATCTTACAGAAGCGTGACGATGTCAGCAGAATCGCCAAATCGGTCGCTCCCTTGGAAAACACCTTGGGCATCATGTTGCCGTATGCCCCGCTCCACTATTTGCTGTTGGAAAAATTGCAGCAACCGGTTTTAGCAACCAGCGGCAACATCTCCGGTTCTCCGATACTGTCAACTGAAGAACAGGCTTTTAACCTGTTGGATAATGTGGCCGATCTATGGCTTATCAACAACCGGGAAATCGTTGTGTCCCAGGATGATTCGGTGATTCGTTTCGCTCCCGGGTCCGGACAACAAATTATCCTGCGCCGCTCGCGCTCCTATGCCCCTATTTATTCACCTGACAAAGTTCAATTTCGTACCAATCCATCTATCCTTGCCCTGGGTGCTGAAAAAAAGAGTAGCATAACCCTTACCCACAGTGGCAACATTTATGTCTCTCAATATCTCGGCGATCTGAAGAATTATGAAACAGAATTAAATTACAAATCTCTCATTAAACACTTTTCGCATTTGCTATCCTTTCGTCCTCAACAAATTGTTGCAGATTTGCACCCGCAGTATATCTCTACTCGTTATGGACTAGAATTGGCTGAGAAGCACGGCCTTGTCCTGCAACAGGTTCAACATCATAAGGCACATTTTTGGGCTTTGTTAGGCGAACATCAGCAGCTATTTAGCGAACAACCAATCCTGGGTGTGATATGGGATGGTGCCGGATGGGGAGATGATGAAACCATCTGGGGAAGTGAATTTTTTGTGTATGATCAGGGAGAGATGGAGAGGATTACTAATCTCCAATATTTCCCATTGCTGATGGGAGATAAGTCTGCTTTGGAACCACGATTGTCAGCCCTATCACTTTGGCGAGAAATTGAATCGGCAGAGAATCTTGTAAAACCTAAATTTTCAGAAATCGAGTGGGAAATCTACTTCCAATACTTACAACGACAAAAATATTATCGGACTTCCAGTATGGGACGATTGTTTGATGCGGTTGCCAGTTTGTTGGGAGTGACGGATAAAATTTCCTTTGAGGGAGAAGCGGCAATGCGTTTGGAAACTTGCGCCTGGCAATACGTTCTTAAAATGGGATCGTTAAGCAAGATGGCCGATCATCCATATTACACTGAGCGATACGATCTACTCTCCCGGCAGATTGATTGTGGGCCATTGTTAAATGAAATGCTATTGGATTTACAACAGGGGGTGGAACAAGAACAAATTGCCTTTAAATTTCATTTATCCCTGGTTAATCTCATTCGTTTAATTGCGGAAGAAAAACAGGTAAGCAAGATTGGATTCAGTGGCGGTGTCTTTCAAAATGCTTTACTGGTGGATTTAATTCAGTCTTTGCTAAGCAAAGAATTTCATCTGTTGTTTCATATAGAATTATCGCCCAATGATGAAAATATTTCCTTCGGGCAAATGATTTACAGCGCCTGGAAGGGAAACGAACTTAGTTAAGGAGCTAAATTATGTGTTTGGCAATTCCCGGAAAAATTGAGAGAATTTATACATCGCAGGATAATGGCGCGTCGATGGCCAAAGTCAGTTTTGGAGGGATTGTTAAGGATGTCAGCTTGGAAATGTTACCGGAGGCCGAACCTGGTGATTACGTGTTGGTGCATGTCGGTATCGCCATCAGCCGCGTTGATGAAGAGGAAGCGCAGCAAGTTTTTCGATACTTGCAGGAAATGGGCGAGTTGGATGAATTAAATCCGCCGGATTGAGGAGGGGTATATTAATGAAATTTCTCTCCGAATATCGAGACCCTAAGCTTACTGAAAAATACATCCAGCGTCTGAACGCCATTGTTACTCGGTCATGGAAAATAATGGAGATCTGTGGTGGACAAACCCACAGTCTGGTTAAAAACGGTGTGCTGCAGATGCTGCCCGATAAAATTCAAATGGTTCATGGCCCGGGCTGTCCGGTATGCGTAACGCCGCTTCATTTAATTGATAAAGCGGTGTATCTGGCCGAACAAAAACGAGTGGTGTTGTGTTCGTATGGAGACATGCTCAGGGTCCCAGGTTCGCAAAGAAGTTTATTAGAGGCCAAAGCCAATGGTGCCGATGTACGTATACTTTATTCACCACTGGAAGCGGTCCGAATTGCTCAGTCACACCCGGAAAAAGAAGTGGTCTTTTTCGCCGTTGGATTTGAAACCACCGCTCCTGCTAATGCGCTGTCAGTCGTTCATGCCCATCAAAAGGGAGTAAAGAATTACGCTATTTTAGCCTCTCACGTGTTGGTTCCGCCGGCAATTGAGGCGATTATGACGGATGAAGCAACATCCATACAGGGATTCTTAGCGGCGGGTCATGTGTGCACGATTATGGGCTACGAGGAATATTTTCACATTGCTGAAAAATTTCAGGTACCAATTGTAGTGACCGGATTTGAACCGTTGGATTTACTCCAGGGCATTTTGATGGTGGTCGAACAATTGGAGGCAGGTCGGCATGAGGTACAGAATCAATATTCACGGGTTGTTCGACAGGAGGGGAACCTGAAAGCGAAAGAAACCATGCATCAGGTTTTCGAAACAGTGGACAGAGAATGGCGGGGTATGGGGACTATTCCCAGGAGTGGATTGGACGTCCGACCTGAATTTGCCGCTTATAATGCCAATGTCAAATTTGGCATTAATATTGAAGCAGTTCGGGAATCGGATGTGTGTATTGCCGGTGAGATCTTGAAGGGGATTAAAAAACCGTATCAATGCTCGCAGTTCGGACAGGGCTGCACACCTTCCACGCCGATGGGGGCGCCGATGGTTTCATCGGAGGGTGCTTGCGCAGCTTATTTCCATTATACCAGGACAATGACAGTGGAATAGATGTATAAATTTTAACAGGATAGGGATGAATAACGATAAGAAATCAGGCATACAATTAAGTTGCCCCATGCCACAGATGGATTTTCCACACATCGTTCTGGGGCATGGCAGCGGTGGATTGTTGACCAATAAATTGCTGGATGCGGGGGTGTTAAACCTTTTCCAAAACGAGTATCTTGCTCAACGTCATGACGGAAGCATCTTAGCGTTAAATGGAAAAATCGCTCTCACCACCGATAGCTTTGTGATTTCACCCATTTTTTTTCCGGGGGGAGATATTGGTGAATTGGCAGTTAATGGCACTGTAAATGATCTGGCTATGTGTGGTGCCATTCCCAAATATTTCGCTTTAAGTCTTATTCTGGAAGAAGGCTTTAGCATGGAAAAATTATGGCAGATTCTGCTATCGATTAAAGAAGCAAGCGAAAAGGCTGGTGCGCTGGTGGTTACCGGAGATACCAAAGTGGTAGATAAAGGAAAGGGGGATAAAGTCTTTATCAATACCACCGGAATCGGGGAACTGCATCCGAAAGCCAACATCAGCATTCAGCGAGTTCAGCCGGGGGATAAGATTATTGTAAGCGGAGATGTTGCCACTCATGGAATTGCCGTCATGTCGGTGCGGGAAGGCTTGGCTTTTGAGAGCACCATCGAAAGTGATACTGCAGCCTTAAGCGGAGTGGTCAAAAAATTATTGGATCAGTTCGGGGAGGAAATTCACCTGTTGAGAGACCCCACTCGCGGCGGCGTCGCCACTGTTCTGAATGAAATTGCCCAGCAAAGCGGAACCGGAATCGATATTCGGGAAAATGATCTTCCGATCAATCCGCAAGTGGAAGGGGCATGTGAGATTCTTGGCCTGGACCCTCTCTACGTTGCCAATGAAGGAAAATTTGTGGCATTTGTGGCATCTTCGGTGGCAGAAGCGGCGATTGAATTAGTTCATAATGATGCTAATGGCAAACGGGCTGCGATAATTGGAGAGGTAGTGGAGAGCCATCCCAAACAGGTTGTTCTGACCAGCAAAATTGGAGGACGTCGGGTGGTGAATATGCTACCCGGTGAACAATTGCCGCGGATTTGTTAGCGTTTTTTAGTTCAAACAGGTAACTTTACTAAACTTCAAAAGTTTAGTAAAGTTCTGGTTCGGGGAATGATGCTACGGATTAATCTGTACCGGAATCAAGATCGCAGTGCTATTCCCCGCTTCATCAACCGCTTTGACATAAATGGTATGATCTAAGTTGGTGACAACAGAAGTTAAATCCCAATTAAATTGATATGGCTCTTGAGTGTCTTCAGCTTGAAAGAAACCATCAATGAAGAATCTTACTCCTGCGACGCCCACATCATCAGTTGCCTCAGCCACTACCGTTAACGTATCAATAACAGCAACAGAAAAGGCATTGCCACCGCCCGGATTCGGATACAACACATTTAAGACTGGCGCCAGTGTGTCCGGCGAGGTTCCCTTGGAAACGCGTACAGTGGTGATCGCTGCCGGCCCGACATTTTCGTCCTCATCTATTGCATAGGCGGCGATATGATGGTCGCGATTATCGGCAACCGGTCCTGTATCCCAATTAAAGGAGGTTGTCTTTGCATCGTCTGTATGTACGACTTGTCCGTCAACCAAAATTTTTACGGTTTCAAGATTACTTTCATCAGAAGCGGTTACCACAATCGGCACAATTCCCGTCACCAACTCATTCTGGGCCGGATTGAGTATCGTTACAATCGGCGGGCCCTGGTCCGGTTCTTCCAAACAACCATTAATAAGAACCGAAACAAACATTGCTATCGCTATCAGAGAGAAAAACTTGGCATTATTAACAACTTTCATGTAGAAGACTCCTTATTTTAAGATCAAAATTAAAGTGCTAAGAAAAACAATTTTAAGCATTTCTATGTGATAAACATCATAAACAATTTAGAGAAAACTTTTCAGTTATAAGAAAATTAAATTCAGAATGAAAGCGATAATTAAATATTTTTCCAATATAATTACTCTCAAAATTTTGCATTAATAATTTCACTTGAATCATCGTCCATTTTATTTTATTTTTTGACAAATTTTTACGATAAATTAAGGATTTCCATTATGATTCATTTTTCCGAGAGAGTATATAACTTTCTTATATTTTCAATGCTCATATTTATAATTGGATGTACAAGTTCTAGCAAAGTAACTACTTCCGAACCTTCTCAAAAAGCGGAACCACGGGAATTGGATGAATCGTTCGACCCGGTGCAATTTAATGATGAAGATATAGACTTCCCTGCGGAAGGTGCCAACAATCAAACGGTTGAACCACTTCCGCTACCGGAGGACGAACCGCAGAAGATACAACTTGAAGAAAACCGAAAACTTGATGGCTTTCGGGTGCAATTATTTGCCACTAAAGAAATCGAAAAGGCCACTCTGGAGAAGAAAGAAGCCGAATACCTTTTCTTTGATGATAGTGTAGCCGTCTATATTGAATTTGATTCACCGATGTATAAAGTTCGGATAGGAGATTGCCGCAACCGAGAACAAGCGGAAAGTCTGCGTCAACTGGCGCGGAGAAAAGGCTATCCGACTGCATGGATTGTCAAAACTAAAATTAATACCAACCCTAACTTACCAGAAAACGTTGAACGTAATACAAGTGATTTTCAGTAAATTACCCCTTCTTTAAAATTCAATACAATTGTAAGCTTGTATCCGTATTGATGGAGGAATTATGGCTGGCCATTCTAAATGGGCAAATATCAAATTTCGCAAAGAAAGACAGGACGCTAAAAAAGGAAAAATATTTACCAAACTTATTAAAGAGATTACCGTGGCGGCGCGTATTGGCGGTGGCGATGAAAGCACCAATCCCCGATTGAGAAATGCAATTACGGATGCCAAGACTGCCAACATGCCCTGGAAAAATATTGAAAATGCAATAAAAAAAGGCACTGGTGATCTGCCGGGCGTAGTCTACGAAGAAGTTGCATACGAAGGATATGGCCCCGGAGGGGTGGCTGTTTATGTCATATGTACAACTGATAACAAAAATCGGACGGTTGGCGAAATACGCCACATCTTTAGCAAACATGGCGGTAACCTGGGCGAAGCCGGGTGTGTTGCCTGGATGTTCGATCGCAAAGGATTCATTCGGGTACCGAGAGCAAATCATGATGAAGAGGAATTGATGTTGCACGCGATTGATGCCGGTGCTGATGATTTGAAGGTGGACGACGAGTATTATGAGATTTATACGCCGTTTGAAGAGTTGGATGCCATCAGCAGCAAATTAGAAGAAAACGGTGTTCAAATTGAAACAGCTGAGCCTACATACATCCCCCAGAATACTGTAACTTTAGAAGGTAAAGAAGCTGAACAAATGCTGAGGTTGATGGACGGCCTGGAAGAAAATGACGATGTGCAGAATGTCTATGCCAATTTTGATATTGATGAACAAGTGATGCAAGGCATGGAAGAAAGCTGATTGAGATGCATCTGGTCCTAAATATATATGCGGCTTTTAGTTGTTCTATTTAAGCGAAGCAAGGAAAGCGAGTGTTCATTTGATTATATTAGGGATAGATCCTGGCTTAAGCGTGACTGGCTATGGCGCAATCGCAATTGAATCAAGAAAGCTATATTCTTTGGGATATGGGGGAATTTATAATCGTGGGAAATCAGTTCGCCTGTCTGAGAAACTGTTAAAGATTTATGAAGGAATCCGTGAGGCCATTATTAGCTACAAACCGGACCATTTTGCAATTGAAGATATATTTTATCATGAAAATGTGAATACGGCAATAGTCATGGGCCATGCCAGAGGTGTAGCGATGTTGGCGGCCCGGCAGGCAGAAATTCCTGTCTATGAATATGCGGCAAGAGAAATTAAAATGTCAACTGTCGGTTCAGGAGCGGCTTCCAAACATCAGGTTCAGGCGATGGTCAAAAATCTGCTTGGTATCCCGAAATTGCCCCGTCCGCAAGATGCTGCAGATGCATTGGCAGTGGCGTTGTGCCACTATCACCGACTGAAATTTAATGTTTTAAAAACACAGTCGTTTAAACAAGGATGATAGAAAGAGTCACCGGAAAAATTATTGAAAAAAGCCCCACCTTTTGTGTGCTCGATTGTCAGGGGATAGGCATCGGATTGCATATCACTCTGCACACGTTTGAGCAACTTGAACAATCCCCTTCCACTAATGCAGTAACGCTCCATGCTTATCTCTATGTACGGGATGATGCCCTGCAGTTGTATGGCTTTCAAGACCTTGCGGAGAAGGAAATGTTTCAATTGCTAATTTCCATTTCGGGAGTCGGTCCGCGCCTGGCGCTTGCTATTTTGTCGAGCAGCGGTGCTGATGAATTTCGGGGAGCTATAGGGCAGGAAGATGTTGAGCTGTTAACGCGCATTCCGGGGGTGGGGAAGAAAACCGCGCAACGGCTGATTCTGGAATTAAAAGAAAAAATTCAAAAACAAGCCGAGATCAAGCAATTGGTATCTGTTTCCGGGGCCTCAGAACAATATCAGGTGATGATTAACGAAGCTATCTTAGCCTTGCTTTCCCTGGGATACAAGCAACAGGAAGCTCGGAGGGCAATTGACAAAACTATCCAGCTGCATGGAAATAATATTTCCCTGGAAGAAATGATAAAACTTGCATTGCGAGAAATCTAAAATGTCACAACAAGAAGATAAATACGATCGAAACGCAATTGATCCTTATCCCCATCAGGAGGATAAGGCCTTTGAAGCCGCATTGCGTCCCTCTTTGTTTGATGAATTTATCGGTCAAACAAAGGTAGTAGAAAATCTGAAGGTTTTTATCGAAGCCGCCCGACAACGGCGAGAAGCGCTGGATCACGTGCTTTTGTATGGTCCGCCGGGCTTGGGAAAAACAACATTGGCGTATATCATCGCCCACGAATTGGGTGTTGATATTAAAACATCCTCCGGCCCGGTCCTGGATAAAGCCGGTGATTTGGCAGGAATTTTGACCAATCTTAATGAGCAAGACGTTCTGTTTATTGACGAAATTCACAGAATGAATAATGTTGTGGAAGAATATTTGTATTCGGCGATGGAAGATTATAAATTAGATATCATGATAGATCGAGGCGCTAATGCTCGAACCATTCAAATTAATTTACCCAGATTTACATTAGTGGGGGCAACCACCCGGGCAGGACTATTGACCGCCCCTATGCGAGCTCGCTTTGGGGTTGTGTCCCGTTTAGATTACTATGAGAGCGAAAGTTTATTCCAAATTCTAAGACGTTCTGCAAAATTGATGCAAGTAGAAATCGACAAGCATGGTGCCGAGGAAATAGCCAGGCGTTCTCGTGGTACTCCGAGGGTTGCGAATCGATTGTTGCGGCGCGCACGCGATTTTGCACAGGTTAAGGGAGAAGGCAAAATTACCCGGGGATTAGCTGACATGGCACTGCAAATGTTGGAAGTCGATGAAATGGGTCTTGACGATATGGACAAGCGGATTGTCTGTACTATCATTGAAAAGTATAGTGGTGGCCCGGTGGGCATTAACACGATCGCTGTTGCGGTCGGTGAAGAAGGCGACACCATTGAGGAAATCTATGAACCTTTTTTAATTCAAGCAGGATTCATTAAACGGACGCCACGGGGAAGGGTGGCCACCCCGTTGGCATATGAACATTTTAATTATAAGCAGAGGAGACATGGATTCCAGCAAGAACTTTTTTGACGATGAAATCAATGCAAAATTTAAGCTCGATGATTTTGATTACGAGTTACCCAACAAATTAATTGCACAGTATCCCCTGACTGATCGGGATAAAAGCCGGTTAATGATACTGGATCGTAACACCCAGAAAATTTACCATAAGACATTTATGAATATTGTGGATTACATTAATCCCGGAGATGGTCTGGTTGTTAACGATACCAAGGTATTCCCGGCAAGATTGTTGGGGACCAAAGATAAAACTGGCGCTAAAGTCGAAGTGTTTCTCCTCCGCAATTTAGAGCATGGGATTTGGGAGGTTATGGTTAAACCGGCCCGTAAAGTTCGCCTGGGCAACAAAATTGTTTTTAATGACAAATTTACTTGTGATATTATTGATAATACAGTCTCAGGGGGGAGGATAATTGAAGTGCATTGTAATGGCGATTTTAATGATATACTCGATGAAGTCGGGCAAACTCCGTTACCTCCCTACATAAAACGATCTTCTGAAAATGTCGACCGAGAGTATTATCAGACAGTATATGCGAAGACTCGTGGCGCCGTTGCGGCCCCAACGGCCGGTTTACACTTTACGGAAGAATTATTGCATAAGCTGAGAGATGAGGGAGTCGAGATGGTTAATCTTACCCTGCATGTCGGTTTAGGAACATTTAAGCCTGTACAGGTGGATGATATCTCCCGACACCAAATGCATTCTGAGTATTACGAATTATCGGAAGAATCCGCGAGGAAGATCAACAAAATTAAGGAACGAGGTAATGCGGTGGTTGCCGTGGGAACGACATCTGTTCGGGTGTTGGAAACGGTAACAGATCGGACCGGTTTTGTTCGTCCCGGGCGAGGGTGGACGGATAAGTTTATTTATCCACCCTATCAGTTTCGAGTAGTGGACCATCTGATTACCAATTTTCATTTACCCCGTTCCACATTATTAATGTTAGTGAGTGCGTTCGCTAATCACGACTTTCTGATGAACGCTTACAAAGAGGCGATGAATAAGTCTTACCGTTTCTTTAGTTATGGCGATAGCATGTTCATAATTTAAAAGACTGCAACTTTTTTGCGGGGGTGTTAAAACGGTCTTTCTGTCAGCAATCTGTTCACAAACTTAACGCACCTTCATACCAACTCAATCTCGGTTATCATTTCCGTTCCCACCGGTATGTAAAACATTTTTTATCAAAAGATACTGCTTATAATCAATAAATTTTACTTTTTTCTTGATTTATTACTAAAAAGCTATAATATTTGTGGTGAAAAGTGGAGCTTTTTCCACTATTTTCCACTAAAAAGATGAAATTGGGCGACCATGCGAGGCTTTTGGGGCACTATAAAAAGTACTTTGGACAATAAAGGGCGGATAAATTTTCCAGCGAAATTTCGAAAGAATTTACGCGAACCAGATGATGAAACGCTTATTTTAATTCGCGGCAGTGAAAGTTGTATTAGTGTCTATCCTTCGACAAACTGGCGTCGCATGCTCGAAAAAATTAAGCGCAACGTCGCTAACGAACGAGAATTTGGAATCGTTGCGCGCAGACTAATGTATCAGGCTACCGAGCAAAAGATTGATAAGCAAGGACGCTTAAATTTATCAGCAAACTTAATCGAGTACGCACAGTTAGATGGAGAGGTCTTAATTGTTGGGTTTGAGAATAAGATCGAAGTATGGAATCCGCTCAGATATCAAGAATTTGTAGAAAACAACGAGTCGGATTTCTTGAAATTTACCCGGGAATTGGATATTTAAATAAAGCAAGGACTGCCGTACATGAAAAATGGATTTCATCAGCCTGTTTTGGCCGGCGAGGCTGCAAACTATCTGATTACCAACAAAGAGGGCATCTATGTAGATTGCACATTGGGTGGTGGTGGACATAGTTTGTATTTTTTAAAGATTTTATCGCCAAGCGCATTTTTGATAGGACTGGATGCAGATGCTGAGGCAATTCATCACACCTCTGCAAAGTTAGCGGATTACACCAATACATATTTTAAACAAGCTTTTTTTGATCAAATCGAGATCGTTCTTTACGAGGTCGACAAACTGCCCGTTGATGGTGTTTTTTATGATCTGGGCCTTTCTTCCTTTCAGGTAGATCAACAAAGGCGCGGGTTTAGCTACCAGATTGAAGGACCGCTTGATATGCGCTTCAATCAGCAGCAACAAAAAACGGCCGGAGATGTATTAAATCATTATTCTCAGGAAGAGCTCGAGCGTATTATTCGCGAATTCGGAGAGGAACGTCATTGGCGGGCCATTTCTCGTGAAATTGTTCTAAGAAGACAGGGCAATGAATTAAAACATACCAGTGAATTGGCAGATATCGTCCGGTCGGTGGTGGGGGAAAGGTATTTAAACAAATCCCTGTCAAGAGTTTTTCAGGCGCTGCGGATTGAAGTCAATCAGGAATTAAAACGACTTCCGGAATCACTGGATATTGCGTTTCAGTTACTCAAAAAAGGTGGCAGGATGGTGGCCATCAGTTACCATTCTTTAGAAGATCGCATTGTAAAGACGTTTATGCGGGAGAAGATCTGCGACTGCCTCTGTCCTCCGCAGTTTCCAGCTTGTGTCTGCGATAAAGTTCAGGAGGCGAAGCTGTTAACCCGTCGGGTAGTGAGGCCACAATCTGATGAAGTTGAGAAAAACGTACGTGCCCGCAGCGCTCGGCTTCGCGCTATCGAAAAAATCGTTCCATATCAAAACTAAGTCAGGCGTATGGCCGCACAGAAAAAAAAGAAAAGCCGCAAGCAACAAAAACAGCAATCGCAATATTTTAAGCAGAGAATGCGTCAGGCTCTATATGGGTTTTACACCATTAGCATGGTGTTCCTGGTTTTGGTGGTACTCAGCCTGTCATTTTTGCTTTACCAATGGAAAGAATATAAAATCACCGAGTTGGCTAAAGAAATTCAGCAACTCAAAGCTGAGATATTAAAATTGAGCAGCGAAAACAATCGTTATCAATCAAAAATTAACACCCGGTTAGAAGTTCATCACCGAATTGCGGAAATTGTTAAACAGAGGTTGGATTTAGAACCTGCTATTCAAGAACCCATTGTTTTTAAAGTAGATAAAGATAAGCTACAATATTATGTCCAAAAGGATCAGGAAGAAAAAAAATAGCGTGCGGTCGGCCAGAAAGGCCAGGCCCGATTTGCAGAGACGGGTTATTATGCTGGGCGTTATATGGTTGATCTGCCTCCTGGTGGTGGTTTTTAAACTCATTGTCGTTCAGGTTGTGGATCACTCCAAATATCGAAAGAAAGCCCGTGGCCATTTGGAGGATCGGCGGGAACTGCTTGCCAGAAGAGGCTCCATTTTAGATCGTAATCATGAGTTAATTGCGGTTGATTTAATTCATTATTCGCTGGCAGTTAAACCCCATTTACTGGACGATCCGTTGGGTACAGCCCGCACATTAGCCAGGCATTTAAATGAATCCGCACCATCGATTTTAAAGCAAATAAGATCTTCTGACAAATTTGTCTATATTGAGCATCGTTTAAGTCCACAAAAAGTTGAACCGTTAAAAGATTTGAAACTTAAAGGGTTGATTTTCGAGAAAAAGTTCAGTCGTTATTATCCTTATGGAAAAGTCGGTTCCCAGCTTGTCGGTTATTGTGATTATGACAATGCCGCAAAGGCAGGCCTGGAATTGGAATACGATGATGTCTTGAATGGAAAACCTGGCGCAACAATTTATCTACGGGACGCGTTGGGCAATCAATTCCCCAATTTGGATTTTCCCACGTCCAAACCTATTGATGGAATGAACGTGCAGACCACTATCGATATGGTATATCAGAGCGTCTTGGAAGAAGAGTTGCGCAAGACTGTAGAAGGCCATAAGGCAGAAAACGGTTCGGCTGTCTTATTAAATCCTCGAAGCGGAGAAGTGCTCGGAATGGCCAATTATCCCGGGTTTAATCCGAATGATTATAATAAATTTCCACTGCATCGGTATCGCAATCTGGCAATCACTGATATGTATGAACCGGGTTCCACTTTCAAAATGGTTGCGTTAGCATATTGTCTGGAACAACTGGATATAGATCTGGAAAATCAACTGGTTTATTGTGAAAACGGTCGCTATCAATTAGCCCAAAAAGTGGTCGAGGATCACAAAAAATTTGCCTACTTAACGGCTCGAGGGGTTTTTGAAAACTCCAGTAATATTGGTGTTATCAAATTGGCCCGAAAGTTCGATTCTCCTCTGTTTTATCGTTATGTTCGCGACTTCGGCTTTGGCGCACCCACCGGTATTGATTTACCTGCTGAGGCCAGTGGCATTTTGCATAAACCGGGTGAATTCTCCAGTTATTCTGTAAATTATATGAGTATCGGATATGAAGTGGCGGTCACGCCACTACAACTCGCTGCCGCATACGGCGCAATTGCCAATAATGGGATGTTGATGCAACCCTATGTCGTGCAAAAAGTATTCGATCAAAAGGGGAATATTCATCGGCGAAATACGCCTCAGGAAATTCGACAGGTCATTACTGCTCAGGCAGCTGAACGGATGAAGAAAGTACTTCACGGCGTGGTGACGCGCGGTACGGGAACGACAGCTAATGTGAGTGGGATCGAGATTGCCGGTAAAACCGGGACGGCACAAAAAATTAATCCCGAAACCAAAAGCTATCACCCCAATAAGCATGTCGCTTCGTTTGTGGGATTTTTTCCGTTGGAATCGCCAAGATTTGTGTTATTAGTTGTGATTAATAATCCTAAATTAGGATATTATGGTAGCCAGGTCGCAGCGCCGGCATTTAAAAATATTACCCAGCGAATCATTGGCTTACCGGACAAAAATAAAAATACGACTGATGAAATTGTGCTTGCTCAAAGCAGTCTTCCTTCTTTAAATAATAACTATATGATTGCTGTGGAAGGAATGGAATTGATGAAGGCCAAAAAGATATTAGATAAGAGAAATATTAAGTATAATGTCGTGGGAGATGGACACCTCGTTTACAAACAAGATCCTTCTCCATATAGCGACTTAACCAATACAGAAGTCGTAAAACTATATACGCAAGTAGAAAAATCAACTTCGAATAACGTGATGCCTCGATTAACCGGACTCAGTTTGAAAGAGGCATTGCAGGCATTATCCGATTTGAATGTAAATGTGGAAGTTAAAGGAAGTGGGATTGTTGTCAAACAGTTACCGGGCGCCGGTAAAAAGGTAACCTATAAAACCAAAATCAGACTGGTGTGTAATCCGACATGAAACGGGTATCGGAAATAATAGCCGGGCTGCCGGTTGAGGAAGTGATCGGGGATATGAATGCCCTCGTGAAAACGATCTGCTACGACTCCCGACAGGTATCCGAGCAGGATGCATTTATCGCCATCCGCGGTTTTAAGCATGATGGCCACCAGTTTATTGAGCAAGCCTATCAAAATGGCTGTCGGGTGTTCATTGTGGAGCGAACGCCCCAATTGGATGATGTGATTATTGTTCGGGTCAAAGATACACGGCGTTGGCTTCCGTTTATGGCCAAAAATTTCTTTAACAATGTCGTTGATGAATTGAAGATTGTGGGAATTACCGGCACCAATGGTAAAACCACTACTGCCTACATTTTTCACTCCATCTTAAAAAAAGCCCATTGGAAACCGGGCTTGATCAGCACGATTGAAACCATTATCGGAAGAGAACGGCTCCCGGCAATACGTACAACTCCGGAGTCGTGGGATTTACATCGATTGTTTTATCAGATGTATCGAAAGCGAATAAAAAGCGTGGTAATGGAGGTTTCCTCTCATGCCTTAGCCCTGCACAGAACCGACGGTATTCCTTTTTTGGCCGGGGTCTTTACCAACATGGGACATGATCACCTCGATTTCCACAAAACCATGCGGAGGTACTTCTCTGCCAAAAAGCGACTTTTCGACAATCTTAATCAAAATGATCGTGCCGTTGTGAATTTAGATGATCCTTACAGCCAGCGCATTTTAAAAGATACGGCCGGCGATGTTTTTACTTATTCATTTAACGATCCCGGCGCAACTGTGTATCTTAAGGACTACCAGATGCTTTCCGAAGGCATGTCCGTTACTCTAAAAGTGCCTTCCGGAGATATATTTTTTACATCTTCGCTGGTGGGTAAATTTAATGCGTATAACCTGATGGCTGCGACGACAACGGCCATTTCCCTGGGTTTGCGAGAAGAATATATTGTCGATGGTGTTTCATCGCTCCAGAGCATTCCAGGGCGGTGTGAGAAATACGCTTTCCCGGAAGGCTTTCGAGTGTATATTGACTATGCTCATTCTCCCGAAGCATTGCAGCGCATGTTAGAGGGGCTCATTGAATTTCATTCTCGTTGTCTCACGGTAGTCTTTGGTTGCGGTGGTGATCGGGATGTAAACAAACGACCCCGCATGGGCAAAATTGCTGAAGATTACGCTGATAGGGTGGTGTTGACTAATGACAATCCGCGTTCGGAAGACCCATTAAAAATCATCGATCAAATCAAAAAAGGGATTTACGATCAGTCAAAAGTAGAAGTTATACCGGATCGAAAGGAAGCGATTGAGACGGTCATTCAACGGGCCAGTAAAAATGAGATTATTCTGATTGCCGGAAAAGGACACGAAACTTATCAGGAAATTGGTGAAAAAAAGATCCATTTTGATGACCACGAAGTTGTGGAAAATTTATTAAACGAAAATGCTTGATAAAAATAATTAATATGCAGTGATAAAATGTCTGTATCGACGGAACAAAAAATTGTTATTCGGGATTTCCTCCATGGCTACCGGGGTCTTCATGCCTTAATCGGTAACGTGGACGGGCTAAACTATCAAAAAATTTCCATTGATAGTCGAACCATTGAATCCGAAAACCTGTTTGTCGCCATCTCCGGCGAAAACCACGACGGACATCAATTTGTTGCCCAGGCCCTGGAAAAGCAAGCTTCAGGAGCCGTCGTTCGCAAGAAGTGGGCTGAGCAAAATTGGCAAATGGTAAATGCGGGCACTAAACCTATTATCGTTGTCGAAGATACGATTAACTTTTTGCAGCAACTTGCTGCCTGGCACCGAAAGCATTTCTCGTTGCCGGTCATTGGGATTACCGGGTCGAACGGAAAAACCACTACCCGGGAAATGATCGCTCATACCCTTGCCACCCACTACGATCAGGTTTTACGTAGCCGAGCTAATAAGAATAATCATATCGGTCTACCGTTGATGCTCCTGCAGATCAATCCACAAACCGAAGTTGCAGTGATAGAAATGGGAACCAATCACCCCGGAGAGATTGGTTTATTGACCAATCTAACTGTACCGTCAATGGGATTGATTACCAACATCGGCAAAGGGCATATCGGATTCTTCGGTTCCCTGGAGGCTATCTATCAAGAAAAAATTGCACTGTTTGAGGCTATTGACCATTCTGCCCCGATTTTCCTGAACATGGAAGATCCCTTTTTGCAAAATTATCCTCAGGGGAACCGATGCGTGATAAGGATAGGTACTGATAAGCAGTATGAGGTCTGGGGGAAAATTAAATCAGTCGATCGTCTGGGAAGAGTGACTTTTTCCTTGAATGGGGAGAGTTCAGTCCACTTGAACATACCCGGGCAACACAATTTCTATAATGCCCTGTTAGCAGCAGCCGTTGGTTTGCATTTTGAAATTGGAGAGCAGAAAATCAAACAAGCATTGGAAGAATTTCGGCCGACCTCGCAACGTATGGAAGTGATTGAAAAAGATGGCATTTTATTCATCAATGATACTTATAATGCGAATCCGGATTCCATGCGTGCGGCTGTAAATTATGTTTCCCGACCGAACATTTCCAAAGGAAAGCGCATCCTGGTGTTAGGTGACATGCTGGAATTGGGCGATTTCTCGGAGAAAGAACATTATAATCTTGGTGAGTACATAGCCACGAAACCGATAGATTATGTATTTCTATATGGTCCTGACGGCAAAAACCTATTGGATGCAATACAAAAAAAAGCACCGGTTGAAGTAAGAGCGTATTGGTATAATACTCATAATGAAATCAAAATCCATCTCTCCAAAGTTCTGCATGCCGGAGATGTGGTTTTGGTTAAAGGTTCGCGGGGGATGGCGATGGAGAAAGTTTTGGAAAGTTGGTGGAGTTGAATCTGAAGTAATAGTGAGGGGATAATCGGCAGTTGACAGCATAAAGGGTGAGAAGATCGGAATGGCCTGACAGGGCTACCGGTTGGACTGCCTGCTGGCAACGAAATCTATCAGGCTGAGAAACTGCGATGAGGTGATATATGCTCGCTGACTTTCTGTTTCAATTCAGGGATGTGTTCTTTGGCTTTAATGTTTTTCGCTATATCACGGTTCGTGCGGCGTTGGCGGCAATAACTGCATTACTCTTTAGTTTGGTGATCGGTCCTAAAATTATCCGTCTACTAAAGAATAAACAACTCGGCGAAGAGATTCGCCATGACGGACCACAGTCTCATTTATCCAAACGTGGAACTCCGACTATGGGAGGGTTCATTCTACTGGGCGCCATTATCGTTTCGGTACTTCTGTGGGCAAAACTATCGAATTTTTACATTCAGTTGATATTTTTGGCAACACTGTGGATGGGGATTGTCGGATTTATTGATGACTATTTAAAAGTGGTTAAGAAGATGGAGAAGGGTTTAATTAGCCATTATAAATTAGCAGGTCAAATTACACTGGGAATTATTTTGGGTAGCACTCTTTATTTTAATCCGGATCTGGTCGAGGCGGGATTAAACAGCAAAACCAGTGTCCCGTTCTTTAAAAATTACGAAATCGACTTTGGGATCGTTTACATTCCCATCGCCATCTTTGTATTGACCGGTACCTCCAACGCGGTCAACCTGACTGATGGATTGGATGGTCTGTCCACCGGTTTGGTGGCTATCGCGATGCTGGCCTTTGGCGGTATGAGTTATGTTACCGGAAATGTAAATTTTAGTGGATATCTCAATATTGTCTATCTTCCCGGGACCGGAGAACTAACGGTTTACTGTTTAACCCTAGTTGGCGCGGCAATGGGATTTTTATGGTACAACACCTATCCGGCGGAAGTATTTATGGGCGATACCGGTTCATTAGCCCTCGGCGGTGCCCTGGGAACAGTTGCCATGCTGATTAAAAAAGAACTCTTGCTGATCTTAATCGGAGGTGTTTTTGTCGCGGAAACAGTTAGCGTGATTTTACAAAGCAGTTATTTTAAATATACGCGCAAAAAATATGGGCAGGGAAAACGCATTTTTCGGATGGCGCCATTGCATCACCATCTGGAATTGAAAGGCTGGCCGGAATCAAAAGTCGTGGCTCGCCTTTGGATCATTGGAATATTATTAGCGCTTTTGAGCCTGACCACCTTTAAAGTTCGTTAAGAAATTAGCTACAAAGTGAAGGCTCCAATTGAAGTTACTCGTTGAAGCTACTCGTTGCTAAACTCTGTTTAGCAACGGACTAAATAGAAGCAGGAGTTTCTGAGGCAGTTCCCGTTCAAAGCAAGAGCTTTGAACGAGTAAAAGGAAGCAGAGCTTCTCCATGTGCGTGGCACAGTGGGAACTGTGCCACGAGGAAACGGCAACATCGTCTCCTCGCACAGCTCCGGCTTCACGTTTGAAATGTACAATTTGTCATGCGCTCTCAAAAAAGGACGCTTGATATAAGCATTAAATGTAAATATGAGTCAGACAAAATTCAAAATTTCTTCCCAAAACCGGGAAAACAGGATGCGACTAAAAAATGCATCAATCGCTGTGTTGGGTGCTGCACGGAGCGGCATCGCTTTAGCCAACTTGTTGGCATCTCATGTCACCAAGGTATTTTTAAGCGAGCAGAGGCCTCAAACAGAGGTCAGCGTCCCGGTTGAAGAATTGCAGCAGAAGGGCATTGAATTGGAATTTGATGGACACAGCAAAAAGGTATTAGAAGCGGACTTGATCTGCATCAGCCCCGGTATTCCGCTAACGGTTCCAATTCTACAGGAAGCTCAGCAGTCAAAGATTCCGGTTCTGGGAGAAATCGAAGTTTCATCCTGGTTTTGTGAGGCGCCGTTTGTCGCCATCACTGGCAGCAATGGCAAAACCACCACTACAACTCTGTGTGGAGATATATTTAAGCGACATTACTCAAGTGTTTTAGTTGGAGGAAATATCGGAGCCCCGCTGGCAGATCAGCTGCGATTGAAGTTAAGTAAAAAAACCGATGTGGCAATACTGGAATTGAGCAGTTTTCAACTGGAAACCATCGTGAATTTTCATCCTTCGATTGCGGTGATTATGAACTTATCTCCCAATCACCTGGATCGCTATCCGGGTTTTGAAGCGTATGCCGAAGCCAAAATGCGAATTCTGAACAATATGAACGAATTAGATTTACTGATTTATAACGCGGATGATCCCCTTTTATGTCAGCGAATTGAGGAGGTAAAGCCCCAAAAAATTCCCTTCAGCATACAACAAACCAATTTTGAAACCGGTGCTTACTGGAAAGATAACAATATTTACATACATTGGAAAAATATGGATAGTTGCATACCAATGCCCCATCCACACCTGCGCGGTCCTCATAACCGATATAACATGCTGGTGGCTGCTTTAATAGCCGCTATTTGGAACATACCGATAAAAACCATTCGGGAGACGATTGAGAATTTTCCCGGCATCGAGCATCGCTTAGAAAACTCAGGGATTATTGACGGGGTAAAATACGTAAACGATTCCAAAGCGACCAGTGTCGATTCATTGCGATGGGCCTTGCAGAGTTTCGATGAAAAGATTGTGCTAATCGCGGGAGGCAAAGATAAAGGTGGGGAGTATTCGGAGGTTGATAAGCTGTTAAAAGAAAAAGTCCGAGCAGTGATGGTAATTGGTCAGGCTGCCCTCAGAATGAAGGAAGCCTGGAGCGGTGTGGTGCCAGTTTATTCGGCCAACGATCTGGACGAAGCGGTCAAAAAATCTTCCGCGCTCGCTCAAGCGGATGACGTGGTTTTGTTATCTCCCGCCTGCTCCAGTTTCGATATGTTCAGAGATTACGAACAGAGAGGCAATAGGTTTAAAGAAATCGTCAGGCAAATATCTGTCACCCAAGATACGCATTTAGTTGAGTGAGATAGGATGAATAAACGCTACATTGACAACTGGTTAATTGGTGCCTTTTTCCTGTTAATGCTAATGGGCATTATCATGGTTTATAGCTCCAGTGCCTTTTATGCCCAAAAGTATTTTAACGATCATCTGTATTTTTTAAAGCGCCATCTGTTTTATCTCTTTATCGGATTAATTGCGATGGCCTTTGCATACAGTTTTCCTTATCAAAAAATACAGGGATGGACCTGGGGCGCTCTCTTTTTGGGCGTAAGCCTGCTAATTTACGCTGCTTTTGTGGAAGGAGATCGATGGATCAACTGGGGACCAATTCATTTTCAAGCGGTGGATGTCGCTAAATTTTGCCTGATACTTTTTTTTGCCGATTCACTGAGCCGTAAGGAGAAATTTCTCCATCGATACAGTGACGGGTTGTTTCCCCATTTATTTTTCTTAGTGATCTTTGCCTTATTGATATTGCGTCAACCGGATTTTAGCAGTGCTTTTATTCTGGTTGCCATCGGTATTACCATGTTATTTGTTTCCACAGCTAAAATTTCTCAGTTAGTCTTGACCGGAGTCTCATTAATTCCGCTAATGCTCATGACGGTGATTTTATCTCCCTATAAGTGGAAGCGCCTTTTGGCTTTCTGGAACCCGGAAGACGATTTACAGGGGATGGGATACCAGGTTTATCAATCGCTGGTTAGTTTGGGTAGCGGGGGTATTACCGGGGTGGGCTTTGCCAATAGCACCCAGAAAATGTTCTTTCTTCCCGAAGCGCATACGGATTTCATTTTTGCCATTATTGGGGAAGAATGGGGGCTATTGGGGACCATGATGGTAGTCCTCGTATATGGCATTATTTTAGTGAAAGGTATCAGAATTGCGCGCCGTGCCAGGGATCGGTTTACCTTTTATCTGGCAATCGGCATTACTGCCAACTTTGCTTACTATGCCATCATCAATATGATGGTAACGTTGCGCTTATTACCGGCAACCGGTTTGCCCTTACCCTTTATCAGTTATGGCGGTACTGCCTTGCTGTTTTCGTGCATCTATGCCGGATTGCTTTTAAAAATGGCTCATCAAACGCTAATAAGGAGACCGTCTACCGGTATCCGGCAACCTGCAAGGCGACCCTCACCGTCGCCTGCAAAGCAGAAATTAGATCAGTCCTCCTGGAAAAAGAAACGGTCTCCGAGCCGCCCTAAAGGGAGACGGTAGCTTCAAATGAAAAGAAAAAAGATTACCACATCGTGGTCACTATGTGAAAGAAAAAAGATAAATTTAATTTGAGATGAGTATAGGTGATGACATAAAACGCATTTTAATCACAGGTGGTGGCACCGGCGGACATGTGTATCCGGCTCTGGCGACCATTGAGGCGTTACAGGAGCAAGGGAATTTTGAGTTTCTGTATGTCGGTGGTAAAGACGGTATCGAAACCCGGCTTGTGCCCCGGGATAAAATCTGGATGGAAACCTTGTGGATAGCCGGATTTATGAGAAGCCTGGCGTTAAAGAATTTGCTTTTTCCCTTCAAGCTGTTGGCGAGTCTTTATAAAAGCTGGCGTATCATCAGACGATTTAAACCGCATATTGCCGTTGGCATGGGCGGTTACGTGACCGGTCCGGTTCTGTATATCGCGGCAAAACTAAGAATACCGGTCTTAATCCAGGAACAAGATTTATACCCGGGAGTTACCACTCGGTTACTGGCGAAATATGTGGACAGAATTTGCCTTTCCTTTGAAGGTGCGACAAAATATTTAACAAAATTTTTGAAGAAAACCATTGTTACCGGTAATCCGGTTCGCAAAGACCTTTTACAATTAAACAGAGATACGGCTTTGCAAAAGTGGGGCTTTGACAGGCAAAAATTAACCATATTGATTTTTGGTGGTAGCCAGGGGGCAAGATCAATCAATCTGGCGATGTTAAAAATTCTGCCCGAATTAATCAAAAGCTATTCATTTCAAATGATCTGGCAGACCGGAGAAAAGCAATATGATTCGGTTCGAGTGGCGGCAGACTTTGATCAGGCTAACATTCGGATCCTGCCCTATATCCAAGACATGCCTGATGCCTATGCAGTAGCGGATATTATCGTCTGTCGGGCAGGTGCGAGTAGCCTGGCCGAATTGGCCGTGGTGGGGCGGGCCACTATTTTAGTGCCTTACCCCTATGCGGCCGGAAAACACCAGGAACATAACTCTCGAATGATGGAAGAAGCCGGCGCAGCACTGATGGTTCTGGAAGGCGAAGGCTGGGAGGAAAAGTTGCAGACAGCGCTGGAAAAGCTTTTAAGCGATCCGGACTTGCGACAGCAACAGTCGTTGGCCTGGAAGAAAATGGCCCGGCCAAACGCTGCCCAACAAATCTCTGAAGAAATTATCACATTAATGGATGGAAACTTAGCGTGCGCTTAGGAAAAATCAGAAAAATACATTTTGTCGGCATTGGCGGTATCGGCATGAGTGGCATTGCCGAGGTGTTGCTGAATCAGGATTATATGGTGAGCGGCTCCGACCTGCAATCTACCGATATTACGAAAAAGCTCGCTTCAATGGGAGCGGCGATTCATCAGGGTCACCAGGCTGAACACGTTCGGGATGCAGATGTGTTAATCTATTCATCAGCAGTCACCCCGGATAATGTTGAGGTGCAGGAAGCCTATCGCCTTAAAATCCCGGTCATCAAACGGGCAGAAATGCTGGGCGAATTGATGCGCCTGAAATACGGCATTGCGATTTCCGGAACTCACGGCAAGACCACTACCACATCGTTAACCGGAGCTGTATTAACCGAAGGCGGGCTGGATCCGACCCTGATCATCGGCGGCAAAGTCCGCTCCATGGACACCAATGCCAAATTAGGTGGGGGAGACTTTTTAGTTGCCGAAGCAGATGAGTTCGATCGCAGTTTTTTGTCCATGATTCCCACTATTGCGGTCGTTACCAATATTGAAGCGGAACACCTGGATTGCTATACCGATATGGAAGACCTGAAAAACGCCTTTAAATTTTTTGCCAATAAAGTCCCGTTTTACGGAAAAGTGATCGCCTGTCTCGATAGCCCTGGCGTGCAGGAGATTCTGCAAGACCTCAAGCGCACTGTCGATACTTACGGGTATAGCAGTCAGGCAGATCTAACTGCTCGGAATCTCCAATTTTATGAAAATTGTTCCCAGTTTGACGTCTATCATCGGAAAGAGTATTTGGGTGCGGTGAAGTTAAATTTGCCGGGTAGACATAACATTCAAAATGCATTAGCGAGTATTGCGGTGGGACTGGAACTGGAAGTTCCCTTCACATCTATCCAGGAGGCGCTGCAAGGCTTTTCCGGTATCAATCGACGGTTCGAGATAAAAGGTTATGCCAATGATATAATGGTTGTTGATGATTATGCGCATCATCCCACGGAAATTAACGCCACCCTGGAAGGAGCGAGAAACAGTTGGCCGGAACGGCGGATTATTGCGGTATTCCAACCGCATCTTTATTCCCGTACTCATAGATTTTACAAGGAATTCGCTCGCTCATTTTTCGCTGCCGATACCTTACTGGTGACTGATGTGTATCCCGCTCGCGAAAAACCGATAGAAGGCGTCAGCGGCCAATTGATTGCCGAGGCAGCCATCGCAATGGGACATAAACAGGTACTCTATATTGAGGACAAACAAAAATTGGCTGCATATGTGGAAAATTTGTGGACGCCGGGAGACCTGATTATAACCTTTGGTGCAGGAGACATTTGGAAATGCGCAAACCAACTGGCAGAGAGGCTTGAAAGTGCAACAAAAAGCAATTAACAATGCAATCGGGATTTTGAAACAAGAATTTCCTGATAATTGCTACCTCAATGAGGTGCTGGCACCCTATACGAGCTATAAAGTCGGGGGACCGGCCGATGCACTGATTATACCCAAAAATGTTGCAGATTTGGAGTATATCATTCGCTATTGTATTCAAAATCAGCTCCCTTACTTCATTTTGGGAAAAGGAGCCAATATTCTGGTGCATGATGATGGATTCCGGGGACTGGCTGTTCTCTTGGAGCGTTGCTGCCATCAACTTTTCCACCAGAATAATCTGCTTTATGTAGGGGCAGGAGTGACGGTACAGGCTTTAGTCGAATATTGCGAAGAACATAACCTGGGTGGGCTGGAATACATGTCCGGTATTCCCGGAACGGTTGGCGGCGCATTAACCATGAATGCCGGCGCCTTTGTAGGTGAAATTGGTGATCGGGTCCTCCGCATTGATGCGCTAAACGCGAAAGGGAAACGGGTTGAATTGCATAAAGATGAAGCCTTATTTGGCTATCGGCAAGCGGAAGGCTTGAAGAATCAGGTATTATTGGGATGCTGGCTGAGTGTAGATAAGGGAGATCGCGCTGCATTGGCAGCCGCCAGGGAAGGGTATTTGCAACGCAGGGCCGCAAAGCAACCACTGGATCATCCCTCTTGCGGTAGTGTCTTCAAGCGTCCGCCGGGAGATTATGCGGGACGCTTAGTAGAAGCTGCCGGATGCAAGGGATTTACCATAGGGGGAGCAATGGTCTCACCAAAACATGCCAACTTTATAGTGAATTACAATCAGGCCATCGCCAGCGACATTTATGAAGTCATCCGCCAAGTTCAACAAAAAGTGTATGATCTCTTTAAGGTATGGTTGGAATTGGAAGTAAAATTAATCGGCTTTTCCAAAGAAGCTCGACAAAAAGTTGAGGCGCCTGATAATGCCGCGTAGTAATCGTGCTAAAAAAAGTAGATCTTTTTTATATCCCACTCCCCGGACGGTAGCGATTTGGGCATTGATCCTGGTGACTGTCTATGGGGTGTTTAAGCTGAATGAATATCTACAGCATAAGACCGGNNCCGGTTTGTTTAAAGTTGGATCTATCAGAATTTCAGGAAACAGCTATTTGGATACGAGCATGATTCTTGAGAGCGCCAGAGTCGAAATGAACCAGGCAATGTTTGAAGTCAATACAGCCGACATCACGAATAAGTTGTTAAAAAACAAGTATATTAGAGGGGTTAGTATTGCAAAGTTGCCACCGTCTATGGTACGGATTGATATCCAGGAACGTGAGCCCTTGTTTTATTTGGTGGACAATTACCTCTATATGGTGGATGAAACCGGGATTATGCTCAGAAAGCTGCCCGGGATGCCCATGGCAAAATTACCACTCGTCACCGGTTTAAGTGTCAATCAATTGTTGGAGGATCGTACCCCATTGTTTCAGGCGATTGAGTTGACTAAGAAAATCCACCAAGTGGATGAGGATTTGCTATCTCTGATCTCCGAAATACACATTCGCAAAGATAAATGGCCCATTATCTATCTGATAAAAGGAGGTGCACGGGTTAATCTGGGTGAACAGAATCATTTTCAGCGACTTTATTTATTGAGTGAATTCTTAAAGAGAGAGCCTATTATTCACCGATTGGAAAATATCTCGGGCATCGATTTAACCTTTACAGACAGAATAATTATGAAAAAGAAAATTTAATACAGGGATTTCCGTTTATGGAAAGCAGACTTATTACCGGTTTAGATATCGGTACGACAAAAATTTGTGCAATTATTGTTAAAGAAGACCCGGACGGCAGTCTGAATGTGGTTGGTATTGGCAGTTCCCCCTCCTATGGGCTCCGCAAAGGCGTGGTTGTCAATATTGATAAGACAGTGACATCCATAAAATCGGCATTGCATGAAGCCCAGACCATGGCCGGGGTTGAGGTAGACTCTGTTTTCGTGGGGATTGCCGGGGATCATATCCGCAGTATCAATAGCAAAGGCATGGTTGGCGTATCCCGGGACGATCATGAGATTACCGAAGACGATGTGGAAAGAGCTATCAATGCCGCAAAAGCCATGGCTCTTCCGATTGATCGGGAAATTATCCATGTAATACCTCAAGAATTTATTGTTGATGATCAGGATGGCATTCCGGATCCGGTAGGGATGTCGGGAGTGCGCCTGGAGGTTGAAGTGCATATTGTGACGGCTGCGGTAACCTCGGCGCAGAATATCGTCAGGAGCGTTCAACGTGCGGGCTTTGATGTCGAGGAAATAATATTAGAGCCGCTGGCTTCCAGCCTTGCCGTTCTGGATGATGACGAACGGTCGCTGGGCGTAACCTTGGTCGACCTTGGAGGAGGTACCACCGATATTGCAATGTTTTTTAATGGGCATATTCAGTATACATCCGTTGTGGCATTAGGGGGAAAGCACATTACTAACGATATCGCCATTGGTTTGCGTACACCACCTGACCAGGCAGAACGAATTAAAGTAAAATACGGTAGTGCCAATCGTGAAAATTTAAAGACGGATGAAACCTTGACCGTCCCCGGTGTCGGTGGCAGAGCTCCCCGAACCATTTCCAAATCCGTGTTGGCCGAGATTGCCGCTCCCCGAATGGAAGAGATCTTGAACCTGGCTTATCATAAGATGAAAGAATCCAAGTTGTTAGATATGATGTCCGCAGGAGCGGTTATCACCGGTGGCAGTGCTTTGCTGGATGGTACAGCCACGGCAGCGGAAAACATTTGGGGAATGCCGGTGCGGATGGGAGTACCACAGTACTTGGGTGGATTAATGGACTCGGTGCGAAGTCCGATTTACAGCACTTCCGTTGGTTTGTGCTTGTATGGCGCTAAATATCATGATAGCGAAGGCTTTCATACCAAACCTCTTGAAGGACATTTGTTCGGAGAAGTTTTTGAAAGATTACGACGTTTTTTCAGGCGTTTTTTCTAAATGTTTCAAGGAGGAAGCATGTTGAATAGTGAAATTTATCATCCATCACACTTTAGAAGGAGGAATTTATGGCGATTGAATTTGACGAACGCGCGGAATTAAATGCAAAATTGAAAGTCATTGGAGTCGGCGGCGCTGGTGGTAATGCCATCAATACTATGGTAACCAGTGGGCTGCTCGGCGTTGATTTCATTGCCGTCAACACCGATGCTCAATCACTGGAACAGAATAAAGCCAATGGTCGCATCCAAATTGGCAAAACCCTTACCCAGGGATTAGGCGCCGGTGCGAATCCTGATATTGGATACCAGGCGATTGAAGAAGATCGCGAGGAGATCAAAAAAATGCTGAGCGGAGCGGACATGGTCTTTGTAACCGCCGGAATGGGCGGTGGAACCGGTACCGGCGCTGCACCGGTGGTTGCCAATATTGCCAAAGAAATGAGCGCCTTAACCGTAGGGATCGTGACCAAGCCCTTCAATTTTGAAGGTATTAAACGTCTCCATCGGGCAGAGCAGGGGATTAATGAAATGCGTAAGCATGTGGATACCCTGATCGTCATTCCCAATCAACGGTTGTTCGCTGTTGTGGATAAATCCACTCCACTTCTGGACGCATTTAAAGTGGCCGATGATGTGCTCCTTTATGCCACCAAAGGAATTTCCGATTTGATCACAGTTCCCGGATTAATTAACCTGGATTTCGCCGACGTTCGCACGATTATGGCGGAAATGGGTGATGCTTTGATGGGAACCGGTACAGCCAATGGCGACAATCGAGCCGTGCAGGCCGCCCAGCAAGCGATTTCCAGTCCTCTCCTGGAAGGTGTCTCCATTAGCGGCGCCAGAGGCGTCCTGGTGAACATTACCGGTGGGTCGGATTTATCGCTGTATGAGGTGAGTGAAGCAACCACCATCATTTACGAAGAAGCCGGTGAAGATGCCAATGTCATATTCGGCGCCGTAATCGATGAAAATGTTAAGGATGAAATTTTCATCACCGTGATTGCGACCGGGTTTAATGTGGATTCGACTCAAGCTCTAACACCATCGAAAAGTGAAAACGTGGAGACCAATACCAAAGTGTTGGATCTGCCTACCTTCATAAGGGAAAAGAAGCAAAAGAATGAAGAGAGTCAATCGAAGCAGTCTGAAAATGAAAAAGATAAAGATGCGTCGTTAGATGATGAGATTGATGATCTGGATATTCCGACGTTTCTGCGCAAGCAGATGGATTGAGTGATTTCATAAAAAGCCATCAGTAATCACAGATTTGATTTGTCGCATTGACATATTGAATTTTACTGATGGCTTGCGGAGGCAATTTACGGTATTTGTGGAAAGGGTAAACCTCATGTGGGAGGAGCAATCTTCTATCAATATGTTTGATTTTCATAAAACCGTTTCATTTGCCGCAGAAACAAAGCAGCGGAAAATCCGGCGCCAAAACCGTTATTGATGTTCACCACGGTTACACTATTGGCGCAACTGTTCAACATGGCTAATAATGGCGTCACCCCTTCAAAATTTACACCATAGCCTGTAGAAGTCGGGACCGCAATGACCGGTTTATCGGTTAAGCCCGCAACTACGGTGGGCAGGGCGCCTTCCATTCCTGCCACCACAATTAACACATGCGCTTTTTGAATTGTATTCCAGTATGCGTTCAAACGATGAATGCCGGCCACACCCACATCGTAAATCACAGTCGGTGTCACGCCGAACATTTTCATGGTGAGTTCGGCTTCAGCCGCCACCGGGAGGTCGGAAGTTCCGCCGGTGACAATACAAGCGGCATTTTGCAGTAAAGGCTCCGGGGAGGGAATCGGACTGTGAATGCACCTGGCCTCCGAATCATACTCGATATTATTGAGCTCTTTGGCTAATTTTTTATAGAGTTCATTGCTGGCGTGGGTGGCGAGTAATTGATGATTGCGTTCCAATATTCCGCGGGCAATTTTCAGAACATGTGCGGGAGATTTGTCTCGGCAGAAAATCACTTCAGGAAAGCCCTGCCGAAGCGATCGGTGATAATCAACATTGGCAAACTCCATACTTCCCAGGGTGGAGTGATTTATTTCTTCAATAATCTTGTCAACAGTAATGTCGCCGGATTTATATTGATCCAGTATTTTCTTTAAATATGCTTTGTCCATTTCAGCTCGTTCTTTTAATGCGTTAGAGTAAAGTTGACGATGAATTTAAAGTTTTCCGAAAATAAATGCAATTTCTTTAATCTTCATTCCGCCCCGATGGAATATGGGGGCGGAGATGATTTGAGAATGCCCTAAAGTACTGATCGACTGCCAATGACCGTGGCTTACTCCTTGGTATTAACAAAAGAGTCCTCTGAGGGCACTGTTTAATAGCCGAAATTCCCAAAACTACAAAAATCAACTTGATTTAAATAATTGTAATATTTAATTTTTTGCATTATGGAGACAAATCATTCAGTCATACTTTGCACAGTACCCGATCAGGAAAGCGGTTTTAAAATATCAAGTGCATTAGTCAAAGAAAAATTAGCAGCATGCTGCAATATCATCCCTGGTTTGCGATCTATTTACGTTTGGAAAGGTGAAGTCTGCGACGATGCCGAATGTCTGTTAGTGATTAAATCCCGCCAGGATATTTACGAACAGCTTGAGAAGCGAATCCAAGAATTACATCCTTATGAAGTTCCGGAAATTCTTTCTCTTTCACTTAACCAAGGTCTTATAGATTACTTAAAATGGGTAGATGAAAATGTCGGAGAGTAATGCATCACGTCAGGTCGATCAGGAAGAACTGGAATATTGGAGAGATGAGGTTCAGGAGATAGAGCAAGACTCCATACATGGCTCCAGCTATCTTTCCAATCAGGCGTTAGATATCGTTGAAAGATTTGTACAAAAACAACTTTATCGTAATCGGACTGAGTTAATCCAATCCTTATCAAAATTGAGCAATGCTTTGGTGCGCGCCAAACCGTTGATGGCCTTGATATATAATCGAACCAAAAATGTCTTACAATTCATTCAGGACATTCCCAAAGAACAGAAAGATATCAACATCATCAAAGAGGAAACCCTAAGAGAAATACAACGCATCCGGAAACAGGCGGAAGAGAATGTCAAAATTGTAACCCGGTGGGGATGTCGCCTGATAATGGATCATCATATACTATTAACGCATTCATCGAGTAGTTTAGTTGAATCAATCCTGATGGAAGCGAAGCGGCAAAAAAAACGCTTCCGGGTGATTTGCACCGAAAGCCGTCCGCTTAATGAAGGTGCCAGCATGGCGCAACGGTTGGCAGAAGCGGATCTCAAAGTTCGTTTAATACCTGATGCCGATATTGCCCGTGCCGTAACCGAAAGTCATTTTATCCTGACCGGGACCGACCGCTTTACCGAAACCTCTTTTATTAATAAGACCGGCAGTTACGCCATCGCTGCTTTAGCCAAGGCGATGAATAAACCATATTATGTGGCCGGAGAAGCCGACAAAGTCCTCCTGAAAAGAACCTATCCGGTACGGTTTGTTCAAAATGATCCCTCCGAAGTATTGAATACCAATATCCCCACTTTAAAAATCGACAATACTTATTTTGAGGAAATTCCCATCGACTTTACCGATAAAATAATTATTGAAGATGGTGTTTTTGAGCTGAAGGAATTTGTCGATCGATATTTATAATATAAATTCTTACTGATCTATTACATGAAGCGCACAGAGAAGAAAGCGAATCAATACGTTTTAGTGGTCGATGACGATCCGGTTATTCGCCAGGCGTTTCTCAGAATTCTTCAGCAAGGGGGATATCAGGTCAATACAGCAAGTGATGGGGAAAGCGGTTTAGCGTCAGCCTTCGATTCTCAACCTGATATAATTTTCCTGGATTTAATGTTGCCGGGAATTGATGGATTTCAGGTGCTATCCCAACTGCGCGATTCACCTACCACAAAACACATCCCTGTCATTATTGTAACCGCAAAGGCAAATGTTTCCACGTTGATCCGTGCAATCGACTTGGGGGCTGATGACTTTATCGCAAAACCTTTTATGAACAGTGACGTACTGCGCAAATTAAAATTTGCTCAAATGCCCGGGAAAGAAAAGGAAAAAGTTATCCACGACACCTTAAGTCAAAGTACCGCATCTGCGGAGGAAAGCTCTTACGTGCGTATGCGGGAGTATTTTATCCTGAATTTCGAGAGCATTTATTTGTACATGCTCAAGCTGGCTTTTTATCATAATGATGAAGAATTGAAAGAAATTATCTCCCGGTTTTTGGATTTGATAAGATACTTCGGCTTTAAAAATATGAAAGAAAATGTCCTCCAGATGTTAGGAGCGATCAGCGCCCATAACTGGGATAAAGCGATTGAAATTTTAGAAACAATTTATCACACCTTTCAGGACCTTCGTAAGACAATTCCCAATGCTTCCTAGTTTTTATACTCGCATTAAAAATTTCTGGCATATATATTTTGCCGTGCTGACATACTATTGAATAATGATTGTCTGCCTTGCAGCAGGCGGAAGGAGAAGATGTGACTGAATTAAACAAACGGATCATGGTTGCTCTGTGGGGAATCCCGTTATTGCTTTTTCTAAGCTACATGGGCGGATATTATTTCCTGGCCCTGATTCTGCTAATAAATGCGATGGCATTGTGGGAATTCTATAACATGTTTACCGGTAAAACCATTTATGCTTATAGAAACGCCGGAGTTGCCTTAAGCACTTTGTTTCTAATTTCAACGTTTTTCTACCCGGCATATGGGCAAACATTTTTTTTTCTGATTATTGCCGTTGTGTTGTTAGTTCAACTGCGTCCCCAACGGGGTTTATCCTCCCAAAACAGCGCCTTAACCCTGGCAGGGATTGTATACATTACTGTGTTTCTTGCCGCTCTATTACAACTTCGATTAAATTTTCAGAATTGGATTCCAGTCGCTGTGGAAAATGTATCCGTGTTAGGTTTTGAAAAATGGCTTTCTGCCAGTTTCGATCCAAAAACTTTTGCCGGTGGGCGTTTTTTAATTGTGCTATTTGCCTCCATCTGGATATGTGATACGGCTGCCTACTCCGGTGGCAGAAAACTGGGCAGGCATAAATTAGCCCCCTCCGTGAGCCCGAATAAAACAGTTGAGGGCGCGGTGTTCGGATTCATCTTCGCTCTCCTCTCATTTGTTTTGATCGGTAAATTGTTCCTGTCCGGTATGCCCCTTTTTCACGCAATAGCTTCGGGAATTATCGTCGGACTATTCGGACAACTGGGTGATTTGGTCGAATCCCGCTTTAAACGGGATGCCGGTGTCAAAGACACTTCCACATTGTTACCCGGTCACGGGGGCATTTTGGATCGCTTCGATTCGCTCATCTTTGTCTCACCCTTTTTATGGGCGTTGTTTTATTTTTGGGGATAGAGTGTTGATCACGCAAATAGCTGTTTTAAGTGTACAAATGTATGCCACAAAGACACCCACAAAGTGGCTCCTTTGGAGCAAGACACAAAGTTTTGAGTACCTCGTTCAAAGCTCCAGCTTCGAGATTGTTTTTTTGCACAAGACTTAGGACATAACCGTAGCTTTTAAAACAGCTTCTTGGTTAATTGTTGTAAATCGACCTTGTCAAAATGATATTCAGGTATGTCTTTGAAGGCCAGAAATAACAACCAGCCGCTCTTAACCGCCAGGAATTTGCGGGTAGATATGCTCACCGAAAATGGTGCACTCAAGATCATTCGCGACGTTTCTTTTGATTTGCATTCAGGGGAAACGCTGGGGATCGTTGGTGAAAGCGGTTCCGGCAAAACCGTGACCTGTTTGAGCCTCTTGAAATTGTTGCCATCGCCTCCGGCGCTTTATCGCCAGGGGGAGGTGTTGTTCGGCGAGGGGGATTTGTGGAAAGCCTCATCGCAACGCCTTCAGAAAATTCGGGGGCGAAGAATTTCCGTAATTTTTCAGGAAGCGATGAGCGCTTTGAATCCGGTGGTAAAAGTCGGGCAGCAAGTTGCGGAAGTACTTTCATATCACTTGCAACTAAATGGGAATCAAGCTCGCCGGGAGGTAGGGCGGCTATTTGAGCGTGTGGGCATTCCCGATCCGGAAAAACGATTTCACCAGTATCCCCATCAACTTTCCGGCGGTTTACAGCAGCGGGTGATGATTGCAGTAGCATTAGCGTGTCGCCCGGAAATTTTAATCGCCGACGAACCTACCACTGCACTTGATGTGACCATTCAAGTCCAGATATTGGAATTGTTAAAAGAATTGCAGCAACAGACCAATATGGGATTAATCTTTATCAGTCATGACCTGGGGGTGATTGCAGAAATTTGCCAGCGAGTGCTGGTCATGTATGCGGGACAAATTGTAGAGAGCGGAACGATCGAACAAATTTTTGATTCTCCTCAGCATCCTTATACGCAGATGTTGTTACAGACCATTCCTGATATTAAAAAAGCCCGGGGGAGTTTCTCGCCTATTCCCGGTCAAATTCCGGCGCCGGGGCAGCTGCCCTCTGGCTGTAAATTTCATCCCCGTTGCCGGGAAGCAAAACCGTTTTGTCAGCAAATGGAACCGCCTCACTTCGAAGTGACTGCCGGACAAAGCATTCGCTGCTGGGAACGAATGCCGGAGGAGGACAAGGAAAAGTATCGGCAATAATTAAATTTGCAATTTGCCAATTCAGGTAAACCGTCAATTTTACAATCCTAATGGTTTGGTAACTTGAAGAAATTATGTCGTTCTCGCTGAGGCAGGGTGTGGGTGCATGACAAATTGCACAAAATCGAAGCAGGAGCTTTGAACGAGCAAACAGCTCCCTGCCTGCAGCAGGCAGGTCGTTACGAAGCTCTAAGCTTCGTAACGCAATTGTTTGTGAAGCTCCCCCACGGGAGGACTGTGTTCCAGCTTCACGTTTTAAATGTGCAATTTGACATGCGCCCCCTCCTATTTTCATTAATTAGGTGCATCCCGCAATTACTTATGCTAATTTCCGCACGACTAATTGAAAGGAGCATTCCATGAACCGTCCTTTTCTGCTTTTAACCGTCCTTTTGCTTTTTTGTACAATTTCCCGGGCCGGGATCATCAATGTGCCCGGCGATCAACCAACTATTCAGGCCGGGATTGATTCTGCCGCTACTGGCGATACGGTACTGGTTGCAGACAACACCTATTTGGAGAACATCAATTTTAAAGGAAAAGCGATTACGGTGGCCAGTCACTTTATTATGAATGGGGATACCAATCATATTCTAAACACGGTGATTGACGGCAGCCAACCGACCAACCCGGATAGTGGCTCGGTGGTTTATTTTGTTTCCGCTGAAGATACAACTTCCATTCTGACCGGATTTACCATCACCGGTGGCAGCGGTACACCACTGATCCCACCGGTGCTTTATGGTGAAGAAAAAGGCGGTGGCGGCATTTATTGCTGGAATGCCGGCCCACGCATTACTGATAACCGCATCACTGGCAATACACTCAGCAACACCGACATGGCCCTGGGCGGCGGACTATTCTGCTTTGCCGAAAACAATCTCTATCACCTCATTGTGAGGAACAATGTCTTTTCCGCTAACACTGTTGATGCCGATTCCTTAGCAGGCGGCGCCGGGCTGGCGATTGGCATCGATGCAACGGTAGAAAACAACCGGGTAACCGATAACACCGCAATCTCATCAACGGTGAGCCTTGGGAGCGCCATAGTGGCCGCCAATCCGTTTGCCGGATGGGGCGCACTGAACTTCAACAATAATACCATTACCCATAATCAGGCCACAGCAGACGGGATTACCTATGCAGCCGTGTATAGTGAACTAAGCGATATCTCCGTTATCGAAAATACCATTGCGTATAACACAGTCAGTGCGCTGGCGGATTGTTGGGGGGCAGGTGTCTTTGCAGGTTTTGCCGAGGGTAACAGCATTATTCAAAATAATATGATTTCTAATAATACAAGTTTAAGCGGATACTGCCAGGGCGGTGGGTTGATCACCTATCTTACCTTTGCCTTACGAGTTCAGGAAAATCACATCAAACATAATTCGGCTACTTATGGTGGGGGGATCGCAACTTACTATTCAAGCCCGGTTATTCAGGGAAATGTGATTGCCAGGAACGATGCCCAAATCGGAGGTGGACTATGGCTCAACTGGTTCCCCTTCGGTGCCACGCTACGCAGTGATGAAATCGAGAAAGTAATGGAAGGGCCGGGTAAATTACCTTTCCTCCGACGGCGGATTGATAGAATGCTTAAAACCAATCGATCCCTTTCCCCATTAGTGGCAGTCAAACCGCAGCTCCTCAACAATACCATTGTCGATAATCACGCTGCCGATAGGGGCGGCGGCTTACATTCCATGCTCGGTGTTTCCGAAGTAATGAATTCGATTCTTTGGGGAAACACCGCTGCAGCCGATAGCCAGGCAGCCGGTCTAACCAGCATCAATTATTCTAATGTGGAAGGCGGCTATTTCGGGCTTGGCAACATCGTTCTGGATCCGCAATTTGCTGACACCAGCGATTTTTATTTAACGGCTTCGGTGTCTCCCTGCATCGATGCCGGTAATCCCGATGTAAGCTATAATGATATTGAAGATCCCAACAATCCGGGCTCTCCCCTGTGGCCGGCATTGGGTAGCTTACGTAACGACGTGGGCGCTTACGGCGGCGATCCGTCGGTTACCCCGACCAATGATCTTATTTTGGGACCTCAATTCCGCGCCTTCGTGGAGCGGGTGCAATCGGTGCCGTCTCCACAGCGTCCGGCCATTGTGGATAGCTTTATGAATGCGGTGCCTTCTTTCCCGTTCATCGAACAGGATAACATTGTCTATTTCATCTATCGCGGGAACGCCAGCAGTGTGACCGTGCCAGGCGACGCCAACAGTTGGGATATGAACGCCTTCCCCATGACCCTCATTGGCGGCACCGACCTCTGGTTCTGGCAGGATGTTTTTGAAGCGGATGCACGACTGGACTACAAATTTGTATTGAATGGCAGCAACTGGATATTGGATCCGCGCAATCCCAGGCAGGTATCAGGTGGTTTTGGTCCCAACTCGGAATTGGCAATGCCTGCCTATGTGGATCCACCGGAAATTTTAAACTATCCCAACATCCCCCACGGGACCTTGCACGACACCACCGTTCACAGCAGTATTTTAAACAACAATCGACAGGTTCGCATCTATACCCCGCCAGGCTACAATCCGGCCGGAAGTGACAGTTTTCCCCTGGCTCTATTTCACGATGGATTGGAATACATTACGCTTGGCTCGGCTAAAAACATCCTCGACTACCTGATCTCCGAGAACCGAATCGATCCCATCATCGCCGTTTTCGTGCCACCGGTGAATAGAGACGATGAGTATGCCTTTAATCAAACCGCCCAATTCGAATCATTTATCTTAACCGAGTTGATGCCGGCCATCGATGCGCGTTACCGCACCCGGCGTGATCCTGCTTATCGGGCCATGATCGGGCTTTCTTTCGGCGGCTTGATCAGCACCCAGATTTGTTACAATCATCCGGAAGAATTCGGATTGTGCGGTCCGTTTTCACCCGCCTACTGGCCGAAGAATGGAGAGGTATTCAACATGGTCGTCAGCGGGCCGGTTAAAAATCTCACTTTCTACATGGATTGGGGAACTTATGAACCGGGCATAATGCTCGATGCAAGGGCATTGCGGGACGTGTTATTGTCGAAAGGCTATCCCTTAGAATGGAATGAGTGGCATGAGGGACACAGTTGGGGCAACTGGCGCGCTCATCTCGATTTAGCCCTGGAATATTTCTTCCCCGGATCGGCCTTGTTGGTTCAGGAAGATGATGTCATTCCAACAGAGTTTCAATTGCTGCAAAATTATCCCAATCCCTTCAATCCCACCACCACGATTCGCTATCATCTGCCGACAAGAGAAAAAGTTGCCCTGAGCATCTACAACTTGCTGGGACAGGAGGTCATTACGCTGGTGAATAAAAGTCAATCGGCTGGAGAAAAATCAGTGGTCTGGGATGGGCGCAATCACCAGGGACAGTTGGTCGGGTCGGGATTGTATTTCTATCGATTGCGAGCCGGTAAGAAGGTTGCGGTTGGCAAGATGGTGCTGGTGCGGTGATTGACCATGCGGGGGGAGGGTTGAGTGTTTTGGTGTTGGGGGTGTTATGGTGTTTGGAGTGTTCTGGTGTTTTTGTAGCGGGAGTAATGGTTGATGCGGAATTTCTTTACAGTTCATCCGACATTTTGCACAGGGTGGCTCCTGTGTCGATTTTAGATTCATTTAGAAAGGCGCCGGAACATTCCGTAGACACCTCCATGCATGTGGTGGTTATGGCTTTGGGATTGTTCGGTAGGAAAGAAATGAAAGCCCTTTTTTACGCAATTAAATTGTTCGGGTTTTGGCATTCCTCAAAATTATTCATAAATTAATTTTTATCATTTTAGTTTAGATCAAATAATTGGCCGGAGCTGTTTTTTACTATTGTAAACAACAGTATCAATGGATTCTATTCCGAGGAGCAATTATTCCTAATGGCAACTAAGAAAAAAGATCAAAACCTAAGTCTGGAAAGAAAGCTCTGGTTATCAGCCGACAAGTTGCGTAAAAACATGGATGCTGCCGAATACAAGCATGTAGTGCTGGGGCTTATCTTCCTGAAATACATTTCCGACGCATTCGAAGAAAAATTTGAACAACTGAAGATGGATTTCGAAAATCCAAAAAGCGAATGGCATATCAAGGAATCCTCAG
>JABAHQ010002923.1_pt2 | contig 60681 bp, 63 predicted proteins | sample 7062091 | NCBI WGS metagenome assembly JABAHQ01 (sample SAMN14534359, study PRJNA622989) | marine sediment metagenome | biome: marine biome [ENVO:00000428]; feature: marine pelagic biome [ENVO:01000023]; material: deep marine sediment [ENVO:00002113] | place: India: Gulf of Kutch | collected...
CATGGCCTCTCCCAGGAGATCATTGATCTTGTTGAAATTCTCTCCGGAGGGCCTTTTGGTTTTGGCGCATTGATTTTCAAAAATCACCACGGCCCGGTTGAGCTTGCCGTCGACTTGCAGTCCAATCACGGATTTCTCTTTCAGGCTGGAATTCTGCTCCATATATTTCCAAATTCCCCCTTTGCCCTGACTCTGATTCAGGGTGCCGCGGAGTTGGTATACGGCGTTTTTACAGGCATCGGCATACGCAGGTACCGGTGGGTATAGGCTCGTCACCATCAAGGCGGAAAATACAGCCAAGTACACAACCACCCACTTTCTTTTGTCTTGAGAATAATTCATCATTCTCTCCTGTTGGTGGAATTAGTAAAATGAACCCATCAGTAGTGGTTTGGTGTACTGAAATGTCCAATTTACGCCATATAAGCAAGAAAAGGGGGGAAAGTCAAATATTATCAACTTGCAGCTGCCTTAAAGACGGTTTTATCCGCTTATTTCCTCTAAGGATTGAACAATTCATGGTCCTTCAGGATTTTGAAAACGGGATCGTTCCTGAGGACCCGGAGAAGAGAAGGTTTGATTTTCTGGATGATTTTCAAATTGGTGATAGCGCTTTCCCGGTCTCCTTTCCGGGCGTAAGCCTTGGCCAGTAGCGCGCGGTGCGAAAGAATGTGCTCGTGATTCGGGTGGTTGACGAGAATTCTCTCCAGCAGTGTGATGGTTTTTCTGGGTTCGCCCTTTTTGTAATGCGCCATGGCCATGTTGAGTTTGCTCATCAGATGTCCGGGATTTTGCCGGAGAGCCATGGAATACAAGGCGAGCGCCCTTTGGTACATTCCATAGTTCGCAAAAACTTCCCCTTTCAAGTTCAGCGTTTCGGCCGGGTTGATACGCATATCTGAAGAATCCAGGACACGCTGGGTCTCCTGAGGCCGGGGCGGCAGTTCCGCCAGACTGATTTTGGCCAGGCCGTCGGGGTCCCCGAGGGATTGGGACTTCCGGTAAAATTCGCGGGCTTCATTCAATTTTCCCCGCATCACGGCGATATCCCCTAATTCCTGATACCCCTTGGCCTGCAGAATCTTATCGTCCTGGGTGAAGCTCAGCAGGTGCCGAACGGTTTTTTCCGTCAATTTCAGTCTTAACAAAAGACTGGCGAGGGCCACCATGACCTGCTGCGTCGGTTTATCCCGGGGTTTCAGCCGGGCGGCGGTTTGAATCTCAACCAGGGCCAGGCCATATTCCCCGGACTGATAAAGGGATTGCGACCGGGCGAGATGATATTTGTGTGGGTCCGTTTTTGCGGGCAGTTTGCCGGCGGCGCCTTTTTTGATCAACTCGATCAACTGCCGGGAGGCTTCCACCTTGGGGTGGTTCCGGCGCGTTTGCCAGACGTGGTTGAGGTGTTTTTCCGCTTTCTCCACATCCTTTTTCACCGCATAAAGATATCCCAGTTGGTATCCGGAATTCAGATCGTCCGGGTTGAGGGCCAGGGCTTTGAGGAACGACTGTTCCGCCTGTTGCAGATCGTTCAGATAAAACCAGTTCATCCCCTGTTCATAATGATAGAGGCTGTTGGACGGGTCCCGTTCCGCGGCAAGCGCCAATTGTTCATTGGCCGCTTTCATGTGGCCCTGGGCGGCCAGGGTCTGCGCGTATTCATAATGCGCGTCCCGGCTTTTGGGATGTTGGTGGACCACAATCTTGCAGGCCCGGTCGGAAAGTTCCACATTTCCCAGATCGCGGTATATCCGGCAATTCGCGTATTGCATGGCGGGATGGCGGCGCTGGATTTTTCTGCCTTTTTGAAGAACAAGGTAAGCTTTTCGATGTTGTTTCAATTCGCTCAACAACAGGGCTTTCAGAATGAGAGGGGTGCCCTTGTGCGGCGTTTTCTGGATGATCTGGTCGACCAATCGCAGGGCCTCGTCATAGTTCTTCTGGCCCACCAGCTCGTGGAATTTAATATAATCCGGGTTTTTGCGGTCATCCTTGGCCTGATGCTCGTCCCATAAGGTGATATCCATTTCGGGATAACGGGCTTCGGTGATTTGGACAAACAGAGCCAGGCCCCAGAAGAGGGTGACTCCCAATATCAGAACCTTTCGATACGCTTTCTTCAAAATAAAATTCCTTTCATTATTAAATGTCAGGGGTGAACCACCCGCATGGCCCTCACCGCTTTTCGGGCCTTCGATTTCTTGGGCGCCGAAAATCTTTTGCCGTGGTTGAAAACCACTCCAAAGGCATTGAATCGCCCGTTGGGTTCCGAGGACCAGATGGAACCGGCCCCCTCTTTCGCGAAAACAGGATCGATATGGATCACCATCTCACGCCCCACCTGCTGGCTGTTGATTTTGTCGCTTTCGTACAGGGTTTGCAAGTCTTTCAGAGTCGGCATTTGCCAATCATGGTGATGGGCGTAACCGTCTTCGTTCAGTTTTTGAACGAACTCGAACGAACCAAACCAGGAGATCCAATGGCCGGTCATCTGGTAAGAGTCCATCCGGGTCCACATCAAACCGGTTTGGGTGTCGGTAATCGTCTGGTCGCCATTATCGACAAATCGCCCGGTCTGCGAGGGGGCCGGGGCGCTCTTTCCGGCCTCCCGGGGTTGGGCCTGCAAATGGGGCATTCCCATGAGCAGCAGACCGGCCAGTATTCCGGCGAGTCCCAGGCGCACTTTATATTTTTTCCCTGTCCGTTTCATGAACCGTACCCGCCGCCCGCCCGATTAAGAGGGGCCGCCCAGTTTTTCTTTTAGCAATTGATTGACCAGCGCGGGATTGGCCTGTCCCTTGCTGGCTTTCATGACCTGTCCGACAAAAAAGCCGATCAGTTTTTCCTTGCCGGCCCGGTATTCCGCCACCTGACCGGGATTCCCCGCGATCACTTCGTCCACCATGGCTCCCAGGGCGGAGGTATCGCTGATTTGGGTCAGTCCCTTTTCCTCCACCACCTGTTCCGGCGGTTGGCCGGTGGCGTACATTTCCTCAAATACGGTCTTCGCCATTTTACCGCTGATGGCGCCGTTGTCGATCAATTTCAGTAGACCGGTCAGACGCTCCGGGGTGACGGGGCAATCCTCAATATCCTTGTCATCGTTTTTCAATTCCCGCAACAGATCGCCCATGATCCAGTTGCTGATCGTTTTGGGTTGATTGAATTGTTTGACGCAGGTTTCAAAATAATCCGCCAGCGCCTTCGACGAGGTCAGGACCCCGGCGTCATATTCCGGAATGCCGTATTCCCGGACAAACCGTTCGTGTTTCTGTTCCGGCATTTCGGGGAGGGCGCTTTGAATTTCCCCGATCCAGGCCCCGTCGCACACGATGGGCACCAGGTCGGGTTCAGGGAAATACCGGTAATCGTGCGACTCCTCCTTGGACCGCATGGAAAAGGTGATGCCCTTGACGGAATCATACAGCCGGGTTTCCTGCACCACCGCGTCTCCCTGATCCAGGACCTTGGCCTGCCGTTCGATTTCATATTCCAGCGCCTTCTGCACGAACTTGAAGGAGTTGATGTTTTTGAGCTCCGTCCGCGTGCCGAATTCCTGCCGCCCCGCCGGGCGCAGGGAGACATTGGCGTCGCACCGCAGACTGCCTTCCTCCATATTGCAGTCGCTGACCCCGGCGTACAGGAGAATCGACTTGAGCCGGGTCAGGTACTCGCGCGCTTCCGCCGGCGAGCGCAAATCCGGCTCGCTGACGATCTCGATGAGGGGCACGCCGGTGCGGTTGTAATCGACATAACTTTTGCCGGGATGGCCCAGGTTTTCGCCATGGATGGATTTGCCGGCGTCCTCTTCCAGATGGATGCGTGTCAGACCGATTTTTTTATTCTCCCCGTTGGTTTGAATGTTGATGTGGCCCTTCAGCCCAATGGGCAACTCATACTGGGAAATCTGGTAACCCTTCGGCAGGTCGGGATAAAAATAGTTTTTACGCGCGAAACGGCTCATCGGCTGGACTTCGCAATGGGTGGCGAGGCAGGCCTTGATGGCGTACTCCACCACCTTCTTGTTGAGCACCGGCAGAACCCCCGGCATGCCCAGGCAGATCGGGCAGGTGTTGGCGTTGGCGGGCCGGCCGAACTCCGTGGAGCAGGCGCAGAAAATTTTGGACCGGGTTTTCAGCTGGGCATGGACTTCCAGACCGATGACCACTTCGTAGTTCATGTTTTGATTAAGGGGAAACCACTCTCACTAGAATTCCATGAAAAACATAGATTCTTCGCTATCGCTCAGAATGACAGAGAGATAGGTCTTGTCATTCTGAAGAGCCGCAGGCGACGAAGAATCTTTGTTTGGAGGTCTTGCTGCACAAGCGGTAAGTTTAGAGTGTTTTAACCCAAATCCTTTATTTTATTAGAGCATTTGACTGGATTCTAAACGTCCGGCGGGAGTCAGTCAATAGCCCGCTTTCCATTAATTCATTCGGCGCTGAGGGAGGTCCATCCACAGGGATAAACAATGGAAGAAGGTTTAGGCCTGGAAGGGAAGGGGCCGAAGGGATGCTTATGTGCGAATGGCCTGAAATATCAATTATGGAGTTTCACCTGCCCATTTCCGAAGGGTGGCCGCTTCCACGGCAATAATTTCCGGGATTTTCACCCAATGGCCATCCCTGGTTTTTATATTCATGGGGCACCCTTTTTCCGTTTTGACCGATTCAATGTCCCCCCGGGGCAAGGAGAACCGGCCTTTCCAGCTGATAATGGTCAGGGAATTTTCAGACAAAATCACCCGGCTGATAAGGCTGTCTACCGTTCCAGCGATCCCGAAGAGGGTCAGCCCCAAACAGAGCCACGTCCATTGGTCCAACCCGTTCGTGCGGGCGAAGAAAATGCCCATTCCCAGGCAGAACAAGGTGAAACCCACGACCCAAGCCAGGATCCAGAAGGGTGTTTTGAAAACCAAGTTTTTGGAATGCATTGTCCGGCCTATGGATTTTATGCCTGTTTGAACCATTCAATGATAATATCAGGTTAAAGCCGGAGGGGCCGCCTGGCAACGGTTTTTCTCAACCCCGGCAGAAGAGTGGAGGGTTAAAGAATTTCCAGAACCTGTTCCGGCGGGCGGCCGAGGGCGGCCTTGCCGTTGGCGAGAACGATGGGACGCTCGATCAGGATCGGGTGCCGGACCATGGCGTCGATCAGCTCCTTTTCCGACAGGGAGAGGTCATCGAGGCGGTTTTCTTTATAGGCATCTTCCTTCTTGCGCATCAGGTCGCGGGGAGACTTTCCGAGGAGACGGAGGATCTCTTTCAGTGTCCCTGCCGTCGGCGGCTCTTTCAGGCATTCGATGATCGTCGGCTTTATGCCTTGTTCATTCAGCAATTCCAGCGTCTGGCGCGATTTACTGCATTTCGGATTGTGATAAAGGGTGACAGGCATATCGATTAAATGAAGTTAGATAAGAAAAATCCAGATTTGCGGTTCCTGTTACAACAGCGCGGTGCAGCCGCCGTCGACGGGGAGGACGGTGCCGGTGATGAACGCCGATGCGTCGGATGCCATAAACAGGCAGGCCTGCGCCACGTCTTCCGGTTGACCGAACCGTCCCAGCGGGTAACGTTTCAAAAACTCCTCCATAAGCGCGGCATCCTGACGCAACTCTTCGGTCATTTCGGTTTCGATCATGCCGGGGCAAATGGTATTGGAACGGATTCCCTGGCCGCCGAACTCAACGGCGATGGATTGGCTGAACTGGTTGAGGGCTCCTTTGGATGCGTTGTAAGCTGCGGTTCCAGGGACCGCCCGCAATCCCAAAACGGAACTGATATGAATCAGATTGCCGGTCCCCTGTTCAATCATGTGGGATAGCACCTGGCGGCTCAATTGAAACACCCCGCGCATGTTGATGATGAAGGTCTCTTCCCAGGCTTCATCGGTGGTTTCCTGGATCGGAGCGGGGGCAAAAGTACCCGCATTATTGATCAGGATATCAATCCGGCCCAGCTCTTTGACCACGGTGTCAACCAGCCGTTTGATATCCGCAGGGAGCGTGATATCGCCCTGAACCGCCAACAGGCCGTCTCCCAGTTCCTGTTTCGCCTGGTCCAGCCTATCCTGGCGCCGCCCGAATATCGCCACCCGGGCGCCCTCCTGAACGAACAGCCGGCTGCAGGCCAGTCCGATGCCGGTGGCGCCGCCGGTGATCAGGGCGGTTTTGTTCTGTAGACGCATGGTTTTCATTCTCTCTGGATAACTGAAGCTTTATGTATATATAATGGGGCAGGATATTGCCAGTATAAAATGAGAGGTTTTTGGGTGAGCATTCGGATTTTCCGGAAAGGGGAAAGGGCGAAATGACAGGAAATATGAAATATGTCTATTACGGATTCGGAGGATTCATCGGTTTTATCTGCGGATTCGTGATTCAGCTCATCGTTTTCATGGTGGAAAAATCCGGCAATCGAATTTTAACCCAATTGGGCAGGGGGGATTACGGAGTTATCGGGCAGGGGCTGCTGGCCCTCTACCAAGCCTTGCCTTACCTCGGTATTGTGCTGGGAGTGGTGATGGTCCGGTTGATTTTTAAGAAAGAGATCGAAAACCAGGCCTCCGGTAAAAAGAAGGATGCCGCAGACCCCCCGGGGAAATAGGACGTTGACTCTACCCATCCAGGGTGCATTCTCCACCCATTCAATGATAAAATATAAATAATGAGGAAGTTTTCTTCAACGATTGGGCACTGAATGAATCAAAAATTTAACGAAAATATCTTAAAGGCGCTGGAAGCCTCACAGGAGGCTCTGGATATCTGCAAGCAGGCGATGGAAGACGCCAATGATGAAACCTGCCGGGCCATGTATTCGGCGATTATCAAGGATTGCGAAAAACACGTTGAAATGCTTAAAGGCGAGATCGACCTCCACAAGGTTCAGAAAAAGTGGGATTGAGCGGATGCGTATTTTAATCGTTGAGGATGAAAAGAAAGTTGCGGGTTTCATCAAAAAGGGGCTGGAGGAGGAAACCTACGCGGTGGACGTCGCCTATGACGGGGAGGACGGCTATCACCTGGCCAGGGTCAATCAATATGATCTGATGATCCTGGATCTGATGCTTCCCAAAATGGAGGGTCTGGAGGTTTTATCCCGGTTGCGGGACGAAAAAGTGAATATCCCCATTCTTCTGCTCACCGCCAAGGACGAGGTGGAGGACAAAGTGACCGGGCTGAACAAGGGCGCCGACGATTACCTGACCAAGCCCTTCGCGTTTTCAGAGCTGCTGGCCCGGGTGCGATCCCTGTTGCGCCGGGGGCAGGTGGAAACCAAAACCGAATTGAATGTGGGCGACCTGACCCTGAACCTGGTCAGCCACAAGGTGGTTCGCAACGGGGAGGAAATTGAATTGACCGGGAAGGAGTACAGCCTGCTGGAATATTTCATGCGTAATGAAGGCAAGGTGCTGACCCGGACAATGATCGCCGAACACGTCTGGGATTACAACTTTGACACGTTTACCAACGTCATTGACGTTTATGTCAACCACTTGAGAAAGAAAATTGACAAGAAATTTTCAACCAAGCTGCTTCACACCTTGAGAGGCGTCGGCTATGTCATGAGGGTCTAGAGATAATGCTGTTTCATTCTCTCCGTTCCAGATTGACGGCATGGCATGTGGTCGTGATGGGATTTTTTTTGATCCTCTTCAGTGGACTTCTTTACGCGTTTCTCTCCAAACGGCTTTATGAAAGCATCGACAATTCCCTGAAAGTCTCCGCCAGTGTCGTGCGAAAAGCCGCCATCCTGGAATATTCCAGAACCCCCCTGCCCGGCCTGGAATTGTTCTTCGATCAGTTTCTGGGCTACAACAATCTTAATAAATTCTACCGGATTTATGACGGCTCCGGTAATGTGGGTTCCCGTTCCAAGGGCGTGGACGCCTCCAAATTTCCCCTGACCCAGGACGCCTATTCGCGGGCGTTGAAGGGAGAGATCACCTATGAGACCGTGAAGCTTTCTCGCGAACATTACATTCGGGTGATCACCATGCCGGTGATCCGCAATAACAATCTGGTCAATCTGATCCAGGTGGGGACTGCCCTGAAAGGAGTCCAGGATACCCTGAAAAACCTGCGGATATTTTTGTTCACCGCCATTCCCGGAGTATTGATATTGAGCACAGTGGGGGGCCGGTTCATGGCCACCCGGGCCCTGAAACCCGTCAAGGAGATCACCCAGACGGCTCAGAATATCTCCCACGGGGCGGACCTCAGCAAGCGCATTCCCATGCCCGAGGTGGAGGATGAAATCGGCACTCTGGCCAACACCTTCAACGAGATGATGGACCGGCTGGAAAAATCGTTCTCCCGGGCGCGGCAATTCAGCAGTGACGCTTCGCACGAGCTTCGCACTCCTCTGACCGTATTGAAGGGACAAAGCGAACTGGTGTTGAGTAAAAACCGTTCGAAAAGGGAATACCAGGAGGTTCTTTCCAGCAATCTGGAAGAGATCAATTACATGTCCCGCATCCTGGAGGATTTGCTGATATTGTCCAAGGGCGATGAAGGCGAAATCTCCCTGGAAAGCGAACCGGTGGAACTGGGCCCCATCATTGAAGAGGTCAGCAAGCAGGCGGAAGTCCTGGCGGAGGAAAAAGGAGTCCACATCATCCTGGCTTATCTGGAGCCGGTCATGATTGTGGGCGACGCCCATCGGCTCAAGCAAATGATCTGGATCCTGATTCACAATGCCGTGAAATTTACGCCAGAGGGCGGGGAAATCAAAATCACCTTGCAGGATTTGGACGATACCGTTTATTTCACCATCAAAGACACGGGCATCGGGATTCCGGAAACCGATCTGCCCAAAATATTCGACCGGTTTTACCGGGTGGACAAGGCCCGTTCCCGCCAGGAAGGGGGCAGTGGCCTGGGATTGAGTATCTGCAAGTATATTGTGGACCGGCATCAGGGAAGCATCGATGTGGAAAGCCGGATCGGCGAAGGAACCAAATTTAAAATCCGCTTCCCCAAATATAAATTGACCCAGCCTGCCTGATCCAACCGGCCAGGCGGACGGTATTCCTGATTTTCCACGAAACATTTGTTGCGGTCTCACCTGTCCGGCGGGAGTCCTTATTCGTTTTGGGCTTGCCGCTTTTTTCACCGAAAATATATGGTGTTTTTTGTCTCAAACGACTTTAAAATAATTGGATGGAGACAATCGGCGGTTTTCCCCGACCGCCGGAATTTCAATTCTTTGAGGAGAAGGAATGCGCCTGAATCGAACTTTTGGACCCATCCTGGTTTTCGGTGAAGTGTTACACGATGTCTATCCGGATAGACGGCAATTGGGGGGAGCCCCGTATAACTATGCCTATCACCTGAGCCAGATGGGTTTTCCTGTCCGGTTGATCAGCCGGGTGGGAGGCGATGAGGCCGGCAAGGATATATTGGAGTATTTGCAGAAAATCGGATTTTCGATTGAGGGAGTTCAAATGGACATCATTCACAAAACGGGTGAGGTGATCGTCGATTTGAATGAGGATGGAGAAGCGGAATTCAACATTCAGCCGGACCGGGCTTATGATTATATCGAATACGATCCGTATATCGATTCGCTGGCCCGGGAAGAAAATCCGATTATTCATTTTGGAACTCTGATTCAGCGTCATACGGAATCAGCGAACACCCTCAAGAAAATTCTCCAGGTGATGGCGCCCAAATCCACGGTGATGGTTGATATCAACCTTCGTTATCCTTTTTATAATGAGGACGTGATCCGAACCTCCCTGGAATATTGCGATATTCTCAAAATCAACGCGGAGGAACTCGAAGTCCTTCAGGACCTGTTGAAGATACCGCCGTCTTACCATGAACCGGTGCGCTACCTGCTGGATGCCTTTAAAATCGGTTTTGCCTGCGTTACCAAAGGGGCTTATGGGAGCGCCTTGTACGAAGCCGGAAATCCCGTATCCTTTCATTGCTCGGTATTCCCGCCTGAGAAAATAGTGGATACGGTGGGCACGGGGGATGCGTATTCCGCCATGCTGACCGCCGGTTACCTGGCGAGCCTGCCCAAGCAATCCCTGATCGAAAAGGCCTCCGAATTCGCTTCGCGCATCTGTGGAATTCCCGGCGCCCTTCCTGAAAATGCGGATTTTTATAATCCTTACCGGTTCGATTGATGGCCGGCCCGCCCAAGAGATGGTAAAATTCTCTGCGCGGCACGGTCAATCCGGGCTCACAAGCCCTCTTTAATGTGATTTCCCCAATCTGTGGAACCCGGATGAACGACATCCGGCATTTTAACTTTCGAGGCCAGGTTGAACATGAAACAAGCGCTATCCGCACTGATGACCGAAGCGGAAATCAGATGTTTTCATGAATTTGTTTACGAATTGAAACGCCAGCCCAACCGGCACCTGTTGCGTAACGATATCGTCCTCCGGTTCGATCAATTTCTCGCTTCGGATACCCATCCAACAAAAAAGGAAGAGGATCTTTCCGGTCTCGTGGACTTTTTTTCCCGGACCCAGGAAATGCTCCTGCTCGAAGAGGATACGGTGTTGTTGCACCGGAACGATTCCACGGAGTATCAGTTCTACCGTATTCATCACGTGGACGATCAGGTGGATCGATTGAAGGCGGAGGAGTTTCTGGATGTGCGGGAAATCGTGGCGGACCGCGCCACCGTTCCTCCCGAAAAAAAACTGCTGATCGATTTCCAGCCGTTTTACAGCGTGGGGCCGGAAATTCAGGATTCCAAAAGAATCGGGGCGGGGCAACGGTATTTGAATCATTACATGGCCGGGCAACTGCAGAAGGACCCGAAGCGATGGCAGGGGTTTCTCTGCGAATTCCTGAAAACCCAAAACGTCAATCAACATCAGATTCTGGTGGATGAAGAAATGATTGCCGGACCGGAAGAATTGATCGAATCGCTCCGAAAAGCACTCGATCATTTGAGCCGGTTGGATGAGGATAAACCGATCGGCGATGTCCGGGCGTATTTGAGAGGCCTGGGTCTTCGCGACGGTTTTGGAAATACCGTGGGGCGGGCCAATACCAATCTTCAACTGCTTTTTAATCTTTTTGAAACCCCCAGCGCGGATTATCTTGAAGAATTTATTGGGTCGATTCCCATTATTTCGCGCGTTGCCATCATTTCACCTCATGGGTGGTTTGGCCAGGACCATGTTCTGGGCCGCCCGGATACCGGGGGCCAGGTGGTTTACATTCTCGATCAGGTCAAAGCTCTGGAAAGTTACCTGAAACAGACCCTGGAATCCGCCGGGATTTCCGCCTCGACCAAGATCATTGTCGTGACACGGTTGATTCCGGAAAACGAGGGAACCACCAGTAATCAGCATCTGGAAAAGATCAACGGCACGGAAAATGGCTGGATATTGCGTATCCCTTTTAAAGACGATCATCAAAACGTGGTGCCCCACTGGATTTCCCGGTTTCAGGTCTGGCCTTATCTTGAGCAATTCGCCCTCGACGCTCAGAATGAATTGCAAAACGAATTGGACGGCAAACCCGACATGGTCATCGGAAATTACTCGGACGGCAACCTGGTGGCCTCCCTGCTGGCGCCGCGTCTAAATGTCATTCAGTGCAATATTGCCCATGCCCTGGAGAAACCCAAATTTCTGTTCTCGGACCTGTATTGGAAGGATATGGAGAAGGATTATAACTTCTCCCTGCAATTTACCGCCGACCTGATTTCCATGAACAAGGCCGACGTGATTATCTCCAGTACCGCCCAGGAGATTTCCGGAACCGAGACCGCCCTTGGGCAATATGAATCTTATAGCCTGTTCTCCATGCCGGAATTGTACAAGGTTACCCATGGGGTCAATCTGCGCCATCCCAAGTTCAATGTCGTTTCTCCGGGAGTGGATGACGCCATTTATTTCCCCTACACGGAAACCGAACGGCGCCTGAAAAACCAGACCCGGGATTTAACCCGCCGGTTGTTCTCCGACCAGGGAGAGGATACTTTTGGACAATTGGCCGATCCGGATAAAATCCCCATCTTCACCATGGCGCGGCTGGATAAAATCAAGAATGTTACCGGTCTGGTGGAAAGCTTCGGGCAAAGCCGGGACCTCCAGCAGAGAGCCAACCTGATCGTGGTGACCGGGGCCATCCGGGAAGAAGGTGTTACCGACGAGGAAGAACTGTCGGAATTGAAAAAAATGTATCGGTTGATTGAAGAGCATGACCTGCAGAACAAGATGCGCTGGCTGGAAAATACTTCACGGCAGGATGGAGCCGAAACTTACCGTATTATTGCGGACCGCAGGGGCGTGTTTGTTCAACCGGCCCTGTTCGAAGCGTTTGGGTTGACGGTGCTGGAAGGCATGGCCAGCGGCCTGCCGGTGTTTGCCACCCAGTTTGGCGGGCCGCAGGAAATCATTCAGGAGGGAGACAGCGGATTCCTGATCAATCCCACACAAACCGCGGAAGTGAGCCGGAAAATTCTGGATTTTATTGTCAGATGTGAAGAGGACTCGTCCTGCTGGACGACGATGAGCGAACACGCCATCGCCCGGGTACAGGACAGCTTTACCTGGAATCTGTATTCGCAAAAACTGATCAAATCCGCCAAACTTCACGAGTTCTGGAATTTCTCAGTTTTGGAAGACGAGAAAAAAGAAGTGGACCGGTATTGCAACCTGTTGTTTCATCTGATTTTCAAAAGCCGCGCCCGGCGATTGTTGGGAGCATAAAAGAGGGGTTATTTGATCCAGACCAGGGGACGGTAAACCCAGGCGCGGTCTCCCCAGGCGTCGACCACCTGCACCCAGTTATTTTTGATTTTAATAACCTTCATTGAAAAATATTTCTCGCCGGGTATGTCTTTGACCTTTTTGTAATTCGTTCCCGGACCGGTTCTCAGATTGGTTTTATCCTGTTTGAGAACCGCGCACTTGAATCTTTTGGTGGTCAGGCGGCGATGAACCCAATACACATCTCCATCCATGTCTTGCACCCTTAACCATTCACCTTTTTTGCCAAGTTGCTTGAAGGGCATGTAACGGAACACTTCCCAGAGTTTGTTGTAATGAAGGCCCGGCCCTTTTCGTAAATTGGCCCGCCGGTTTTTGATGCACAACGCCTCCGCCTGGGATGCCGAATACAACTGAAAGACGAATAACGCGGACAGAGAAATGATAAAAAACGAAAGCAGGGTATAAGAACGTAAAATATTCATGAATAATTTATGGATTGAAAGTTCGCAAAGAATTTACAAATTTTGGATCCGGGATTGATCTGACCGATCCCCGTGACTGGGAAGAAGTGTAAGGGGTCAGATAAATGTAAATTGCTGAAATTTAAGGGGTAGTTTTTGAGCCCCCGAGAGCTTTGGTAATAAAAAACCGCTCAATTGTGGCCCTTTCAGGGTAACATGGTTTTTTTTGATATTCAAATACCCCGGGATTTTTCAAAAAAACTCAAAAAATGATCGGTGAACATGGCCGCTGTGACTCTCTTGCAAACCGCGATGATTCTTTTCGTCGTCGTTTATCTGGTGATCAATACCCACATTCTGATTCAGGTGAAACCCGCCTCCCGATCCGTTTCCAATCCTCCCAAAGTGTCCGTATGCGTCCCGGCGCGCGACGAGGAGCGGGACCTGGAATCCTGTCTGGTCTCACTGTTGAATCAGGATTATCCCGATTACGAAGTGATCGTGGTCGACGACCATTCCACGGATGGCACGCCGAACATCATCGCCGCCCTGCAAAGCCGGTATCCCCATCTGGTGACGGTTCAAGGGGCTCCGTTACCGGCGGATTGGTATGGCAAGCCCTATGCTCTCCATCAGGCCAGTCAAGTGGCGCAGGGTGACGTTCTCCTGTTCACCGATGCCGATCCCGTTTTTGAACCCCATGCCCTGACCACCGCGGTCCATTTCATGCGGGATCGCCAACTGGACCTTCTGACACTTTTTCCCCGGGGAAAGTTTGGTTCTTTTTGGGAACGGGCGATTCAGCCGGTCGTCTTTGCCTTTATCGGTGCTCTGACCCGGCTCAGAAAAGTGAATGATCCCCGGTCGCCTTCCGCCATGGCTGTTGGGGCCTTCATTATGGTGCGGCGGGATATCTATGAACGTGCCGGCGGACACCAGCCTCTCCGGCAGGCCATTCTGGAGGATATCGGCATGGGGCGGCTGGTCAAGCGGTCCGGCGGCAAAATCATGATCGCCGACGGCCGGCATATCTATTCCATTCGCATGTACCATTCGTTCCGGGAAATCTGGGTCGGGTGGAGAAAGAATATATTCCTCGCTATGAGAAAATCCGTGCTGAAAACGTTTTTTTATATCTTCTGGATTTTGGGATTCCTGGTCACCCCCTGGGGGGTGGCGGGTTATCATTGGTGGGCGGGGTCGGCCCTCGGTTGGCAGCTGCTGGCGTCCGGCGGATTGCTGGCTGTTCTGACGGCGGGAGGGGTCCTATGCCACGAACTGGGTCTGCGGAAATATACCTTGATTCTGTTTCCTCTGGGGGCCTTGGTCATGGCGGCGATCATGGTAAACTCCATGATCCACGTATTGTTCCGTGGCCGGTCCGAATGGCGCGGGCGAATCTATATGCAACCGGAGAAATAATTCATGGATGTTTACGCCAAACGATTTTCAAAAATGGCCCTGATCTATCTGGTGCTGGGGGTGGTGATGGGAATGGTGATCGGCTCCAAGCCGGAATGGAGCCAGCGCCTGCGTTTCGTTCACATTCACCTCAATCTGCTGGGGTTCATGACCATGTTCATCGCGGGGGTGGCGTATCATGTCCTCCCCCGCTTCAACGCGCGGCCGGTTCCCTGGCCCAATGGAGTGAAGTACCATTTTATCCTGCACAACACCGGCCTGCTGGGAATGGCCGCCACCCATCTGGCGGGGGGATTGTGGACAAGCGGACCCCTCCATGTCGCGTTTGTCCTGTTCGCGGTCACCACCGGCGCAGGGCTGATCATTATGGCCTACAACCTGTACTCGGTGATGATTCCGGCGAAGGCGGAAGCACCGGTAACCGAGATCACCGGCGGCATGAAAGTGGGGGATGTGCTGGACCGGTTTCCCGGTGCGCTTCAGGTCTTCATCGACGCCGGATTCGAGGCTCTGGCCAACCCGGTGGCGCGTAAAACCTTTGCCGGTGTGGTGACCATTCAGAAAGCCTGCGAGAAGCATAACGTCGAAGTGGGAGCGTTTTTAACCCGGCTCAACCGGAAATTGTTTTCCAACAAAAAAGAAAACCCGGGGTCCCCTCCCCAAATGGGACAACTGAAAACCCCTGCCGGAACCGCCATCGAACCGGGCCGGCCTTGTACTCTGGATACGATGGTGGGCAGTCTCATCAAGCTCCATCCCGAAACCAAGGCCGTGTTCGAAAAGCATTACGGCAAGGAGTGTTTTTCCTGCCCCGGTCAGATATACGAAACCGTCGAACAAACCGCGCACATGCACAACATCGATCCGGCGGTCATCCTGAAAGAAATCAACCAAACGATCGGGAAATGAAGCAGGACTCCTTCAAGGAATTTGTGGTGGAACAATTGGAGGGGCTGGGGGCCGTGACCTGCCGCGCCATGTTCGGCGGTTACGGGCTCTATCATCGGGAGCTGTTTTTCGGCATTCTGCACGGCGGCGCCCTGTATTTCAAAACCGACGGCCAATCGCGCCCCGCTTACGAAGCCTGCGGGATGAAACCGTTCCGCCCGTCCGATAAACAAACCCTCAAAAATTATTATGAAGTGCCGCCGGATATTCTGGAAGACGCGGACCGGCTTGTCGAATGGGCCCGAACCGCGATTCGCCTCGCCGGAGACCCAGCCGATTGACAACCCTCCTTCCGCCGCAAAACAGATGATTCCCCGCAACGAACCCCTTATACTGAAATAAGGCCCTGGCGCTCAAAATTCTCCCTCGATTTTTACAGGAAAAGGACCTCTGTTGCTGGCAAATGATCTAAAAAACTCTTTTAAAGACCGGTATACTCCCGCCGGTATTTATTTCTTTTCTTTTATCCTGTTTGCGTTGACGGCCTATGAAATCAGGAATTCCGTCAGCGGCGATGCCTCGATTTATTTCACCTTCTTCAAAAACTTTTTCGATCTCCCGTTTTCCTATCAGGAGGGCACCGTCAGTCATGGCGCGTCTTCGCCCCTGCATGTTCTTCTCTTTGGATGCGTTTACGCGCTGGCAGGTGAAAGCTGGCTGACGGCGGCCAAGGTCATCAACTTCGGGCTGGTGTTTCTGGCGCTGGTGGTTTTGCAGAGAGGTCTCCGCCTTCCGGTGGCGCCGTTTCCACTGCTGGTGGCTCTGGTGGCCTCGTTCAGTGTTTTGATGGCCTCCACGGCGGAGTTGTTTGAAATCGGCCTGGTGGTGTTGAGCGTGTCCGTTCTTTATGTTTTATTGAAGCAGGATCGCCGGACGGAGGCGGTCATCGTGGCCGGTTTACTGCACCTGGTCCGTCCGGAACTGATCCTGATCACCTTCGCGGTGTACGCCGTCTATTTGTTCAAGTTCAAAGAAATGCGTCTCCTGAAAATCATGATCCTGATGGGGGCTGGTCAACTTCGGGTTTTATGCTTACATGGCGTATCAGGGAGCCGGCTGGATTCCCTCCAGCGTGGTGGGACGGGCCATTAAAGCCAGCGAAGATCAATTGACCTGGACGGCGAAGTTTTCGCAATCCACGCGGCTGTTGCTGGCCAATTTTGAAAACCCTTACCTGGTCTGCTTAACGGGCTTTCTGGTGTTTGCCGGATTCCAGATGCGCCGGAGACCGTTTCCCCTGTATGAGATGCTGATCGTGGCTCCCATTGTCGGACTATATACGGCTTTTCCGCCCGGAGTGTATATGCCTCGATATCTGATCCCCGTGGTTCCGGTGACCGCCTGCGTGACCCTCCTGTTGCTGAGGCAGGGCCTCCGGAAAATGACAGCGGTATTTTCTCGACGGCCTGCGCTGGCCCGTGCCGTTTCCACCCTGGGAAACGGTAAAAATCTTTTTGTCTGTGCTCTGGCCGCGGGTTGGATTTATATTTACGCTCCCTGGACGTATGGGTTCTACCGGGTTACCCAGGAGGAAGTCCTGCTTCCCGGGCTGGCCGGAACAATCAACCAATTGGCCAAACCCGAGGATAAGGTGTTGGTGTACGAGATCCAAAGTCAGTTTATATGAAGGCCCGGGCGGTCGGGATGACGGTGATCGGAAAGCAGGCTCTGGAGTTTCTGCAGGGCAGGGAAAGCCTGGAGAATTTTCTTCGCAGGGGAAAGGTCGACTATATCGTGACCATGAACAGTTTCAATTACCGCCGGATTTACGCCGATACCGCCCTGGTGAATTTGTATGCCCACGATCTCAGCCACCCGGTGGGTTCGGTTTTCAGGGAAAATGGAATGACTTATTCCAAGGTGGCCACCAATCCGGATTTTGCGGATCCCGCACGCTATCAAATTCATACTGTGGGTCCCATGAATCACGATCGTCAACTGAGACTGTTTGGGTCCGGTACCCACCGGACCGGGACTCACATTCCCTGGAATTCCATCTACCGGGTGTCGTTCAACGAGACCGAATCTTTATAAAAGACCCGTTGACCCTCCCCGGAAACTTCCCGGCCCTCACGTTTTTCTAAAAAGTTTTTATTCGATTCCGGTCACCCCTGCCGCCCCCCAAAGGAAGAGGCTTGAATTTTTAAAGCTTTAAAAAACAAAAAGGTAGCCCGTAAAAAACCACCTTTTTTAGAGTGTGTCTGTCAGGCCCGGTTCAGGCAAACAGGGAATTAAAAAACTTGGGGGAAATTCAAGGTTTATGTTAGTATACGCCTGCCAGAAAGGGTGGTTTCGGTCCGAAAAGAAAGATGAAGGGTCTGGACAGCAGGTTCCTGGCGGGGATGGAGCCTGTGACCGCCTAAAAGAAAACCTGGGGATGCGGTTTAGTGTTTCTAAAGCGCCTTCCCGCTCAAGCTGAGGAGCGCGATTGGTATGCCTGTGGGGAAAGTCAAATGGTTTAATGAAAGCAAAGGGTACGGTTTTATAGAATCTGAGGAAGGGGAAGATGTATTTGTACATTTTTCAGAAATACAAGCGGAGGGTTTCAAAACCCTGAAGGAGGGGCAGGAGGTCGAATTTGAAAAGACCCAGGGCAAAAAAGGTCCCCAGGCTTCCAACGTAATTCCCAAATAAATTTCAATTCCTGAATGTAACCCGGCGGGGTACAGTTCCGCCGGGTTTTTTATTTTCTTCACACAATTATTTTTTATAAAAAAACCTAGGCGATTTTAAAATCCTGTGGTACAAAGTACGGGTGATACAAGGTGGGCTTCGGTTCCATCCGCCCGGTTCTGCCGGGTTTGACCTACAGTGGAGAAAGGGAAATTCAATCGCAGTTTGCCGGCCATCCTCTGAGGTGGCTTTTTTATTGGAAAATGGATGGCAACCGGGCGGGACCAAAGGGGTCTGCCTTAAGAAAAAACAGGGAACGCGGTTTAGGGTTTGGCCTCGAGCGGCATTCCTGCTCAATCTGAAGGAGTTTACGAGGTATGGCTGTTGGTAAAGTAAAATGGTTTAACGATAGTAAAGGTTACGGTTTTATCGAATCGGAAGATGGAGAAGACGTTTTCGTTCATTTCTCTGAAATCCAGGCCGAAGGTTTCAAAACCCTGGCGGAGGGTCAGGCGGTGGAATTCGAGAAGACTGATGGGAAAAAAGGCCCGCAAGCCTCTAAAGTCGTTCCCAAGTAAAGCCGAAGGGCTTTATTACCCCGGCCGGGCATCCGCCCCGCCGGGGTTTTCTTTTTGCCCCCCTGCTCGGCGCAGGGCCAATTTGCTGGCAGTTACTTGCTAGCGATGATCTTTGGGCGCGCTGCCAAGGTTTTTAAATTACCAGCGGAGGTACTCCGCCCGGGCACCCGCCCCGCCGGGGTTTTCTTTTTGTGTCCGGCGGCACCCGCAATTTTAATTTCCAGCGTGTTTGCAATTGTCATTCTGAGGACCGTCAGCAAAGCTTGCCCTGAGCCTGCCGAAGGAAAGGGCGGCNNGGCACAGAGCCCACAGAGAAAAGATTTGATTCCCCCTTCTCCGAAGGGGGTCAGGGGGCTTCTTCCTTAATATAAAAATATAATGCGGACACGATAACAGGATCCGCAGGAAGAACAGGATTTTAAACCCCTCTTGTAAAACCTGTCCTGAGCCTGCCGGAATATTTACCCTTTACAATTTTTTTTCAACCATTGAGAAAATTCGGATTCGGTCATTTGGCTTGCGGTGAGGTCGAGGATGGCCTGGGTGGTTTCGGCTTCGGGGGCTTGCAGGGATTTTCCGTTCCTCGCCAGAAACACGAAACCGGTCATCAGCGCAGTGCGTTTGTTGCCGTCGATAAAGGGGTGGTTTTTGAGGAGGCTGTAGATATAGGCCGTGGCCAGAGTGTACAGGTCGGCTTCGTCATAGTGAAACATCTGTTGCGGGCGGGCCAGGGCGGAATCGAGCAAAGCCTCGTCGCGGATGCCTGGGGGGCCGCCGAACCCGGTCACCAGAATATCGTGAAGCGCTAAAACCGTTTCACGACGAACCCAGGCCGGTTCTTTCATTTTGCCAGGGCTTTCAGAGTATTGCGATATCGCTTCATTCCCTCCTCGGCCGCTTTCATCTGCTTTTCGAATTCGGGATCGTAGGGGGTGATGCGGTAACTGCCATCGGGGGCCTCGACCAGAAATATCTTGTCGCCGTCCTTTAAATGTAAGCGTTTCAACACCTCGCGCGGCAGAGTAATCCCGAGGGAATTGCCGATTTTCCGGATTTTCAAATCAACCATAATGGCCTCCAATTGTTATTACTTATGTAATAACATTGTAAAGTTGCAAAGTCAAACACCCGCCGGGAAATGAATCATGGGTCACCCGGAGCCTGCTGAAGAAGGATCTGGGTTTTGATTTACCCGCGGCGGTTCGCCGCCCGGAGCAGGGAGAAAAGGAGAAAGGGAGAAGGGTTTTATCCCCCCTTCTCCGAAGGGGGTTAGGGGGCTTCTTCCTTAATATAAAAATATAAGACGGACAGAATAAGATCAGCAGGAAAACCCGGATCCTCCGTTTCACTCAGGATGACAGGAAAAGGCTGCGAATTGTCATTCTGAGCCCTTCGATAAGCTCCGGATAAACTCCACCGCGTGAAGCGAAGAATGACAACCGGAGAGTTTTAATTCTCTGCGTCCTCCGGTCCCTGCCCGGAGCTGATTTTAATAATTGTAGCTGCCCCATTTATGGGGCTGTTTTAAAAATCGCCTGATGAATCAGGCAACGATAGAATGAGGATGAGAGCATCAACCACCCCCAGCCCCTCCTTTGGAAGGAGGGGAGAAAAGTCAGCTCCGGGCCTTGCCCGGGCGCCGCTTGGCTTCCTGCCAGTAGCGTTCCATTTCGTCGAGGGAGGTTTCCTTCAGGGTCTTGCCGGATTGCTTCACCTTTTCCTCGACGTACTGGAAGCGTTCGATGAATTTGTTGTTGGTATTGCGCAGGGCTTCCTCCGCGTCGATCTTCTTGTGCCGGGCCAGGTTCACCAGCACGAATAAAATATCCCCGAGTTCGCCTTCGATTTCGCCGTCCTTGCCTTCCAGCACGGCCTCCTTGAATTCGGCGATCTCTTCGTCCAGTTTGTGGAAGACGTCCTGCAGCTCCTGCCAGTCAAACCCGTGCTTGGCGGCTTTCTTGGACAGCTTCTGCGCCCGCGCCAGCGCCGGCATGTGCTTCGGCACGCTGTCGAGCACCGACTGGTGATCCTGGTTGGCCTTCTCGCTTTTCTTGATGTGCTCCCACTGGTCGACCACCGCGTCCGGCGTTTCGGCGGTGCTGTCTTCAAACACGTGCGGGTGCCGCCGCACCATTTTCTCCGACAGGTTGTCGATCACCTGGGTGATGTCGAACTCCTTCTGGTTCTCGGCGATCTTGGAATGAAACAGAATCTGGTACAGCAGGTCGCCGAGCTCGTCCTTGATCTTTTCCGGATTGTTGCCGTCCAGCGCCTCCAGCGTTTCGTAGGCTTCCTCCACCAGGTACGGTTTGAGGGATTCACGCGTCTGGACGCGGTCCCACGGGCAGCCGTTTTCGCCCATGAGGGTGTTGACGATATCGGTCAGTTTCTTGAAGGCCTGTTCGGGAGTCTGGCTCATGTCAAATCGTCGGCTCCGGTTCGGTGATGAATTCAAGGATGACCGAGTCGGCGAGAAACAGACCCTCACGGGTCAAGACGGCGCGGCCGTTTTTAATGGCCAGCAGGCCGAGGTTTTCCATCCGGGTCACCGTTTCGGTGAAAGCATCGCGAAAAGAGACGTCAAACTTTTGCTCAAAGGCTGAAAGTTGAAAACCCTCGCGCAGGCGGAGGCCGAGCATGACCGCTTCACCCATCTGCTGGGCCGGGGTGGGCCGTTCCCGTGTTTCCACGGCCGTGCCCCTGGCTTCGATCTGCTCGATATAGCGGGCGGGCAGGTTGATATTTTTAAAGCGTTCGCCGTTTAAGCCGGACGAGGCTCCCGCGCCGAGACCGATAAACTCGCCGCCCGTCCAGTAATTCAGGTTATGCCGGCACTGCCGGCCCGGCTTCGCGTAATTGGAGATTTCGTAATGCCCGTAGCCCGCGCCGGTCAGGGTGTCGATGGTCGTCTCGAACAGTTCCCGCTGGCAGTCGTCAGGCGGCATGATCAGCCGGCCCTGCGCCTGTTGTTTGTGGAAAGTGGTGCCCGGTTCGATGGTCAGGTTGTAGGCCGAGATATGTTCTGGGCAAAGGCCCAGGGCTTGCTCCAGATTATCCTGCCATTGCTCCGCCGTTTGCCCCGGCAGACCGAACATCAGGTCGAGCGACAGGTTGTCGAATCCCGCCTGCCGCGCCCGCTCGACGGTGAGGTCCACCTCATCTACCGAGTGCACCCGTTCCAGGAGCCGGAGTTCGTCCGCATCGAACGATTGCACGCCGACGCTCAGCCGGTTGAATCCGGCGGATCGTAAAAGCGAAAGATCCGCCTGTGGAATGGTGGCCGGATTGGCCTCGCAGGTGATTTCCGCGTCCGGGGGCACGTGATAATATGTCCGGCAGGCCTCCAGGATCCGCGCCAGATCGGCAAACGGCAGGGTGGTGGGGGTGCCGCCGCCGAAAAAGATCGTATGCACCTCCCGGTTGCCCGCCGCTTTCGAATAATGCGCTATTTCGCGGAGCAGGGCCCGGACGTAGGACGCCATCTCTCCTTCATTGATATTATGGGAGTTGAAATCGCAATAGCCGCACTTGTGCAGGCAATAGGGAATGTGAAGGTAAAGACCGATCGGGTTCATCCGGTGATCCGTGCTTGGTTTATGAGGTTTCCTATAATACAATTCAGGGCGATGAATCATCGGATCCGCCCACTTTAACAGGAGTGAACACCCGTATTTTAGCCCCAGAAGCCAAAGGATTCAAATCGGGATACGCCAGCCTCATCGGCAAGCCCAATGTGGGGAAATCCACCCTGCTCAATCACCTGGTCTCGCGCAAACTGGCGGCCATTTCCCGGCGGCCCCAGACCACCCGCAACAAGATCACCGGTGTCTGCCATCTGCCCGGCGGGCAGATCATTCTCATGGACACCCCCGGAATTCACCAGTCCACCAGCAAGCTCAACCAGGCGATGGTCAAAACCTCGATGAGCACTTATGGGGATGTGGACGTCGTCGTGTTCATGATCGACGCCAGGCAGAAATTCCGGCCGGAGGACGAGTTTGTGCTGGATTCGCTGAAAGGTGTCCGGGTGCCGGTGGTGCTGGTGATCAACAAGATCGACCTCGTTCCGAAACCGGAGTTGCTGGAGTTGATCGCGGGGTTGAACGAACGGGCGGTGTTCGCGGATATTATTCCCATTTCCGCGCTGAAGGAGGACGGTCTCGATCTCCTGAAACAGGAACTGCTGAAGCATTTGCCGGAGGGACCGCAGTATTTTCCGGAGGACATGATCACCGATTGCCCGGAGGAATTTCTGGCGGGGGAGATCATCCGGGAGAAGATCATCCGGCTCACCCATCTGGAAGTGCCTTATGCGGTGGCGGTGGTGGTGGACTCCATGGCCGAGGGGAACAAGGGGGTGGTGGTTATCGATGCCACGATTTATGTCGAAAAAGCTTCGCAGAAGAAGATCCTCATCGGGGAAAAAGGCAACCTGCTCAAAAAGATCGGCAGCCAGGCCCGGCAAGAAATTGAGAAACGTTTGGGCGGTAAAGTGTATCTAAACAATTTTGTGAAGGTGAAAGAGCGCTGGCGGGATAATGAGCGTTCTTTAAGGGAATTCGGGTATACCCATGGTAACCATTAAAGTAGACGGTGAAATAGAGGCCATGCGCCGGTCCGGAAAGCTGGCGGCGGAGGTGTTGCTCATGATCGAGCCTTATATCAAGCCGGGAGTGACCACCAATGAACTGAACGATCTGTGTCACAACTATATCGTTGAAAATGGAGCTATCCCGGCTCCCCTGAACTACCGCGGGTTTCCCAAAAGCATCTGCACCTCGGTGAATGAGGAAATCTGCCATGGCATCCCATCCGACCGCAAACTGCGCAACGGAGATATGGTGAATCTGGATATCACCACCATTCTGGATGAATTTCACGGCGACACCAATAAAGTCTTTTTTGTCGGCTCCCCCCGCAAGCAGGCCAAAAAACTGGCCGACGCCACCATGGAAGCGTTGCACCGGGCCATTGAGGTCGTCCGCCCGGGAGCGCGGCTGGGCGACATCGGCGCCACCATTCAGCAATACGTGGAAGCCCGCGGGTATTCGGTGGTGCGCGAGTTTTGCGGACACGGCATCGGCCGCAAGTTCCACGAAGACCCGCAGGTGCTTCATTTCGGAAAACCGGGGCACGGGTTGGTGCTGGAAAAAGGCATGACCTTTACCATCGAACCGATGATCAACCTCGGCAAGCCCGACCTGAAAATCCTGGATGACAACTGGACGGCGGTGACTCAGGACGGTTCTCTTTCCGCGCAGTATGAACACACCATCCTGGTCACCGAAAACGGCCACGAAGTCCTTACCCGCATCGAAGGCAAAACCAGTTTTTGAATTTTTTGTTAGAAAAATCCATGGCCATTGCCTGCCAAAACCCATGCGCAATTTCGGCCCGGGATGCTTGCGAACGAAAATGAAAGTCGTTATCAACGTATTAGAAAATATAGCTTTCAGTAAAAGCCTGCTCTGCTATACTTATTCACTCAGACTGTTTTTTTTATCTCAGGAGAAACTATATGAAAGGTGACGCTAAAGTCATAGACGCTTTAAATGATGTGCTGACCGCCGAGTTGACGGCGATCAACATTTATTACCTGCATTACAAGATGCAGGAGAACTGGGGATTCAAAAAACTGGCCGAGCATGCCCGGGAAGAATCCATGGGCGAGATGAAACACGCCAACGAAATTATCGAGCGGATTCTTTATCTGGACGGCGATCCGAACATGGCACGCTATGATGAAATTCTGATCGGCGGCACTTGTGAGGAACAGCTGAAGAATCAATATAAGATTGAAACCACGCACGTCGACCGCCTGAAAAAGCATATTCAGCTGTGCCACGATGCGAAAGATTTCGGGAGCAAGGAAATGCTCGACCATATCCTGAAAGACACCGAAGAATCCTGTGACTGGCTGGAAACCCAGTTCCAGCGGATCCAGGATGTCGGTATCGAGAATTACCTGACCGAGCATATGCATTCCTAACGGTGATTTTTGAGGACCGGGAGACTCCCGGTCCTCTGTTGCCAGAATCCAATCCAAAAACCACCCAACCCGTCCCTCCCGGGACGGGTTTTTTGTTTTTAATTGCCAATAGGAGACCTCTGAAATCCCTCCTCAGGACAGATATTTCTGCTTTCACCACCCTTTTTAAAGATAATAAAATCAATAGGTTATATAATTTTCTTGAGAATATTTGAATATTTTAATTTTTAAAATTGACAATCATTCTCAAATTAGGTAAAACTACTTTTGGATTTTTAGTAATAATGATTTTCAATTTCGATAAAAGATCGAAATCCCATGGAATCCAGAAATATCATCAAAATCTGTAAGGGGCCCGGATGCCGGGCCTGGGGCGCGGATGGCCTGTACAGCGGTTTAAAGGCGCAAAGCGCGGGTGCTGTGGAACAGCCGAAGGTTTGTTCTTCCAAGTGCATGAACCGTTGCGGGGGCGGCACCACGGTAGAGCTGGTTAGCAGTGGCGTGGCGCAGGCCTTTGTCAAGGTCCGGAATTCCACCGAGTCCCTGCCGTCTTTGCTCTGTATGAAGCCGGCGACGTCCTGAGGGTTGGCTCTATTCCTCAACCCCAGGGTGGCGGAGGTCAGGCTTCTGATGCTCGATAAAGTGGGATAACCTTCCGCCGCCTTAACTGTCCAGATACCTCCCGATAATCCCCGCCACTTCTTCCGCCCCGTTCAAGCGAACCTTTCCCCGGACATCCAGTTTCAAAGTCTGTTCCAGCTCCCCCGCCCACTGACCGGCGAAAAACTCCTCGGAGGAGATAATCCGCCCCACCTTTTGTTCTTCCATGAACCGTTTCATCGCCCGGTATTCGGAAAAATCCTCACGTTCGCAGGACAACACCGGTTTGCCGTGGTTGAAGGCGGTGGCGAGGGTGGAATAACCGGCTTTGGTGACCACTACGTCCGCGCTGGCGATCAGGTCGGGAAAAGAGAAACGCTCGTCCAGCACCACCAGGTTGTCCGCGGCCATCTCCTCCCGGATGGGGTCTCGCGTTAAGAACACGGTATCGCGCATTTCCGCCAATTGCCGCCACTGGACGCGCGAAGAGTCGAACACTCCCAGATACACAAACGCGATGGTTTTAGTTTCCAGATTCCGATTTAACGATTGCTCCAGCTCCGGGCGGACGGGTTTGCCGCTCAGGCTGATGAACCCCACTTCTTTCTGCGCCGCGGTCACGGAGTTGGGAATAAAACATTGCGGCATGATCTGTAGAGTAGCCGATCCGTATTCCTCTTGAAGGTGGTTCAGCAGGTCCGCCTGTTTTCCGGCACCGGGAAAAGCGGAATAAATATCGTGCCAGGTGAAGTTGGCCAGCAGAAGAGCCGGTCGTCCGGATTCCTTCGCGGCTTTCAGCGGAAGGCTGGCAATATCCGTCAGCACCAGATCGATGGCATTGTCCTGCAACCATTGCTTCTCATGCTTCAACCGACTGGAACGGTTCTGGTAGAAGTCGGCCAGGTTTTGGAATGATTGGTGGATGTCGATCTGGATGAAATTGTCCTGAACGCATCCCGTATCGACCTGCGTTTTTTCCACCCGGCAGGATGGGAAGCGCTGGAGAAAATAGTCGTCTTCAATTTCCGTTTTGATGAAAACTTCGTATCGCCCGGCCAGTAGCTGAAGGACCGCGGCGGAACGGGCGGCATGGCCGAACCCGTGTGCGCTGATGTAATAGGCGATTCGTTTGATGGCGGGCCTGTAGGAAAATATTAGCGGGATGAACCCGCCGGGTGGCGAAGGACCACCCGGGGAGTCATATATTTATTCCTTCGGTTTAGCGGGGGTGTATTTGAATTCGCAGAAGGTTCCCAGCTTGGCAAATGTATTGTTCAGTTTCAGATCCACATAGTCCTGGCGCTCCTCCCAGGGAATTTTATCGAAATTGCAGGCCGTGGGAAGGATGTCTGTGCGTCCATAACGAATGAAAAATGTCTCGAACCAGCATTGTTTCATCTTATATTGCCAGCCGGTTTCATCCTGCTTTTTGTGTTCCAGCAGAAAATGCCGCCAGGTGTAAATTTCGTCGACCAGCGGAACATTTTGGTCGACAAACGCCTTGAAGGGATTGTCCGCGGCTTTTTCTTTTTCGATCATGGGATCCAGCTCCGCTTTCCGCCAGTTTCGGAGGGCTTCTGTGATCAAGTCCCGCGCCCGTTTGACATTGATATTGTAATTGTCCAGCGTAACGTGCGTGGTGTAGATAAACAGACCCACGGTGGTGAGATATTGCTCCTCCGGTTCCTGGGAGTCAGCCTCTTCAAATTCCCAGAGCTGCGCGAAGTGTTCGCGGATTTTATCCAGATCCACTTCGGCCTCCGTAACTTTCAGGTGGGCCAGAATCGGTTCAATCCTGGCCACCGCCTTTTGGCCCGAGCCCTCCGGGTTTTCACTTGAAACATCGGTTTTTTCCTCTTCCATGATAATCCTTTTATAGTCCAACAAATCAACAGGTTAATTGTATATCCGCTGAGACCGGCCAAAGCCGTCGACAACGGTCGATTTCGATTCAAGGATGGTTAAAAATAGCATATTCCCTGGCTCAAGATCAAGTTTGCCTTGGAAATTCCCGGTCTTACGAACTGGTTTGAGCGCTTTCGGTGGAGCCGTGTCAGGAATTTGGTTACAATGCAGAAACCCTACCAGGAGCAAGGTTCATGAAATCTGAAGTTTTCGATGTGGTCATTGTGGGAGCCGGCGTCATCGGCTACAGCATCGCCTTTACACTCAAGGGTGTCGACCCTTCGTTGAAGGTGGCGGTGCTGGGTGACCCGATGAATTCGCTCATGGCCTCGCGCGCGGCGGCCGGTATGCTGGCTCCCTACTGTGAATGTGAAACGGGGGACCGGTTTTTTCGCTTTTGCCGGGAGTCGCTGGATCAATATCCCGCGTTCATCGAGGAGTTGACCCACGCCAGCGGTATGCAGGTCTATCTTTCCATGGCCGGATCCCTGATGCCGGCTTCATCGGTGGGCGATTTGTGGGATGAGCGTCTCCGCTTTTTCAGGGAGGAAGCAGTACCCCATGAAGTCTGGACGGCGGACCAGGTGCGGGAAAAACTGCCCTATCTGTCCCCGGATTGCGGCGAGGTGATCTGGGTGGGAGAAGGGCAGGTCAACAATCGCCAGTTGCACGATGCCCTGGTGGCCGGAGCCGGCCGGCGGGGGGTGCGCATCTTTAACAAAAACGTCGCTGGGTTTTTACGGTATGCCCGGGAGATCCATGCGGCGGTGACCGATTCCGGGGAAATTCGCGGTAAAAAATTCGTGATGGCCGCCGGCAGCTGGTCCCAGCAAATAGCCAAAGTGCTGGAGGTCTCCATGCCGCTCAAACCGATCAAGGGTCAAATGTGCCGGGTGCGGGCCGAGGACGGCCATTTGGACTACACCATTCACGGCATCCTAACTTATGTCGCCCCCTGGCGGGAAGGGAATGGATTTGTGTTGGGATCCACCATGGAGGATCGGGGATTCGACTCCCTGGTTGAAGGCGAGGTCATTCAAAAGCTGATCGACCGCGCCGCCGCCATTCTTCCCTTTCTGAAGGAGGCTCCGCTGATCGAATCGTGGAGCGGATTGCGCCCGGCGGCGGAAGATTTGATGCCCGTTATGGGGGCAAGCGGCCGTTACGACAATTTGTTTTATTCCACCGGGCACTATCGCAATGGAATCCTCCAGACCCCGCGACAGGCGGAGTACCTGGTGGAAGCGTTACTGGGAACCCTGAAAGACCCGGTGGCGGAATTTTCCCCGGACCGTTATGACCTTTGATCCTTTATCTCAATCGGTTGGAATCTCATGCCGCGCCCCCCTCAAACGCTGATGAAGCATAAAATAGACGAAGATCTGGTGCGTGACTTTCATCACGTCTGGCACCCCTGCACCCAAATGAAAGATCATGAATCCGTGCCGCCTTTGCTGATCGACCGGGCGGATGGGATTTATCTGTACGACCGGGAGGGACGGCGTTATATGGATGTCATCTCTTCCTGGTGGGTCAACCTGTTCGGCCACAACCATCCCCGGATCAATCAGGCGATCCGGGACCAACTGGATCGAATGGCGCATGTCATGTTTGCCGGGGTGACGCATCAGCCGGCCATCGACCTGGCCGAAAAACTCGTTCGCCTGTCCTCTCCGGAACTGACCCGGGTATTCTTTTCCGATAACGGTTCCACCTCCGTGGAGGTCGCGTTAAAAATGAGTTTGCAATACTGGCTGCAGGTGGGAAAGCCGCAAAAAACACAGTTCATTTATTTAACCGGCGGTTACCATGGCGAAACCCTGGGGGCGCTCTCCGTTTGCGGCATGAATCTGTTTCGCGAGCAATTCGATCCGGTCCTGGCGAAACACATCGAAGTGCCGGGCCCGGACTGTATGCGCTGTCCCTACGGTTTAAAGCGCGACACCTGTCAGGCGGAATGTTTTGAGCCCCTGGAGAAGGCGCTGGAACAGAACCGGGGGGCCGTGGCGGGAATGATTCTGGAACCGCTGGTTCAGGGCGCGGCCGGAATGAAAATGTATCCTCCGGTATATCTGCAAAAACTGGAAGACGCCTGCCGGACCTCGCAAGTGCATGTGATTTACGACGAGGTGGCGGTCGGGTTCGGCAGAACGGGATCGTTGTTTGTTTCCGAGCATCACGGTTTAAATCCTGATTTTGTATGTTTGTCCAAAGGCATCACCTCCGGTTATCTGCCGCTGGCGGCGACCCTGACCACGGAGGAAATTTATCAGGCTTTTTATGATGAATACGAAACCTTTAAATGGTTTATTCACAGCCACAGTTACTCCGCCAATCCGCTGGCCTGCGCCGCCGCCAACACCAGTTTGAGTCTATTGACGGAGGAAGGATTTATCGAAAACCTGGTTCCGAAAATTCAGGCCATAGGGGAACAGGGCGCATCTCTGCGGGATATGCCCTGGTGCGGAGAGTTTCGTCAAACGGGAATGATCGCCGCCGTGGAGCTGGTGCAGGACCGGGAGACGCTGCAACCGTTTCCGGCGGAACAGCGGATCGGCTATCAAATTTTTCTGGAGGGGTTAAAGCACGAGGTTTATTTGCGTCCGCTGGGCAACGTGGTGTACTTTATCCCGCCATTGATCATCGAACCGGAACAGATCAAGGTCATGATGACCACGGCCCATCAATGTATTCATACGGTATTGGAGAAAAAATAATATGTACGAAGTTTATGTGACCACGCAGTTTTCCGCGGCGCACCGGTTGAAGGGATATGACGGTCAGTTTGAAAATCTGCACGGCCACAACTGGACCGCATCGGTAACCGCCGAAGCCCGGGAACTGGACGAGATCGGAGTGGGCATCGATTTCGTCAAGCTCAAGGAGAAAACCGAGTCCGTCCTGTCCCAGCTGGATTATAAGAACATCAACGAAATCCCGCCATTTGACCGGGAAAATCCGTCCGCCGAGAACATCGCGCGCTGGTTGTTTCGGAAATTGAGCGCCGACTTGAACAGCGAATCCGTTCGTATCAGGAAAGTTGAAATTTATGAAATGCCCAATTGCGGCGCTTCCTATTATGAATAACGGACATCGATGAACGCTACTTCACGCCGGTGATGTTGCCGTCGATGACGTCGATGTTCTCCGCCTGCGGATTTTTGGGAAGGCCGGGCATCCGCATGATTTCGCCGGTGATGGGAACCAGGAACCCGGCTCCCGCGGAGATCACGATCTCCCGTACCGTGACCGCGAAACCGGTGGGCCGGCCGAATAATTTGGGGTTATCGGAAAGCGACTGCTGGGTTTTGGCGATGCACACCGGGAGCTGGCTGTAACCCAGTTGTTCGACGGATTTCAGGTCCCGTTCCGCCTGTTTGGTGTATTCGATTTTCTCCGCGCCGTACATCCCGTTCGCCACCTTCCAGATTTTGGTCTTGACGTCTTCCCGCCAATCGTAAAGCGGGGTGAAAGGATCGGAAACCTTTTCGGCGTGCCTCATTACCGCATCGGCCAGTTCCAGCCCGCCCCGGCCTCCCTCTTCAAAATGATGGCTCACCGCGAAAGGCACGCCCAGGTTGTTTTGGCAGTGGTCCCGGATCGCCTCGATTTCTTCTTGGTGGTCGGTGGCGAAGCGGTTCAGGCACACCACCGGCGGTTCGCAGAATTTTCGGATGTTCTCTACATGTTTGTCAAGGTTGGCCAGGCCTTTGCTGACCGCCTCCAGATTTTTTTCCGTCAGCTGATTTTTGGGAACGCCCCCGTGCATTTTGAGAGCCCGGCAGGTGGCCACCAGAACCACCGCCGCCGTGTCCAGTCCCGCGCCCTGGCATTTGATATCGAAGAATTTTTCCGCTCCCAGGTCGAATCCGAAACCGGCTTCCGTGATGGCCCAGTCAGCCAGGCCCATTGCCATTTTAGTGGCGATGACCGAGTTGCAGCCGTGGGCGATGTTGGCGAACGGCCCGCCGTGGATGAACGCCGGAACCCCTTCGGTGGTTTGGACCAGGTTGGGCAGTAGTGCGTCTTTCAATAATGCGGCCAGCGCTCCCGTAGCGTTTAACGAGCCGGCGGTTACCGGGTTCCCATCATGGGTGAAGCCGACCAGGATACGGTCGAGGCGTTGCTTCAAATCTTCGTAGTCCTTCGCCAGGCACAGGATGGCCATAATTTCCGACGCGGCGGTGATGTCGAATCCGGTTTCCCGGGGTATGCCCTGAAGCACTCCCCCCAGGCCGATAACGATATCCCGCAGAGCGCGGTCGTTCATATCCATAACCCGTTTCCAGGTAATGCGGCGCGGGTCGATGGCGGTCAGTTCCTTGCGGTAAATTCTGTTGTCCAGAAGTGCGGCGAGTAGATTGTGGGCGGAGGTGATGGCATGGAAATCGCCGGTGAAATGCAGGTTGATTTCTTCCGCAGGGTGGACCTGGCTCCGGCCTCCGCCGGTGGCGCCGCCTTTCATGCCAAGGCAGGGACCGAGTGACGGTTCCCGCAAGGCCAGGCAGACCGATTGGCCGCGTTGCGCCAGGGCCTGGCCCAGTCCTATGGTTGTAGTGGTTTTGCCCTCCCCGGCGGGGGTGGGGGTGATGGCGGACACCAGGATCAGTTTGCCACGCGGCGGATTCCGGTCGAGAATCCCGAGACGGACCTTGGCCTTGGACTCGCCGTATAAAATCAAATCCTCCGTCCGCAACCCGAGTTGAGCGGCGATTTGCGTGATCGGTTTAATATTCGCTCCTGAAGGAAAATTCATTTTACCCACCTCCAATGAAACAAAGCCGGACAGGAACCGCGCGGTCTTAATCAAAAGTGTCCGGCAGTGGTCCTTTGTAATTGGGCGATTTGTGCGCACCCATTTCAAATAATACAGGGAGCATGAACAATGCGCAAACCGTACAGAGGATAATCCCGATTTCAACGACCGGCGCAATGGATTTCACGCCGGCATGGTTGGCGATGTTCAGGCTGGCATATCCGGACAGGCTCGTCAAGGCGGAAAGGATAATGGCGCTTCCCGTTTCTTTGACCGATTTGATGGTTTCACTGCGGGAGTAATCGAGAATATGATGGCCGAGATACACGCAATGATCGATCATGATGCCGACGATGGATGGAAGCATGACAATATTGATGTAGTTGAGCTTGATGTTGAAAACCGACATCAGGGCGCCGGTCAGGGCCAACCCGGTGAACAAAGGCAAAAAGGTTTTAAAGGCCAGCCTCAGACTTCTGAAATCCCATAATAGAATGAGGAAGACCACTCCCATGGCGATCAGCAGGGTTTGCGGTCCCTTTTCCTGGACCCAACTGAGAATGGCGGCGGCCAGCAGATTTTCATTCAATACGGAAATCGGTATCCCCTTTTTGGCCAGCAACGCTTTCAGTTCCTTAATCTCCCGGTCGAGCTGAAAAATATTCTGTGCATTGAAAAAGTTTTTGTCGGCCGGGGAGAACAGTAAAAGGAGAAATTCGTCTCCGGCGGTAAACCGTTTGGTCAAATGCGGTGGAATGTTTTGTTCGTCGAAGGGCGGGGCTTCCACCAGGCTTTTGAGTTTCCGGTAGCGGTGAGTGCCCAATGAGATTTCGATGATATCCCGCTCTTTAATCAGAATTTCACGGATATGGTTGAGCAGTTGTTTTTTGCTTTCATATTCCTTAAGGCTGACCAGATTCAAAGAATGATAGGCTCCTATGGTGGATTTCCTGCCATATTTGCTTTTGATGCTCTGCAGGGCGCGATGAATTTCGAACAGGTGATCCTTGTTGGGAGTCATGATCACTGTCGGGGAAAAAGCATATCCGAAATCCTCCATGGTTTCGGTTTCAAAATCCGCCGCGGGGGACTCCCCTCTCAGTTTTTGAAAATCATGTTCAAATTTGATTTCTGGAATTAAAAACATGCTTGAAACCAATAACAGGAGGAACAGAATGACCAGGAAGATGGGAGTGGTGCTGTAGATATTGGAAATGCGCAAATAAAATAACCGGGCCCGCGGTTTGCGCAGCCAGCGGATTTGATCCGCGCACAGAACCAGCGCCGGAAACAGAAAGAAATAACTGGTGAAAGCGCACAGAATGCCGATGGTGGCGATGGCTCCGAATTCTGAAAACCCTTTGAAGTCGGAAAGCATCAACAGGGAAAAGACACTGATGGTGGTGGCCATGGCGATGATTCCGGAACGCCCGACCTGTACCGCCACCAGCTCCGCCGCTTCCGGAATGGATTTTTCCTTTCGCAGCTCCTGCTTGAAACGAATATACAGGTGAATTCCATAGTTAATGCCCAGGCCGGTCAGGATCGCCAGGAGAAATCCAGATATGATGTTGACGTGCCCGATAATTATGCGGGTGAAGGCAAAAGTCAGGCTGAGGGAGGTGATCAGTGGAATCAATAGCAGAGCCACCGACAGAAATGAGCCATTGTAAATATACAGGATTAAAATAACCAGAACCATTGCCACCACGGCGGACCGTTCCAGGTCGTTGAGTATCATCCGGTTTTCTTCCAGACGGGTGATCATGGAGCCGGTAAACCTGACCTCGAGATGAGGATACTCCTCGCGGACGCCGGATTGATCGATTTCGGATTCGATCTCCCCGACGAAGTTTCGCGTAAACCCGGTATTGGAGGCCATGCCGACGGGTTGAATGAAGATGTAATAGCGTTCCCCGCTGATCCCTCTATGGTAAGGCTGGATGTGGTCGAAAATTTTATACCGGTTGGACATATCCTGCAGTTCTGACGGATTGTAGACGTCGGTGGAAGTTCCGAAAATATTGCTCATTTGATTACGGGAATGTTCAATAGCCCCTTCCACCAGTTTGCGGAGTTCCTTCAGGTCGCTGTGGTTGGCGAAAAGCAACTGGCGGTTCTTTAAATAGCGGACAGGGATTTGGGAATCGACATAGTAAACCTGTTTGATGGATTGAAATCTCTTGGCCAGGCGGTCAATGACGGTTGAGGCTTCGCCGGAACGCAATCCCTCCAAAACCACGACCAGAGGGCCGGTGTTTCCGGTTTTGCTGAGCACCCGGTTGAACTCCTGGACCAACTCGAGGTCTTGAGGCAGAAGATTGTCCAGACGCGGACTGAAAGTGATTCCCGAGGCTATCCAAACGGCCGCCAGGGTCAGCAAAGCCGAAACTATCAGGAGAAGCCAGGGTTGTTTGGAAGTTATGTTTTTATAAAGCCAACGGAGAATATTCTTTAACGAAAAATCAAACCGCTTGCCCGCTCCCTCTTTCGCCGGCGGCTGGTTTCGATTTTCTGTTTCCACGGGGTCCGTTGTTTTCATGATATTACATTACAGTTTCTTCTGCTCTTTGTACCAGGCGCAGGTTTGAACCAGCGCCTGCTCCAGGGTGAGCTGTGGCTTGAACGAATAATGTTCAAAAAATTTTTCCGGCGAAGCCGTCCATGAACTTTGCCTCAAGTCGATCATCCGTTGCCGGTCCAGGAGGGGAGCGCGATCCCTCATCTGAGCGATAAACTCAGAGGTCATCGCGATGAATCCCATCAGGGACATCGGAATAACCACGGAGCGCGCCCGTTTCCCAAGGGCCTTCATAACGGCTCGGCCCACTTCATCCCAGGAATACACCTGACCGTCGGTCGTGAAAAATATATTTTTCTCCGGATCCGGCGCTTCCGCCGCGCAAACCATTGCCCGGACGAGATCTTTCACATAGATGAGCGAAAGATATCGGGGGCCCAGGCCGATTTTGACAGCGACGCCCCAGGAAATCGCCTTGATGTATTGAAAAAAACTGCGTTCTCTTTCGCCGAAAACCACGGGCGGGCGAAGGACCACCACGGGCAACTCCGAAGCGTATCCCAGAGCGATCTCTTCCCCGGTCAGTTTGGATTTGCCGTAATAAGTGACCGGGTGGCAGGGCGTGTCCTCATCCACCTTTTCATTCGGCTGGGTGGGGCCCACAGCCGCCAGACTGCTGATATGGATCACCGCCTTGAATCGCTGTCCGCTTTCTACCAGGCTTTGATAAAAGGGAATGCATCCTCGCGCGTTATGGTGGATGTATTCACTGCGTTTGCGGGCGCGGGTGATTCCGGCGGAATGGAATACATAGTCCACCTCGGACAGGCAATCACGGTAAGTTTCGGGTTGATGCAGGTCGCCCACATGCAATTGAACGCGGGAGGGGTCCAGCCATTGGAGGTTGCTGGTGGGCCGCACCAGGCAATGCACCCGGCAACCCCGCTCCAGCAAATGGTCCACGAGGTGACTTCCGATGAACCCGGTTCCCCCGGTGACCAGAACAGAGGCCCCATTAATTGCTGATGGCTCGCTCATAAATATGAAGTCTACGGTCAGGGACGTGCCCTGCATTTATTCGGGAGAGGGCCGGACCGGGTTTCACCAGTTCAACAAACCAAAAACCTTCCACCCAACCCACTCCAAACCTTCTTTCTCCTGAGATCAGCGATGACCGGAGAATAGTGGAATCGCGATGATAGGCATACCTTCAAGTTACCACTTAACCCCTTGTTTTGCAAAAAGTTCCGATGATTCCGGAAGAGCCTCTGGAGGGTGAGGGAGAGGCCGCGAAGAATCTATGAAATCCGCTGAGTTACCCGGTCAGAAAATCGGTCAGCTTGGGATCATCCAAAATCTGATGAAGCACCTGGGTCAGACCGTAGTTCAGGATTTTTTCCCTCTCGATTTTTTGGGGAACGGTAAGGTAGGATTTTTTGATGAAGAACTCATATTCCTGCGTATAGGCGATTCCCCGGTTTCTCGCGGACAATTTGATTTTGGTTCGAAGACGCGCCTGGACGGTGGACCGGCCTTCTTCACCCCGGTTTTTCTTTCTTAATTTGAGTTTTAATTTGGTGATGTAGATTTTAACCTCACGGGGGGTGCCCATGCCGTTGCCGTCAACTTTATAGCCCTGCAATTTAAAGCCCTCTTCGGCCGCTTTTTGAAAGGTGATATCCAGTTCTTCGGAAGGGGTGTAATCGTGGGAAACCATGGCCCTTCCCGATTTAATTTTTCTTTCCGAGTCTTTTTTAAGAAGCTGAGCGCGTCTGCGCTTGTCGAAGACTTCCAGCAATATATTTTTTCCCATTCCCGTGTTGGATTCGTGAACCAGCACCCTCGGATGCAAATCAAAGGTGAAATTGCCGCCGCTCCGGTTACAGCCGCTGACAGCCAGAATCAGAAAAGTGGAACAACCCATCCAAAACAATGGTTTCAAAAGACGCATGATAATCTTCCTGAAAAATTTTAATAGACCCTATCTTTCCAATGTAACAGTAAAATTTTGAATTTCCAGAGATTTTGAACGCAGGGCTGAACCGCCGGAACCCGCTACGGTCAAAACCGTGAAAAGAGGACGGGGACATAGCCCTTGGAATGCGAAATTCAAGGATTTTTAAGATTTACATTGTCACGGGACAGGGGCAGGAGTAGACGGGGTTTCCATTTCAGGATTCGCTGGAAAGGCTCTGAGGAAAAAACCGAAAACCCAGGTAGGTCAAAACGCCGCTTAAAATCAGCAGGCCACCGGCGGTCCAGATCTGGTTCAGCCATCCCGGATTCACCATCAAAATCAATCCAAGGCCCGCCATCAACAATCCGGAAAAGAGTTTGAGAAGGCGTCCTTCCCTTTCCTGGAGTTTTCGAGAGCCCAGAGTCACGAAGAAGAACATCACAATCAACGCCAGGGGAATCACATAAATCAAACAATAGAAAACCAGATACAGATAATAGGTGGTCAGGGGCAATTGATTCAAGGTGAGGATGCGGGTGAACACCATGGGGAAACCGGCGGTGCATAGAAATTCATAGGCGTTGGCCACAACCGAAAGGGTCAGGGTTCCCATGAGCAGGGAGGGCAGGTTGGGGGTTCGCACCAGCCGGGTCATGCGTTCGAACAATCCCGGTTTGGCGCTTTCCGGTATGGAGAGGGTCGGTCCCTGAAGGAACCGGAAAAAACCCTTGATGTTCAGGCCGCCCATAACCAGTGCCAGAGCGCCGGCGATCAATGTCAATACTCTTAATTCTCCAAACGCGAGGAAAAGATTCAGCCAGGCGGTCATGAACAGGAAGTAAAACAGGCCGGAACAGAAAACAAACGTGCCGCCCACCAATAACAGCCGGGCGCGGCTTTGGGCATGGATCAACAGACTCAGCAGGAAAAGCAGCACGAAGAACGCGCAGGGATTAAAAGCGTCCAATCCCGCCAGCATGACCGTGATCACAGGCAAAGAGAAATCCGAAAGGTTCAGGGTCCCAATCCAGGGGAGGGAGAACGCAGGCTCTTCTTCAATGGGAACACCCGTTTGCGAGCGGGTTTGATAGCAGGTTTTCAACCGGTTCTTCAAAAATGCGCCGGTCGTGGTTTCATCTGAATAGCCGACGTGCATTTGGCCGCAAAACATAAAAGCGGGAACGCCGCGGGCTTTGCGCCCCAGGCTCTCCGCCATGGCGACATATTTCTGGGCGTTCTCCGGTTGGGCGCTGACTTCCAGGGAGTGCACCTTCAGCCAGGAGTAGGAGGATGCCAGCGACTTCACAAAGGGTTTGGCCCGGCGGCAATGAGGACAGGTCTCGGACCAGAAAAAATAAAAATGAATCTGGGCGCGTCCCTCCTTGCTGGGGGAAAACCATACAGCATCGGAATCGGGGGGCAACACACCTTTTTCCGAAGCCGCACGGTGCGGCGCCGGAATCAACAGCAGACCGGTCAGCACAGTTATCCAGGCGATCTGGAGACGGCGAATCCCGGATTTAGAATGTATTGAAGGCATGACCGCTAAAACCCATGGCAATAGAACCGCGAATACCGTTAACCGGTATCTTGGGGTTTTGATGATTCCACGATTTGACGGCGAAACAGATCCCGCCGTCCCACCAGCCGGTCCAGGAACAACAGCCCGTCAAGGTGGTCCATTTCGTGCTGAACCGCCCGGGCTTCATAGCGCTCCATTTGATAAACGCGCTCCCTGCCGAATTCGTCTTGCGCCTGCAGGGTGATGAATTTGGCGCGCGCCACGTTGCCCGTGTAATCCGGGACGGAGAGACAGCCTTCGCGACCGACGGCGGTGCCTTCCTGCGAGGTAATGACGGGATTGATCAGGATCAGGCGGTTGTGATGCTTGATTTTGAGTTTGGAGGAAACGTCGACGATCACCATCCGCTCGAACCGGCCCACCTGCGGAGCGGCGATACCGACCCCTCCGGGTCCGGCTCTCATCGTTTCCTCAAGGTCCTGAATGAAGGCGCGGAGCGCCTCGTCAAACCGCTCCACCGGGCGCGAAACCTGCTTCAACCGTGAATCGGGGTACACCAGGATATCGAGAATAGCCATGCATTTACCCGATCAACGTATCAATGGGTTCCAATTGAGTTTCCAACCCCTTCTCACGGGCCAGATTTTTTAAGGCCTCTTCCAGGACCTGGATCCCCTGTTCCGCCACGCCTTCGATGTTCATGATATAAATCCTGTTCTCCGGAGTGCCGCCGACGTCGGATTCCAGATTCAGGATATTGAATCCTTTCTCTGCCAGAAGGCCGGTGGCGTCGGCGATGATGCCCGCCCGGTCCGCCCCGTAAACCGTGATGCGGACATCCGGTTCGACGTGGTGCAACAGATCGCCCTCGATGGAGTCGACATGATGGTGCAGGGTTAAGGACCGGCAGACAGGACTCACCAAAGCGTCCAGTCCCTGTTCGCTGCCAGCGAACTGCACCATCAGCATGACGGTAAAGTTGCCGCCCAGACGCACCATCGAGGCCTCTCCCAGGTTGCATTGCCCTTCATACAAGGCCCGGGTGATTTGGGCGACGATACCGGGGCGGTCTTTGCCTACCAGAGTCAGCATAAACCAGTTTTTCATAACCTTTCCTTTCCACATTGGCTGTTTTCAAAAAACATGACACCCCCCAATCCGTTTGTCAAGGAAGGGTGAAAGCGGAGCTGAACTTTTCGGGTGGCCTTTGCTGCCGGCGCCGCGTAACAATTGATATTCACCGGACAAATTCCTATGACAACGTTAATTCGGAAAAATCGACACGGCTTTGAATCCGTCCCAGCACTTCGGGAGAAAAACTCCCGGTACCCAGGCGGTCAATATAGGGGAATTGGCCCAGCACCGGGACATCAGTCAATTCCCCGATCAGACCGGGCTGTTCCATTTCGATAGCATCTGGCTCTTCAGGCCCGGTGTGGTTAAAGATCACCCCCGCTACCGGAATCTCTTTCCGGTGGAGCGCTTCCAGGGTCAGGAGTGTGTGGTTGAGGGTTCCGAGCTGATAACGGGTCACCACAATGGCCGGCAGATCCAGATCGCTCATCAGGTCCAGAATCCCGTAATCCCCGGTGATGGGAACATGGACGCCGCCGACGCCTTCCACCAGCATCCAGTCGTATTTTATTGCCAATTTCCGGTAGGCGGTCAGCAGGCGTTCCGGTTCAATACAGCGGTTTTCCATCCGGGCCGCCTGGTAGGGTGAGGCCGCCGGTTTCAGCCGAACCGGACAGACCTCCGCCAGGGAGTCCCGGATGCCCCCGCATTCCATCAGAAACAGCGCGTCGGAATTGGCGGCGGAACTGCATTCAGCGTCCACCCCCGTTTCCAGGGGTTTCATGACCCCCACCGAGCGCCCCTGCTGCTGAAACCCGGCCAGAAGGCCTGCGGTAACCACCGTTTTGCCCACTCCGGTATCCGTCCCGGTTATGAAGAATCCCGCCATGCCGTATCCTTTAAGATGATGAGGTCTATTGTAGGCAAGGCGGTGAGGGGATGCCATCCCTATTTTGAGGAAATATCATTTGATGAGAAAAGTTGGAGGACTTTGGAAGCCTCCGGAATTCTGTTATAATTCTACAAGGTGGGATCGCCGTTGGGCGCCCCGTTTAACCCGCAGAAAGATATGAGCTATGGGTAACAATCTGGATGTGACCTGCCCCTGTTGCGACACCAAATTGCGTGTCGATAAAAAAACCGGGGAAGTGGTCTGGAAAGAAGAAAAAAAGAAAGAACACGCCTCTCTGGCGGACATGGTCAAGGGCCTGGATGAGCAACGCAAGGAAAACCAGTCCATGTTCCAGAAGCAAAGTGAATTACAGAAGGACAAGGCCCGTCTGTTGAAGGAAAAATTCAAGGAAGCGCAGAAGAACGTCGACAAAACCGATACCAAGCCCCTCCGCGATTTTGACCTGGACTGATCACAACTCCAGCGTCATCCCGTCGTACGCCAGCTCCACATTTTCCGGCAGGTCCCGGCTGACCTTTTCGTGATCGAACTTGTGATTGATGTGGGTGAGGATCGCCCGCTTTGGCCGCAACTCTTCAATCGCCGCCAGAGCCTGATCCAGGCAAAAATGCGTCGCGTGCGGTTCGAATCCCAGCGCATTTAAAATCAAAACCTCCAGTTCCGCCAGAATTTCCTTGGACCGGTCCGGAATGCCACTGCAATCGGTGACATAGGCCGCGTCGTTGATCCGGTATCCCAGGATCATGATATTGCCGTGGTGAATATCGACCGGGGTGACCCGGACGTCGCCCAGGAAAAAAGGCCGGCTGTCGAGGGTGATCATATCCAGTTTCGGCACGCCGCCTCCCATGGGTTTTTGTCCGTTGAAAATATAACTGAAGTTTTGTTGAATGGCGGCCAGGGTCTCCTCGTTGCCGTAGCAGGGGATGACGCATTGATTGTAGAAATTGAAACACCGCAATTCGTCGATACCATGGACATGATCCGCGTGGTGGTGGGTGTACAGTACCGCGTCAACCTGGCTGACGTTGTGAATCAGGCATTGCTGCCGGAGATCGGTGGAAGTGTCGATCAGAAAATGAAACCCATTGCTCTGCACCAGGGCGGAGGCGCGGAGCCTTTTGTTGCGGGGGTCCTCCGATACACAGACTTCACAGGGGCAACATAAACTGGGGATACCGGTCGAGGTGCCGGTTCCCAAAAAAGTGATTTTCATGGCGTGTTTAATGTTTCATATTGCAAGCCAGGTCCGCAACCGGACATGGGGTGGATTCAAATTGTACGGTAGAATGGGTGATATTAAACTTTTCCCTCAACAGATTTTCGATCTTTTGCAGGACGCTTTCCATCTGATTGACTTTTTGATCGGTCACCAGGGCATGAGTGCTCAATGCATAGATATTGGAGCAAATGGACCAGACATGCAACTCATGAATATCCTTCACCTCCGGAATCGAGGTCAATTCCTTCTCCACTTCCTGGAGAGAGATGCCTTTCGGCACGCCCTCCAGTAGTATATGGAAGGAGTCGCGGATGATGGATTGCGCTCCCCAGATCAGAATCAGCGCCACTCCCGCGGCGATAATGGAATCCAGCGCATACCATTGGGTGAACCACATGCCGATCCCGCCGATGATAACCGCCAGGGAGGCCAGTGAGTCGCCGATAACATGATAAAAAGCTCCCTTCAGGTTCAGATCGTGCTGGTGCGAGTTGTGCACCGGATCTTTCAAAAAATACAGGACGGCCAGATTGGTCAAAAGTCCCGCCGCGGCTACACCAATGACCACTTCGGTGTGAACCTCCTGCGGAGACGTGAATCGCCGGTAAGCCTCCCATAGAATTCCGATGGCCATCAGCAGTAAAAGGAGGCCATTGGCCAGAGCCGCCAGAATTTCCAGGCGGTGATAGCCGAAGGTTTTGGTGTGGTCGGAGGGTTGGGCGGCGATGGTCAGCGCCATCAGGCTGAGGCTCAGAGCAAAGGAATCGGTCAGCATATGAGCCGCGTCACTCAAAAGCGCCAGGCTATGAGCGTAAATGCCTCCCGCCACTTCCAGGCCCATGACTAGAATGACCAGCGACAGAGCGATTTTGAGCCTTTTTCGAACAGCGGGAGATTCCATTTTTTTGCAACCTTAACGGGGATAAGACATCTAAAGAATCAAATTTGCCGAAATCCCGGTATCCATACCTCATCATTGATAGAAATATCTTTTAATAAGCATTTTATGTGCGGTCCGGTAGGCTGTCAAGGCGGTCATCCGGCCCTCCCGGCTCGTGATGGAGGCCTGTGGCGGGCTTGGGAAGACGGGGGAATTTGGTTGTAAAACAAGAGTTTGAACGTGATAGGGGGCTGTGCTAAATTGTATCCCTTCTTTTGAAACTTTTATCTTACGAGGAGCTTAAAACATGGCGACATTAGTTGCGAAACCCGCGCCCGATTTTAAAGCGCAAGCGGTAATGCCGGACGGCAGTTTCAAGGAAATCAAGCTTTCCGATTACCATGGGAAATATGTCATTCTGTTCTTTTACCCGCTGGATTTTACCTTTGTCTGTCCCACGGAAATTATCGCTTTCAGCGATCAAATCGATGAATTCAAAAAGCGCGATACGGAAGTGATCGGTGTTTCCATTGACAGTCAATTCTCCCACCTGGCCTGGAGGAATACCGACCGCAAGCAGGGGGGGTTGGGCAAGATCGATTATGCTCTGGTTGCCGATTTGAATAAAACCATCAGTTCCGATTACGGGGTGCTGGCGGATGGCGGAATCGCTTTCCGTGGATTGTTTCTGATCGACAAGGAAGGCATTGTTCAGCATGCGCTGGTCAACAACCTGCCGTTGGGCCGAAACGTGGATGAAGCGCTTCGTATCGTTGATGCTCTTCAACATCATGAGCAACACGGCGAAGTGTGTCCGGCCAACTGGAAAAAAGGCGAGGACGCTATGAAACCGGGGCCGAAAGAGTCTCAGGAATATTTCCAGAAGCACAATTAACCCTCGGCCGGGGGAGGGAACTGGTTGACGCTCAATAGCCCGCGATGGGTCTCGGGCACCCCCTGGCAAGGCCTCCAGGAAACTTCTGCGAAGCGGGATTTTAGCTGGTAAACCCTCCCCTTTCCAGGGGAGGGCAGGGCGAGGTACGGTTTTAATAGTGTAGTTGCCCCATTGATGGGGCTGTTTTACAACCGCTCGATAAATCGAGCAACTACAAANNGGGCGGGCGTGGCCCGCGGCAAATTTCAAAACTATTAATTGCGCCCGACGATCGGTGTTTTCCCGGAACCGTCAGCAAGCTGTCAGCGGGGACTTCCCCGCCCGGGCCTTGGCCGGCCTCAGCCCCTCCTTTGGAAGGAGGGAGCGGCTTATGTAAAGGACTCTCCGCACGGGTCTGCTCTTCCAACTTTCTTATGATTCTTTTGACCAACGACGACGGTTTTTACGCGAAAGGAATCCAGGCTTTGCGAAAAGGTCTGGCTTCGGTCACGGATGTCGTCATGGTGGCTCCGGAGGCGGAACAAAGCGCCGTGGGTCACGCCATTTCCCTGTCCAATCCCTTGAAAGTGAGGCGGGTGGAGGAGAAAGGCGAATTGATCGGGTATGCCGTTAACGGCACCCCGGCCGATTGCGTTAAAATCGCCGTGACGGAGTTGCTGGAGGAGCCTCCGGAGCTGGTGATTTCCGGAGTCAATCAGGGGGGCAATCTCGGGACCTGTGTGATCTACTCCGGAACGGTTTCCGCGGCCACGGAAGCGGCCATCATGGGTTTGCCGGCCATCGCGGTATCCCTCAATTCGTTTGAGGTTCACGATTTTTCCGCGGCGGTGGAGTTTGTATTGACGCTGTTCCCGCAGGTGATCCGGAAGGGTTTACCCGAAGGCGTTTCCCTGAACGTGAACGTACCGGCGGTGCCCCGCGACCAAATCCAGGGGGCGGTGGTGACGCGTCAGGGCAAGTCGCGCGTGATCGAAACGTTTGACAAACGGATCAACCCCCGCCGGGAAACCTATTACTGGCTGGCCGGAGAGATGAAGTTCGATGAGGTTGAAAAGGGCACCGACTGCGAAATGGTGGCGGAAAATTATATTTCCGTGACTCCCATTCATTTTGATCTCACCCATTTCAAAACCCTGGATGATCTCCGGGAGTGGAAAATCGATTTTTAACGAAAAAAAGCGGATGGCCGGGCACGCCGGCGCATCCGCTGTTTTCGTATGGAGGGCTTAAGGGGATACGGCCGCCGCAGCCTCATCCCGCATCGCTTCTTTGCGGCTGAGTTTGACTTTGCCGTTGCGGTCGACATCGATGACCTTAACCACAATCTCGTCCCCTTCCTGAATTTCATCGGTCACTTTCTTGATACGGCGATCGCAGATTTGCGAAATATGGACCAGCCCGTCGGTGCCCGGTAAAATTTCGACAAAGGCTCCGAAATCCATGATTTTCTTGACCTTGCCCATATAAATTTTGCCGACCTCGACATCCTGCACCAGATCCTGAATGATCTGAATGGCGTTTTTCGACGCCGCTTCGTCGTGCGAGGCGATGTTGACCACGCCGTCGTCGTTGATGTCGATATTGACGCCGGTACGGTCGATGATGTCGCGGATCACCTTGCCGCCCGGGCCGATCACGTCGCGAATCTTGTCGACCGGAACCTTGATGGTGGTGATGCGCGGAGCGTACTTGGACATTTCCGTCCGAGTGGTTTCCAAAGTCTTGGCCATCTCGTCCAGGATATGCATCCGGCCCTCTTTCGCCTGGGACAGCGCGGTTTCCATCAGCTCATGGGTCAATCCCTCGATTTTAATGTCCATTTGCAGGGCGGTGATGCCGTTGCGGGTTCCCGCCACCTTAAAGTCCATATCACCCAGGTGGTCTTCCGTCCCCAGAATATCCGAAAGAATGGCCACCCGATCCTCTTCCTTGATCATCCCCATGGCGATTCCTGCCACGGCGGCCTTGATAGGAACTCCGGCGTCCATCAGCGACAGGGAACCGCCGCATACGGAGGCCATGGAAGAGGAGCCGTTGGATTCCAGAATGTCGGATACGATGCGAATGGTATAGGGGAAGGTTTCCTTGTCGGGGAGCATCGGGGTGAGGGCGCGTTCGGCCAGCATACCGTGGCCGATTTCCCGTCTTCCCGGTCCCGACAGAAACTTGACCTCCCCGGTACAGAAAGCCGGGAAGTTGTAATGCAGAAGGAAGGTCTTGGTGCCCTGAAATTCCAGGTTGTCCATCCGTTGTTCATCACCGCTGGTGCCCAGAGTGGTGGTGACCAGAGCCTGGGTTTCCCCCCGGGTGAAAATGGCTGAACCATGGGCCCGGGGCAGGTAGCCGACCTGACAGGTGATCGGCCGGACCTCGTTGAGGTTTCGCCCGTCGATCCTTTTCTTATCGTCCAGGATCATGGTCCGCATGGTTTCTTTTTCCACGTCATGGAAGATTCCGTCCAGGGTTCCCTTCAGGTCATCCTCCGCGTCGGGGTTGAACTGGTTGACCATGTTTTCCTTGATCTGGGCGATGGCGTCCAGCCGTTCCTGCTTGCCGGCAATGCGCATGGCATCGACCAGACCCGGCCGGATCAATTCGGTTACTTTGCCCGTCAAATCCTGATCGGTTTGTTCCGTTTCGATGACGGTTTTTTCCTTTCCAATCAGTTCCCTCAGCTTGAGCTGGGCTTCCACGATTTTCTTGATATAACCATGCCCGAACTCCAGGGCTTTCATCATGGTTTCCTCATTGAGTTCGTTGGCTCCGGCTTCCACCATTACGATCGCGTCGGCGGTGCCGGCCATGACCAGATTGAGGTCGCTGGCCCGGGTGTCCTCATATGAAGGGTTGATGATGAAATTGCCATCTTTTCTTCCCACCCGTACACCGGCCACCGGGTTTTCAAAGGGAATGTCCGAAACGAGAAGGGCGGCGGAAGCGCCGGAAATGGCATTGACGTCGGGGGAATTTTCCTGATCGTGGGAAACGACGAAACAGACGATTTGGGTTTCGTTCCGGAACCCGTCCGGAAACATGGGCCGAATCGGCCGGTCGATCAGCCGGCAGGTCAGGGTTTCCAGATCGCCGGGCCGGGCTTCCCGTTTGAGGTAACCGCCGGGGATTCGCCCCGCGGCATAGGTTTTTTCTCGATAATCTACGGTGAGGGGGAAAAAGTCAACTCCCTCTCTGGGACTGCTCGCCATGGTGGCTGAGACCAGCACCATGGTGTCTCCAAATCTTACGACGACACAACCGTTGGCTTGTTTGGCCAGCCATCCGGATTCGAAGGAAAGGGTAGTACCATCCAGATCGATCTCTACTTTTTGTTGCATTCAAATTCTCCAATTTTCTTTATCCTCTATAATAGGATTTAGATTTAACGGCGGATGCCCAATTCTTTGATGATCGTTTGATAACGCTGGGCATCCTGCTTTTTCAAATAGTCCAGAAGTTTCCGCCTTCTGTTGACGATCCGGATCAAACCCCGGCGGGAATGATGATCTTTCCCATGGGTTTTAAAATGATCGTTCAGATAATTTAATCGTTCGGTCAACAGCGCGATCTGGACCTCGGAAGATCCTGTATCTTGGTCATTCAGTTTGTACTTCGTGATGATTTCTGTTTTGCTTTCTTTGGTTAGTGCCATGAATTGAACCTCCTGATGGATACTGGTGCGGGAGGCGGGTTGTTGAATGTTTTTGCAGAAAAATTTCCAGAACCCCTACCCGGGGTCCCGGGAGAATTTTTCTGCAAAAACATTCCAACCCTTGCGACTCCCAATGATCATTGAATATTTTTTCCCATATTTACGCTAATACTCGTTTCAATTTAAAAGCGACGTCCCGGGGCGCTAATTCCCCGAATCCTTTTTCATCCACTACCGGAGTGACGATAGCGATGATCTCCCCCTCCGGCCCCGTGGCGCGCAGGTTCACCCCCGGTTGGAACCGGTCCGGTGTTTCAGCCACACTGCATCGAGATAAGGCGATTCCCTGCCGTACGGATTGAACGCGTTCGGGCCGGATTTTGACCTCCGGCAGAAAATCCAGGACGGTTTCCGTAGCCAGCAGTTTTTGCGGCAGGCTGCCATCTTCCCGGGCGTTTAACAATTCCTCCAGCGTCACGGAGGATTGGATGTCAAAATGGCCGATTTGTTCGCGGACCAGCCCGGACATGTGGGCTCCGCATCCCAGCTTTTCCCCCACATCGTGACACAGGGTGCGGATATAGGTACCCGCAGAGCATTTTACCTTGAAAGTGACCAGATTGCCTTCTTTATTGAGGAAATCGATGGAAAAAATCCTCAAAAAGACCGGTTTTCTATCGGTAGTAATACCATTTCTCGCCAATTTGTAAAGGGGAACCCCATTTTTTTTCTTGGCGGAATACATGGGGGGCATCTGCTCCATTTCCCCGACAAATTCGGAAAGGACCTGACGAACCCTATCCTCAGTGATTTTAGAGGCATCGCGGGTGGCCAGCACCTTGCCGGTGGCATCCTGTGTATCGGTCGATGTTCCCAGGGTCATGGTGGCCAGGTAGACCTTGGGGAGGCTGACCAGAAACTGAATCAGGCGCGTGGAACGGTCCAGGCAGATGGGCAAAACCCCCTCCGCTTTGGGGTCTAAAGTGCCGATATGACCGGCTTTTTTGATCTTAAGCGCCCTTTTAACCGATTGCACCATAAAAAAGGAGGTTGGCCCTACCGGTTTGTAAAGATTGACGATATTATTCATGGTCCCAGTCGCGCATGATTTTGGTGATTTTCTCGACACGGTCCGCGGTATCATCCAGTTTAAAAATGAGCTCCGGGATAAACTTCAACGAGAGGTTTTTCCCGAGGACACTCCGGATATACCCCTTGGCGCTGTTCAAGCCCTCCAGGGTGTCCTCCTTTTCCTGTTCGCTGCCCATGACGCTGACAAAGACTTTGGCGTTCTTGAGATTGTCGCTCAGGTCGATACCGGTGACGGTGACAAACCCGATTCTCGGGTCTTTCAGCCCATGCTGAATCAGCTGGGAAATCTCCTCCAGCAACAGCTCCTGAACTCTTTGCGATCTCTTGAATCGGTACATTGTATCCTGTTCCTTTATACCGGGTCGTGGTGATCGACGCGGAGCACCTCTTTCCGGCAGTCGGTCATTTCCGCCAAATGCATATTGTCGATAAAGTTCACCACCTGGTTGAGCAGGCCTTCCAGATATTTGGGATCGGAATTGACCGCGGCGACTCCCAGATGAAGGCTTTGCCATACCTCCTGATCACCCACCTCGGCAACCGATACATTGAATTTGTTTTTCAGCCGGTCCTTGATGGTTCGAATCACTTTTCGTTTGCCCTTCAAGGAGTTGTTGCCGTGAAGAAAAAATTTTATAGAACAATATCCCAGATTCATGGCGGTTTCTTTCACTACCGGTTCGACGATCAAGGCTGGACTTCCTCGAGAACGTAAGGTTCAACAATATCCCCTTGTTTCAGGTCCTGGAATTTTTCCAGCGAAAGTCCGCACTCATAACCGGAGGCGACCTCTTTGACATCGTCTTTGAAGCGCCGCAGGGATATGATTTTACCGTCATAGATCACCACATTATCCCGCACCAGGCGCGCTTTGCGGTTGCGTTCGAGGTGTCCCGACAGAACCTGGCAACCGGCGATCACGCCGGTTTTGGGAATGGAAAAAATCTGGCGGACTTCGGCCCGGCCGGTCACGCGCTCTTTGAAGGTGGGTTCCAGCAGGCCTTCCAGCGCTTTTTTGATATCTTCGATGGCATCGTAAATGATGCTGTACAGCCGGATGTCCACCTTTTCCTTGGCCGCCATGGCCTCCGCTTTAAACGTGGGGCGGACATTGAAGCCGATGATGATCGCGTTGGAAGCGCTGGACAGCAGAACGTCCGATTCCGTGATCCCCCCCACCGCGTCATGGATGACTTTCACCCGCACCTTGTCCGTTTCCAATTTGTTGAAGGCTTCCTGCACCGCCTGGATGGATCCCTGGACGTCGGCCTTGATAATCAGATTCAACTCCTGGATTTTTCCTTCCACGATCTGCTGATGCAAATCTTCCATGGTGATGCGCGGTTTTTGGGACAATTGCGCCTCGCGCTGTTTTTGAATCATGAGATCGCTGAGCTGGCGCGCCCGTTTTTCATCCTGCACCACTCTGAACATATCTCCCGGCCTCGGAACCTCGGGGAGCCCGATGACCTCCACCGGAGTGCTCAAGCCGGCTTCCGGAATTTCTTTCCCTTTATCGTTGACCATGGCCCGCACTTTGCCGAAATAGTTGCCCGCGATAAACGGATCGCCCACCCGGAGTTTTCCCTTTTGAACCATCAACGTCGCCACCGGTCCCCGGCCTTTATCCAAATGGGATTCGATGATCACGCCGCTGCCCCGGAGTGCGGGGTTGGCCTTTAATTCCATGACTTCCGCCTGCAGAATAATCAGTTCGAGCAGGTGGTCGATGCCGGTCCCCTGGAGCGCGGAGACTTCCGTGAATATGGTATTTCCGCCCCATTCTTCCGGCAGCAGTCCCTGGTCGGCCAACTGTTTTTTGACTTCGTCGGGCTTGGCGTCGGGCTTGTCGATTTTGTTGATGGCCACCAAGAGGGGCACGCCGCCGGCGTTGGCGTGATGAATGGCCTCCAGGGTTTGCGGTTTGATGCCGTCATCCGCCGCCACCACCAGCACCACCATGTCCGTGACCTGTGCGCCCCGCGCTCTCATGGCGGTAAAGGCTTCGTGGCCGGGGGTATCCAGAAAGGTGATGGGAGAATCGTTGATTTTGACCTGATAGGCGCCGATGTGCTGGGTGATGCCTCCGGCTTCGTCTTCGGTGATCCGGGTTTTGCGGATCGCGTCCAGCAGAGAGGTTTTTCCGTGATCGACATGTCCCATGATGGTGACAATGGGCGGGCGGGCCACGTGGTTTTTCGGCAAATCCTCTTCCGCTTCTTCTTCAAACCCCAGTTCCAGTTCGGGAGTGATCACTTCAACTTCAAATCCCCGGAGGTCGGCGATCTTCGAAGACACCTCCAGGCTCAGGGTCTGATTGATCGTGGCCATGATTCCCAGCCCCATCAGTTCCACGATAATATCGTTGGGGTTGCATTTTAATTTTTCCGCCAAATCCCGCAGGAGAAGGTTGTCCTGGAGTTGAACCTTTTCAAACCCTTCTTCTTCCGCCGGCGCGGGCGCGGGCGGTACTTCCACCGGAGTTTTCTTTTTGGCTTCCTTCGCCGCAGCCGGTTTGGGTTCCTCTTTTTTCTTTTTGGCCGCCGGTTTTCCTTTGGGAGGTTTCGTGTCTTGCTTTTTCTCCGCTTCCTCCGCCTTGATCAGTTTCAAGCCCAGTTTGCGGGTCGCCCTGGTTTTATCCGTTTCGGTTTCCTTTTTGGCGGCGGCCTTGGGTTTGGGAGCGGCTTTCTTTCGACGGGCGGCTTCCTCCGTTTTTTTCTTGGCGGCGGCTTTGGGTTTGGGAGCGGCTTTGGGTTTGGAGGCGGAACCTTCGGCGCGATCGGCTTTTTCCGCGTTCTTTTTGGAAGCGGCGGCCGGTTTTTTAGCGGCTGCGGTCTTGGGCTTGGCGGCTTTGGCTTTTGGAGTCTTGGCCGATTTCTTGGCGGCGGCTTTTTTCTTGGTTTTGCCGGCGGGCTTTTCGGTAAACAGGTCGCGAATAAAGTCCGCCATCTCACCATCGATGGAGCTCATGTGATTTTTGACAGGATATTCCTTCTTCCTGAGCTCATCGATGATTTTGTCGTTGGGAACGTTGAGTTCCAACGCCAATTTATTGATTCTGATTTTTCCCAATGAATTCCTCCTAATGCTTTGAGGGAAAAGTAAGCGACAGGTTAACTACCCATGGCGGTCTTCCTTCTTAAACATTTTCAAATTTTTCCATGTGTTGCCTGGCCAGCCGGACCAGGCGGTTTGCCGTTTCCTCATCGATCCCCTCCAGGGCGGTCAATTCCTCTACGGGGGTGACCGATAATTCCGCGATGGTTTGAAATCCGTTGTCCTCAAGAATTTGAATGATTGCGGGATCGATTTCAGGCAAATCGACCAGAGGGAATTCCTGATCCTCGTCCGGAATTTCGGCAGAGGCCTCTTCCTCGCCCTCCAGAACCTCTTCGGACGAACCTTCTTTCATTCGTTCTTCTTCCGGTCCGGCGGCTTCTGCATCCGGCACTTCCCCGACGGTTTCTTCCTCCGCCACCCCGGCCGCGGCCCCCATCTCGCGGAGGTAATCCTGCGCAAACTCGAACAACGCTTCGGCCTTTTTGGGGCCGATGCCGACCAATTGGGTCAAACCCTCAACTCCCAGGTTGACCAAATCGTTGAAAGACACCACGTTGTTGGTGAACAGAATAGCCACGATTTTTTCACCGAATCCTTTGGCGTTTTTGATGATCTCCAGAAAATCCTCTTTGGAGGACGCCTTGGGCGTCAGTAAACCCGGAGTGCCAAGAAGACCGCCCGCTTCGGATTCGTTTTTAATATCGATTTTCCATTTCACCAGCTTGGCGGCCAGCCGTACGTTTTGACCTTTTTTGCCGATGGCCAGCGACATCTGATCATCCGCCACGATAATGGTCATGTGATTTTCTTCTTTATTGGTGATGATGCGGGAAATTTTGGCCGGGCTGAGGGCGTTCCGGATGAAAACTTCCGGGTCCTCGGAATATTCGACGATATCGATTTTCTCACCGCGCAATTCCTGAACTATGGATTGCACACGCATGCCCCGCATGCCGACACAGGCGCCCACGGCGTCGATATCCCGGTCGTTGGTGCGGACGGCGATTTTGGTGCGGCCGTTGGGTTCGCGCACGATGCCCATGATCTCGACCATGCCTTCGCTGATTTCGGGGACTTCCAGCTCAAACAGGTTTTTGATCAGCCCGGTATGAGTGCGCGACAAAATGACCAGGGCGTTTTTGGCGGTTTTGCGGATATCCACCACATAAGCCCGTATCCGTTCACCACGGTTGAAGGTTTCGCGGAAAACCTGCTCGCGCCGGGGAAGGATACCCTCGGCCTTACCCAGGTCGACAATGATGTCTCCGTGCTCGAAGCGCTGAACCATGCCGTTGATCAGCTCTCCTTTTTTGTCCTTGAATTCGTTGTAAATGATCTCGATTTCCGCTTCCCGGACCTTTTGCAGGATTACCTGCTTGGCCAGTTGGGCGGCGATTCGCCCCAGTCCGCGCAATTCCTGTTTCACCAGAACCATTTCTCCCACCTGGGCGTCGGGAGAAACTTTTTGGGCGTCTTCCAGCATGATCTGATTGTTGGGATCTTCCACTTCCTGGACCACCTGCAACTCCGCCCAGATTTCCGCCTCGCCGGTTTCTTCATTGAACTGGCTGATCAGGTTTTCCAGGTGCGGCAATTTTTTGCGCGCGGCCGCGGTTACCGCGGTTTTAACGGCGTCGATCAGGTACTCCTTGTCGATGCCTTTTTCCCGGCACAACTGCTCGATGATATGTATGACTTCAATACTCATAATTTTTATTTGTTAAAAATCAATTTCCAGTCTGGCTTTGGCGATCTGGCTTTCCGGAATTTCAATTTTCCGGTCATCCACTTGCAGAACCAGAGTGTCGTTGCGAAAATCCTCAATCGTTCCTTTGAAATTTTTCTGATGATCAATGGGAGTGTAAGTGGATACGTGAGCCCGTTTTCCCTTGAATCGCAGAAAATCTTTTTCTTTTTTGAGCGGCCGGTCCAACCCAGGCGAGGACACTTCCAGGATGTAGCTGGTGGGGACGATTTCTTCCACCTCAATGATATCTTCGATTCTCCGGCTGACATGAGTGCAGTCGTCAACCGTGACGCCGCCTTCCTTATCGACAAAAATTCTTAGATACCAGTTTCTTCCTTCCTTCTTATACTCGACATCGACCAGTTCCAGGCGATCCTCGTTAAGGATCGGGGTGATCAGCTCCTCGATGGTTTGCGCGACCGAGCCTTTTCCCATTCCGTGTTTTCCTTGGATTGACAAAGAACACAAACCGGGAGCCAATGATATCAGAGATTTAATTTCGAGCCGCTCCCGGGTTCTGATACGCGGATAAATTCAACTGAAACGAAAAAAGCGGGCAAAAGAGCCCGCTTTCAGCCCTATTGAATTTGTACAAATTTTACATAATCCCACCGGGGCCTGCAAGGGAAATGTCAATTTTTGTCAGGCCGGTTACAGATTATCCAGTCTGTCGGGGATTCCCGGAAGGCCTCCCGGAAAGTCCAGGAGCTCGGAATCCCCCGTTTTCCTTACCTTTAGCTCCAGTTTGCCGTCGGCCAGGGTTTTCGGTCCGACCACGATTTGCAGGGGAATTCCCAAAAGCTCGGCGTCTTTGAACTTGACCCCCAGCCGCTCCGGCCGGTCGTCCAGCAGGGTTTCCACCCCCAGGTCCCACAGGGTCCGGTAAGTCTCTTCGCTGGCTTTGCGGAGGGTTTCCTCTTCGAATTTGACCGGTAAAATCACCACCTGAAATGGCGCCAGAGGAGGCGGCCAGACGATGCCTTTATCGTCGTGGTTCTGCTCGATCGCCGCCGCCGCGGTGCGGCCCACCCCGATGCCGTAACATCCCATAATCATTGGGTTTTCCTTGCCCTGGCCGTCCAGGTAATGGGCTTTCAGGGCGGAACTGTACTTGGTGCCGAGTATGAAGATATGCCCCACTTCGATGCCCCGCTTGATCTGGTACCGGCCGCCGTCGCATTTCGGGCAGGCGTCGCCTTCCACCACTTCCCGCAGGTCGCCGACCTGTGTCACCTTCAAGTCCCGTTGAAACTGCACGCCGGTGAAGTGCGCGTCCGCGCTGTTGGCGCCGGTGATGAAATTATGCATCTCCGCCACTTCCTGATCGGCGTAGACCGGCAGGTCCAACCCCACCGGCCCGATATAGCCGCAGAGGACGCCGGTTTTTTCGATGATCCGTTTTTCGTCGGCCGGGTGGAGCCATTCGCAGCCGATCAGGTTTTTGAATTTGACCGGGTTGAGTTGCCGGTCGCCCCGCACCAGTCCCGCCACCAGGCCGTGTTCGTTTTCCAGCACCAGGGTTTTGACGACGTTTTTGGGCGAGGTCTTCAGAAACGACGCCACTTCCTCGACCGATTTCTTTCCGGGGGTGTCCACCTTCTGCAGGGCGTCCGCGTTATCGGGAGCTTTACCCGGCGGCGGTTTGGGCGCGGCGGCTTTTTCGATGTTGGAAGCGTAGTCGCATTGGCCGCAGAAGCCGACGGCGTCCTCTCCCGAATCGGCCAGCACCATGAACTCATGGGAAAAACTGCCGCCGATGGTGCCGCTGTCCGCCTCCACCATTTTGAAATCGAGTCCGCAGCGGGTGAAGGTGTTGGAGTAGGCCCGCTTCATGTCTTCGTACATGGAGCGCACACTTTCCTCGTCGGCGTGAAAGCTGTAGGCGTCCTTCATCATGAACTCGCGGCCGCGCATGACGCCGAACCGGGGCCGCACCTCGTCGCGGAATTTGGTCTGGATCTGGTACATCAGCAGGGGAAGCTGGCGGTAGGATTTGACCTCGCGGCGGACGATGTCGGTAATCACCTCTTCATGCGTGGGGCCGTAGCAGAACTGCCGGTCGTGCCGGTCGTTCAGCCGCAACAGTTCCTTGCCGTACAGTTCCCAGCGTCCGCTTTCCTGCCACAGCTCCGCCGGCTGAATGCTGGGCAGGAACATCTCCTGCCCGCCGATGGCGTTCATCTCCTCGCGCAGAATCTGCTCGACCTTTTTGAGCGTGCGCAGGCCCAACGGCAGGATGGAATAAATGCCCGCGGCCAGTTGCCGGATCATCCCGGCGCGCACCATCAGCTTGTGGCTGACGACTTCGGCGTCCGCCGGCGATTGTTTGAGTGTCGGAATGAGCAGTTTCGAGTAGTACATGGATGTCTTTCAGCAAGAGTGGAAAAACCGATGGAGGATTATGAAGGATAATGCAGGATAAATCAATAAGCGGTCAATCCCGGGAGCGGTGCCGGGCAAGGGGTTATGGGGCCGGCGGGAGAGGTCCGGGAGCTATGGGGATTCAATCGAAACTTCCGTCCGCACGGAATTGGCGATGAAGCATGCACGGTGCGCCTTTTCATGCATCTTCTCGATTTCTTCCGGCGTGGGAGTTTTATCACCTCCCCAGGCCACTTTGGGACGCAGCGTGGCCCGGGTGACCGCCATCCTGCCATCGGCATTTTCTTCAAGGTAACCCACGGCATGATCTTCATAGCGGTCCACGACAAGGCGCTTCTTCGCGGCGATCGCCAGAAAGGTCAACATGTGGCAGCTCGACAGCGCGCCGACCAGTGCTTCCTCCGGGTCCACGCAGTCGGGATTTCCCTGAAACCCGGGGGCCGCGGAGGCTTTGATTTCGATTCCGTTATCAAAAGTCCATGCGTGATCGCGGTTATAGGTTTCATGGTTAAAGGTATTCCCATTCCGCGTCCATTGAACGTTCACACGATGTTCGGACATTTTAACTCCTTCTTCGGGGGGGCATCACCGGCTTTTCGGGGATTCTTCATTCGGGTGAATCGGCGTGGGATGTCCCGCGTTTTGCCAATAGTTCCAGAGCCGCGGAGGTCATGACCAGGACTCCGGTTTTGATCGTGGGTTCGGGCAAGGGCGCATAAAGCGGCGAATGGAGTGAAGGCAACGGCTTTCCACTCTCTTCCGCTTGGTTTAACCGGGATCGATCCACACTGCCCAGCTTAAACATCAAACTCGGGATTTTGGGTTCCACCTGGCCGTAGCGCGCAAAATCTTCACCGCCCATCGTTGGGGATACTTCTTTGACGCGGTTTTTCCCCAGGGTCCGCTCAAACACCGCCACCATCCGCCCGGTGAAATCGGGATCATTGTAGAGCGAGGGGGTGGCTTCATTTTTTATGGTCACGGTTGGCAATAGCGAATCCGGCAACCCATACGCACGCCCCTCGGCAAGGGCAATCCGTTTGATCCCCGCCAACAGTTGCTGCCTGACCGCGTCGGAATAAGACCTGACGGTGAGTTGGAGGTCGACCCGGTCGCCGATGATATTGTGTTTGGTGCCGCCATGGACCGATCCAACGGTCACCACCGCCGGGTCCAGAGGAGGCACTTCGCGGGAAACCAGCGTTTGCAGGGATAGGATCATTTTAGCCGCCAGCACCACGGGGTCTTTGGTTTTATGGGGATAGGCGCCATGCCCGCCGATACCGTGAACGGTGATATCGACCGAGTCCACATTGGCGGCGGCATACCCTTTGGTGTAGCCGACCGTCCCCGCAGGCAGTTCCGGAGAAACATGGAGGGCTAAATTGTAGTCCGGCCGGGGAAAACGTTCGAACAGGCCGTCCTCCAGCATCATCCGCGCACCGGCGCCGCGCTCTTCAGCGGGTTGCCCGATCAGAACCAGGGTGCCCTGCCACCGGTCCTTTAAGCTCACCAACCGGCGGGCCGTACCGATGAACACGGTCATGTGGATGTCGTGTCCGCAGGCATGCATGACGTCGACCGTTTTTCCCAACTCGTCCACCGTTTGCCGGGTGCTGGCATAAGGCAGTCCCGTTTGCTCCTTCACCGGCAGGGCGTCCAGGTCGGTGCGCAGCATTAACGTCGGACCCGGGCCGTTTTTCAGAACGCCGACCAACCCCGTGCCTCCCACCTGTTGCGTGACCTCAAACCCCAGGGACCGAAGTTCGGCGGCAATTTTATCAGCGGTTCTGTTTTCCTGGAATGAAAGTTCGGGATGCCGGTGCAAATCGATATAGAAATCTTTTAAATAACCGTAGTCGCCTGTTATGGCGGATTGGATCGAAGACGCGGCAGTCAAACTCGACCCAAGCAATACCATCGCGGCGGCCAACAGGCCTCTCAAAAACAGGACTCTCAACATGGGACGGCTCCACAAGGGGGGGTGCTGGCGATGTCCGCCTGGGGCCGCTTCCGGGCCGGCGCTGAGCCGGTCAAAGGGGCATCCCCCGGCGATTGTTTAAGCGTGGGGTTCAGCAGTTTCGAACAGTGCATGAATCACTCTATACATAGGGATAAACCGAATGGCGATTATGCAGAATTATGGAGAATAAATCAATGTGTGGAATTTTGAGGGTGTCCCAGCTCGAAATGGAAGGTCTCCGAACGGCCGAAAGCGGACGTTACATTTAAAGGTTCTATTCTTTTGTCTTTCTTTCAGCTTGAATACTGCTGCCGCAAGGTTGCTCGAAACATATCAGCTCACCCGTCCCTTGAAAAAGGGGTTGTGTTCTTTTTCCTGTCCCACTGTAGTCGCGGGTCCGTGACCTGGATGAATACCGGTGTTGTCCGGCAGCCGTAATACCTTTTGCGTGATGGAATGAAACAAATCTTCCCAGGAAGAATTGGCGCGTCCCATAGACCCGGCGAAGATCACGTCTCCTGAAAGCAAAGTCTGGTTTATTAAATAAGAGACGCCGCCCGCAGTATGGCCGGGTGTTTCTATGCATAAGATTCGCAAATGACCCAGCGTCAATTCATCCCCATCCTTGACAATTTTGAAATTGCGGCTTCCCCTGGGCCTGGGCTCATTGCGGTCTATGTAGGTAGGGCAATCGAAAGCCTCGCTCAGTTCTCCCAGGCCGCCTGCGTGATCGGGGTGGGCATGGGTTAATAGAATCCTATTAGGACGAACGCCCATCTCGCGGGCCTTGCTGATGATCGTTTTGGGATTCGCTCCCGTATCCACCACCGCCGTTTCTCCTGTCGCCTTACACCGCAACAGGTAACAATTTACGGGATATTCCCCCATAAACACATTCAGGCAAACCAAATCAAAATCCGGATCAACGGCGGGTTCTTCAGGTGTCCATCTTTCCTGTGAAATATCAATCAGGGTGGGCCCATCCAGATCCAACGCCTCCGCCAGGTTTAATACCACTGAATCCTCGGGAATCAATTGATAGTTTTCTATCCGCTGGATGTCGCCTGCCGGAAGGTTTGTGGCCCGAACAAGGTCGTCCTGCGACCATGCTTTGCCGTCCCGGGCCTTTTGTAAAATATCTCCCAATTCATCTTCGAGCGGCATGGTGTTTTTCTCCTGAACGGTGCGTTAGCAACTTTGAATGGCATTAAACTCTATTTCATTCGTCCCTTAAAAGTCAATTCCGCCACACCGGACTTGTCCAGTTCGCCCTTGCCGGCTTCAACCAGACGCTGATATTGATCAAACGTGGCCCGGGCCAGCGGTAATTTCAACCCGGCGGACTGTGCCATGTTGAGGGCGATTCCGGAATCCTTGGCGGCATGGGCGGCGGAAAAATAACACTCATGATCCCGGATTTGCATGTCTTCACCATCTGTTTCAAGAACACGCGATGCCGCACCCGTTTGCCCGAATACCTTTTGAAGCATTGTCAGGTCCAACCCGAGCGCATCTCCCAGGCCCAATCCCTCCGCCAAGGCGGCAGTGTTGCAATTCATGACCATATTGACAAGCGCCTTGACCTTGGTGGCTTCGCCGGCCGGACCCGTATAGAAAGATTTTGTGCTCAGCGCCTGAAGGATTGAACCCGCTTGTTCATAGGCCGACTTCTTTCCTCCACAGATAAGATAGAGTGTGCCCTCCCGCGCCTGTGTAATACTGCTGGCCATAAGCGCTTCAAGTTGGGTTCCCCCTTTCGCTTCGACCCGGGCTTCAGTTTTGATATTGATTTCCGGGCTGACCGTGGCGCAATTGATAAATAATCGGCCCTCGGCATGGCAAAGCAGGCTTGCGGGGCTTTCCTCCGAGTAGATTTCTTCCATCGCGGCGTCATCCGACACCACCGTCAGCACCACATCGCTGAGTTCGGCCACCCGGGCCGGCGAAGGAGCGGCTTCGCAGGACAATTCCTGAGCTAATGACTCCGCTTCTGCGGTATTTTTATCCCGAATCGCGGTGAGGACATATCCCTTATCCTTGAGCCGCCGGGCCATATTGCCACCCATGCGTCCAACTCCTACAAAACCGATACGATTTCTTTCAGTCATAATTCAACCTTCAATAAAAAGGAATAATAGAATGTCCGCCTGGGGCCGCTTCCGGGCCGGCGCTGAGCCGGTCAAAGGGACATCCCCCGGCGATTGTCTGAGAGTGGGATTCAGCGGTTTCGAGCAGTGCATGAATCACTCTATACATAGGGATAAACCGAGTTGCGATTATGCAGAATTATGGAGAATAAATCAATGCGTGGATATTTGTGGGTGTGTCAGCGGGAAATCGAATGTCCCGAATGGGAAGAGTGGGCGATTGCTGTGATATTTTTAGTAGCAGGTTTATAAGGAGAAACAAGCAGAAATTAGCCCTCCCACGAAGTGCTGAAGTTGAGCTCTTGGATTAAGTCAAAATTATTAATACAGCGAATACCAAAAATATTACACACATCGGGGATATGTCTATTCGCCCCCTTTCGTGAGGGCTTGGATACTTCCGCTGTAACAATAATGCGATTGGTTATATCTTTAAGTGCATAAGAAATAAGGAATGGATCGCGTCCCATTTTTATGAGTTCATCATCGGTAGGATTTGGCGTGTAGCCGCCATAAGTAACGCGAGCAACAAGGTCAGGTTCAGCCTCTTCATTCAAGAGCAAAGCCTCTTTTACTTCGGCCTTTTCTGCCCATAGGGCAAGATCGTCTTTTTTCCCATCTTTTGGATTTGGTTCTTTGAATTCCTCGTAATTCTCAATAGGAATTTTTATATTAGATTGTTGCCCGTGGTGTACTAGCCAATCCCAAAATTCCGGTATCCGTTCAATTGGATAGTAGGAATTTTTTGCGCTAATTAGCGTGTCAGCATCTAGCAAATAAAGCAATTTCAATTTCCTTATATTGCTTTGCCAGTATCGAAGAGTTTATGGACTTTTAAGGGTTTAATGCCTAGTAATAATCCAGCTTTTGACGCTGTAAGTGCTCCAGAATTTGTCATGCGCTCCGCAAACCTAACCAAGGCATTGCCTAGTTTGTATCTGCGCACAACATAATAGTTTGGCCCGCCATCTTGCTTCTTGTTGCGGGTTTTTTCTTTAACTTTGGAGGCTAGCCACTGTTCCTTGTAAAAATTAGATAGTTTGGACCATAGTCTTTCATTTATAGAGCCTTGTCTCAGTAACCGATAAGCAACAAGACTGCTGCTGATATTGCGCGCTTGAGAAAATTCAGAAACTTCCTGGGCTGTTTTTTCAAAGTCTATCCCGCCAGGCCTAAAATCATGTAATTCATCTGCAGGAAGTAAAATCTCACTGGCAACATCACTGCAGAATCGCTCTATTTGGGTTTCAAAATAAAATCCACTTACGCCTGTTTTGCCTAACCATAAATGAGCAATCTCATGTAGAAGAGTAAACGACCACGCAGATTTTGCATCTTGGTCGTTTATAACTATAAAAGGAGCAATGTCGTCTGCCAGAACGAATCCCCTAAAAACCTTGGTTTCTATATTGGAGTGGTGGGTGCCGAGATTGCCAGCAAGCAAAACAAATATTCCAATTTCCTCAGAAATAGCACGAAGATACTTGAAAGCCTCATCGGCGCCTTGACAGTTTCTAAACTCTTCCAGATTAAATTTTAATGCTAGCCTAATCATATTAGCGATATCGGAAATATCTTGCTGGCGATTAGCACAGCCAATAAACGGAAGCGCTTGAGCTTCATCTTCCTCAACAAGTGTTTCTCGTAACACGCTTTGACGTGCTTTTATATCCCTGATTAGAACGTCAACATATATAT